>Ga0070737_10005053_pt1 | contig 12810 bp, 12 predicted proteins | sample Coa_R1_10_FD_66438 | JGI IMG/M metagenome (GOLD analysis project Ga0070737, IMG submission 66438) | Surface soil microbial communities from Centralia Pennsylvania, which are recovering from an underground coalmine fire - Coalmine... | ecosystem: Environmental > Terrestrial > Soil > Unclassified... | reverse complement strand
ACAAGCTGCGGAGCTTCACGATTCACTGGGTGACCACCGGGAAATAGCCCCGCAGGCAGCGGCACCGGCACCCTCGGGAGCGGCACCGAGTGGGCGGAAATACCGATCCAGCTGGGAAGGAGCCCCGCTGGGGCGTGGCGTAGGCTCGGCGGTGAGGAGGCTGCCATGGAGTTCGAGCACATTCTGGTCGAGCGGTCCGGCGAGTTCACGACCATTACGATGAACCGGCCGAAGCGGCGCAACGCTCTGTCGCTTCAGCACATGGGTGAGCTGATCGCGGCCTTCCGGGAGGCCGGCGACAGCGACGCCCTCGGCGTCATCCTGGCCGGGAACGGGCCGGTGTTCTGCGCCGGGCACGACTTCGCCGACGTAGCCGAAGCCGATCTGCCCGCGGTTCGTACCCTGCTGGCCACCTGTACCGAGCTGATGACGCTGATGCAGCGGATTCCGCAGCCGGTCGTGGCCCGGGTACACAGCCTGGCCACGGCAGCGGGCTGCCAGCTCGTCGCGAGCGCGGACCTGGCCGTGGCCAGCGAGAACGCGGCGTTCGCCGCGCCCGGGGGTAAGGGCGGGTGGTTCTGCCACACGCCCATGGTGGCCATCGCCCGCAATATCGGGCGTAAGCGCGCCATGGAGATGGCCTTGTCCGGCGACGCCATCGACGCCCGCACCGCGCTCGACTGGGGCCTGGTCAACCGGGTCGTCCCGCCGGAGCAGCTCAACTCCGCCGCAGCGGACCTGCTGGAGCGGGTCACCCTCGGGTCCGCGGTGAGCAAGGGCATCGGCAAGCAGGCCCTCTACGCCCAGATCGACCTGGAGCAGCCCAAGGCCTACGACTACGCCGTCGAGGTCATGGCGTCCACCAGCCAGCTCCCGGACGCCCGCGAGGGTATGCAGGCCTTCCTGCAGAAGCGCAAGCCCACTTGGACCCACGGCCGCCCGTAGACTGTCGTGTCGAGGAGCTGAGCTGGGATCCCGGTCACGGTTCTGCTCCGGTGCCGAAAGTCCGTTATCTGGGCGGCCGTGCCCGTTCGGGCAGCTTGGGATGACTGCCCGGGCAGTTCCCGTCAACGGCCCCGCGGCCGGGGCAGACGGCTCCCATGAGCTTTGCCCCCGGGCTGGCCGGCCGCCTGATCAGCCGCGGCCAGCCGTTGGCCCGCGACACGTCCGGGCCCACCGTCGAGATGCTCACCGCGCCAGGCGAAGCCGCCGGCGCACCGGCCCCGGTGGGTGGCACCCTGCCGTCGCCGCCGGGCGTCTGACGTGGCCGGGCGGCGCCGGGCACGCTGCGAGTTCAGGGGCGGGAGCGGGCCGGTTCAGCGGCGGGCAGCGGAGCGGGTTCGCGGCGGGGCAGCAGCAGTGGAGCGGGCAGCGCCAGCAGTCCGGCCAGTGCGATGGCGATGCGGAGGCTGGTCGCCACGGCCACGATGCCCCACACAGCGGTGAGGGCGGCAGTGGCGAGCTTGGTGCTGACCGACCAGGCGGACAGGGTGCGGGCGACCCGATCGGTGGGGGTGTGCTCCAGGCGGTAGGTGACGTACAGCGGGTTGAAAATGCCCGCGGTGCTGATCAGGCCGAGTTCCACGCCCATGACCAGGAGCAGGCCCGGCAGGCCGGGGCGGATGAGCGCCAAGCCCACCAGCCAGCAGGTGCGCAGCGCGCCGGTGACGATCATGAGCCGGTGCTGGCCGAAGCGGGCGGCCAGCGGGCGGGCCAGCCGGGACCCGGCCAGGCCGCCGAGGCACGGGCCCGCGAAGGCCAGGCCGTACTCCCAGGGCCGGAAGCCCAGCCGCCCGAGCATGAACGTGGCCAGCAGCGGCGCCGTGGCCATGACCAGCCCGTTCGCGATCAAGACGTTGAAGAACAGCGGGCGCAGCGCGGGGCTGGCCAGGATGTGCCGCCAGCCGTCGAGCAGCTCGGCCCGGCGCAGCCGGGAGACGCCGGACCGGACCGGAGCCGCCGGGCGTGGACCAGCTGGGCGCGGCTGAGGGGTGCCGGGACGCGGCGGGGCCGGTTCGCGGCCACCGATCATGCGCAGGCCGGCCGCCGAGAGCAGGTAGCTGACCGCGTCGGCCAGCATGGTGGTCACCGGGCCGAACACCCCGATGCAGAGCCCGCCCAGCGGTGGGCCGAGTACGCTCGCGGTCCAGGTTGTCGACTCCAGCCAGCCGTTGGCCAGCAGCAGGCCGTCCGGCCGCACCAGGGACTTCACACAGGCGCCGCTGGCCGCCCTGAAGGTGATGTCCGCCGCGGCCACGATCACCGAGACCACCAGAAGCTGAGCGAAGCTGAGCACGCCGAGGGCGAACGCGGCGGGGATGGTCATCAGCGCCGCGAACCGGATCAGGTCCATCGACATCATCACCGGACGCTTGCGGCGGAACTCCATCCACGGGCCGAGTGGCACCGCCGCCACCGCGCCCACCGCCAGGCCCGCCGCGGACAGTGTGGCCACCTCGGCCGGGCCGGCGTGCAGCGCCAGGATCGCGACCAGGGAGAACGCGTCGAAGGCCAGCCAGGTGCCCATCGTGCTGACCGCGTAGGCGCCCCACAGCCAGCCGAAGGCCGGACCCAGCGACCGCCTGGCCATCGCGTCCTCCTCCCGCCCGGTACCGACCCGCCGATCACAGCGGACGGCGGGGGCCGCGGGCAAACAACCGCCCGGCCGGCGAGCCACAACGGGCTGTTGTGCGCCGCTGGTCCCGGCGGGGCCGGCCTTGCGGTTAGGGTCGGGCGGCGTGGACCTCGACGCTGTGCGCACCTTCACCGCCGTGGTGGACGCGGGCCGGTTCGCCGGGGCCGCCGACCGCCTGGCCGTGACCCAGCAGGCCGTGTCCAAGCGGATCGCCGCGCTGGAGAAGGACCTGGGAGTGCGGCTGTTCACCCGCACCGCGCGCGGGACACGGCTCACCGCCGACGGGCAGGCCTTCCTGCCGCACGCCCGCGACCTGCTGCGGGCGCACGAGCGCGCGCTGGCCTCGGTGCGGCCCGGCGGCCGGGCGCTGCGGGTGGACGTGCTCGGGCGGCGGATCGCGCCGGCCAGCCTGCTGCGCGGCTTCCACCACGCCCAGCCGGAAGTCGCGCTCGATATCGTGACGCTGCCCGATCTGGACGCGGCGCTGGCCGCGCTGCTGGCCGGCACCGTCGATGCGACCTTCCGCGCCGTGACGGCCCAGCCGCTGCCGGACGGCGTGCTGGCGCTGCGGGTGCTGGACGAACCCGTGCAGCTGCTCACCGGCCCGGCGCACCCGCTGGCCGCCGCCGCGGCCGTCCGGCCCAGCGAACTCGCCGGGCACCGGATCTGGATGCCCACCCTGGCGCCCGGCGCCGAGTGGACGGCCTACTACGACGCGCTGGCGGCGGCGTTCGGGCTCAGTGTCGAGGTCACCGGCCCGCACTTCGGCACCGATCCGGTACTCGACACCATCGCCGCTGCCGCCGACCTGGCCACGTTCGTCGGCGAACTGACCCACCTGGTCTGGGCCGACGGCTGGGATCTGCGGCGGATCGCGGTGCGGGATCCGGTGCCGGTCTACCCGCACTCGCTGCTCTGGCACCGGGACAACCCGCACCCCGGGCTGGCCCGGCTCCGGGCTCACCTGGCCGCCGCGCCGCCCACCGGCGCCGGGGCCACCTGGACGCCGGCCTGGATCAGCGGGGGCGCCAGCCACCGGGCTGACCGGCGCCAGGTCAGCTCACCAGCTGGCCCGGGTGCGCCGTGGTCACCGGCTGGCCGTCGCGCCAGACCACCGTGCCGTTGACCAGCACCAGGGTCACGCCGCCGGCCAGCCGGTCCGGGGCGGCGTAGGTGGCCCGGTCGGCCAGGCCACCGGGGGCGAGGACGCACACGTCGGCCGCCTGCCCGGGAGCCAGGCGGCCCCGGCCGCTCAGCCCGTAGGCGTCGGCGGCGTTCGTGGCCAGGTGCCGGGCCAGCCGCTGGCCGCCCGCCTCCGGACCTGCCGCGAGGTAGTGCGCCGCCAGCCGGGCGAACGTGCCGTAGCCGCGCGGGTGCGGGTGCTGCCCCTGGTAGATGCCGTCGGACCCCGCGCTGAACCGCGGGTGGTCCAGCAGCCAGGCCAGGCCGGCGCCGCTGAGGGTGGGCCGGTCGAGGTGACCGCCCACGTTCAGGTCCGCGCCGGCCAGCAGGTCCAGGGCCCATTCGCCGGGCGGGCGCCCGGCGCGGCGGGCCGCCCCGGCCACGGTCAGGCCGGCCAGCGCCGCGTCCCCGCCGGGCAGGCAGCCCAGGTACACCTGGTCCAGGTAGGCGTCGGCCAGCCTCTCCCCGGCCAGCAGGGCGTGCCGCTGGGCGGGGTCGCGCAGCGCGGCCAGGGTGGCGGCCGGGCCGTCCGCCTGCGCCTCGGGCGGCAGCAGCAACATGGCCAGGATCGTGCTGGACTTCCGGTAGGGGTACATGTCGAAGGTGAGCGGCACGTCCAGGCGGGTGGCCGTCCGGAACGAATCCCGGATTCCCGCCGTGGCCCCCCACAGGTGGCTGGCGTGGACGCGAACGCCGGCCAGCCGGCCCACGGCGATCAGCTCGGCCAGGCCTGAGGCGACGCCAGAGCCGTAGCTGCGCAGGTGGGAGACGTAGGGCCGGTCCGCGGCGGCGAGTGGCCGAGCCAGCGCGGCGACCTCATCCACCGTGCCGTGCCGGCTGGGCAGGTAGTCCAGGCCGCTGGACAAGCCGGCCGCGCCGTCGGTGAGTGCCTGCTCCACTTCGCGGCGGGCGGCGGCCCGCTGGTCCGCATCCAGCGGGACGCGGGCCAGGGCCGCGACGTTGTGCCGGATCGTGCCCTGGGAGGCGAGGACCGCCACGTTCTGCGTCAGCCGGCCGCGTACGGCGTCGTGGAAGCCGGCCACACTCAGCCCGCCGGCGGGGCTGGCTGAGGCGCTGAGAGATCCGTTGACCGGGGCGAAGTACTGGTTCAGGTAGCCGGCGGTGCGGGCGTTCGCGCCGATCCAGGACTGCCCGTCCTGGCCGGTGACCAGCGTGGTGACGCCCTGGGCGAGCGCACCGTCGACCCGGCCGGTGGTCAGCAGGGGCCATTCGGCGTGGGTGTGCGCATCGACGAAACCGGGGCAGACCAGCGCGCCCGGAGCGAGGTCGATCACCTCAGCGTCTGGCCCCGGCTCGATCCCGGGGGTGATCCGCGCCACAGTCTGGCCTGTCACGAGCAGGTCGGCGCGGCGCACGGTGGTGGCGATTCCGTCCGCCACCAAGCCGCCGCGAAGCAGAATCCGGCTGGTCATCGGCTCTCCCGTCTGGCCGCTCCGCGAGGGGGGCGGGCGGCCTGGCGGGAGTATGCCCGCCAATCGGCACCGGATCCCGGATAGGGGAGTTTCGCGCAGGAAGGCGGAATAGGCACCGTAGCCTGGGCGGGTGGGATACTCCGCTACCGGGGACCGGGTTCCTGGCACTCCGGCCGCGTTGTGGTTCGGGGGGGCCGGTGTTCCGCCTGACTGCGAACGGCTGTTGTTCTGCTTGCCGCACGCGGGCGGCGGGGCGACCATGTACGCCACCTGGCAGCAGGCCATGGGCTCCAAGGTCGGCGTGCTCCCGGTCCGGCTGCCCGGGCGGGAGGCCCGGCTGAACGAGCCGCTGAGCCACTCGCCGGACGAAATCGCGGCGGCGATCGCCGACCGGGCCGACCGGCCGTACGGGATCTACGGGCACAGCATGGGCGGGCGGCTCGGGTTCGAGGTGGTGCGCGCCCTCTACCGGATGGGCGCGCAGCGGCCGGTGCGGTTCTACCCGGCCGCGTGCCGGCCGCCGGACCAGCCGGATCCACTGAGCTACGTGGTCACGCTGTCCGACGACGAGATGCTGGACGCTCTCGACGAGCAGCTGGGGGGCGACCAGGCCGAACTCCGCGAGTACCCGGAACTGCTGGAGTTGTTCGTCCCGGTGCTGCGCTCCGACATGGAGTGGCTGGCCGGCCACCGCTACCAGCCCGGGACGCCGTGGGACATCCCGATCGCCGGGTTCGCCGGGGCGGATGACCGCCAGCCGCCGCCGTGGGAGATGCACGGCTGGGCCCGGCAGACCACCGCCCCGTTCCGCCTGCACACGCTGCCCGGCGGCCACTTCTTCCTGCGCACCGCAACCGATCAGCTCACCGGCCTGATCGCCGCCGACCTGCTCGGTGCCTGACTGCCGCGGTTACCGTTCGCTGACCGCGATGGCCAGGGCCGGGCAGACGGCGGCGGCCAGCTTCACGTCCTTCGTCAGGCCGTCCGGCGGATCGGCCTGCTGCAAGGTCACCACGCCGTCCTCTTCGCGCTGGCCGAACACGCTGGGCGCGGTCCGCACGCACTGCCCGGACGCGATGCACCGGTCCTGATCCACGCTCACCCGCACGGTCATGATCGTCCTTTCGTCCGCTTCGCCTGCTACCAGGTCACCGGCAGTTCGTAGACGCCGTACACCAGCCCGTCGTGCTTGAACGGGATCTCCTCCAGGCCCGCGGCCAGGGCCAGCGTGGGGATCCGGCGGTACAGGGTGCCGTAGACCACCTGGAGCTCGACACGGGCCAGCGGCTGCCCCAGGCACTGGTGCACACCGAAGCCGAACGCGACGTGCTGGCGGGCGTCCCGGTGCACGTCGAGTTCCCCGGCGCCGGAGAACACCGACTCGTCCCGGTTGGCCACGTCGTTGGCCATGACCAGGCCGTCGCCCTGGCGGACGACCTGGCCGCCCACGTCGATGTCGGCCAGTGCGACCCGGCGGCGGCCGGAGTGCACGATCGACAGGTACCGCAGCAGTTCCTCGACCGCTGCGGCGATCAGCGCCGGGTCGTCGCTGTCCCGCACCGCAGCGAGCTGGTCCGGGTGCTGGAGCAGCGCCACGGTGCCGAGCGCGATCATGTTCGCGGTGGTCTCGTGCCCGGCGACCAGCAGCAGCCGGCCGAGCGAGGCCAGGTCGTGCCGGGTCAGCTCGCCGGTGGCGACGCGTTCGGTGGCCAGCCGGGACAGCAGGTCGTCGCCGGGGTGGGCCAGCTTCTCGCCGACCAGCTGGTCCAGGTAGCCGATGAGCGCGGTCTGCGCCGCCTGGGCCTGGTCCGGCGGGGTGTCGCGGTTGATCAGCAGGCGGCTGTTGCGCTGGAAGAAGTCGTGATCGGCGTAGGGCACGCCGAGCAGCTGGCAGATCACCAGCGACGGAACCGGCAGGGCGAACGCCTGGACCAGGTCGGCGGGCTTCGGGCCGGCCAGCAGGTCGTCGATCAGGCCGTCCACGATCCGCTGGATGCCCGGCCGCATCGACTCCACCTGCCGGACCGCGAACGGGCCGGTCACCATGCGGCGGATCCGGGCGTGCTCCGGGTCGTCCATCCGGATGAAGGACGCGTCCCGGGTGCTGCGGAACTTGAGGTTCGCGCTCACGTGCGGATAGCCCGGGTGGCTGCCGTCCGCGCTCACCCGTGGATCGGCCAGCAGCGCCCGCTGTTCGGCGTACCGGGTGACCAGCCAGGGCGTGCTGCCGTCCCACAGCCGGACCTTGCTCAGCGGCCCTTCCGCCTGCAGATCACGCAGTGCTGGCGGCGGATCGAACGGGCAGCCCGCGGCCCGGGGCATCGGGTACTGCGGGATCTCTCGCTCCGTCGTTCCGGTCCTGTCGCGGATGTCCGTGAGCGAATGCGCCACGGTGACTCCTCCCTGGACGGCTGGGTAGCCGTCAGTTACCAAACGATCGTACGGTGACTCTCCGAACGAGTGTTACCTGACTTTGCGCAACTTAATCACTACCAGTAGCTACAGATGGGTTACCGAACCGACACAAAGATCCACGAGCGGCGATGACCAGGGCGAACCCGGGCCAACGGACCGGGCAGAACCCGGCCGGACCGGTTACGGGCTACCGGAGACCAGGCTCACGGGGTGTCGAAGACCAGGCCGATCAGCTCGTCGGCGAACTGCAGGACACCTGGTTCGTCGCTGCTGAGCGGGCGCTCCCGGATCAGGGCGACCCGGCCGTGCGTGCCGACCAGCAGGACGATGGCGGCCCGCTCGGCCGGCAGGCGAAGCCGCGCTCCGGCCTCCTCGCAGGCGCTCAGCGTGCCCGCCAGGCGCCGGGCCAGCGTCAGGCCGTAGCTGCGCTGCTGGCCGGGCTCGCCGACGTGCGCGCCGAACATCACCCGGTAGTGCCCGGGGCTGGCCAGTGAGTAGCGGCAGAACGCGTAAAGCTGAGCTCGCAGCGGAGCGATCGGGTCACCGGCGGGAACGTCCACCCCGGCCTGCTCCATCAGGTCCATGACCCGGCTGTGCTCGTAGGCCAGCAGGGCGCTGATCAGCGTGGATTTGTCAGCGAAGTGCGCGTAGATGCTCGCGGGTGCCACCCCGGCCTCGCGGGCGATCCCGCGCAGGGTGAGCCCCTCCACCGTGTCGAGTTCACCCAGCAGCCGGGCCGCCGCCTCCAGCAGTTCGGTGCGCAGCCGCTCGCCCTGCCCCCACGGGTTGCGGACCCGCGGCCGGGCAGCGGCGTCGGCCAGTTCCCCGCCGGCCGTGGTCTGCTTCCCGCTCATCAGTACGTCCTCACCCGATGATCACCGCGTAGGCCTCATTGTGGCGGCACAGCGCCCCTCGTGCCAGCGGATAGAACATCGAAAGCCCGGCCGTACGGCGGCCTGGGCGCGGACCTGGTGCTGCCCGTGGCGGCGCTCGTGCCGCTGTCGCTGAACGCAAGCCCGCCGGGGCCAGCGCCGCTGCCGGGCATCCCTGCCAGTTCGGGCCGAAGCTGCGGCCGGGCCAACAGCGCCGCCGGCCATCAGCCGCGAGCCCGGGTTAGTACTCGTCGTGCCGCCGGAGCCAGGACATGGTGGGGTCCTGCGGCCAGCCCGCCGGGGAATCCTCCCATTGCTCCTGGCGGCCATAGGGGGTGAGGTCGAGAAGGTTGAAGTCCAGCCGCAGCCGGTCCACGCCCCGGCCGGTGGTGAAGTAGCTGCGGAACACCTCCTCGCCGTCGCGCAGCAGCACGCTGAGCCCGAAAAGGCCACCCAGCCCCAGGTCGTCGTTGAAGCTGGTGCCGTAGCTGGAGTACCAGGGCACCGGCCAGTCCATCCGCTCCCGCACGGCGGCGATCTCCGGCTGCGGGGCGCGGGACATCAGGATCAGCCGGGTGTCGCGGGCAGCCAGGTGGTACTGGGTGTCCCGGGCAAGGTTGTCGGTGAACGTGGCGCAGCCCCCGCACGGCGGGTAGTCCTGCCCGGGCTCGAGCATGAAATGGTAGACGACCAGCTGCCGGCGCCCGTCGAACAGGCCGGCCAGCCCGGTGCGGGTGCCGTCCGGCGCGGTGAACTCGTACTTGCCGGCGTCCAGCGCGACCATCGGGAGCCTGCGCCGCTCGGCGGCCAGCGCGTCCAGCGCCCGGGTGTGCTCCTTCTCCTTCACCAGCAGGGCGGCACGGGCAGCTTCCCACTCGTCCGCGGTGACGACCTGGGGCCGGTTCATGACGGCTCCTCTCGGTAGGTTCCCTGAGGAAACTGACGCTAACACGATACGTTCCCTAAGGGAACCCATACGGCTAGACTGCGGTTATGCAGCGCACCGACTTCGGCGAGATGGCCTGCTCCATCGCCCGGACCATGGACGTCATCGGCGAGCCGTGGTCCCCGCTGGTGCTGCGCAACGTCTTCGTCGGCATCACCCGCTTCGACCAGCTTCAGGAGAGCCTGGGCATCTCCCGCAAGGTGCTGGCCGAACGGCTGCGCTGGCTGGTGGAGCGCGGGGTGCTGGAACGGCGCGAGTACTCCGCCCACCCGCCGCGCTACGAGTACACGCTGACCGCCATGGGCACCGAACTGTGCGACCTGCTGCTGGTCATGGTCCGCTGGGGCGACCGCTGGCTGGCCGGCGAGGCCGGGCCGCCGGTGCTGTACCGGCACCACGCCTGCGGCCAGATCAGCCACGTCAACCTGGTCTGCTCGGAGTGCGGGAAGCCGATGCACGCGACCGGCATCGACGTGCTGCCCGGCCCCGGCTCGGCCGCCTGATCCATCCCGGCTGCCCCCGCCGCTGCCCCACTGGCCTGCCGCCCCGGCCGGCGCGACCGTAGGCTCGCGCAAATGAAGATGCGACGACCAGTGAGCATGACGGTGGGGCTGGCCGCGGTGGCGGGCCTGGCGCTCGGCCGCGCGGGCGGCGTCCCCGCGGTGAGCGCGGCGACGGTCCAGCGAGTGGCCCTGCCGGACCCGGTACCCAGCTGGACCCAGGGCGTGACCTCGCAGGGGCCCGCCGGGGGCGGCGTGATCGTGCCGTTCCGGCTGTACCTGGCCGGGCGTGCACCCGCCGCGGAGAAGGCGTTCGCCACGGCGGCGGCCACCCCGGGGACCAGCGCGTACGGCAAGTACCTGACCCCGGGGCAGTTCACCAGCCGATTCGGCCCGAGCGCGGCGCAGGTCGCCGCCGTCGAGTCCTGGGCGAGAACGCAGGGCTTCAAGGTGGCCGGTGCCACCAGCGACTACGTCTCGCTGACCGGGACCGCGCCCGGCGTCAGCCAGGCCCTGGACACCACCATCGACGCCTACCGCTCCACCGGCGTGACCGGGTACGCCCCGGTCAAGGGGGCCTCGCTGCCCGCGTCCATCGGGCACGACGTGAGCACCGCGGTCGGCCTGGACTACTTCAGCTTCACGTCGGGCGCCCGCCGCGGCGGCACGATTCCGCGGCGCACACCCGCCGCGGGGCAGCGGTCCGCCGCCCCCTACACCTGTTCGTCCTGGTGGGGCCAGCACACCAGCAGCATTCCCACGGCGGAGGGCCGGACCAGCGCCCCGGACGCGGTGTGCGGGTACACCCCGCAGCAGCTCAGGTCGGCTTACGGGGTCACCGCGGACAGCGGCAAGGGCGCCACCATCGCCGTCGTGCTGGACGGCAGCCTGAAGACGATGCGGGCCGACGCGAACCGGTTCTTCGCCGCGCACCATCTGCCCGGCTTCAGCACCGGGCAGTTCACCGTCAACACCGGCACCGGCTTCACCAGGTCCTGCGGCGCCAGTGGCAGCCCGGACGTGCCGGAGGAACCGCTGGACGTGGAGACCGCGCACACCGTCGCGCCGGCGGCCAAAGTGGTCTACGTCGCGGCCAGCTGCGTGCAGTCCGGTGACTCCCCCGAGCAGGAGCAGGCGTTCCTGGACGCGGAGACCCGCATCGTGGACCAGCACCTGGCCGACGTGGAAACCGACTCGTTCAGCACGGTTGAATGCCTCTACACCCCGGCCATGGCGGCGGCGTGGAGCCAGATCATGGAACGCGGCGCGGCCGAGGGCATCGGGTTCAACTTCGACTCCGGCGACGGCGGGGACGACCAGGGCGCCTGCCAGGCCCCCGTCTACCCGGTCACCTTCCCCGCTTCCGACCCGTGGGCGTCGGCGGTGGGCGGCACCAGCATGGAGATCGGCAAGTCCGGCGCGGTCACGGCCGAACTGGGCTGGGGCGACAACAACGCGGAGCTGAACCAGGCGGGGACTGGGTACCAGCAGACCCCGCCCGGTTACTTCGCCGAGGGCTCGACCGGCGGCCGCAGCGGGCTGTTCGCCGAGCCGGCCTGGCAGCGCGGCGTGGTCCCGTCCGGGCTGGCCACCGGGGGCGGCCAGCAGGCCGCCGGCCGGGTCACCCCGGATGTGTCCGCCGACGCCAGCCCGATGACCGGCTGGCTGATCGGCTACACGCCGCCGGGCAGCCCGTACCGGACCATGCTGGAGGGCGGCACCAGCGGCTCATCGCCGGCGATCGCCGCGCTGGAGGCGGACGCCAAGGCCCCGGCCGGGCACGCGATCGGCTTCGCGGACCCGCTGCTGTACGCGCTGCACGCCTCGGCCGGGATCGCGGACGTCAAGCCCACCGCCAGCCCGGCCCTGGTGCTCGCGCCCAACTGCCAGAACGCGCCGCGCGGGCCGGTGCACCGCTGCCTGGTCACGATGGGGATGGACGCCAGCCTGCGGGTCACCACCGGTTTCGACGACGTGACCGGGATCGGCGCGCCCACCCGGCAGTTCGTGGCGGCGCTGGCGAAGGGCTGAGCCCGCCCCCGCGCGGCCCCGCTGAGTGATTCAGCCGAGCGGGAAGGCGACATCGCAGATCAGCTCGCTGTCACCGATGGCGGACGGATCGGCCAGGTAGATCTCCCGGCAGGACAGCCGGCTGCCGGGCCGGTCCTTCACCTCGGGCGAGCAGGCCACCGCGTCGTAGGCGGCCAGGATGGCCGGGAACTCCCACTGCGCCTTGGTGATCGTGGTGTAGGCCTCGTCGTGCGCGGGTTCGGTGCGGATGCCGATGGTGTCGGTGGGCTGCACGTCGTCCGGGCAGCCGATGACCGCCTCCAGCGGCCCGTCGCTTTCGTGGTCCACGATGCCGTGGAAGATCAGCGTGAACGGGCCGGTGGGCTCGGTCCCGGCCAGGTGCTCGCGGAAGGCCTTCTTGGTCTCGGTGACGAAGCTGTCGGTCTCCGGCGCACGCAGACGGCGCTGTATGGACATCACCCGCTGGGCGGGCACGTGCCGGGTTTGCACAGGGAACATGGGTGCGTCTTCCTCTCGCAGGACGGCGTGGATGTGCCGGATCAGGAACCGGCGGCTAGTGTGCTGGACCTCCAGGCCGGTCAGGTACTCATCGAGGCGGGTGGCGGCCAGGCCGGTGCTGCGGGTGGCGTCGGCGAGCAGCAGGCCGATGTCGGCCAGGCTCATGCCGACGCCGCGCAGCATGCTGATCAGCCTGGCCACCCCGACCTGTTCGGGCTGGTAGCGGCGGTGCCCGTGCCACGGGTCGACCGCGGCCGGGCGGAGCAGGCCGATCTCGTCGTACAGGCGCAGCGCCTTG
>Ga0070737_10005051_pt1 | contig 12811 bp, 11 predicted proteins | sample Coa_R1_10_FD_66438 | JGI IMG/M metagenome (GOLD analysis project Ga0070737, IMG submission 66438) | Surface soil microbial communities from Centralia Pennsylvania, which are recovering from an underground coalmine fire - Coalmine... | ecosystem: Environmental > Terrestrial > Soil > Unclassified... | reverse complement strand
AAGCGCCGCGGCTCGCCTTGGAATTTAAAATCCGCTTGGGACCCGTTCCTGTTCATCCAGTGGTGCGAGGAAGCGCGCAACGCGCCAGGCACTGAACTCGAAAGCGCCGCGCTCGACATTCAGCGCGCCGAGTGGGACCTGCTGTTCGAGTGGTGCGCGCTGCCGCCGGATCCCAAGGCCTGATTCCGCATGCAATTTCAAAGTCGCGGGCCGGCCGAATCGGCCTCCGGAGGCGAGCATTCATCCGCTACACTAGGGAATTCGAGTTTACGTACGGGGCGTCGTGACACCTGCGGCGCCTAGGCTGAAACCAGCCCCGGCGACGCCGCGTCAGGGGAGTGTCGCACGGCATGGAAAGGATTCGCTCTTAGAATGATTCATCACAGGCGTCGAAGCCTGCGTATGCCTGCATTGCCAATCCGTTTTGTCTTTCATAGCTGTCTTCTGGTTTCACTCGCCTCGGCTCCCCTCGCCGTCGCCGCTGAACAGGCAGCGGCCGCGCCCACGCCCCAGCAGCAGCAATCGCCGGCACCGGCGCAGAATCCGCCACCGCAGCAGCAGAATCCACCACAGCAGCAACCCCCACAACAGCAGCAGCAGAATCCGTTCGAAAACGTTCCCCAGGCGCCGGAAAAACCGAATCCCCCGCCGCCGCCCCAGAATCCAGCCGGCATTCAGGAAGCCAAGCCCGCCACGGTGGGCGAAAACATTATTGAAGCAGTGGATTTTCGCGGCCAGCACAAAGTGCCGCAAGACACCCTGCGCGCGCTGATCTACACCAAAAAGGGCGACCTCTACGACGAAGAGGCCATTCACCGCGACTTCATCGCTCTCTGGAACACCGGCCGCTTCGACGACCTGCGCATCGAGAGGTCCAAAGGGCCGAATGGCGGCATCATCTTGACCTTCGTCGTCACCGAGCGCCGCACCGTTCATACCATCGACTACACCGGCAACAAGTCCATCAGCAAGTCCGAAATCCTCGACCGCTTCAAGGACCGCAAGGTGAACCTCACCCCCGAATCGCAATACGATCCCGGGAAAGTGCAGCGCGCCAAGAACGTACTCGAAGAATACGAAGCCGAGCGCGGCCATCAATACGCCACCGTCATTCCGCAGATCCGCCAGGTGCCGCCCGGCGGCGTGGACATTACCTTCGCCATCGACGAAGGTCCGAAGGTCAAAGTGGGCAACATCATCATCGACGGTAACTCGGCCTTCAGCTCGAAAGACGTGATCCGCGCGATGAAAAACCTGAAGCCCATCGGCATTCCACACTCGCTGCTGTTCGAAAATCTGTTCGCGCGCACCTACGATTCCACCAAGCTCGACGAAGACTCCGACCGCATCCGCCAGCTCTACCAGTTCCACGGCTACTTCGAAGCCCGCGTCATCAACCACTCGGAAAAGATCTACGACGTCTACGGGCACGGCATCAAAATCCCGCTCATCAATCCGAAGAAGCCCGGCAAGCGCGTCGACATCACAATGGTGGTGCAGGAGGGAGACAAGTTCTACCTGCGCAACTTCAACTTCGTCGGCATGAAGCTGTTCCGGACACCCGACCTGATCGCGCGCCAGGTGTTCCGCATGGCGCCCGGCGACGTGTTCTCGACCGAGAAGCTGCAAAAAGGACTCGACGACCTGCGCAAGCTCTACGGCAACTTCGGCTATATCGATTTCGTGCCTTCGCCCGATCCGGAAGTGGTGCCCGGCAAAGACCAGATCGATCTCACCATCGATGTCGACGAAGGCCATCAGTTCTTCGTGCGCCGCATCGACTTCCAGGGCAACACCACCACGCGCGACAAAGTCGTTCGCCGCGAACTGCTCATCGACGAAGGCGATCTCTACAGCCAGCAGCTCTGGAACACCAGTATCCTCAAGCTCAACCAACTCGGCTTCTTCGATCCGCTCAAGCCGGAAGATGCGGCCGAAATGAAGCGCGACACCAAGACCAACACCGTGGACCTGCTGCTCAAGGTGCACGAGCGCGGCAAGAACTCCATCCAGTTGCAGGGCGGCGTCTCGGGCATCTCGGGCAGCTTCATCGGCTTTTCATACTCCACGAACAACTTCCTGGGCCTGGGCGAGACGCTCAGTTTAGGCGCGCAGATCGGCACCCTGCTCGATAGCGTGAACTTCGGCTTCACCGAGCCTTACGTGCTCGACAAGCCGTTTGCCGCCGGCTTCACGCTCTACTATCAGCGCTACAGCTACAACCAGGGGCAGCAGGCCTCGATCCTGGCGGGCGAAAACCTGATCTCCTACTACAATGCGCTCGGCACTCAGAACCTGCTGAATTACGTCTCCAACAGCAGAGGTTTCACCACCTTCGTCACACACCCGCTGCGGCGCTCGTTCGCGCGCATCGGGCTCACGTACGGCTACAACATCCAGAGCCTCACGCCCCTGACCAACGCCGCCACCTCCTATTTCACCTACCTCGACTTCGAAGGCGTGAACGGCCCCAATTCACTGAACGGCATTCGCACCAGCACCATTACGCCCAGCTTCTCCTACAACACGGTGGACCACCCGATCATTCCCACGCACGGCCTGCGCTTGAGCCTCAGCTTCGCCTTCTCGGGTAGCGAGCTGGGCGGCAACGTCAATACCATTCAGCCGGCCTTCGATATCGCGTACTTCCGCCGCGGCATCTTCCGGCGCAACGTCATGGGCTTCCATCTGAACACCCGCTTTATTACCGGTTACGGCGGCAAGGTCGCCCCGCCGTACAGCCGCTACTATATGGGCGGCGAAGACGATGTGCGCGGCTTCGATATCTTGACCATCAGCCCCATCGCCTACATCCCGACTGAGGCCCCCGTCAATCTGTATAACAACGATTGCAACTACGTCACCTCGCTCTCCTCCTGCACGCAGCGCCTGTTCAACGGCGTACCGGTCACGCGCGAAGTGCCTGTCTATCAGCTCATTCTTCCGGGCGGCGATACGGCCTCGGTGTTCAACTACGAGTACCGCATCCCCATCATTGGCCCGGTGACGCTGGCGCCCTTTATCGACGTGGGCGTTGACCGGCTCTTGCTGCCCAGCCAATTGGGCCTTAATCCCGAGCGCGTCGCGCAGTTGAACGAAATCTTCCCGTCTTCGAGTTTCGGCGAGCGCGCCGTGCTCGCCCCCGGAACCCAGAAGCCGCGCATCTCCACCGGCCTCGAGCTGCAGGTGCTCATGCCGGTCGTCAATGCACCGTTCCGGCTCTACTGGGCGTATAATCTTAGTTACGTCAATACAAATCTGCAGCCACCGCTCGCCTCCGACCTTCCGCATTTGTTGAACGGAGCAACGTTGGCAAACTTCTTGCAGGGTCCGTATGGGCAGGCGGTTCCATTCGACGAGCGGCGCTCTCTGTTCCGCTTCTCGATCGGGCGAGTGTTTTAGGATCCGGCGGCAAACCAGATTCATTCGAGTGAGTGGACACAAGTGAGAATTTCAGGAAGGAATTAGGAAGTAGATGGTTATGAGAAGAAGCTTGATCTCGGCGGCGGCGCTGTTGTGCCTCGCCTGGGGCGCATACGCGCAGCAGACGCCGGCCAAGGTTGGCGTGATCAGCATCCAGGGCGCCCTGGTGGGCACGAAGGACGGCCAGAAGGCCTCGCAAGAGCTCGACACCAAGTTCATGCCCAAGAAAAAAGAGTTCGATACGCGGCAGAGCGAGATCGCCCAGATGCAGGACCAGTTCAACAAGGGCGGAACCGTCATGAGCGAGGACAAGCGTAACCAGATGGCTCGCGACATCGACGAGAAAAAGAAACGGCTGCAGCGCGATATGCAGGATGCCGAAGAAGAACTGCAAGGCGAGCAGCAGCGGCTGCTGCAAGGTTTGGGCCAGCGCATGATGGCGGTAATCGAAAAATACGCCAAGGACAACGGCTACACCATCGTGTTGAACGTCAGCGATCCGAATACGCCGGTGCTCTACGCTTCGAGCGCCATCGATATTACGCAGGACATCATTTCGCTATACGACAAGACCTCCACCAATGGCGGTCCCGCCGCTGCACCGGGAGCTCCGGCAGCGCCCGGCTCCGTAAGTCCGCGATCGAGCTCTCCGGGGCCTGGCGCAGCGGCCTCCGTTCAAACGCCTCCGCGCGCGCGCCCGTAAGCCGAGCACCCGCGCCAGCTTTGCGGTTGCCGCGAGTTGCGCGCCTACCGACCGTGCTTGTGTTTCTTGTCCCCGCCTCTTTACGCTTTCCGGCTGGGAAACAAGGCCGTGCGGATCGCGCTCAAGGTGAAGCTTCGCCCCGGCGCCTCCACCCCCTGTGCGGCCCAAGGATTCACGCTATTCAGGGTACGCGAGATGAATTCTTCAACGAATATCCCGGCGCGATAGCCGTCCTCGATCTTTCCGCAATGCCGGATCTCGCCGAACGCGACGCCATGTTCCATCTCCACATAGGCGAGATCGCCCACCTGGATCGGCGCTTGTAATCTCACCCCCAACCCGGAGCTCGACATATCGATGATCCGTACCATCATCGCCGCCGGCAGACACGGCGAATTCAGCACGGCCGACGCATCCAGCCGGATGCGCCGCTCCACACGCAGCGCGCCATTCGTGCCCTCCAGCATTCGTACCCCCAGCCGATAGCTACCGTCCGAGTGCGGATGGCAATAGACCGTTTCACCGGCAATGCGCCGCTCCAAATAACAAACTTCCAGCTTGCGCGCCGGTTCCAGGGCCATGCGCGAGCGCATCAGCAGAAACCCCGTGTTCACGCGTGCGATCTGCGCTGCCACCTGTTCGCGTACGCCATCGCGAAAATGTAGTTCTACGGGAATTGCGAATTCGGTAGCTGCGCACTGCATAGTGATGTATCTTCCTTATCGCCCGTAGGCCAGAGAATACGACGTTAAAAATATCCACCCACGAACAACCCCGTCCCTAAATTTCTCAGACACTAAAATCCCATCCAACCTGCCGATAAGCAAACTACGGAGCCGCCATACAAGTGATCGCAGAACAGCGCGAATTTCAACTTCCGGTTTACTGCGTGTTGGGCAAAGGGCCTCAGGCGATCCAGGCAGCCCTGCGAGGCGTTCGAAATGGCACCTTCGAGCTCCACTCCTCAACCGCTTTAAAGCCAGGCCAGCAGCTCACCATGCGCCACCTGGAGCGAAGCATCGAGTCGCAGGTTGTCTTCTGCAAGCGGGAGGAGAACGGCGGCTATCGTGTCGGCGTTCTAATGGCCTCCGACGCGGACCGGAGGTCGGAAACCAGAACGCCTGTCGATGCACCCGCCATGTTGCGCGTCGCCGGCTCGGTGACGGTCGTTCCCGCAAGAGTCATCGATGTATCGATGTGCGGCCTTGGTTTGGAGCTTCCGGCGGCCATGACCCTGGGCGCTTTTGTCTATGTAGACCTGAGCACCGGGACCGCCGTCGGCGAGATTCGCCATTGCTCCCGTATGGCCGATAAATTTCGCGCCGGCATTTGCATGCGCGAATTTATTCTGCCTCCCAACGGCCAGCGCATGCTGCTGAGCGATACACGCGCCGCCGGTACTGCGGCAGCGCTTCAATTACTGATGCGCACCGTGCAGGAGAGGCAATCCAGGTACGAAGCGATTCTCTACTCGCTGGCGCTTTCCTAACTTCAGCCAGCGGCCTCGCCTGGCGGCAGCTTTACGCGTGATGCTTGACAGCCTTGTGCCGCTTTGCTTTGTGGGGCTTGTGCGACGAAGAAGGACTGGCCGCCGCCGGAATCGCCACCGCGAAGAAGGCCAGCAGCGAAATGGTAATCACGAAGCTTTTCATAGTGTTTCTCAATATTGTAGTGAACCCGAAGCCTAAAGCCTCTCGCCTCATCCGCAGCCGCACACGTTTAGAATAGGCGCAATGGTTCCTCGAATCTGTATGCTGGCTGCGCTCCTCTGCGTGCGTGCGGCCGCGCAACGGAATATGACGCTCGATCAACAGATCCAGGCAAGACTTCAAAGTATTCCCGCCAAGGTGAGCTTATACGCGAAGAATTTACAGACCGGCGCAACCTATGCAATCGCAGCCGAACAACCCGTGCGTACTGCTAGCACCATCAAGCTGGCCATCATGGTCGAATGCTTCTTTGAAGCCGCCGAAGGCGCGCTTAAATGGACCGAGCCGTTGAAAGTCACCGCCGAAGAGAAAGTCTCAGGCAGTGGTATCGTGCAGGACTTCTCAGATGGCGTCGAATTGCCCATCCGCGACATGATGGACCTGATGATCGTAGTCAGCGACAACACTGCTACAAATCTGATCCTTAACCGCATCGGCGGCAACGCCGTGAATGCGCGCATGGCGCAACTCGGCTTCGAGCAGACGCGCGTCATGCGCAAGATTCTGGGCGATGGCACAAACCTGAAGCCCTATCCGACCGGCGTCACAGAGGAGGGCGCGAAACCGGAAAACAAGCAATGGGGAACCGGCCGCAGCAGCCCGCGCGAGATGGTCGCCATTCTCGAGAAGCTGTATCGCGGTGAGCTGGTCAACAAGCAGGCCTCCCAGGACATGTTGGCGGTGCTGAAGCGCCAGCGCGATCACAACGCCATCGGGCGCGACCTGAAGGACGTCACCATCGCAAGCAAGGCGGGAGCGCTCGATCATCTCCGCAGCGATGTGGGCATCGTCTACTCCAGCCGCGGCCCCATCGCCATGGCGATCACCGTCGAGAATATCCCGCAAATCGACTACACGCCCGATAATCCGGGAGACCTGCTGATTTCCTCGCTCTCCGAGATCTTGATCGAGCGGCTCTAGCGCTCGGCCTAATACCGATAATGATCGGCCTTGAACGGCCCTTCCAGCGGCACGCCCAGATATTCGGCCTGCGCGGAGCTCAGCGTCGTGAGCTTCACGCCGATCTTTTCCAGGTGCAGCCGCGCCACTTCTTCGTCCAGCTTTTTCGGCAGCGTATAGACGCCCACCTGGTAGCGGTCGCGGTTCTTCCAAAGGTCAATCTGCGCCAGCGTCTGGTTCGAGAAACTGTTGCTCATCACGAAGCTCGGATGTCCGGTCGCGCAACCGAGATTCACCAGCCGGCCTTCGGCCAGCAGAAACATGCTGTGCCCGTCCGGGAACGTGTACATATCCACTTGCGGCTTGATGTTGGTGCGCTCAACGCCATCGGCCGCATTCAACCGGTCCACCTGAATCTCGTTATCGAAGTGGCCGATGTTGCACACGATCGCCTGGTCCTTCATGTACTGCATGTGCTCGAGCGTGATGACGTCGCGATTTCCCGTGCACGTCACATAAATATCGCCGCGCCCCAGCGTGTCTTCGACAGTGGTCACCTCGAAGCCTTCCATCGCCGCCTGCAGCGCATTGATGGGATCGATTTCCGTGACAATCACCCGCGCGCCCATGCCGCGCAGCGAGTGCGCCGAACCCTTGCCAACATCGCCGTAGCCGCAGATCACTGCGATCTTGCCCGCCATCATCACATCCGTCGCCCGTTTGATGCCATCGGCGAGCGACTCGCGGCAGCCGTACAGGTTGTCGAACTTCGACTTGGTCACCGAATCGTTCACGTTGATCGCCGGCACCAGCAGCTTGCCCGCTTCCTGCATCTTGTAAAGCCGATGCACGCCCGTCGTGGTCTCCTCCGAGACGCCGCGCCACTCTTTCGCGATGTTGTGCCAGCGCTGCGGGTCTTCTCTATGAACCTGCTTCAGCAGATCTTTGATGATCGATTCTTCGTGGCTCGACGACTTGGAATTGACCCAACCGCTGCCCTCTTCGAGCTCATAGCCCTTGTGGATCAGCAGCGTGACGTCGCCCCCGTCATCGACCACCAGCTGCGGGCCTTTGCCATTGGCATGGCTCACCGCCTGGTAGGTGCACCACCAGTATTCTTCGAGCGACTCGCCCTTCCAGGCAAACACCGGAATGCCCGCCGCGGCAATGGCCGCCGCCGCATGGTCCTGCGTCGAAAAGATGTTGCAGCTCGCCCAGCGAACCTCAGCCCCGATCTCCGCCAGCGTCTCAATCAAGACCGCCGTTTGGATGGTCATGTGCAGCGACCCGGTCACCCGCACGCCCGCCAGCGGCTTCTCTGCCGCGTACTTCTCGCGGATCGCCATCAAGCCGGGCATCTCATGCTCGGCAATCGAGATCTCCTTGCGGCCCCACTCCGCGAGGCCTAAGTCAGCGACCTTGTATTCGGCCGCAGTTGTATTGAGCGTTGCTGTTCCCATTCTTATTTATGATAACGAGCCAGCCCCTCCCGGCGCGACCCCTGAATTCTTCAGCGCCGCGTATCCCAGCCCCACCACGCACACGAACATCATCAGCACTTCGCTGTCACCCAGGTTGTATTCCGTCATGCCGCCCACCAGGATGCCGACCGTCACGGCAATCGTCCCATGCAATAGAAACAGCTGCTGAGACCGCGCCCTGCCCGCGCGCCGAATGCCCCGCGCACAATCCCAAACCGTCAGGCCGATGAACCACAGTACGCACAACAACCCCGGTATCCCCCGCTCGGCCGCATATTGCACATATATATTGTGCAGATGGCCGTAATAACCCACCGGCAGCGGCCGCGCCACGTCAGCCGGAACATACGCATCGAACTGGCGGCGAATCTGCTCGGGCCCCAGCCCGAACCACGGGTGCGCCTTGATCATCTCGATACCCGTCCGAAACGTCACCGCCCGGTGCCGGTTTGAATCCACGTCTTCGCGCGGATGCACCAGCGACAGCAACCGCTCGCGTGTGGCCGCCGGCGCGAGCGCGAATGCGAGCACCGCCGCCAGCGGCACAATCCAGATCCTCTTCGGCCGCCAGAACCAGATCAGATAGAGAACCGACGCAACCGACGCCACCCAGATGCCGCGCGTCCAGCCGAGCAGAATCGCCGTCAAAAGAATCGGCACACTCGCGTACGCCCAGGCGGGCATCCGGCGGCTCGAGAAAAACCATTGCGCCAGCAGCAGCGACAACACGCTGAGTTCGAGCGCGCCGAACGTCATCCAGTGGCTTTCAAATCCCGTGATGCGGCGCTGCAGATACGCGATGTAGAAACCGCCGGGCGCCGTTCTTTCGTGCTCATAGTCGTACACAAACTGCGCTAAACCCCATATCCCGGACGCCGTGGCGGCGGCCGTCCATGCCGCCATCACATAAAACGTCTTGCTGAACTGCCGCGCAAAAACACCGTACATCAGCGGAATGAACAGGAACACAAAAAATTTCCGGATTTGCGCGCGCCCGCCCCACGGATCCGGCGATAGAACATCGGCCAGCGCCGTCCATAGAAAAAACGCCGCCAGCGGTATCCAAATCCGAGGAAATTCGAGCTTCTGTCGAAAAACCAGCAGCAGCAAAATGCCCGCGCCGAGCAGCATCTGGCTCCCTGCAATGGACACGTGAATGAGTCCCGCGGCCGCCACGGCAACCGCCGCCAGAATGCGGTCTTGCGCGTCCGGACTGGGCAGCATCAACTCAATTCTATGCACGCGCACAACCGCATCAAGCACCCTGTGCGCTCAACCAGTATGACAGAATGAAAGGCGAAACCTCCCCCTATGGAGCTCTATTTGCTAAGGCACGGAGTGGCCGAAAAGGACCGCCCAGGAGTGAGTGATGCCGAGCGTGCGCTCACCCAGGAAGGACGCCGCAAGCTGCGCCAGGTGATGAAGGCTGCGAGCGAAGCCAAGGTGCAACCCACCCTCATCTTGACGAGCCCGCTCAAACGCGCCCTCCAGACGGCCGAAGTAGCGCAGGAAGTGCTCGGCTACAAGAACCAGATCCTGCGCAGTAAAGCGCTCTTGCCCGCTGCCACCGTCGAGCAGGTGTGGGAAGAAGTGCGCGGCCATCGCGACGAGGCCTCTCTCATGCTGGTCGGCCACAACCCTTTATTCGCAGAGCTATCAGGCTATCTGCTCGGCTCTGCCGACATGGAAGTCGAGTTCAAAAAGGGCGCGCTGCTGCGCGTCGATTTCGAGGAGTTTCGCGCGCATCCCAAGGGCGTATTGCGCTGGTATCTGACCTCGAAAATGGCTGCCAAGCGCGAATGAGCGGCTGGCGCGTTACGCTAAGCACCCTGCGCGAGCGCCTGCCTGCAGTATTCGTAGCACTTCGCTACTTCCTGCTGCGACGTGCCGCGGCCCTCGTACTCGTATTCGATAAACGCCGGAATCGGGTATTTGTTCTGCTTTAGCAGCTGCAGAACTTGTTTGATCGGCGTGTCGCCTTCTCCCCACGGCACGTTCGGCCCGTCGTTCTTCTTGCGATCTTTCAGATGTAGCAGCACGATCTTGTCGTGGTTCTTTTCGATGTAGTCCACCGGATCGAACCCCGCCGCGGTGAAATGGCCGATATCCAGGTTCACGCGGTAAAACCGCGACATCGCGAGCGCCTTGGCGAAGCTCTCCGGTGTCGAGAATTGCGTCGGATCTTCGACGTCGGAATGGCCGTGCATCGCCACTATCAGCTTGTACTTTTCGGCAAACGGCGCCACGCGCTGCGCAACCGGCAGCGTCGTCGAAGACGTGATGATGCGAACCCCCAAAGCTTTCGCGGCCAGAAACCCGCGCTCGATCTCTTCGTCCGTAAAAGTATCGTTGAAGGTCAGATTATAGGCGTAAAGCTGTATCCCGGCGTCGTGAAACTTCCTGTAAATACCCGCGAAGTAATCGATTGGCACTGTCAGGCGCCACTTCCGCACCTTCTCGTTATACGCATCGAAGGCCGCTTTGCGCTGCTCCGGCGTCATGGTCTGATGGTTCTTGAGCAGCGGACCGATCGCCTCAATACCGCCGGCTTCTATGTGCGGTGAGAACAGCTCGCAATCGCCCAACCCATCCGCCGCCATCGCCCGGATGGCCTCCTCAATTGGCAGGTCGCGGAAGCTGTACGATTGCACGCCGAGTTGCACGCCATCGATTCTGGAATCGATCATCCTCGCCGCGGCGGCCGTGAGCGGAAGCGCAGCCACGGCCAGCTTTGTGAAATCGCGTCTACTTGGAGCGTTCATGCGTGCGGCAGAGCGAACGCGTAAAGCATATCACCCGCGCCCACCACCAGGTATTGGCGTCCATCCAGCTCATAAGTCATCGGGCCGTTGCTTACGCCCGCGGCCAAGCCCACGTGCCACAGTATTTTGCCCGTCGCCGGATCGAAGGCAATCAGGTTATGCGACGGGTCGCCCGAAAACAGCAGCTTTCCCGCCGTCGTCAGCAACCCCGAAATGGAACCGGGCTCGCCCGGAAACACGTGCGACCAACGAATCTTGCCGGTCTGGTAATCGATCGCCTTCAGGGCCGTTTGAGACCACACGCCTGCGTCGCGCCCCGCATAGCCTTCCGCGTTTTCGTCCGTGTCGGTCAAATAAAAAACGCTGTAAGAGTACGACGTGCTCAGGTAGAATAGCCCGGTCTCCGGGTCAAACGATGGCGGAGGCCAATTGGTTGCGCCGCCCGATGCCGGCGTCACCAGCGTGCCGTCTGTCTTCGGCTCCTTCGCCGCATTCGGAATCGGCTCCCCCCGCCCATCCACTCCGCTCGACCAATTCAGCGGAATAAACGGCTGCGTCACCAAATTCTTGCCCGTCGTGCGATCGAGCAGAAAGAAATATCCATTACGGCTTCCCTGCGCCAACAGCTTGCGCGGCTTGCCGTCGAAATCGGCATTGAAGATCACCGGCGTCTGCACGGCATCGTAATCGTGCGTGTCGTGCGGCGAAGGCTGGAACCACCACACCAGCTTGCCGGTATCGGCGTTCAGCGCCACGATCGAGCACGTCCACAGGTCGTCGCCTTTTCGGCCCTGCCCCGCATGCACAGGATTCGGATTGCCGGTGCCCCAGAACAGCAGATTCAACTCCGGGTCATACGTCCCCGGCATCCACGTCATCCCGCCGCCGTGCGCCATCGCATTCTTGTTCGGCCAGGTCTCCGATCCCGGCTGGCCCGGCTTCGGTTCCGTATCGAAGCGCCATTGCACCTGCCCGGTCTCCGGGTCGCGCGCCTCCAGATATCCAGGCACGTCGAGCGAATCGCCGCCCACGCCCACCAGCACATGATTGCCCACCACCAGCGGCGCCGGTGTCGAAAAATATTCCTGCTTCACATCGGCAATTTCCACGCTCCAGCGCAGCTTGCCCGTGTTCTTCTCGAGCGACACCAGGTAATCGTCCGGCGTCTCCAGAAACACCCAGTTGCCGTAGATGCCGACCCCGCGGTTGCCGATGTGAATGCCGCCCTTGCTCTCCCATTTGAAGTGCCACAACTCGCGGCCCGTGCGCGCGTCCACCGCCCAGGCATGATCCGGCAGCGTAAAATACAGCACGCCGTTCAGCTCCAGCGGCGTCGATTTGATCTGATTGCCGAACGGACCCGCCGCGCCGCCCGTATCGACCTTATACACCCACGCCAGCGCCAGCTCCCGCACGTTCTCCGCATTGATCTGCTTCAAAGGACTGAAGCGCCGGCCCGAGTAATCGCCGTTATAGGTCGGCCACGTGTCGCTCGGCGGCTTCAAAAGCTTGCCCGGATCCAGCCCTTGTGCAACCAGCGCCGCGCAGCCAAGCGCCAACAAAGGCGCGCCTAGAAACCGATTCAGCTTCATTTCAGAGTCTCCAGATAGGCCAGAATGTTGTGCATATCGGCATCCGTGTATTGCTTCAGCAATTCCTCGTGCGCCTTCAGCGGATCGTGAATGTCCACCCGCACGCCCGTCCCTTCGCCCACCAGCCACGAATGATACTCGCCGGAAGAATCCGTCAGCGCCACGCTGAAATCGTCGATGTGAGCGAGCGTGCCCGAGACAGCCTCGCCCGAAGGCAGCGTCACCGTCACGGTCTTCTCCG
>Ga0070737_10005050_pt1 | contig 12812 bp, 11 predicted proteins | sample Coa_R1_10_FD_66438 | JGI IMG/M metagenome (GOLD analysis project Ga0070737, IMG submission 66438) | Surface soil microbial communities from Centralia Pennsylvania, which are recovering from an underground coalmine fire - Coalmine... | ecosystem: Environmental > Terrestrial > Soil > Unclassified... | reverse complement strand
CGGTAATCCTGGAATGCGCGCGCTCTCGAACTTCAGCGCGATGTAATGCGCGTCGGGTTCCGGCTGGAAATAATTGGTCCGTACGGTCGCTTCCACCATGCCCAGGATTTGACGCGCGGTGCGATCGTCGCTCAGATTGTCGATCGCGCTCAGCGTGGCGACAAACGCCGCGCGCGCAGCCTGCTCGCGCTTGTCGCGATCCGGCATGGCCGGTGCCAGACGGGCCGTGAAGAATTCGATCAGATGGCGGGCGAGTGCGGGCTGCTGGAGAAAAATCCGCCGCAACGCCTGCGGCGCCGGTCCCAGCTGCATCTGGAAAGCCGCCGCCAGATAGGCGCGCAGCAGTGCGGTTTCGCGGCCGCTCAGTTCGCCTGTCAGCACCAGGGCGTTGAGCGCATCGTTTTCCAGCGTGCCGCTGCGCACTCCAGCCAGGGCTTGCGCCAACGGCAGGGCGCGAGCGAGCAGATCGACACCATGGTTGGCGCGCTGCGCCGCCTGCACCAAAAAGGCGAGCACGTAGGCGCTCTTGGTCTGGCCTTCGGCATGCAGCCGCAATTCGTGCACGTCCTCGGACAGCACGCGCAGGCCGAAGTTCTGCAGCATCGGCATCAGCTCGGACAACACCGGCCGTTCACCGACCTGGTAGATTCGCAGTTGCGCGCCGCTGTCGCCGGCGTCAGGCGCACGCACCACCACTTCCTGTGCGCCACCGGCGACAATCTCTTCGAGATGCTCGATATCGGCAAGTGCAACGGCGACCTCGGTGCTGGCCTGATAGTCGGGTGAGAAGGCGTGCGCATAACGGCGCTCGAGATCGGCGCCGCGAGCTTCGCCATGGCGCGCCACCAGTTGTTCCGCCAGGCGATCCGACCAGGAACGGGTCAACGCATCGACTTCGTCTTCAAGCTCCGTCAACGCCGGTACGCTGGCGTCAGCGATAGCGAAACAGAAATGCAGACGTGCGCTATAGCCCTCACGCATCTCCAGATGCGAATAGAGCAACAGCCCGTCCAGGCGGCGGGCCAACGCCTCGCCGATTTGCGCCCGCACCCGGGAGGAAAAGCGCTCGCGTGGCAGCAACACCATTACTACGGCCTGACGGCGGCGCGGATCGGGCAGCAGCATGAGGCGCACGTCGTGGTCGCCGACGGCGTTGATGATGGTGCTCAATTCGGCGCGCAGCTCGGCCACCGAAGCGCGGAACAGTTCTTCTTTGGGCAGGCCGTTGAAGGTGGCCAGAAGTTCCTTGTAATCATGCGAGCCAGGTCGGACTCTCTCAGCCTCGACGATTTGGCGCAGCTTGTCGCGCAACACCGGAATGCGGCCGGCCTCCTCGTTGGCTGCCCGATTGGTGAACAGACCCAGGAAGCGTTCGAACCGTACCGTGCCATCATCCCCTCTTCGCCGGATCACGATTTCGTCCATCGGGTCGAGCCGATGCACCCACGAAGAACAGCGGCTTTTGTTGACAATGACGATGGGGCCGGTGCCGAGCAGGCCGGGATCGTAATCGCGCAACGAACCCAGGTCGCGGAGCGAATTGCGCAGGATCCCCAGCTTGGAGTCGGAGTCAACCGTCAGGCCTGCGCCGGCGGGATGCTGTGAGTATCGCTCATAACCCAGGAACACCCAGCCACCGCCCGCCATCCAGCGCAGAAGATCGCGCACTTCGACCAGTTCACGCGCCGGCGCCATCTCCTCGCAAACCTCCAGCGCGCGCTCCGACATCGCCTCGAACTCCGAGGTGGCAGCCTGAACCTCGCTCAACCGCTGCCCGAGCTCGGCGATCAACGACTGGCGTTGCGTTTCGTCGAGTTCGCCCGGGATGATTGCCTGGGTGTAGGATTCCTGCCGCTCGCGCGCGCTGCCGGCCTCAAACGAGGTCACCCCACCCCCGGCGTCACGCGCGACGCTGAAGATTGGATGAAGCAGGGCGGCAGGAATCAGCTCGCGTTGGTGCAGGTATTCGCGGATGCTGTCGATGATGAAGGCGCAGTCCGGCAGCGTGATCTGGAGCACTGTCACAGGCTCGCCGCCCAGAGTTTGTGAGTGGACCGACAGTTTGAGCCGCTCGCGACGAAGCGCCAGAAATTCGTCGGCCATCACCGCCATCTGCAGCGCTTCTTCGGGCGGTAGTTGCGCCGCCATCGCCGGCGGCAGGCGGCTCAACAGACGCTCGGCCAGGACCTGTAACCGGCGCGACTTGTCGCCCGCGGTACGCTGATCGATCAGGTCTTTCAGAGTTTGATAATTCACCAGCCGCTACCTCACAACCGCTCACGTCAGGGCGGTGCCGTCTGTGTGCAAGGAGTCAAATGACGCATTGGCGCCCGGATCAGCTATAATCATAGACGCGCCGGAAGCGGCAAGCTTCACAGGGTTGCGAATTCGCGCTGGAGCACTTTTGTGAACGAAGACCCCTCTAGCCTACCACAGAGCGGCGCCAACCGCGCGGAGACAGCGCAAGTCACGGTCGACGATCTGACCGCCGGCCCTTACGGCGTGGCGCGTCTGGATGGCAAAACCGTACTGGTGCCCAACTCGGCACCGGGCGATCGGTTGGAGATCACCGCGGCTCGCGAGCATCGTGGTTACACTATCGCCAGGCTGCGCCGCGTGGTGAGCGGTGGGCCGGGGCGCCGTGCCGCGCCCTGTCCTTATCTTCCAGCTTGCGGCGGTTGTGATTGGCAACATCTTGCCTACGATGAGCAAATCGCGGCCAAGTCGCGGCTGATTGCCCGTGAATTCGAACGTGCCCTGGGTTTCACTCCCGCCGGCAATTTGATCGAGCCGGCGCCAGCCGAGTTTGGTTATCGCTCGCGTTTGCGGCTCCAGGTGGGGAAACGGGGCGAGCTCGGATTTTTTGAGCTGGCCAGCAACCGGCTGGTAGCGGTGGAGCGATGCCTGGTAGCGGCGGACGATCTCCAGCTGGCCGCTGCCAGATCTGTCGCGCAGGCGCTGGCGCCAAATGTCGAAGAACTCGAGGTTGTTTCCGCCGGTGAGCGCCAGGTGCTGGTGGTATACCTTCGCCGCCCGCCTGATGCGCGCGCAACGCAACGCGTGCGCGAGGCGATCGGCTCGGAGCAGGCGAATGCCGGTGTGATCCTGCGCGCCGGCGCGCAGCGGGTGGTACTGGGCGAGGTCCAAATCAGGCTGGAACTGGAGCCGGGGCTTGATTTGGAAGTGGATGCCGACGCATTCAGCCAGGTCAACCGCCAGTGCAATCGTAAACTGATTGCCGCCGTGGTTGCGGCCGCCGAGCTTGCTGCCGGCGACGCGGTGCTCGATTTATTCTGTGGTGCCGGTAATCTGAGTCTGCCGTTGGCGCGCCGCGGCGCGCGCGTTTTGGGTGTGGATTCGGACGAGATTGCAATTGCCGCGGCGGCGCGTAACGCCGCGCGGTATCAGCTTGACAGCGCTCGTTTCGTGACGATGAAAGCGGTGCAGTTGGCCCCGTTCCTCGCGCGCGCCGGCTACCGGCCGGCGATCGCCGTGCTCGATCCGCCGCGCACCGGCGCGCGCGAACTGATGGCTGCGCTGGTGCGCTTGCGGCCCCGGCGGGTGCTCTACGTGTCGTGCGACCTGGCTACCGCGGTGCGCGATCTGCGGATGCTGTGCGGCAACGGTTATACGTTGGTTGGGGTCAGCGGATTCGACTTTTTTCCCAACACCCATCACACGGAGATCCTGGCGGTAGCGGTATTGACTTGAGCCCATGGTGGCCCATACTGTGGACCAATGCCACCGGATTCCCTGCCGCCGGAAATTAAGGCTGACAGATGGCCAAGCAAGAAAAATCTCCTCGCCCAAAAGTAACCATTATTCCGGGCCGTGGGGTCGCCCAGACCATCAACTACCTGCTGGAGGACCGTGACGACCTGGAGTGGATTATCGCGGTGGGAAGAACTAAAAACGGCGAGCTGTTCTTCTATGACACCGGCGGCGACATTGTTGAGGACCTCGGCACGCTCGAATATCTGAAGTCGCGCATCGTGCGTGCGCACTTCGGCGACGAATACGAATGAGCTCTCGCGCTAAGCTTCACGACGGTTCCAAGCCTGGTTCGGGCGCCACGGCGGGTGGCAGCGCGTAGATCAGCCCTCCTTCGACTTCCAACGGTACGCGGAACAGCCGTTTACCACAGCTATTGCCGGGTCCGGCCACGCATTCACCGGTTTCAGGTACGAACAGCGCGCCGTGCGTCTGGCACATCAGGTAGGAGCAGTCTTCGGTAAAAAACTGATTGTCGACCCAGTCCATCGGTAGCGGAATGTGCCGGCAACGGTTCACGTAAGCGTGAAGCCTGCCGTCGACGTTGATCAGAAAGCACTCTTCGTCGACTCCGGCGATGCGCAGCATGAACTTCCGCGACTGGCCCGGTGCCAACTCGCTCACCGGCCCAACCAGGTAACGCTTGCGTCCTTGCCGCCCCATCCGATTGATCCGTTTCCCTGACTTGCAGTGCTCCCAATCAAGACTCTAACATCTATACAGAGGGCTGGCAGCAGTCATGGATTTTCCGTGCGTCCGTCCGGTCGAGGCTTTTCCGATTCAATACCAGGGGCGTACCGCGATTTGTCTGCGCGATCCGATGGGCTACGCGCCGCAGCCACTGATACTGGGTCTGGGCGCCTATTTCCTGGTCAGTTTGATGGACGGATCCAGTTCCGTGCAGGATCTGGCCGAGGCTTACGCCAATCGTTTCGCCCAGGCGCTGCCGCCTGAGCAAATCGCCGACTTGATTAACTCTCTGGAACAGGGCTTCTTCCTGCGCGGCAGCCGTTTCGATCAGCGTGTGGCCGCAGCGCAGGCCGAATTTGCCGCGCTTCCGGCGCGAGCTGCCGCCCACGCCGGGCTGTGCTATTCCTCCGAACCGTCCGCGCTGCGGGCCGAACTGGCCGCATTCTTCGATCCACCCGGGGGGCCCGGCCGCGCACCGGGGACGGTCGCCGGCTCGCCGCCCGCCGGGCTTATAGTGCCGCACATCGATCCGCGCCGCGGCGGTGTGGCATACGCCCACGGCTATTATCAATTGATGCGGCGGCGGCCCCCTGACCTATTCGTGATCCTGGGCACGTCGCATTACGGAGCCGGGCCGCAACTGTTCACCGCCACGATGAAGGATTACGCGACGCCGCTGGGCAACGTGACCACCGATCGCGAGTTTATCCGCCGGCTGGCAGCGCGCTACCGCGAGGGCGATCTGCTCGCCGATGAACTGCTGCATCGCAATGAGCACTCGATCGAATTTCAGGCCCTGTTTTTGGCTGCCACGCTTGGCATATTGGGCTATACGGTCGTGCCGATTCTGGTTAGTTCGTTTCATCCCATGGTGCTCGCCGGCACAAGCCCGGGCAGCGATCCCAGAGTCGCATCGTTTCTCGACGCCCTGCGCAGCGAGCTGGCCGCCGATGGCCGCCGCGTCTGCATTATCGCCGGTGTCGATTTTGCTCATGTGGGCCGCAAGTTCGGTGACGAGCGGGCCGCGGATGAAGCATTCATCTCGTGGGTCAGAGACGAGGACCATGCTCTGATCGCAACCATCGAGCGGGGCGACCCCGAGGCCTTCTTCGCCGCCATCAGCAAAGATGGCGACCGCCGCCGCATCTGCGGACTGGCGCCAATGTACACCCAGCTCGCCTTGCTGCGCGCTCAACCCGGCCGCCTGCTAGCCTACGACGTCGCCTTGGAAGCGGCCACCGAGTCGGCGGTTTCCTTCGCTTCCCTGGTCATCGATTAAACGGCGCCTCAGGTTTGTATTACTTCAGCGGGCTGAATTAAAACTGCTGCAATGTTGATGTAACGTGCCTGTAACACTAAGGCCTTAACTTCGCCGGCGGCGCGGCGCAGCGCAGACCATATTCAAGCGTTGCGCGTGCAGGGCGCGCCGGCGGCATTCTGGACGCGGAGCCGGGGTCCACGGTGTTACGGCATTAGCGCGCGCGGAATGCCCATCCGCCCCGGGTGGGCCGCGAGTTTTGCTCTACGACGCCACAGGAGGCTTATGTTCAAACGCATCTGTCTGCCAGTTATCTTGCTGCTGACGCTTCTGGCGGGAGGCCCGGTCCACGCTCAAACTCTGATCAATGGCGCAGGCGCGACTTTTCCTTATCCACTTTACTCCAAGTGGTTCGATGTCTACACGAAGGTAAATCCGGCAGTGCGCTTCAACTACCAGTCGATTGGTTCCGGCGGCGGGATCAAGCAGTTGATCAACCGCACCGTCGATTTCGGTGCGAGCGACGCGCCGATGAGCGACCAGCAACTTGCCGACGCTCCGGCCAGGCTGTTTCACTTTCCCACCGTGCTCGGCGGCGTGGTAATTACCTACAATCTGCCTGGCTTTGCCGGCAAATTACGCATGACGGGCCCGATAATCGCGGATATCTATCTGGGCAAAATCACCAAATGGAACGATCCCGCACTGGCCAAGCTCAATCCCGGCATCAAGCTGCCGGATACCGACATGGTCGTTTGCCATCGCTCCGACGGCAGCGGCACTACCTATATCTTCACTGACTATTTATCGAAAGTGAGTCCGGCCTGGCGTTCGCGGGTCGGCCGCGACACCTCGGTGCGCTGGCCGGCGGGTCTGGGGGGCAAAGGCAATGAAGGCGTCTCGGCGCTGGTCGAGCAGACGCCCGGCGCGATCGGTTATGTTGAATTGATCTATGCGGTCAACAACAAGTTGCCCTATGCCGAGCTGCAGAATCACGCCGGCGCCTGGATCGATGCCAGCCTGAAATCGATAACCGCGGCAGCGGGTTCGGCGAAGATGCCGCCTGATTTCCGCACCTCCATCACCGACGCGCCAGGTGTCGACGCCTACCCGCTTTCCTCCTTCACTTATCTGCTCGTTTATCAGAAGCAGACCGATGCGACCAAGGGCAAGGCGATCGTCGGCTTTCTGCAGTGGATGATGACAACCGGGCAACAGTACGCACCGGCGCTGCACTATGCGCCGCTGCCGGCGACCGTGGTCCAGGCCGAGGAGGCGCAGCTGAAGCACGTTACCGTGCCCTGACTTATCCGGACATTGGCAGCGAAGACGGCGGCGCCGGCGGAGTTACTTCGCCGGCGCCGCCGTTTTCAGGGGTCCCGCCTTTGGCGCAAGCAGCGCAGCACAGCGCGTGCGATGTAACATTCCGTTTACCGATTCTTAATACAAGTGCAAATCGCAGTTAACGCGCCGCTGCCGATTTTGCTGCTAGTAAGTTTCCCCGACGAATGATGAGCCATCGCGGGCAAACCACGCGAGTTCTCATCCAATCGTTGTTGCGGCGGGCCGATGCTCGCTCGGAAAGGAGGTTAGTAGCAATGTACCGTTCCAAATTCGCTGCCTGGGCGGCAGTGCCAGTGGTGACCGCCGTATTGTCCGTGATGAGCTGCGCGGCGGCCGCCCAGCCCAGGTCCGCCAAGGCCGACCCGGCGCCACCAGCGCTGCAGGATTGCGGCATCGTCTCGATCGGCAGTCCTAGCAAATACATTTGCCACGGCAAGGTCTACACCGCCTACCAACTCCAGCATCTGCGGGAGAAGGCGGCCGCGCAGGCTGGCGCTGCCAAGGCCGGCGGCATGACGCGTGACAATTAACCTGCCTCCGCCGAAAAGGGGGCGAGCGGATTGAAAAGGCTTGAGGGCATCAGCCCGCAGAGGTGAATGCTAATGCGAATCGGAGTGTCCACCAGTACGACCAGACGCCGGTGTGCAGTGGGGCGCTTGCTGCCCGTGTTGGCGGCACTGCTGTTTGCCGCGAGCTGGGGGAATGCGCCCCTCTTCGCGCAGGCGGTACCGGCCGGCGGCGTCCTGACCACCGCGCCCGGTGGCGTGTTAACCCTTTGGACCGATCCCAGGACCGGCCAGCTCTTTACCCGCCCGGGGCGCGGGCGCGTGCCGATGCGCCTTGAGCTCGCGAATCCCGCCGCGCAGAGCGCGCTCCAACAACAGTTGGACGCGCAGAAGGCCGAGACCGCCAAGCTGTCGCAGCAGCTCAGCGCGCAGCAGGCCAAGACCGCGACGATGGCCAAGCAGGTCAGCGACATCACGCCGGCCTGGCAAGACTATGTCGGCAACCTGAAAAACAAGGTCTCGATCGGGACTTTGGTATGGTTTGACTACGGCCTGTTCACCCACACAGGCTGGGGTCCTCAGTATCTGACGCAGATGAACTGGCCCGGTCCGGGGAACAACATGTACAACTCGTTTTACCTCAACCGCGCATATATCAATTTCGTGTTCAATCCCACCAAGGACTGGACGGTACGCGTCACGCCGAATATCTACACCATGACCGGCCCGACGGCGAATCAGAATTTCGGCCGCGCCAGCGCCTACAGCAATTCGCTGATCGGCAATCTCGGCTACCGGCTGAAATACGCCTATCTCCAGTGGAATACTCCCTTCAAAAACCTCGGCATCGACGCCATCAAAGACGACATGATCCAGTTGGGCGAGATTCCGCAACCGATCACGGCCTGGGAAGAAGATCTCTACGGGTTCCGTTTCGTCAATCTGACGACCTGGAACTGGGCGGAGTCTTCAACCTTTCCCGGGATCGCGATTCAGGGTCCAATCACTTTTGGACCGGAACATCTGCAATATATCGACTATAACATCGGCGCCTTCAATAACGCCGGCTTCCACACGCTGGAGGGTACCAACACCAAGGAGATCCAGGGCCGCATTTCAATCTATCCGTTCGGCGCGCGCTGGCGCTTCGACGGCCTGGGCCTGACCAGTTATTACGCTTACGGCTACGGCAACAATACGCCGGACCTGGCCAGCATCCCGGCCGCGCTGAAAGGGCCCAATGCGAATATTCAGCGGTTTGCCGAGGTCGTCGCCTATACCGCGGAAACCTGGGGGCTGGCTTTCGAGTATGACTGGGGCCGTAACGCCTGGTCGCCGGGCAATGAGTTCTCGGCCTCGGGTCCGGCCGCGGTCTATGGCCTGACACCCAATCTCCCGGCACCGTTGGCGCTGAACTACGCGGCCTATGCCAACCTGGCCAATGCCTTGATGAACAACGGGCGCACCGAACAGCAGGGTTTCAACTTCTTCGGCCACTATCACATTCCCAGCACCAACCTCACCGTGTTTGGCTGGCTCAAGCAGTGGAACCCCAATACCAAGGTCAACGTCAATCCGTTCGATTTCCAGACGGTAACCCTGGGCGTGGCTTATCAGTGGAACGAGTATCTGCGCTTCGCCGTGGATACGCAGAACACGCTGTTCTACCACAACCAGTACAATTTCCCGGTGTCGTATGCGAAGACCTTTGGTTACAGCAACCCAACCGGCTTTACCGCGACGTCGATTCCGGATGTGGTCACCCGTGACACCCACGCGATCATGTTGAATGCGGAGTTCGCGTTCTGACCGCGGCACGCAACAATGGCAACGACGGAGGGCAAGAACATCATGAAGCGGCGCAAGGCGGGCATCGGTAATATAGCGGCGCCCGTGGCGCTGGTGGCGACGCTGTCCACGGGATTGTTCGGCTGCTATCTGGTCCAGCCCTGGTCGGCATTCGGACCGTCGGCGCCGGCGGCCGCGGACGCGGCGCCGGCCCCGGCCGCGCAGTGGATCGGCAAGACGGTGCCCGAGTTGACGGCCAAGCTGGGCCAGCCGACCAGCTCGCAGCCGATGCTGCAGACTACCGGCCAGCTCATAATGTATGCCCATCCCGGGCAGCCGCATTATGTGTTCGAAACCGGCGCGAACGGCAAAATCGTGAGCGCGGTGGCCACCAACTGATCAAACGCGAGCGGGACAGTTATGAGGCGACTTGTAACGAATGGTCAAACCGCAAGACAATCCGACGGCGGCCGGCGCCGGCCCGGGCGGCGCGCGGGCACGGTCAGCCTTGCGGTGATGTTGGTTGCGCTGGCGGGGGTGAGCATGGTATACGCCGCCCCCGTCCATACGCACCGTGCGTACTGGATCGGAAAGAGCATCAGCCAGGCGGAGAAGGAGTTTGGCAAGCCGACTTTTTCCGAGCAACTGATTGAGACCGGCGGCATGATGGTGATTTACGCCAGCAAGAAAGACCCGGTCCATTTTGTCTTCGAGACCACAGCCGACGGCAGGATCATCCGCGCCGCACGAATCGAGTAGCCGCCCCGGGCCACACTCGCGCCCGGCGCCTGGGTTCGGCCATGGTCGAATCGGGCGCCGGGCATTTTATTTTTCCCTCCACGATTCTCGGCACCGCGCGGGCATAAAGGTCGTTCGCAGCGTAAGCGAGGACAACTCGCCGACGCTGCATCCGGTGCCATCAGCTCCGTGCATTGTGCCTGCTAGCGCACCACGGGTAGACGCGCATCGTAGAGCAGGCCGGCGGCGCCCGCCAGCGCGCGCTGGCGGCTTATAATACGCAACAGCGGAGTCGCCTCCTGCGCAAGGTTGTCAATGCCGGCGAGGCCGTCCTCGGCGCCGCCAACGCCGGCCAACTGTTCGAGGAGGCCGGGTTGGCGCGGAAAGCTGACAATCGTTACGCTCTGGTTGGCGGCCAGATGGGCGCGAGCTTTGGCCTCGGCGATGGCCTCTTCCAGGCCGCCAAGCCGATCGATGAGCTTGATGCCCAGCGCCTGGCGGCCGGTCCACATGCGGCCCTGGGCGATCTTGTCTACCTGCGCCACCGTCAGATGACGGCTGGCGGCGACCTTGGCAACGAAGGCGCGGTAGACGTCGCCCAGCAGATGGTCGTGGAAATAAGCTGCCTGATCGGCAGTGAAATCGGTGAAGGAATCGAACATGGCGACGTTGTTGCCGCGCGCCACGGCGTCGGTATTGATACCGATCTTTGCCGCCGCCGCGGCCACGTTGAATTTGCCGCCGAGCACGCCGATGGAGCCGGTGATCGTGCCAGGTTCGGCGAAAATCATCTGCCCTGGCGTAGCGATCCAGTAGCCGCCCGAAGCGGCGTAGCCCGACATGCTGATGATCACCGGCTTGACCGCCGCAGTGAGTTCAACCTCACGCCGAATCAGCTCGGAGGCGACCACGGAGCCGCCGGGCGAGTCGATGCGGAAGACGATAGCTTTGACCGAATTGTCGTTGCGCACCGCTTGAAACGCCTCCGCCATCGTCTGCGAACCCATCGAAATCTGTTCGGGCGACAACAGCGGGTCAAAGCCGCTGCGGCCACGGTCGATGGCTCCGTTGCCGTAAACCACCGCGATGCGCGGGCCGGAGCTGAAACTCAACAGATGGGGCCGCGCGTAGACGTCGTAGGCGATCAACGGATGCTCGGCGCCGCCGCCATGCTGCTTGATGCGGTTGTCGAACTGATCCTCGTACTCCATGCGATCGACAAGATGCGCCTGCAGGCCATCCTCGGCGCTGAGCGGCGCGCGATCGATGAGTTGCTGCAGGGTCTCGGTCTGCAGGTGGCGCTGGGCAGCGATCTCGGCCACCAGTTGGGCGTAGAGATCGTTCACCAGCGAGGTGTCCTCTTCGCGCTGCGCGGGAGTGAAATCCTTCTGGGTGAAAATATTGCCGGCGGTCTTGTAGGCGCCGATGGCGTAAATCTCGGGGTTGACGCCGAGCCAGTCCAACGTCCCGCGCATGAACAACTCGCGCACCTGCACGCCGATGATATTGAGCTCGCCCTGGGGCATCAGCGACACCTCGCCCGCGGCGCTGGCCACGAGATAATCCAGGTTGCCTGGGCCGGATTCACCGGCGCTTTCAATATAGGCGCTGGTCCACTTGCCGCTGGCGCGAAACTGCTCGATCAGTGAGGCGATTTCCTGCGCCTGCGCCATCTCCATCGAAGGATCAATCACCTTCACCGCCAGGCCCACGATGCGATCGTCCTGGCGTGCCATCTCCAGGGCGCGCCGCACCTGGTTCAGGCCCGTGCGTTCGCCGCCGCGCAGCGAGCCGAGCCAGCCGGCGTTGGCCCGCTCCAGCACCTGACCGGACAGACGCAGGACCAGCACCGAGTTGGGTTGGACTCGATGCTCGAAGTAATCCATCAGAGCGGCAACGATCAGCACCAGGACGGCCGTGACCGCCAACCGGATTACCCATCGCAACAGCCATCTAAGCATTGTTCCCACCATCGATTGAGATTGCGCCGGGTGCCATTTCACGCCGGGCTTGCCGCAATCAGTTTAACCCGCAACGTCGGCCGATAAACCCGCGCGGGTCTGCCAGCCGGGAATTTGTGCCGCCTGGTCCTCCCGCCCGTGGGCTTGAATGGCTTGCCGACAACATCGATCATAACCAACCATGGAACGGCGGACCGCGGGCGTTGGCGAGCGTCTTTGCGCGATGCCAGCGGAAGAGTAGAGGAAACACGATGGCAGATCGCGCAAAAAGCTCGCTGCTGTGGGCGATTATGGTGGGAGCGGTGGTGCTGTGCCCGCGCCTGGTGTGGGCGCAAGCCACCATCATTCCCACGCCGATGCCCACGCCGGTGCCGATCTCCGCGCCCACGCCGACGCCGGCGACGATTTCGACGATCCGGCTATTTCACTGCAATTGCTTCAATTACGGCCAACCCGTGGTCTGGGCCGGAAATGTTCAGGCAAGCGGCTACTTCCAGGCGCGCCAGCTTGCCGGCGGGCAATGCCTGGCCTACCTGGGGTTGACCCCCGTTTCCCCATATATTCCGGCGCCCGCGAACGGCCCGCTGGCGGCCAATACGCAAGTTACGCCCAACCCGTTCCTGACGTATCCGCTCGATTCGGCGCAAAACGCGGGCAGCTATCGGCCGCCGATCCCGGCCAATAATCCGTGCTATAGCTGCGCCTGCAACTGAGCCGCGCACCGTGATGGTGGCAGGCGGCTCAGGCGCGGCGCCG
>Ga0070737_10005048_pt1 | contig 12818 bp, 11 predicted proteins | sample Coa_R1_10_FD_66438 | JGI IMG/M metagenome (GOLD analysis project Ga0070737, IMG submission 66438) | Surface soil microbial communities from Centralia Pennsylvania, which are recovering from an underground coalmine fire - Coalmine... | ecosystem: Environmental > Terrestrial > Soil > Unclassified... | reverse complement strand
CGCGCGCGATCAAGGTCATCAGGCGTTGCTCAAAGGAACCGGTGCGAACTTCCTCGCGGATCCAGGGATTGGCGCGCGATGTCCAGATATTGCAGGTCACGCCGATCGTATGCCCGCCAGCCTCATAAGCGCCCCGCGCCGAAGCCTCCATCAGGCCGCCGTATCCGCCATTGCAAATTGCAAATCCAGCTTCGGCAAGGAGTTTTCCCAGTCTTAACGCATCCAAATAGATCGGACTGCCATTAACAGGCAACGAACTGCCAAAAATGGTGACCGTTCTGGTTTTACTCATGCGGAACTATTGCTACAAGAGATTCTTTGGAAGCCTTCCTGTTTGCTTCAGAAAGTGTGGCAGGCGCCGCTGGTTGTAGGGGTGGGGTGTTCAACGGCTCTGAAGCATTTCACCCGGCTGTAATCGAAACCCATTCATGAAATCGCGCGCAGAAACTCGTCGCCGCCCCTCGAGTTGCAATTCGAGAATCTCAAGCAGAGTATGCCCGCCACATCCGACAATAAGGTTTGCGCCTTCCGCTTTCAGCTCTCCCGGCTTCAGATCAGCGGTCACGTCCGACTGCCAGGGCCGCGCGGCCCAGATTTGAAGATTTTTACCTCGGAAGCGGGCGTGAGCCACGGGCCAGGGTCGCAGTCCTCGCACCCAACGGGCAACTTCCTCCGCCGACAGCGACCAATCCATCAGGCCATCTTCCTTCTTCAACATCGGGGCCAGCGTGGCCAGTTGCGGATCCTGCGGACGAGGCTGAATCTCCTCCCGAAGAAGCCCGCGCAGGGTGGCGACAACCAACGGTGCGCCCTCGTGGCTCAACCGTTCTGAGAGCGTCTCGGTGGTATCCTCATCGCGGATCTCGACCTCTTTTTGCAGGAGGATATCGCCGGTGTCCAGACCCTGATCAATCTTCATCGTGGTCACGCCGGTAACGCGTTCGCCTCGAATAATAGACCACGCGATGGGCGCCGCGCCGCGATAGCGCGGCAGAAGCGAGGCATGAAGGTTGATGCAGCCGAGCGGCGGCAGATTAAACATCCAGGGCGGGATGAGATGGCCATAAGCCACCACCACAATAGCCTCAGGCTGAATGCTGGAAATTTTTTCCTGAACGCCCGGATCTTTGAGGCGAGCGGGTTGAAAAATCTCCAGGCCGGCTTTGACTGCGGCCTCTTTCACCGGCGAGGGCTTTGTGGCATAACCGCGACCACTCGGCTCATCGGGATTGGTCAGGACTAACGACGGCAAGAAGCCTTCAGCGATAAGCTTTTCAAGCGTGGGGACAGCAAATTGAGGGGTTCCGCAGAAAATCAAATTCATCGTTGGACGGCGGCGCTATCCATAAGGACTGAGCCGAAAGAAGCGCCGCTCGCATCATCTTACCACTCTCCCGCTTTCACCATCTTTCGCACCTTCCGACGAATCGAATCACGCTTCAGCATGCTGAGGTGTCGAATGAAGAGGACGCCGTTCAAATGGTCGATCTCGTGGCAAAAAGCGCGCGCAAGCAGCGCTTCGCCACTCAGCGAGATCTCCTTGCCGTGAAGGTCCTGCGCGCGGACGCCGGCTTTCATGGGACGGGTGGTGGGCGCGCGGAAATTGGGGAGACTCAGGCAGCCTTCCTCGTCGGTTTGTTTCCCTTCGGTTGAAATGATCACCGGATTGGCCAGAACGATCCTGGCATTGGGATCCTCGCCGGAAGTGATATCGATGACACAGAGACTTTTTGAGATTCCAATCTGAGGAGCTGCCAGTCCCACACCATGCGCAGCGTACATGGTGTCAAACATATCCGTCACCAGCTTTTCGAGATCAGCATCAAAAGCCGTCACAGGCTCTGCAACTTTTTCCAACACCGGCTGGCCGTATTTCACAATAGGATAAATCATGGTTAGGTAAGAAACATCAGGAATAAATTATCAGTTGAAGGGCGCAGAAGACCTCCGGTACACACCACAGCCCTCGAACAAAGGTCTTATTGATGGCTGCAACTTACAGTGACAGCCTCGGCTGTAGCGCCGGTGTCCCCACCGGCGATTTTTCGGCGCTGCGGACAGCGCCGCTACAGAAAATGCTGTCACTGTAATTTGCAGGCCGCATTAATATCTCCGCACCTGTTCCATGTAACCTTCGTAATTGCGCCGGGTTTCCTCAACCGAATCGCCGCCAAACTTCTCAAGGAACGCTCGCGCCAGGATGAGGGCCGTCATGGCCTCTCCGACCACGCCTGCGGCGGGCACAACACAGACATCCGATCGCTCGTAGGCAGCCTTGACCGGTTCGCGCGTTTCAAAGCTGACGGATTCCAGCGGCCGGCGAAGAGTGGAGATCGGCTTCAAAAATCCCCGCGCGATAATTTCTTCACCATTGGTCATTCCGCCCTCAAGCCCACCTGCGCGGTTGCTCTTGCGGGTAAAGCGCGATTCTTCCCGGCTGTAACCAATCTCATCCTGAACCTGGGAGCCAAAGTGGGCGGCGTTTTCCACCGCGCTCCCAATTTCGACTCCTTTCACGGCCTGAATGGACATGATCGCCTGGGCAAGCTGGCCGTCCAACCGTTCATCCCACTGCGCGCACGCGCCCAACCCTGGCGGCACGCCGCGGGCGCGAACCTCAAAAGTCCCGCCGACCGTGTCACGGTTCTGGGTGGCAAGGTCTACCTCCTGCTTCATCTGCTCCTCCACAGCAGGATCCACGCAGCTCAACAGGATATCTTCCTTGGCGCGCAGGGCGAGCACGGCCTCAAAAGGCACCACGTGGGGCGGCAACGAAACCCGCCCCACAGCCACCACGTGGCTGGCCACCTCGATGCCGAATTCCCGCAAAAAGAGTTTCGCCAGCGCGCCGATTCCCACGCGCGCTGCGGTCTCTCGCGCGCTTGCCCGCTCCAGCACGTAGCGCGCGTCGCGGAAATTGTACTTGAGGCAGCCTGCTAAATCCGCATGCCCTGGCCGAGGAGGGGAAAGTGGTTTATACTTGGCGCGCGTCTCAGGGTGGTCAGTGACGGCCATCGAGTCTTTCCAGTTAGACCAGTCGCGATTCTCAATGAGCATCGCGATGGGCGAGCCAATGGTCTGGCCATGGCGTATGCCGGATAGGAACTGGGCGGAATCCGACTCAATCTTCATCCGCCCGCCACGCCCATAGCCGCCCATACGACGCTTGAGCTCAAAATTGACGTAATCAAAATCGATGCGAAGTCCGGCGGGAAGCCCCGACAGAATCGCAAGAAGCCCCTGACCATGAGATTCGCCAGCCGTCTGGAATTTCAGCATAGAGTACGCCGTGCCCAGCTATTAAAAATCGAGGTCGGCGGTCACGGACTGCCGACACAGCAAAGGTCTTCACACAGACCACCGCCACACGTTTTTCAGCGCTCAGCCAGACCTCAGAATGGATAAACTCTAGATTCTAATGAAATTGTGACTTGAGGTCAAAAAGGGTTGAGTCTGCCAAATGCCAAGGATTAAAATAAAACTGACGAAAGAGGAGGAGTTTATGGCTTCAACATTCATCCGAAGGTGGATCGTGCTGGCATTCGCGCTGACTATAGCCGCAGCGGGAGTCCCTCTGATGGCCCAGACCGGAGGACTGACAGGCACCGCAAAGGGGGTGGACGGCAAGAAACTGGCAGGTTACCCAGTTGTCATCGAACGGCAGGAGATTAAGGGTACTTATAAAACCAAGACCAACAAACACGGGAACTATGTCTATATCGGCCTCCCGATTGGAACCTACAAGGTGATTCTGGAAGATCCCCAAGGCCACCAGCTCTTTTACATCACAAAGCACGTAGGACTAGGCGACCCCACGGAGGTCGATTTCGACCTGCAGAAGGAAAAGGGAGCGCAGGAGGCGCTCGAAGCGATCAAAGAACAAAAAGAGTTTGGCGCGCTTAAGGAGCAGTTCGACCAGGCGAATGCTTTGTATAACCAGGGGAAATACGCTGAAGCAGGCGACGCTTTTGCCAAGGCCCTGACTCTGGCAAGCGGGAAAAATCAGGAAGCTGTGCTGGAAAACGAGGGCAATGCATACTTCAAAGCTGGCGAGTTTGACAAGGCCGCCCAAGCGCTCCAACAGGCCATCGAGAAAGATCCTAACAATCAGCAGTTGCATCTGGCTCTGGCTAATGTCTACGTCAAGCAAGGGAACGTGGAGGAGGCTGCCAAGGAGTTCAAGAAGGGCGGCCAACAGGTGAATGAGAAAGCACTGGAGCAGGCGCAAAAGGCAAGCAAAGAAAATCAGGAATTCAAGAACCTCAAACAGGCTTTTGATCAAGGCAATCAGCTCTATGCGTCGGGACAATATGCGCAGGCCGCTGAAATGTTCGAGAAGGCCGTTCCGATGGCCAAAGGCAAGAACTTGCCCGTGATTCTTTCCAGAGCGGCGGATAGCTATGCCAAAGCCCATCAGTACGATAAGGCGATCGACGATTATCAGAAAGCCATTCAGGCCGATCCCACCAATGGCGGTTATCTGAACAATCTCGGCAGCATCTACGGGCAAATGGGCAAGCCTGACCAGGCTGTGCAGGAATTTGAGAAGGCCGCACAGGTAGATCCCACCAACGCCGCGCGTTACTACTACAATATCGGCGCCATCATGACGAACGCCGGAAAGTCCGATCAGGCGGCAGCGGCCTTCAAAAAGGCGACCGAACTGGACCCCAACTATGCGGATGCTTATTTCCTGGAAGCCCAGGCTCTGATGGGGAAGGCTAAGGTCGATGCCAACGGCAAAGTCGTTGCCGCGCCGGGCACTATAGAAGCGTTGCAGAATTACTTGAAAGTGGCGCCGAATGGCAAGTATGCTGCGTCCGCGCAACAGATGCTCGATACGCTCACGGGAAAGGTTCAGACACAGTATAAGAAACACTGATCGCTATTGAAAAATCGGCGGAGGGGCTGCTCCAGTTCAGAGAACGGCCCCTCCGAAAGGGGTGTGTGCAGAAACCTTTTCCTTTCATTGCAAAATTTCTTTGTTTTCCTCATTCCATCTTCATGAAAGCCAGCGCCAACTGCTTACTCTGCGTGTTTGTTGCAGTGTCGCTGATCGCCGTCGGCTCCTCCTTTGCGGATACCATTCTTCAAACCAACGCGCAGGGCGAGCGCGTGGTGGTTCAGACCAGCGCCATTGTCATCCGCCAGGACTCGAACAACATCGTCTTCAAACACTTTGACCTGAAGCAGCGTCTCGTCGAAAAGGAGCAATTAAATCAAGGCAGCCTGCCTTACGAGGTGGTCCGCACCAGCCCCGAAGGCAGACAGCAGATTGTGAACATCTGGAAACGGTTCGGATATACCGCCACCGTGGTAGACCAATCTGGAAAGACCGCGCGCGTCTATGACGCTTACCTGGACTTTTTCCCCGGCCCAGGCGTCAGTTCATTCCTCGAATCAGTGCCTCCGCGAACCAACCTGCCGATCCTGTTTGATGGAGGCGGCGCGGATGAAATTGAGTTTTCTGACATCGCCCGGATTGAAATTCAGGGCGATCACCTCAAATTGATCCTCACCAACGGCCGCATCAGAACCGGCAAACTTCTGATGCCCACGCGCGAACCTGCCATCGCTCACTTCATGGGAATAACTGATCATTATTCTCCCGCCAGCGAAAGCACCTATGACTTTTCCCTCCCGCTCGCACAAATCAAGGAAGTGCATTTTGAAGAGCAATGATGCTCGTCAGGAAATGCGATTTTACAAGTAGAATTTTTGAACCTTGAATCCTGAATCTTTCCCACCGAGCGCGAGCCGCAATCCTCGTATCTTTGCTCCAGGCAATCCTCCTCTCCAAACTCTGCTTGAACGCTTAACTCTATGATATGATTCACCACGGCTTGTCTTTTAATTTCATTTCTTGATATTTTCACGGGCAGTCTCAGGAGGTCATTTAAGGTATGAGTCAAACTACATGGGGCGTTATCGTAGGTAACCGCGGTTTCTTCCCCGCTGCGTTGGCGCGCGACGGGCGCAGCGAGGCGCTGAAAATTCTGGAACAGGAAGGTTACCGGTCCATCTGCCTGAAACCGGAAGACACAAAATTCGGAGTAGTTGAGACGCTTCAGGATGCTCGCAAGTGCGCAGATCTTTTCAAACAACACCGCGATGAAATCGACGGCATTCTCGTAACCCTTCCGAATTTTGGCGACGAAAAGGCCGTCGCCAACGCGATTCGGGTCTCGGGTCTCGAAGTCCCGGTGCTCGTCCATGCCTTTCCGGACGAGCCTCATCACATGCTGATGGGCGGAAGACGCGACAGTTTCTGCGGGAAGATTTCGGTCTGCAACAATCTCTGGCAATACGGCATTCGTTTTACGCTCACCAGCCGGCACACCGTGGCTCCGAGCGCCGACTCTTTCCGGAGAGATTTGAAAATGTTTGCTGCAACCTGCCGCATTGTCAAAGGCCTGAAAAACGCTCGCGTCGGCGTGATCGGCGCGCGGCCTGCGGCTTTCAATACAGTGCGGTTCAGCGAAAAACTGATGGAGCATGCCGGCATCAGCGTCGAAACCCTGGACCTCTCGGAAGTGCTTGGGCGTATCTCGCGCATGAAGGATGATGACCCGAGACTGAAAGCCAAGCTCGACAGTATTCATGGATATGTTCCCACGCAGGGTATTCCTCCGGCGTCCCTCAACAAGATGGGGAAATTCGGAGTCGTCGTGGATGAGTGGATGCAGGCCAACGAACTGGCAGGCTCTTCTGTTCAATGCTGGACGGCTATGGAAGAATTCTTCGGGGTGGTGCCATGCACGCTGATGAGCATGATGTCGAACAACCTGCTGCCGAGCGCCTGCGAAACCGACATGATCGGCATGATCGCCATGTACATCCTGCAACTGGCTTCCGGGACGCCCAGCGCCATTGTGGATTGGAACAACAATTACGGCGATGATCCGGACAAAGCCGTTATCTTCCACTGCTCCAATCTGCCCAAGCACTTTTTTGAGGATTTCAAGATGGACTTTCAGGAAATCATCGCCACTTCAGTGGGCAAAGAGAGCACGTTCGGCACCGTGGTTGGGAAATTAAAGGCCGGTCCTCTCACCTACTGTCGCGTCAGCACGGATGACCTGCATGGCCGCATGCGCGCTTACGTGGGTGAAGGCGAGATCACTTCCGATAAACTCGAAAGTTTTGGCGGTTACGGCGTGGTGAAAATTCCCGCCTTGCAGAAGCTGATGCATTATGTCTGCAAGAACGGTTACGAACATCACGTCTCCGTCAATCGCAGTCATTACGGGCGGGCGGTGGTCGAGGCGCTCGGGAATTATAAGGGTTGGGAAGTTTACCATCACCCGTCGGAGCCGATATAGCGAGGCAGCGTGGCGCGGCCTTTGAATGCATCCCCGAAATAGCTATCCTCCAGAGCGCCATCGTTGCGGGGTCACGGACAACAACACCGGCTAAACCGGCTTTAGCCGGGTCAAAGACATGCCGGAAAACAGCGTATTTTTGCCCTAGGTGGAGATCCAAGGAGGGGCAGCCATGCAACAACTTCAGCAGCTTGCGGTCTGGTCAGCAGTAATCGGAGCGGTCATCGCTGCGATCACAACGTTTCTGATGTATTTTCTGCGGGACATTATCCTGGAGGGGAAGAGGCAGAAGCGTCGCCGCAAGCGGGAACTCGTTGAGGCCAGACTGCGAGAAATTTACTCGCCACTCTGGGTGCGTCTGGGAGGAGCAGATGGGGCGCTCACCAATATCCTGGGCGACCGCGAAATGCGAACCCGCATCGGAGCTAACTTCCATCTGCTAAGCCTGGAGATGAAGACTCTCCTGGAGGAGATGTTGCTGCTGGGTAAAGTCACCGACAATGGGCTCGCCTATAACGTCAGCGATGGAGAAATGCTTATCAAGCTCCAGCCGGAATTCGTCCGCGCGTTGAAGAACGATCTCCAAAAGCTCCAGAAAGAGTTTGAGGGCTCTTGAGGCCTCTCGCAAAGTCGCCAAGGCGCTAAGATAATCTATTTGTTTTCTATGCCAGACTTTGTGCCTTGGCGTGAGGCCTTTTGCCTGGGGAGCAATTAAGCCCTCACCGACTTGCAGAGATAAATGCCGCTGGGGTCGCCGGACGGAGGCGGGGATCCGCCTGCCTGATTGAATATCTCAACCAATTGGGCAAGTCGCGCCCGAGGCACAGCCGCCACTTCGCGCTCGTAAGTGCGCGCGGCAATTGCCGTCCAGCCACTTGCTTGCGCCGCATCCAGAATCGCCTGCCCCGCCAAATGGTCTTTGGGACGCAGATGTTCGATTGGAGTTTTATCGCCTCTCCACACCGCGCGCATCGCGTCCTCTGAAGAAACGTCGAGCAACCAGTATCGGACTCCCGAAAGCTGCGGCGCTTCCGTCGTCAGGGCCGCGAAAGCGCCTCGCGGAAGATACATCAGCAAGCCTTCGGTGATCATCAATGCCGGCGCAGTTCCGATCCACTCAAAAAGGCCCACGCGGTCTTCGGCCACTGTGAGGTCTGCGGAAAATTGCTCGAAGTGGCAGCGGGGCTTTTCATCAGCCAGCCGAGTGGCCTTATATTCCAGCATGCTTGGGAAATCAACCTCGACCCAGCGCAGCGTGCTCGGCAGGCGAAGCCGCCAGGGTCGCGTATCAAGGCCCGCGCCAAGATTCACCACCGTCTCGATCCGCTCGCTTTCAACTGCCTTCAAGAGCAACTCATCCATCAAACGGGCGCGAAGCGCAACGACGAAACACATCAGCTCGAAAAGAGACGCAGAACGGGCAATCTCCATGCCGCGCTCACCCGCCAGTCGCTCCGAATACGGATCGCGGAGCAACCCATCCTCTCGTCCGGTTTCTATTGGCGACACGCCGCCACCATCAGCGCCGTTTCGCTCACATGCTCGATTTGCTTTTCCATCACCAGTCTCTGCGCTCCTCGCGTCATAAAGCATGGCCTTCGGCGAACGACCGAGACCGCCACTGTCCCCTACGCCCCCAGCACATACTTCGTCATGCGCTGGCTGACATCGCGCAGGTAAGCTTCGTCGCCTCCTTTCAGTTCCGTAATCGCCGCCCCGCGATAACCAATCTCCTGAAAGGCTTTGCGCACTTCCGGCCAGTCGATATCACCATCGCCCAGATTGACCCACTCGTAGCAGTCGCCCGTGTGCTTGAAACCTTTCACGTGCACGTCCACAATGCGGGAACCCAGCGCGCGAATCCAATCCTGCGGATAGCCGTAGAGCACCACGTTCCCGACATCAAACCAGGCTTTCACCCAGGGGCTTTTGAATTCATCGACGTACCTTGCAAATTCCAGCGGGCTGAGCAGGAATTTGTTCCACACTTCTTCCAGCGCAATCACCACTTTCAGTTCTTCGGCCAGCGGAATCAGCTTGCGAATTTCTCTTTGCGAGCGCACCCAGGCCTGGCGGTAACTGGTCTGTTCGTTCACCACCGCAGGAACCAGCAGTACGCAGTGCGCCCCCCAAAGCCTGGCGTTGTGCAGAGAGGTTCGCATCCCCTGAAGACTCTTTTCGACCACCGCCGGATCAGCCGATGAAAGCGGATATTTCCAATGATCCATGTTTTCAACCGAGTCGATGGGCAAGCCGGACTTTTCCGCAGCTTCCTTGATTTCCTCGGCGGCGCGCGCGTCCGTCATCGTCTGGCACTGGATAGTTTCAAAGCCCACGTCGCGCGCCATCTTGAAGCGATCCAGATAGCTGAGATTGGGCGGGAGCATGCTGATCAGCACGCCCTTCTTGATCGGAAGGGGAGAAGCAGGATCACCCGCAGGCAAGGCAGCAGCATCTGCCGATAACAATCCGGACGCCAACGGCGCAGCTACCCCTGCTATTCCCACGCCGCACGTCGCCTGAAGAGATTTTTTCAGAAACTCACGCCGATTAGAATGCTGAGTCATCTGGCCTCCATGGATTTGAATCACTCGTAAATATTCCAGCGCTACTGCGTCTTGGCAGGATTTCTGTGCAGTTCGTTCCAGACTACGAACTCCGCTTGGACTCGGGACGGCCAGTGATAGAGTCGCCGCCAATCACCACGGTCCATGGGCGAACCTCCCATCGCTTGACTAACCCGTTCAGCACATAGGGATCGGTGCGCGCGAAGGCTTCCGCCGCTGTGGGACTCTCGCCGCGAAAAATCAGCAAAGCTCGGTCGGCAGGTTCAGCCAATGCCCCTCCCAACACCATCTCGCCGCGAGCGTGGGCCTCCCGGGCAAGCCGCAGATGTTCTTCGCGGTAGATCGCGCGGCGCGTAAGATAGTCATCGACCAAGTCGTAGAATAGCGCATAGTATGGCACCTTATCTTCCTCCTCTGGGCTTCACAAATCACGGCATTCAATTCTGTGGCGGCGCGGCTCCCGGCGCCGAAACCGCCGGTGAAGACACCGGCGCTACAGCTTTTCCAGCCGCACATAAACGTTATACTCCGGTTCCTTGCTGGCCGGGTCAAGCACGTGCGGCAACAGAACGTTCGCCTCCGGCCAATAAGCCTGGAGCGTGCGTGGCGCAACATCTTTCAGGCGGCAGATGCCCTGGAACTCACCAACCGCCGACCGCAATCGAACTCGGTCGCCCTCGCGCAAGCCCCATTCAGCGGCATCTGCCGGGCAAATGAACACGTCGGTCCGGTTTCCGCCGGTCAGCACATCCTGCTGGCCAAGGATCATGGAGTTGAATTGCTGCCCGCGCCGCGTGGTGAGATAGAACATCGATTCCGGCAATTCAGGCGGCAGAACAAGGGGCGTAAACACGGCGCGGCCATCTGGCGTGGGGCATTTTCCACCAGCGCAAAGCATTGCGCCGCCATATTGCACCCAGTCCCCCTCTTTCTTCAGCCCGCCGATGCCGCGATACATCGGGATGACGCGCTCCATTTCATCCCGAATCTGCTGGGCATGATCGAAATGGATCAGGCGGCTCTTCTCTGCGCCAATCACGCGTTCAGCCACCAGCATCGGAATCTGCCATTCAGGTTTAGCTTCGCCGATCCTCGGCCCCGGAATTTCGGGTGAGAAGCGGATGCGACGCTCCGTATTTGTGATAGTGCCGCCCCCCGGCTGTTCATATCGGGTCTGACCCGGCAGCAGGAATGCCGCTTCCCCTGGCTCAGCAAACATGGAACTGTTGAGAAAAATGTCCTGATGCACCCGGCAGCGGACGCTGGCGAGGCCCCTGCCTGCGCGTTCCGGCTCCGGCAAGGTTTCCAGGAAATTCCCGCCTTGAATATAAAACACGTCCAGCCCGCCCTGGAGCGCGCGATCCACCATTTCCGCCGCTGTAAGGCCGGGCTGGTCAGGAACAGGAAATCCCCAGAGTTCAGAAAACTTCCGCGCGTTTTCAGGGTTCACCGCGAGACCGCCCGGAAATGCTCCGGGCACGCAACCCACTTCCGCCGCGCCCTGAACGCCGCTGTGTCCCCGAATGGGCACTAAACCGCAGTTTTTTCGACCCAGCATGCCCCGCGCCAGAGCCAGATTCACCACCGCTTTCACATTCTCCACCCCAAAACGGTGCTGCGTGAGGCCCATGCTCCAGATAAAAATGGCCGTGCGCGCCCTGGAATAGGTCTCCGCCAATCGCAACATTTCGTGGCGATTCAAGCCCGATCCTTTCTCCAGATCTTCCCAGCTTTGCGCGCTCACCGCCTCCTTCATTGCTTCAAAATCGCGCGTGTGCTCGCGGATGAAATCATGATCGAGCCAATCGCGTTCGATCAGCCACTTGAGAACTCCGTTCAGGAAGGCAATGTCACCTCCGACGCGCACCTGATAAAAATCATCCATCATCCGTGTGCCAAAAATTGCGCTGCGCACTACGGAGGGGACCCAATAGTGCTCGAGACCCGGCTCGCGGTACGGGTTCACCACCACAATGCGCGCGCCCTTCCGGCGCGCATAATAGAGATACTTCAGGGAAACCGGTTGATTGTTGGCCAGATTGGTTCCGAGCAGAACGATCAGGTCCGCGCCAATCCAGTCAGAATAAGAGCACGTGGAGGCTGCCACACCGATGGTCTGCTTCAGCGCGGTGGTCGAGGCCGCATGACAAAGCCTCGCGGCATTATCGATGTTATTGGTGCCCAGCAGCCGGGCCACTTTCTGCGCAACGTAGTAGGATTCATTGGTGAGGCCGCGTGAGGTGTTGTAAAAAGCCATCCGGTCGGGCGGGCAACCTCGAAGGCAACCCGCGATGCCATCCAGCGCTTCGTCCCAGGAGATCCGCTTGAATCCCGGTTCGCCCTTCCGGCGCAGCATGGGATAGGCCAGCCGGCCCAGATTGCGGAGCTCCCGATTCCGAAGCTGGCGAAGGGGCTCGATGTCGTTCAGGCGCGCGTGATCCAGGGCCGGCATGGTATTCACACGAAGCAGCTTCAGCCGCGTCATGCAAAGATGAACGCCTCGGATGGTGTTGTCGCGTAATCCCGCCGGGCCCAGCGAGCAGCCGTCGCATACGCCGTGCCGAAGGATGCGCCAGGCGTAGGGCAAATTGTCACGGTTCTCCCAGGCAACCTGGGCCATCTCCAGATAGTGATGAGGCTTCGTAAAGCCCAGCCCAAACGGAATCCAGCTTACAGTATCCTGTCTTCTCTTGCCCGGCATCGGCTCTCCTGCGGCGTGGTTATCATAACATCATAAAGTATTCCGTTCACTCCTGCCGCAGACAGCGGAGATTCCGCGCTTTTTTCTGTTTTAACAAAATGCGGGGATGTTTCGCGGAGTTTACCCCAGACTTACAGGGGATTACAAATTATAGTGACACTATTTGCTGTAGCGGCGCTGTCCTCAGCGCCGAAAGACGCCGGTGGGGACACCGGCGCTACAGAAGAA
>Ga0070737_10005046_pt1 | contig 12824 bp, 11 predicted proteins | sample Coa_R1_10_FD_66438 | JGI IMG/M metagenome (GOLD analysis project Ga0070737, IMG submission 66438) | Surface soil microbial communities from Centralia Pennsylvania, which are recovering from an underground coalmine fire - Coalmine... | ecosystem: Environmental > Terrestrial > Soil > Unclassified... | reverse complement strand
TCGGCCTGGATGAATTCCATGTCGAAGGTGGCGAAGAACGGCAGCGTATTATGCCCGCAAAAGCTGCAGTCGTAGACGCACCCGCGGGCGGTCTCATACCAGGCGAATTCCGTTTCGAACTGGTCGCCGGTGAGTAGTTCTTCGAACTGGGCGCCGAACAGTTCGAGGCCGTGCGGCAGCCGCTTGTTCTCCCGGTCCGGGATGGCATAGCGGAAGGCGCCGGCCCGGTTCCGTGCGGGTGAGTACACCGGCAGGGCCAGATCGCTGGCCAGCAGCTGGCCGTCGAAGCCAGGCGCCGCGGCCCGCTGCTCGCACAACCAGGTCAGCGGTTCTTCCCCCTGGCCCATGACGAATACCGTGCCGTCCGGCCAGTCGGTGTACTTCATCGCCCGGGTCTCCGGGCCACCGATCGCCACCAGCGGGCCGTCTGGCTCGGCGCACAGCAAGGTGGTCAGCTGCCGGGAGTGTTCGAGCGTCCAGATGTAGGCGGGCAGCCCGACCACATCGAAGTCCTCCGCCACGAGTGCCGACGCCGCCGCCGACGGCGCCCAGTTGTCGTCGTCGAACGCACGCAGCCGCACATCCCATTCCGGGTGCCGGGCCCGGATAAAAGCCGCCAGCCGCATCGCGCCCAGCGAATGCTTAATGGGATACTCGTCGAAACGCCGGGAGTTGAAGAAACTGATGAGCGCAACCCGCACAACGGCTCCTCACGTCTGGGTAGTCGCGGATGACGGTCACAGCGAATGCCGCACCGAAATTTCCCGGAAGTGGTGCAGCCCGTTCGCGTCATCCGGTGCGGATGGGAGAGACTTCTCGGGGTGCCTGGCCAGGTAGTCCATCGTGCACAGTGGATCTTTGACTGAGCTGAACTCGCCGGAACTGCGGTCGGGATTGAACCGGCCGATCTGCACTATGCGGCGGGTGGTGCTCCCGGAGCGGCAGGAGCTGTAAATATTGCAGCCGTTGCAGCTTTCCGGCTTGCTCAGCTCCTGCCAGAAGCCGGTCAGCGCGGCCGAGTTATCCCAGAAGTCACGGAGGCCGTTGAACTGGTCCTCGATGTTTCCCAGTTTCCGCGGATGCATCAGGCAAGGCGTGATGCTGCCATCGGGGTTGAGCGCGATCAGTTCCTGGCCGCCGATGCATCCGGTAAGCCCGGGGATTCCGATGTCACCGCATCCGGCCATCGGGTTGCTCACGTTGGTAATCATGATCTCGGTGCCGTACTGTCGCTGCAGGCCCCCGATGAATTCCAGGGTTTCGTAGTATTCATCTACCTGAGTCGAATAGAAGCCCGACTCGTGATGCAGGCACCTTTCCGGGTTCGCGAACTTTATGACGTCCGCGCCGGCGTCGATGGCCAGGTTCACCAGGGCCTCGAGTTCGGCGTGCGGAGTGGTCGGCTCGTAGGTGGGCTTGACGCAGACCCGCATGGCCGACCCGACCTCGTGCTTGCGCTGAACCGTGCGCCGCAGCGCGGCGACCGTCTTGTCGAACAAGCCGGGGCCGCGCACCTTCGCGTGCGTTTCCTCGCTGGCGCCGTCGATGCTGAAGCTGACCGACTTCAGCTGGTTGCGGAAGATGATGTCCAGGACCTCATCGTTGATCAGCAGGCCGTTGGTCGCCATGGAGGTGTACAGGCCGTGCTCGCCCGCCGAGTCGAGGTAGTTGGCCAGCGCCCGCTTGTTGATCGTGGGCTCGCCGCCGGCCAGGTGGACCCGCATCACCCCCCACTCCGCCAGTTCGGCCATCACGTCTTGCACGCGGTGCTGCCGCATCGTCGTGGGCCCGAGGAACTCCGCGGCGTAGCAGTAGGCGTCCTGCCCGCACTTGTGCCGGGCCAGGTTGCACAGCCAGGTGTAGTCGAAGTAGATCTCCAGTGGCCCGCTCAGCCGGTCCCGGTACGGGGAGTGGATCTCCCGGATCTGGCCGTCCATGCCCAGGGCCCGCAGTTCGGCGGCCAGCGTCGCCGGCAGGCCCGCGTCCCAGGCGCCACCTTCCCGGCGGCGTTCCAGTGCCTGTGTAACCCGGGCGTTGTCGGCCTCGTCGCGGGCCAGGAAGAATGCGAATTCGCGGTTGCTCCACAGCAGTGGCCCGCAAAACTCATGACGCACGACCATATCGACGCGGGCCGGGCTCGCGGCCCGCGGCTGGCCGTGCGCAAGAGAGAGTTTTTCCTCAGCGGAGAGCGATGTGGAAAGCGGTATGAATTTACTCACGGCGACCCTTCGGTTCTGGCGGCCTGACGCCACAGCAGGAATGCGGGTGGCGGTTCATCGCCCGGTGGGGCGACGACGGTGGTGTGCTGCCTGCCCCACTGGGCGACCGCACGGATGCGCTCGACGAGCGTGTCCTGGTCGGGCGCCGCTATCACGGCGGTCCCGAGTCTGTAGGTCGGGACTCCGGCAGGCGCCGGGCGTAGCTCCGGGTAGCGGTCCTGCGGCCAGGCCACACGCTGGGGGCCCCGGCGAGCGGTTCGGGGTCGATGACATCGCGAAGGATCGCATAACCGCCGGTCTCGTACTGCTGCCGGATTTTGTCTGCGTCCATAAGTTCCCCTATTGGACCCAAGGCGTGCCGGTCATGTGATTTCAATTCCAATAGCCTTCGAGTATCGCTATCTCCTCTCCAGCTGACAAAGTGTTCAACTGCCAATGCGTTCAACTGCCGTTCGGCTCAGCAACGTCTGGCCTCGCTGGCCGGGCGCTGGTCGGCTCGGCTGAGGACAGGCGCGCGCTGATCGCTGCAGGGATCGGTTCTATTTGGCCGCTGTGCGGATAGTTGGCCACGCGTCTTTCTGCCGGGGTGGGTGTCTCGTTGTTGGTGAAGGTGGGCCAGTTCTCAGTACGTGGTCAGGATTGCTGTTCGGCCCGCTGCAACGGCACTTAGTCGCGTACGCGTTCTTCTAGCAGTGCGCACAGCCGTTCCAGGGTCTGCGCGGTGCGCAGCAGCTCTGCTGCGCCCAGCGCCTCGACTACCCGCAGTTCCGCCTCGGCGCGGTGGCGCCGTCCCCGCTCGACCAGTTCCGTGCCTGCCGCGGTCAGGGTGACGCTGTTCTCGCGCCGCGAGGCGGGCGACGGCTACCAGTCCTGGGCGAAGCTGCTCAGCTTCCTGAACGACCCCGGGCACTCATGAACCAGAGCCCGGTCAGGTGTTCCGGGACAGCCGGGCCAGCGACAGCACGAAGATCGAGGACATCAGCCAGCCGAGCAGCGTGGCGATGTTGAGCCACCACAGCATCGCCTCGCCGTCGGGCACATGCGGATCGGGGTACCAGGTCGCGCGCTGATCGAGGGAGATCAGCGGGACCACGGTGTCGATCGCGTACAGCACCGGGCTGAAGCAGCGCACCTCGCCGTCACCGCAGGAGCCGGCCGCCGGTGAGCCGCGGCTGCCCGGGGTGCCGGCCGAGGTGATGAGCAGGCCGCTGGTCGAGTACACCGCCCCGTTGCCGTTGGACGCGCGCATCGTGCCGCGGCCGGCGGGCACCTCCAGCGAGACCGCGACCAGGATCAGCAGCACGGCCAGCAGCCACAGCACCCTGGTCGGCCGGTAGCCGTAACCGATGACCGCGTGGCCCGCGTCGATGGCGCGCCGCGGCCACGACGTGCTGGACCGGCCGACCTGCCGGGCATGCTTGCGCTGGGCGATGAGGATTTCCTCGGCCCCGGCGGTATAGCCGTGCTCCCGGAACACCTTCGCGGCCTGCTCGTACGGGCCAGAGTCGAACGCCGTCTGCCGCATCAGCCAGGCGCTCCTGGCGGCCTGGTCCCAGATGCGTTTGGGCGGCGAACCCTGCGGGTTCTCGAAACGCTCGTAGGTCAGGCCGGCGATGCTGAATCGCGGCGGCCAAGTCGCCGGGTCGTCGGCCAGCGACGTTGTGGCCAGGTCGGTGAAGTCCACGCTGGGCGCGACCGTCTTCCAGCCCAGGTCGATGCCGCCGCGCACAACCGCCGAGATCGCTGAGATCGCGTCTCCCTGCTCGTTGCGCGGGGCCGGGCCTGGACACGTGAATGAGCCGCCGGTCAGTTGCAGCCGGCCCCCGATGGTCGTCCGGTTGAGCGCGACCAGCCCGGTCGAAGTGAATCCGTTGACCAGCCGCACCGGGCCCTTGACCACCGCGGCGCTGAGCCGGAGCGAGGCGCCGTCCGGATTGTCCAGCCGCGCGTGCGACGCGCTGAGGCTGCCGATGGTGGCCTGGCGCAGATTGATCTGGCCGCCGGCCGCCCGCAGCCGGCTGAGGTCTACCTCGCCGTCCACGGTCATCCCGTTCGCGCGGACGAGTGACCGGTCGTCGGGCTGGGTGAGCTGGCCGCGCAGCGCGAGCGTTCCGTGGATGACGGCGCCGGCCAGCCAGATGGTGCCTTCGATGCTGGCCCGGTCGTCCACCCTGAGCAGGGCGCGGATCTGGGCGTTGGTGAGATCCAGCGCGCTGCGGCCCGCGCAGCGCAGCACGCAGCCGTCGCCGATCGACATGCTGCTCATGTCGCTCATCGGCATGGCGATCGTGCCGGTGACCTCGCAGCCCTGGGCGAACGTCACGTCGGCCCCGACCGACAGCCGGGGGGCGCCGATCGCGGCTCCGCTCGACCGCGAACCCGCGTAGTCGGTGTCCCTGGGGCCGGGTGGCGGTCCCTCGAGGATCGCGTCGCGGATGAGCAGGCGCCCCGCGATCCGGGTGCTGCCCAGGTGGACGAGCCCACGGATCAGCGGCCGGCGGCCGGCCGGATCCCGGACCAGGAACATGCTGCCCCCGATGACCGCGTCGGCGATATCGATGGCGCCGCCGTCGGGTGAGTCGACGCTGGCCCCGCCGAAGTCGAGCGACCCCTCGATATGCGCGCCCAGCAGCCTGACTTCGCCCTGGGCGGTGAACCCCTGGATCAGCCGGACGGCGCCCCCGACCCGCATCCGGTCGGCCTGGACCGACCGCCCGCCCTCGCCGTCGATGCTGGCGCCGACCGCGAGCAGGCGGCCGCCGATGTGGGACTCACACAGCCAGACCGCGGCCCGTTGCGACGTGCTCGCGCTGGTCCAGTGCGCTCCCGCGACGTGCGACCGGGACAGGCTGAGATCCCGGCGCACGCTCAGGCCGTTGCCGAGCAGCCCGGGCAGCCGCGGGCAGCCGGTCAGGATCAGCTCGAACAGGTCCGCGCCCTCGACCACGACCTCGGCGTCGAACTCGCATCCGTCGAAGCGGAGCGGGAACGGCACGGTGAGCCCGGCCAGGTCCAGCCGCCCGGCCACGGTCACGTTGCTCAGCCGCAGCCCGCGCGGATCGACCTGATCGCTCAGCTCGCGGCAGCACCGGCGCAGCAGGTCGGCTGACACCAGGCGGCGCCGGCCGCCCGGGCCGGCCGACAGGACGGCTCCGCTGCGGCCGGCCGCGACGAGTTCGGCCTCGTCGATCTCGTCCATGGCCCTATCCAACACCGCTTCCCCGGACAATCCCGGCTTCTGCGGCCCGCCTAGCCCGGCGTCGCGCCGCCTTGCCCGGCGTTGCCCGTCTCGCCCGGCGTCGGCCGTCTCGCCGGCGTCGGCCCGCCTCGGACGTCCAGCCGCCAGCCCCGGCCGGCGCCGGCGGGCGGGCGCGTGACCGGCCTGGCCACCGTGCAGATCCAAATATGGTAATGATTATCATTTTCATGTAGCCTACTGGTAGCTCAGTGTGAGCGGGCCAGCACCATCCGGTGCCTGGCCGGCGACCGGCCAACGGTCACCCGCACGGAAGAAAGGACTGGCATGTCACTCACCGTTCCCGCCGATCTCCAGGAGCGAGCCCGTCATGGTGAGGTGGACGACGAGGCGTTCCTGGACTGTGTCCGTGCCTCGCTGCCGTACGCCTGGGAGGTGGTCAGCGGCCTGATCGCGGACCTGGAGCCGGGCGGCCGCGAGTTCGCCGACAACCAGGTCGCGCCGCCCGGCGAGGCGGCCCGCGGGCAACTGCTGCGGATGATGGCCAGCGACGCGATGCGCGGCGCGATCGAACGGCACTACGGCGTGCGGCTGGCCTTCCAGAACTGCCACCGCGCCGCCGTCTTCCACCCCGGCGCCACCGACGCGTACGCCAGCTTCGTCAGCCCCCGCTCGCAGCTGCTCAACCAGCGGCCCGAACTGCGCAACTGCTGATCGCCGCCGGGGAGGGAGAGTCCCGCAGCCGTGGGCTTTCCCTCCCCGCCCCTGGCCCGTCCTCAGCGGGCGGTGCTGACGGCCCTGAGCTCGTCGAGCGAGTCCTGCATGAGCCCGGCGAGGCCGGGCGGGTTGCCGTCCGGGTCTGGGCCGTCGGCCTGCGTGACCCAGCGGGCGAAAGCGATCTTGAAGACGGCTATGCCCGCCTGCGCGGCCAGGCTGGCGGCCTGGCTGGGAACGCCACGGTCGCGCAGCGCCCCGGTGACCGCGTCGGCAAGGAAAGCGAGCTTGATCAGTTCACGTTCCTGCAGTTCGGGGTGGGCGTCGATGATGGCCTGCCGCTGCCGGACCTGATCGAGGCGGTGCTCGAACATCGGCGTGATGGCCCGCAGGCCCGCGGTGACGGCCCCGATCGGGGTGGCGTCCGGCGGTGCGCTGGCGATCCCGCCGATGAGCAGCTCCAGCAGGCTGCTCTGGCCTCCGAACAGCACTTCACGCTTGTCGGCGAAGTGACGGAAGAACGTGCGCTCGGTGAGCCCGGCCCGGCGGGCGATCTCGTCCACCGTGGTCTGCTCGAACCCGCGCTCGGCGAACAGCTCGAGCGCGGCCTGCTCGAGCCGGCCGCGTGCGTTCGGCTCCCACCGTGCCATAACCCTGATCGTAACGCGATGACAGTTACTGTCATCGCGTGCTACTCTGATGACAGTAGCTGACATCATTTCGCGGCCCTGTCCCCGGCTCTGCCCTGGGGTCCTGTGCCGGGCTCTGCCCCGGGACTGGCCGCTCACCTTCTGGAGGTTGTGTTCATGCGCGTCTTCGTCACCGGCGCATCCGGCTGGATCGGCTCTGCGCTCGTTCCCGAGCTCATCGGGGCAGGCCATGAGGTGACCGGCCTGGCCCGCTCCGGCGCGTCCGCCGCGGCGCTGACCGCCACGGGCGCCGGGGTGCACCGCGGCTCACTCGACGACACCGGCGGCCTGCGCGAGGCCGCCGCCGCCTCCGACGGTGTCGTCCACCTGGCCTTCCGGCACGACTTCGGCGACTTCGCGGCCGGCGTCGCCACCGACCTGCGGGCCGTCGAGACGCTCGGCGCGGCCCTCAAAGGCACCGGCAAGCCGCTGGTCATCGCCTCGGGGACCCTGTTGCTCACCGGGCTCGCCCCCGGGCGCCTGGGCACCGAGTCGATCGTGCCGGGGCCGGAGGGGTCCGCCCTGCCCCGGGTCGGCTCCGAACTCGCCGCGCTCGGGCTGGCCCAGCGCGGCGTCCGCACGGCGGTGGTCCGGCTCTCGCCCACCGTGCACGGCCCGGGCGACGGCGGCTTCCTCCCCCGGCTGATCGACATCGCCAGGGACAAGGGCGTCGCCGCCTACATCGGCGACGGGGCCAACCGCTGGCCAGCGGTGCACCGGCTCGACGCCGCCCGGTTGTTCCGCCTCGCGGTGGAGAAGGCCCCGGCCGGGTCGGTGCTGCACGCGGCCGCCGACGAGGGACTGCCCTTCCGCGACATCGCCGCGGCCATCGGCCGTCACCTGGACCTCCCCACGGCCAGCATCACCCCGGAGGAGGCGGAGGCTCACTTCGGCTTCCTCGCCATGTTCGCCGGCCTCGACAACCCGACGTCCAGCGCGGCCACCCAGGAACTGCTGGGCTGGCGGCCGGCCCATCCCGGCCTCCTCGCGGACCTCGACGAGGGACACTACTTCGCGCCCGAAGCGCAGTCGAAGTACTCGCTCAGTGCTGGAACAGCCTGAGACCGGTCTGGGCCAGCCTGATGCCGTATTCGCGGCAGGCGCTGGCGACCTCGTCGGAGCGGATCGAGCCGCCGGGCTCGGCGATGCAGGTGACACCGTGGCGGTGGGCCTCGTCGATGTTGTCCCGGAACGGCAGATAGCCGTCGGAGGTGAAGGCCACGCCGGTGAGGCGCCGCATCCACTGGGCGCGCTGGGCCGGACTCAGCTCACCGGCGTGGTCAGCGGCGGGCGCGGTGAGTGCCTGCGCGAGGCGATCGCGTTCCCGGGGAGCCAGGCTTCCCTCGGCGAGGCGGACCTGCCAGCCGATCTTCTCCTGGCGGCGGATGCCGGGGGCGAACGGCAGGTCGCGGAGGACCGGGTGGCGGCGCAGCCACCAGGTGTCGGTCTTCGCGCCGGCCAGCCGGGTGCAGTCAATCCGGGACTGCTGGCCCGCACCGATCCCGACGGTCATCCCATCGCGCACGTAGCAGACCGAGTTGGACTGGGTGTGGCGAAGGACCGTCAGGCCCAGCAGCAGGTCGTCTACGGCGGCTTGGGGGAGAGGCTGGCCAGTGCCCGCGGGCTTGAGGTGGTCGCGCGACAGCCTCACCTGGTCCCGGTCCTGGGTGAGCCGGATACCGAAGACTTCGCGCGTCTCCCGCGGCGGGGGAGTGAACGACGGATCGGCCTCGATGACCAGGAAACGGCCCCCCTTCTTCTGGCTGAGCTGGGCGGTCGTTCCTGGTGCGTAGCCGGGGGCGACGATGCCGTCGCAGACGATGCCGGTGAGCAGCCTCGCGAGACCGGCGTCGACCGGGTGAGAGACGGCGGCGAAGTCTCCGTAGGACGACTTCGGATCCGCGTCGCGGGCCCGCAGGTAGGCGCTGGTGACGGCGCTCATGCTGTCAACGCTGCCGGTGCCGCCGAACAGCGTGGCGGTGACCTCGTCAACGGGACCGGACAGGGCCGCTCCGGCGGGTGACGTGTGCTTGAACGAGGCCGCCGCTGGCCTGCCCAGCAGCGTGGCCGCCTCGTGGACGAGCTGCCACCCGGCCAGCGCGTCCAGCATGTTGATGAACGACGGTTGCCCGTGGATCACCCGGACCGGGTGAGTTCCTGGCGTGACGGGGGTCGCGTCAGCCGTTGCCTGTTGTGGGTTGAGCCCGTAGCGCAGCCGCACGTTATGGCCTCCTCAGCGTGACGAAGCTGACGGAGACGCCCAGGCGGTCGGCGTTCGCATCCGGACCCGGCCGCTCCCCGGTGGTGCTCCACCCGCGCCAGTCGCGACCGGACTCCACTATAGGCCATTCACCCAGGTCATCTCGGGATTTCCTGAATCGGCTGGTAAAAGCGCCGGTTGATGCTGGCGTGAGATAGCGGAAGCCATTCTTGGATGATCTTTACCCGGTGGCCGTTACGATGCGTGACGAATGGTGGCGATATTGGTGAAGATTGAGTTATGCTCGAAGCTGGAGGTGCGCATGGCAGTGCTCTGGCCAGCAGTACAGACTCGCCGTAACCGTTCCAGCGCACCCAGGAATTGGTCACCCGGTGCCTTTGCTGGGGATTTCCCAGGCGCCCGAATTAACATTGTCGTTCCCGGTTCCTGCCCGCGCCGTGCCACTGGCTTACCCGCGATCCAGTGATCGAGAGAAAGGAAAGGACAATGCCCAACAGCACGATCGACATCCGCGACCTGCAGCGCCTGCCCATCCTGGGCGGACTGGAGGAAGCCGATGGTTATGAGGCCCGGTGGTGCTCGGACCGGTCCTGCGCGCTGGCCGGCCCGACCTGTCCCTGATCCCGCCGCGCACGCCTTCCCTGGCCCGTTGCCCGTCAACGGGCGGGGGAGGCTTTTTGCTGTCTGAGACCGCAGTTGCGTGACGCCACCGAGGCCGACGAGCTGATCATTACCCACGATCACGCCGGCCGGGCGGGGTGGCCGGTGAGCCACTCCCGCCCGGCCGGCGCCTAGCGGAAGGAGGAGAGATCAGCCGCTGCTGGTCCAGGTGTTGCTGAACCCGCCGCTGCTGTTGATCGAACTGGTGGTGTCCTCACCCTCGATGTAGATGCCCTGCGGGCTCTGCGTGCCGAGCGAGGTCCCGTTCACCGAGGAGCTGGAGTAGGTGACGGTGCCGAAGTCGGTCAGCGGGAGCGGGCCTTCCGAATCGGACGGCGCTTCCGTGATGACCTCAGCCGACGAGCGGTCCAGACCGGACTGGTTCTTGGTGACGGTCTTGGTCCAGCCCTGGGTGTGGTCGGTCAGGGTCAGCGTGTAGGTGTCGGACCCGCTGAACGTCACCGAGCCGGTGAAGCTGTCGCCAGGCTTCACGGTATTGCTGAAGTTCACCGGGTAGGCCGGGTACATCTCGTACCAGGAGTAGTACTCGGCCGTCCTGCCGTCGCAGTCGACTTCGGAGCCGGTCTGCTCCACCGAGTCGCTGCTGTAACCGTCCAGGCCGACCCAGAAGCTGGAGTACTTGTCGCCGGAGGTGCACTTGCCGGTCGGCTCGGTCCAGTTAGCGGTCACGCTCTTGAACTTGCCGTTGGAGCCGGTGACGGCGTAGCCGGACCAGTTGGAGCTGCCAACCTGGGAGTTGACGCGGTGCACTCCTGGCTTCACTCCGTGCGGCAGGCCAAGCGCCCCGCCGGGGTTGAAGCCATGGACTGTTGGATAGGTGGCGTGCGGAGCGGGCGCCGCAGACGCGGTCCCCGCGGTCGCGACCGCCATGCCGGTCGCCACTGCGACGCTCAGCAGTGGGACAAGCCAGCGACGGGACATACGGTCTCTCCTCTCACGGGGGTCGGATGTACACGGGTGGCGTAGCGAAATCAGGCCGTTACATCCAGTGTTCAAAGGGGACGCTACATCGAGAAACCGCACGCGTTAATACATAACTTCGTCTTATGCGTTGATGTAATGGGTCCGCTGATACGGCACGTGACCGGCGAATACCGGTTAAATCCTCGCAAAGGCCACATGCCGACCGGCCCCGTTCACGGTCAGTGCCGGGCGGTGGGCCAAAGCTGACCGGCCGGTCAGCAGCATGTGTCCTGACAGGCTGCCGTCCGGGGCACTGGCTACCTGGTGACCGGCTCCACCGCCAGGCAGACCGGTCCCTTGTACGAGCAGGCGCTGAACGGGGAACGGGGGCCTGGGTGCCACGTAGACCGCGGGCGGGCGGCCCGGGGAGGATGGCGTAGAGAAAGGGCCACTATAGCAGCGCTTTCTCTACGTTTTGTTCGATGCCCCGGCTGACGGCGGCCGCCGGACAGCCGACGGCGACTCCGGTGCACCCGGGCACCCCCACCAGCCCCATCAGCACCGCGTCCCATCCGGTTTGTGCGGCTGGCAGACTTTGGGTCATGAGGCGGGGCCGGGCCAGGTACGGCATCGATGGCGGGTATGGCGGGGTACCGGTCTTCCTCCTGGCCGGAGCCGCCCTGCTGGCCGGTGAGCGGTGGTCCACGAGACGAGGTCACCGCCTGGCCAGCGCCGCGGCGAAGGCGGCGGCCGTGGGCGTCGCCGGAGTCGCTTCGAGCTACTTCTACAGCACCGGCCCGGGCAAGCTGTCGGTCTGGAAAGAGCTGCTCGACGACCTCGGCCTGCAGGGTGACGAGCAGGTTCTCGACATCGGCTGCGGCCGCGGCGCGGTCCTCATTTCGGCCGCCCACCGCGTCCCACGGGGCCGGGTGACCGGAGCCGACATCTGGCGTCTGCGCGATCAGACTGGCAACAGCCGGGCCGCCGCCGAGCGCAACGCGGTGGTTGAGGGTGTCAGCGAACGCGTCGATTTCGTCGAGGCCGATGCGCGCGACCTACCCTTCGCGTCCGGGTCGTTCGATGTGGTGCTCAGCAATCTGACCTTCAGCAATATCCAGGGCGGCGAAGAACGCGGCCATGCCCTCCGCGAAGCCGTCCGGGTCCTCCGCCCGGGCGCCCTGATGCGCGTCGTCGATGACCGCGCCGGCCGCTACGCACCGGTGCTTGAAGCCGCTGGATGCGCGGACGTCGAGGTGCGCCGCCTGGACTGGCGGATGGCGTTCGGCCTTCCCAGCCACCACATGACGCTCGTCTCGGCCCGGAAGCCGGCCGCCGGTACCACAGCTGCCTGAGCCGGTCCCGGTTCTAGTACGGTCCAGTTTGTGGACGAAGTGAGCGTGGGTGAGCAGGAGCGGCCTGAGCCGCCTTACGCCAGTCCCGAGGCCGCCACGCTGCTCGGATTCCTGGACTACCAGCGGGAGACCCTGCACCGGAAGTGCCAGGGGCTGAGCGACGAGCAGTTGCGGGCGGTGCTGCCGCCCTCGCCGATCACGCTGGGCGGCCTGCTGATGCACCTGGCCTGCGTCGAGGACTCCTGGTTCACCGAGACGGTGGGGGAGCAGCCGCTTCCCGAGCCGTGGGCGAGCGTGGACTTCGACGCCGACCCGAACTGGGACTGGCACAGCGCGGCGGCTTACTCTGGCGACGCGTTGCGGGCGCTGTGGACCGAACGGGTCAGCCGGTCCCGCGCGATCGTAACGGCGCAGCTCAGCGACGGTGAGGATGCGGCGCTGACCCGGGCCCATCCGGCCTACGGCCGTCAGGATCCGGTGTCGCTCCGGTGGGTGCTGACGCACATGATCGAGGAATACGCCCGGCACAACGGCCACGCCGACCTGATCCGTGAATCGATCGACGGCCGGACCGGCGACTGACCCTCACTCAGCCGGCCGCCGCGGCGCCTTCGAACAGCGCGGTGACGAAGGTAACCAGGTCGGGTACGAGTTCGCGCAGGTCGGGTGCTGGCTCTTGTTCGAGGGTCTCGCAGATGAGGTCCCGGACGGCGAGCGCCAGCCCGAGGTAGGCGCGGTGCGTGAGCGGGCCGAGTTCGGGATGGTGGACGCGGATCCCGGCGTGCCGCTCGGCGAGCAAGGTGGCGAACGTGTGGGCGGTGGCCCGGCGGCGCTCGCGGGCGGGCCGCC
>Ga0070737_10005043_pt1 | contig 12833 bp, 11 predicted proteins | sample Coa_R1_10_FD_66438 | JGI IMG/M metagenome (GOLD analysis project Ga0070737, IMG submission 66438) | Surface soil microbial communities from Centralia Pennsylvania, which are recovering from an underground coalmine fire - Coalmine... | ecosystem: Environmental > Terrestrial > Soil > Unclassified... | reverse complement strand
GCGGACGGCGATGAAGGCGGAGTCGCCCTCGCCGGCGGTCAGCCGGGCGGCCGCGTCCAGGCCGGCGCCGGCCGCCACCAGCGCTGCCTCCCATGAGCGGGTCGAGGTCACGGTGTCGGCGTCGATGGCGCCGCCCCCGGTAGCGCAGAAGGCCTCGACGGCATCGAGCAGGGCCGGGCGATGGACGGCCAGCAGCTCCTCGCGGCGGGCCGCTCGGGGCAGGAACGGGTGGACGGCTTCGCCCGCCCCGGAGGCGGTCACCCCGTCGAGGACGGCCTGCATCCGGGCCGGTCGCTCGGGATGCCACCGCCCCGTGTCGTGCTCGGCGCAAACTGCATGGGTGGCGAGCAGGACGGCTGACACCACCCCAACGCTACGCTCTGGCCACCGTGCAAGACTTGGTGGCAGGAGTGCTACCGGCATGAGCGCGCCCTCCGCCGACGTGCTGCGATGGGGACGGGAGCGGGCCAGGACCGGGCGCTGGCGGGGGGAGACCGACGTGGCCTACCTGACGCCGCTGCCCACCGCTCCCCTGCCGTCGCCCGAGTTTTTGCGCCGCTGCCTCGACACCCTCGCCGCCCGCGGCTTTGCCCGGGTCGTCACCGGGGCGCTGTCCCCGGCCGAGCAGGCCGGCTTCCTGGCCGTCGGCTTCGACGTGGCCGAACGGCTCCACCTCCTCGGCATCGACCTGACCGACGTGCCGCCGGAGATCCCCGACGGGTTGCCGCTGGCCCGCGGGCGGCGGGCCGACCGGGCCCGGGTGCTGGCGGTGGACCGGGCCGCCTTCAGCCCGTTTTGGCGGTTCGACGAGACTGGGCTCGACGACGCTCTCGACGCCACCCCCTCCACCCGCTGGCGGGTTGCCGTCGACGGCTCGACCCTGCCGCTATCCCGGGACGTGGTCGGCTACATCATCTGCGGGCGGGCCGGCTCGCGCGGCTTCGTGCAGCGCCTGGCCGTCGACCCGTACGGCCAGCGCCGCGGCACCGGTCGTCGGCTACTCCTCGACGGGCTGGCCTGGATGAGCCGCAAAGGCGTCCGCCGGGCCGTCGTCAACACCCAAGTCGGCAACGAACCGGCCCTCGCCCTCTACCTGGCCGTCGGTTTCACCCAGCAGCCGGCCGGCCTCTCCGTGCTGGCCACGGGGCTCAAGTGACGGGCTGGGTGCGGCGGGTCGGCGCGGCCCTGGGGGCCACGGTGGTCGTGCTCGGCGGGGTCGGGCTGGGCGGTTCGGCCCACGCCGGCCCGAAACCGGCGGCTCGGCAACCGGCGGCCGTTCAACCGGCGGCCTCGTCCTCCCCCGCCGGCGCGAGCCTGGTCGGGCAGTCGACGACCGTGTCGTCCGGGCACGTGTTTTCGTTGCACCTCTCGGTGCCGGCTGCGGTCCGAGCCACGGACTCGATCATCGTCAACGTCTACCCGGTGCTGGTGGCCCGCAGCTATTTCGACGAGGCAGCCCAGGGCCACGTCTCCGGCGCGCCCGAGTCGAATATCTACACGTCCGCACAGATCCCGCTCCGCGATGCGCCGGGCAAGGGCACGTCGGTCAACCTCTCCATACCGGTAAACCGGGCGTCAAAAAACAAGGATCTGCCCGAGTTTTACCTCGGCGCCACCGGGGCCGGCGTCTATCCGCTCCAGGTGCAGCTGACCTCGCCGACCGGCAACGTCGGGACGCCGCTCACCACCTTTTTTGTCTTCAGCCCGCCGACGACCGGCACCCACAAATTGGCCTTTTCGCTGAGCCTTCCGGTCAACGCCGCCCCGCGGCTGGGCGGGAACGCCACCGCGGTGGCCCCCTCGGCCGCGGCGAGCTCCGAACTCGCCCGGCTCTCCCGCACTCTGGCCTCCTTTCCCAGTGTCCCCGTGAGCCTCGACGTGACGCCCCAGACCGTGGCCGCTCTAGCCACCGGCTCCAAGGCGGACCGGGACACCATGCGCACGCTGGCCGGCGTCGTCTCCCACGGCGACGAGCTCCTCCCCTCCCCTTACGTGCGGACCTCCCTGCCGGCGTTGGGCAATGTCGGGCTGGACTCGCAGATCGACGAGCAGCTGGACACCGGGTCCGCCACCCTCAAACGGCTCCTCGGGCACACCCCCGACCCCGGCACCTGGGTGTTCGACAGCCCCATCGACGAGCCCACCCTGCAGCTGCTGGCGGCCCGGGGCCTGCGGCGGCTGATCCTCCCCGACGGCGACCTCTCGCCCCTGCCGTCCGCCCTCTCGACCACCACCTACGGCCATCCGGCGACCGTGCCCGACGGCCTGCGAGGCGGCAGCGGTCCCCGCGTGGTCGGCGCCGACCCGATCCTCTCGGGCCGCCTGACCCAATCCGGCAACCAGGTACTGGCCGCCGAGCAGCTGCTGGCCGAGCTGGCCATGATCCAGACCGAATCCCCGGCCAGCGCCCGCGGGGTCGCCGTCATCGTCCCCCGCGGCCAGTCGGTGTCCCGGCAGCTGCTCACCACCCTGCTGGCCGGGCTGCGCCACGACCCGCTGGTCCGGGCTGTCACCGCCCGCAACCTGTTCGCCAGCGCCTCGCCCCCGCCGGGCCACGCCCCGTCCTCGTCGTCGGCGTCATCCTCGCCGGCATCGCCCGTGCGCCAGCTGCGGGGCCGGGTGCCGGAAAGCTTCCCCGACCAGCTCGGGATCGCCTCGACCCTCTCCCGACTGGCCTCGGTGCGAACGGTCGTCCCCACCCAGACCGGCCTCTTTGCCGGCGTCACCGAGCAGGTGCTGCTCGCCGGGTCGGACCAGATCAGCCAGGCCGACCGGGCCCGCCTGCTGCAAACGGCCAACCAGCACCTGCAGGCCGTGTCCCGCCAGATCCGGGTCGTCGGCGCCACCTCGGTCACCCTCACCTCCCGCAACGCCAAGCTGCCCTTCACCATCGACTCCCTTTCGAAGGTGCCGGTCCACGTCGAGCTGCTGCTGGACAGCACCAAGCTGACGTTCAAGCCGTTCAAGCCGCCGGACGGGACCTGCTCGGTCCGGGCCCAGACCCTCGAGGAGTGTTCCCTGGTCCTGACGGCCAGCCAGACCGCCTTCCACCTGCCGGTACAGGCCCGCACCACCGGCGTGTTCCCCCTCGACATGTCCCTCCAGTCGCCCGACGCGGCCCTGGTGCTGACCACCGCCCGGGTGACCGTCCGCTCCACGGCGGTGTCGTTCGTCGGGTGGGCCCTCATCGTCGGGGCCGGCCTGCTGCTCGTCATCTGGTGGGGCAGGGACATCCACCGGGGGCGGCGGGCCCGCCAGCTGGTCGATCGCCCCGAGGACGTGGCCACTTCGGAGGCGGGCTCTGTCCCCGAGGGGGTGCTGGGGATGGGGGGAAAGGAGGCCGGAGTGGTTCGGCCCGTTTTGCGGCACTCGGTCCTGCGCCATTCGGGCGTCCGCTCGGCCGTCCGTTCGGCCGTCCGTTTCGCCGTCGGGGCCGACCCGGTCGGCTGGCGCGTGTCACCATCGCAGACGGCGATGGGTCCGATCGTGGGGTCCGGGCCCGGGCGCCACCCAGAGGAGAGACCATGAACCGGATCCGAGTGGTTGCCGACAGCGCCTGCGACCTCCCCGACGAGCTCGTGGCCGAGCTCGGCATCACCCTCGTCCCGCTGCACATCCGCTTCGGCGACGAGGAGCTGGTCGACCGGGCCGAGCTGTCCACCAAGGAGTTCTGGGCCCGCACGGCCAGTGCCGACCAGCTGCCGGAGACGGCCGCACCGTCGCCCGGTGCCTTCCGGGAGGCCTTCGAGGCGGCCCAGGCCGCCGGCGCCGAGGGCGCGGTCTGCATCGATCTCTCCTCCAAGCTGTCGGCCACCATCCAGGCCGCCCGGCAGGCCGCCCGTGATCTCGAAGGCACCTTCCCCGTCCGGGTGGTCGATTCGCTGACGGTCACCATGGGCCTCGGCCTGGTCGTGCTCGCCGCGGCCGAGGCCGCCGCCGGCGGGGCCGGGCTCGACGAGGTGGTCGCCGTCGCCGAGCGGGCCGCCGGTGCAGTCAAGGTCTACGGGGCCATCGACACGTTGGACAACCTCAAGCGGGGTGGCCGGATCGGTGGCGCCTCCGCCCTGGTCGGGTCGTTGCTGGCCATCAAGCCGGTGATCGAGGTGCGCGACGGCGTGGTCGAGCAGGAATCCCGCCAGCGGACCAGGGTCAAATCCCTTCGCTACCTGGCCGACAAGGTCAAGGCGGCCGGCCAGCCGGTGGCCCGGCTGGCCGCGGTTGGGGCCGACGCGAGGGATTTCGACGAGTTCCTCGGCATGCTGGCCGACGTGCGCTCCGAGCACCCGCTGCTGGTCGGCGACATCGGGCCGGTGATCGGCACCCACGCCGGGCCGGGCGCGGTGGGCGTGGCCTGGTTGCCGGCGACGCCTTCTGGGGTCTAGCCCGGCGCGACGTGTTGCGCTTTGGGTTGGATTTGGCGCGACGTGTTGCGCTCCTGCTTACCAGTGGCGCAGAAGCGCAACACGTCTCGGCTGGGCCGACAAAAAGCGCAACCGGTTCCCTCGAAGGGGGCGGCCGGCCGGCCGGCGCTCAGCCGGCGACGCTGTAGACGACCCTGACCTGGGCGTTGACCTGCTGGCTGCCGGCTTCGATGGGCACCGGGCTGCCGGCGCTCCCACTCCCGGCCGAGCTGGCGCCGGAGGCGGCGTAGTCGCCGTAGTTGTTGCCGATATCGGTGACCGAGCACAGCGGGCCGAGGGTGGTGCCGGCCGCGCTGGCCATCGATTGGGCCTGGCTGATGGCGGCGTGGACGGCCTGGGTGTGGGCGGTGGCTTCGGCCGCATTGGGGTTTTGCAGCGAGAACGAGATCCCGTCCAGCCGCACCGCTTGGCCCACCTGGGCCACGGCCTTGTCGATGAGCGTGCCGGCGGAGGAGAGTTTGTGCACCTCGGCGGTCACGGTGTTGTTGACCTGGTAGCCGTTGATGGTGGCCGGTTTGCCTTTCGGCCGGGCGTAGGTCGGGTAGATGGACAGGCCGGTGGTTTGAATATCCGAATTGGTCAGGCCGGCCGCTTTGAGAGTGGCGATCAGGGCCCGGGCCTTGGCGTTGTTATCCCGCAGGGCGGTGGCGGCATTGGCGGCCTGGGTGTGCACGCCGAGGGTGATGCTGAGCTCGTCGGGGGCCACGTTGGTCGTGCCGGACCCGGTGGCCGTCACCGTCGGACCGGTGCAGTTGCTGGGCCCGGTCGCACTGCTGAGCGCAGCCGGCCTGTTAGCTTTCGCACTGATAGGTCCCGAAGTGCCGCAGGCGCCGAGGGTCAGGCCGGCCACCCCGACCATCCCGACAAGGACAGCTGCCTTGGTCCGTCGATTGGATTGCATCCGCATCCGTGCCCCTTTCGCCCCCGGCCGATCTGGCCCCGGCACGCTGTGAGACGCCGGCGGAAGGGCATTTGGTTCCCTCGGATCGGCATCATGAGCGGTGACAGGGTCCGAGACCGGGTGGCAACTACCCTGAGGTGCCGTGCCAGTCCGCGAGCCCGCCGGGCACCGGCCGTCAGGGCCTGATGCCACGGCCACTGTGACCGGCACGACCCCGACCGCGGGTCGAGTCCTCGGCGGGCGGTACCAGCTGACCCGCCTGATCGCCCGCGGCGGGATGGCCGAGGTGTGGGAAGGCCACGACGCCACCCTGGCCCGGCCCGTGGCCGTCAAAGTTCTCAAGGACGACCTGGCCCGGGACGCGGTGTTCGTGGAACGGTTTCGGCGCGAGGCGGTCACCGCCGCCCGCCTCGGCCACCACGCCATCGTCGCCACCTACGACGCCGGCGTCGATGCCGGCACCGCTTACATCGTCATGGAGCTGGTGCGGGGCCGGACGCTGCGCCAGCTGCTCAACGCCACCGGGCCGCTCGACCCGCTCCTCGCCGTCCGGATCGCAGTGCAGGTCGCCGACGCCCTGGCCTACGCCCACCGCAACGGGCTCATCCACCGGGACGTCAAGCCGGCCAACGTGCTCCTCTACGACGAGGACGCCCACATCCCGCAGGTCAAGGTCACCGACTTCGGCATCGCCAAGACCACCGCCGAGCTGGGCCAGGACCTCACCGCCACCGGCACCGTCCTCGGCACCCCCAAGTACTTCAGCCCCGAGCAGGTGGACGGGCGGGGCGAGCCGGACGCCCGCAGCGACATCTACGCCCTGGGCGTGGTCCTGTTCGAGATGGTCGCCGGGCGGGCGCCGTTCGACGGCCCGACCGAGATGGCCACCGCCCTGGCCCACCTGCGCGAGCAGCCTCCGTCCCTGGTCACGTTGCGCCCGGGCACGCCGCCCGAAGTCGACGCCATCGTGCAGCGGCTCCTGGCCAAAGAGCCCGGCGACCGGCCCCCGACGGCGGTGGCGGCCCGGCAGGCCCTCGAGATCGTGGCCCGGGACCTGGCCGCGGCCCGGGCCAAGCGGGGCCGCACCCCGGCCCGCGGCACGCCCCGCCCCCTGGCGCCGGACACCATCCGGGCCCCGTCCCTCAACGGCCCGGTCGGCGCCGGCAGCTGGACCTCGCCCGGCCCGGCCGCGAGTAGGCACCGGCCGGCCAGCCCGGACTACCCCGCCGGCACCCGCGGCTCCGGCGTCACGCCGCCGGGCGGGACACGGCGGCGGCCGTCCGAGGCCGGCCCGGCCGAACGGCAGCCGGTCGGGCTGCCCCCGCGCTACCAGCTGGCCCGCGACGGCGGCTCCGACCACAACGGCCGGGCGCCGGGACCGCGACCGGCCAACTATCGGCCGCCCGAGAAGCCCCTCACTCCTAACCTACCGGCTGGTAACTGGCCGGCCAACGGGAACGGGTGGGTCCATCCCGATGGCGACACCAGCCGGGCCCGGTCCGACTCGAGCCGTAACGGGTCGACTCGCAGCGGGTCTCGCACTGCGTCCTCCCGTAGTGGGTCGTCGGCCCGTGGTGGGTCGTCCCGGGCGTCCTCGGGCCGGTCGGGGTCGGCCCGGGCCGGTCGACGGCCGACGACGGTCGGCCGAGGTCCCACGGTGGTGATCGCCATCCTCGTGGCGGCGGCCGTCATCGCCGGCGTCGTGCTGCTCGTCGAGCGGGCCGGCTCCCGTTCCGGCGCCGGCTCGACCCCGCTTGCCGTCCGCAGCGTCTCGGTCTGGATGAACACTTCCAACCGCCCGCCCGATCACACCGAGCGGACCAAGTACACCATCGACGGGAAGCTCTCCACCTCTTGGTACACCGACCCGTACTACGGCTCCCAGCGGGCCACGTTTGGCGGCCTCTACTCGGGCGAGGGTCTGGCCATCCATCTCAAGCGCTCGGAGACGGTCAACCAGCTGGTCGTCGACTCCCCCACCAAAGGCTGGGCGGCCAGCACCTACGTCTCCGACCAGGAGCCCAAGACGGGCGCGCCGGTGAGCAGCTGGGGCCGGCCGACCGACTCCCGCCGCGGCATCAACGGCAACGCCACCTTCTCGCTTGGCGGCCGGTCGGGCAGCTGGGTGCTGCTCTGGCTGACCAACATCGGGCCCATCGGCCAGGCGGCCATCCAGGAGCTGACCGTCAAGTAGACGGTCGGCTCCGGCGAGGTCGGTTGTGGCGACCTGAAGTGGGAGAAAACCGCGGATCAAGCAGTGGGCGAGGCCCGGCTGGGTAGTCTCTGCCCATGCCAGAGCAGGCCACGAGTGCCAGCGGGTCTTCGGGCTCGACCCCCGAACCATCCGGCGCAGCCGGACCGACAGAACGGGACTGGACCTACCAGGTCACCGACCGGCTCGAGTCGGTGGTCGGGACGGTCAGGGACAAGACAACTCTGCCCGTCACCAAGATCGCCCGGGCCGTCGTGTTCGGGCTCCTGGCCGGCGCCCTCGGTATCGCCGTCCTGATCCTCTTCGTCATCGCCCTGGTGAGGGTGATCGACGTGTACCTCCCCTTCGGCCCCTACGGTAGACGGGTCTGGGTCGGCTACGCCGGCCTGGGTGCAATATTCGTGGCGGCCGGAGCGTTCTGCTGGTCGAAGCGATCTCCCCGTAAGTCCTAGGAGGCAGAGCGTGAGCGACGCAGCAGCCGAAGCTCGCAAGGTCATCATCATCGGGTCTGGGCCGGCCGGCCTAACCGCGGCCATCTACACGGCGCGGGCCACCCTCGCCCCGCTGATCATCGAAGGTGAGCCGTCGTCGACCAGCGACCAGCCCGGCGGGCAGCTGATGCTCACGACCGAGGTCGAAAACTTTCCCGGCTTCGTCAACGGGATCATGGGTCCCGAGCTGATGGGCTCCATGCGCGGGCAGGCCGAGCGGTTCGGGGCCGAGTTCCTGACCACCAAGGTGACCAGGGTCGACTTCTCCGAGCGGCCCTTGCGGGCGTGGGCCACCGATCCCGGCACCGGGACCGAGCGGGCCTTCACGGCTGACGCCGTCATCATCTCCACCGGCGCCCGGAGCCTCATGCTCGGCCTCGAGGACGAGTCGAGGCTGCTCGGCTACGGAGTCTCGACCTGCGCCACCTGCGACGGCTTCTTCTTCCGGGGCCAGCACATCGCCGTCGTCGGCGGCGGCGACTCGGCCGTGGAAGAGGCCATCTTCCTCACCAAGTTCGCGGAGACGGTGACGATCATCCACCGCCGCAGTGAGCTGCGGGCCTCCAAGATCATGCAGGAGCGGGCCTTCGCCAACCCCAAGATCAGGTTCGTGTGGGACAGCACCGTCACCGCGGTCAACGGCGACAAGAAGGTCGAGTCCGTCAACGTCCACAAACTGGTGACGGGCGAAGACTCCGTACTGGAGGTCACCGGCCTGTTCGTGGCCATCGGCCATGCCCCCAACACGGACCTGTTCAAGGGTCAGCTGGATCTCGACGACAACGGCTACCTCATCACCGTCGACCGTTCGTCCTACACCAACGTCCCCGGGGTTTTCGCCTGCGGTGACGTCCAGGACCACGTGTACCGCCAAGCGGTGACCGCCGCCGGGTCGGGCTGCATGGCCGCCATCGACGCCGAGCGTTGGCTCGAGGCGCAGGAGCACGCCCAGAAGGCTTGAGGCTTGGGGCCTCGGCCTTCCGGCGGGGCCCTCGGCCTTAATGACGGGGCCTCGGGGCTTGGGTCCTGGGACGTAGGGCCGGCCTCCGGGAGCCTGCGGGCTCGGGGCTGTGGGCTCGGGCTGCGGGCTTGGGGACGGCTTCAGGCGGGCGGTGCCGCCGACGCCTCGGCCGGGTGACCGTCGGCCAGGTGACCGGAGAGGCCGCCGGCCACGCCGCGTCCGCCCCCCAGCCGGAGCAGGGTGATCACGATGGTGGCGGAGACGAGGGTGATGGCGGCGCCGAGCCCGAAGGCCGAGAGCAGCCCGAAGGAGTTGACCGCGACCCCGCCGGCCAGCGCCCCGCCGGCCAGGGACAGCTGGACGACGAACATGAAGAGGGCCAGCGCTTGCTCGTGGGCACCGGGTGAGGCCCGCATCATCCACAGCTGCATCACGATCGGCCACGCCCCCCACGTCACTCCCCACCCGACGATGAGGACGACCACGATGGCCGTTGGCCCGGTGACGGCCACCAGCAGGCCGATCGTCACCGTCATGCCGAGGGTGGCGGTGAGCAGGCTGGCGACGATCCGTCGGCCGGCCGCTGTGCTCCCGCCGAAGTTGCCGACGATGCCGGCCGTCCCGAACCCGACCAGCACCACGCTGACCCAGCCGGGAGCGATGTGGGCGCTCCGCTCGAGGTAGGGCGTGATGAACGTGTAGGCGGCGAAGTTGCCGCCGGCGGTCAGGCTGGCGGCGACGAGACCGATGCGGGCCGCCGGCGACCGGGCCGCGCCGAGCAGGTCGGCCAGCCGGCCTCGCTGGCGGGTCGGCAGCGACGGCAGGAGCCACAGCTCGAAGAGCAAGGCCAGCAGGGCCAGGCCGGCCCCGCCCCAAAAGGCGGTCCGCCAGCCGGACAGCTGCCCGACCAGCTCCCCCACCGGCAGGCCGGCGACGGCCCCGAGGGCCCCGCCGGCCCCGATGATGGCCACCGCCTTCGGCGCCTCCTCTCGGGCGACGAGGCGGGGTCCGAGGCTCGGCGCCACGCTCCAGAAGCCGCCGACCCCGGTGCCGAGCAGGATCCGGGCCGCTAAGGCAACGGGGAAGTTGGAGGCGGTGGCCACCAGCAGGTCGGAGACCACGAGCAGGGTGGTGAGGCCGAGCAGCAGCCACCGTCGGTCCAGCCGGCCGCCGAGCAGGTTGATCCCGGGCGCGGCGAAGGCGGCGACCAGGCCGGTGACGGTGACCATGAACCCGGCCGTGCCCACCGAGACGTCGAAGTCCCGGGCGATGCGGGGGAGCAGCCCGATGGGAAGGAACTCGGAGGTGACGAGCACGAAGGAGCCGAAGCTGACCGTGACGGTGGCGGCCAGGCCGCGACCGGGCGCGCCGGACCGGGCGGCGGCCGGGCCGCGAGGCGAGACGATGTCGGGCATGGGCTCCTCAGTGGGGGGAGTAGAGCGGAGCGGAGGGGAGGGCATGATGGCATCCCGCGCCGCCGCCGTCGTAACCCGGACGGGCCTGGCCGCTCATTGCCCGGGTTAGCCCCTGGAATCCGGGGGACGTTACTGGTGTTACACGAGCAGACCGCTTCCGGGAACTCCCCGGGGGCGCGCTGACAAAGAGGCGATGGAGATGTCCAATAACGAGCTGAAGCTCACCGATCAGACCTTCGATGAGGAAATCAAGGCGTCCGGCGAGCCGGTGCTCGTCGACTTCTGGGCGGAGTGGTGCGGCCCGTGCAAGATGGTCGCCCCCGTGCTGGAGCAGATCGTGACCGAGCAGGAGGGCAAGCTCCGTCTCGGCAAGGTCAACATCGACGACAACATGGAGCTGGCCCGGCGCTTTGACGTGATGAGCATCCCGACCATGATCCTGTTCAAGGACGGGGAGCCCGCCGTCCGCATCGTCGGCGCCAAGGGCAAGGGTCAGCTACTGCAAGAGCTTCACCCCTACCTGTGATCGGAAAACGTCCAGGTCAGGGCGGTGCTGGCCTGGACGCCGGCGTTTTTCCACATCTTTGACCACAGTCTGTGGATGAGGTCGAGGCGGCGTCATCCGCAACGTGATGGTTAGGAAACGAGAGGTCCGGTCCGTTTCGGGCCGGACTGTCTCAGTGTCTGGTGAGATGACGGGAGAGACACATTGGTCACCCCGGCCCGCCTTTGGTGGGGAACGGGGCGCCCACGGTGTCGCTCCCGTCTTGGCCGCTCGGCCCGCCCGCCGAGCCGCTCGCCGTCTGGCGGATGTAGCTACTCGAGCGGGAGGACCTCCATGGTGGGGTCCTGCTCTCGGACCATGTCGGTGGTGACCTGACGGTGGCACCGGCTTGCGGCGCGCTCGACGCAGAGCACGGCTACCCGTGCGTTGTGGGCGTCTCTTGCCAGTTGGGCCAGGGCCGAGCCCCCGTCTTCGGCGAGTATCTCCCGCATCCGGCGTCGACCCTCCTCGCCGTCGCCCCGCCGGAACGAGTCCCGGTTGTCGGGTGGGTTGCCGAGGGCGGGCTCGTGGCGGTAGCTGATGCCAGCTGCCTCGAGGGCGGTCTGCAGTAACCGTTTCGACCAGCCGCGCTTGCGGCTCACCGGGTTGAGGCGTACGTCCACCAGCAAGGTCACCCCGGCCGAGCCCAGCCGGCCGACGAAGGCTTCCAGTCCGAGGCCTTCGTAGCCGACGCTGTAGATCCGCCCGGGCACCCGGTGGATCGGGCTGCCGGGCTCAGCCGTTGGCGGCCGGCGGGTGCGGCTTGGTCATGGCCCGGTAGATGCGCTCGAGGTCCTCGAGGTCGGCGAAGTCGATGACCACCTTGCCCCGGCCGGCGCCGAAGTCCACCTGCACGCGCGTGTCGAGGTGGTCCGAGAGGAGCTCCTCCAGCTCGAGCAGTCCCGGCGGGCGGAGCTTGGCGGGCTGATGGGACCCGGCCGGCGGCTGGGGCGGCAGGCGCCCGCCGAGCTCGTTGCGGGCCCGCACTGCCTCCTCGACTGCCCGCACCGACAGCTGTTCGTCGATGATGCGCCGGGCCAGGGCCTCCTGGAAGGAGCGGTCCGGGGTGCCGAGCAGGGCCCGGGCGTGGCCGGCGCTCAGCTGGCCCTCCCCCACCAGCTTCTGGACCGGCGGCGGGAGCTGGAACAGCCGCAGCGTGTTGGTGATGGCGGCCCGGCTCCGCCCGATCCGGGCCGACAGCTGCTCGTGGGTGAGCCCGAAGTCCTCGATGAGCTGCTGGTAGGCGGCGGCCTCCTCCAGCGGGTTGAGATCCTCGCGGTGGAGGTTCTCGACCAGCGCAGCCTCGAGGCTGGCCAGCTCCGAGCTGTCCCGGACCACGGCCGGAATCGTTGCCAAGCCGGCCCGGCGGGCCGACCGCCAGCGGCGCTCCCCGGCGATGAGCTCGAAGCGATCGTCGCCGAGCCGGCGGACGAGGATGGGCTGGAGCACGCCCAGCTCACGGATGGACGAGGTGAGGGAGGCGAGCGCCTCCTCGTCGAAGTTCCGCCTGGGTTGATGGGGGTTGGGCTCGATGGCGCCAACCGGGATCTCGAGAAGGGCCGAGGACCGGTCACCGGTGACCTCGGTGGGAATCAGGGAGCCCAGACCCTTACCGAGTCCGCTGCGGCGCGCCACCACTTACCTCCTTGGCCAGTTCCCGGTAGGCGATCGCTCCCCGGGAGGAAGGGTCGAACACGATGATGGGCTGACCGAACGAGGGCGCCTCGGAGAGGCGGACCGTCCGGGGCACGATGTTGCGGCACACCAGATCGTCGAAGTGGGCCCGGACCTCGGCCACCACCTGATCGGCCAACTTGGTCCTGGCGTCGTACATCGTCATGATGATCGTGGACAGGGACAGCCCGGGATTGAGGTTGGACTGGACCAG
>Ga0070737_10005042_pt1 | contig 12833 bp, 8 predicted proteins | sample Coa_R1_10_FD_66438 | JGI IMG/M metagenome (GOLD analysis project Ga0070737, IMG submission 66438) | Surface soil microbial communities from Centralia Pennsylvania, which are recovering from an underground coalmine fire - Coalmine... | ecosystem: Environmental > Terrestrial > Soil > Unclassified ... | reverse complement strand
GCCGGGCCGGGCCGGGACACCGGGGGAGCCGGCATGACGGTGACCGTGATCGGTTGCGACGGCGGGGCCCTGTCCCCGGCCGCCCAGGCCGCCGTGGCCGGCGCCGCGGTGATCGCGGGGGCACAGCGGCACCTGGACGCGGTGACCATCCCGCCGCGGGCCGACCGGGTCGTCATCAAGGGCCTCGACGCCGCGCTCGACGCGGTCTGCGGCAGCCCCGGACCGGCCGTCGTGCTGGCCTCGGGGGATCCGGGATTCTTCGGCGTCGTGCGCGCCCTGCGCGCCCGTGGTGCCGAGCCGGCGGTCATCCCGGCCGTCTCGTCGGTGGCGCTGGCGTTCGGCCGCCTGGGCCTGGACTGGGACGACGCCCTGGTGCTGTCCGCGCACGGCCGCGCACCCGGGCCGGTGCTGGCGGCCGCGCTCGCCCACCCCAAGGCCGCCATCCTGACCGGCCCGCCCGAGGCGGGCGCCGCCGGGCTCAGGTCCGCGCTGCTGGCCGCCGGCCGCCGGGTCTACGTCGCCGAACGCCTCGGCACGCCGGGCGAACGGGTCCGCGAGATCACCCAGGAGGCCCACGCGGACGTGCTGGACCCGCACGTGCTCATCGCCGTGGATCCGGAGGCGCCCGGGGCCGGTGCCCGGTGGCTGGCCGGGCACGCCGGGGCCCCCGCCGGGTGGGCGCTGCCCGAGGACGGCTTCGAGCACCGGGACTCGATGATCACCAAGGCCGAGGTCCGCGCGCTGGTTCTGGCCAAGCTCGGCCCCGGCCCCGGCCGGACGGTCTGGGACGTGGGCGCGGGGTCCGGCTCGGTCGCGGTCGAGTGCGCCCGGTTCGGTGCGTGGGCCGTCGCCGTCGAGGCCGACGCCGCCCAGTGCGGCCGGATCCGCCGGAACGCCTCCGCCCACGGGGTCCGGCTGCGGGTCGTGCCCGGCCGGGCGCCGGACGTCCTGGCCGGGCTGCCCGCGCCGGACGCGGTGTTCGCCGGCGGGGGAGACGACGACGTGCTGGCCGGGGCGGTCCGGGCCGGGCGGCCCGGCCGCGTGGTCGCGACCCTCGCGTCCGTGGACCGGGTCCGCGGCGTGGCCGACCTGCTGACCGGCCTCGGGTACCGCGTCGACGGCAGCCAGATCCAGGCGGCCCGGCTGGCCGGCCTGCCCGGTGGATCGTTCCGGCTGGCCGCGGTCAACCCGGTCTTCGTGATCTGGGCCGAGCGCGGCTCCGGAGGAGCCGCAGAAGGCACGGTGCCGTCGTGATCGGGCTGATCGCCACCACGGCATCGGGCCGGGGCGCCGCGCAGCGCCTGGCCCTGGCCTGGCCGGATACCCGCCGTTATGAGGGCTCGGCGGCGCAGTCGCTGCCCCGTGCCTTCGCCGAGTGCGACGCGGTCGTCTGCTTCCTCGCGGTCGGCGCCACCGTCCGGCTGGTGGCGCCGCTGCTCGCCAGCAAGCACAGCGACCCGGGCGTGGTCTGCGTGGACGAGGCCCTGCGGTACGCGGTCCCGGTGGCCGGCGCGCACGGCGGCGGTGCGAACGAACTGGCCCGCCGGGTCACCCTGGTACTCGGCGGCGAGGCGGTCATCACCACCGCCAGTGACGCGGCCGGCTGCGTGGCCCTGGACGAATTCGGCGCCGACCTCGGATTCGCCGTCGAACCCGGCAGCGACCTGGCCGCCGTGGGCGCGGCCGTCCTTTCCGGCGAGCGCGTCACGCTCACCGGGGCCACCGGCTGGCCGCTGCCCGCCCTGCCGCCCAACGTGGTCCGGGCCGCCGCGCCCGAGGACGGCGTGGCCGCCATCGTCGTGTCGGACGACGCCACCGTCACGGCCGGAGGGCGCCGCGTGGTCTACCGCCCCCCGTCGCTGGTGGTCGGCCTCGGCGCCAGCCGCGGGGTCACGGCGACCGAGGCCGGCGACCTGATCGGCCGGGCGCTCGGCGGCGCCGGGCTGTCGCCCCGTTCGGTCCGCCAGGCCGCGACCGTGGACCTGAAGGCCGGCGAGGAAGGCCTGCTGACCGCGGTGCGCGCGCGCAACTGGCCGCTCACCTTCTATTCCGCCGCCGAACTGGCGGCCATTCCCGTGCCGAACCCGAGCGAGACCGTTCGTGCCGCGGTCGGGACCCCGAGCGTGGCCGAGGCGGCCGCCCTGCTGGCCGCCCAGGCTGGTCCGCTGGTGGTGACCAAGCAGGCCAGTGCCAGAGCCACGGTGGCGGTGGCCAGGGTGCGGCCGCGCGGGCGGCTGGCCGTCGTGGGCATCGGGCCGGGCGCGCGGGACCTCATCACCCCCCGCGCGGTGGCCGAACTCCGCCGCGCCTCCGTGGTCGTCGGCCTGGACCAGTACGTCGACCAGGTCGCCGACCTGCTCCGGCCCGGCACCACCGTGCTGTCCAGCGGTCTCGGCCGGGAGCAGGAGCGGGCCGCCACGGCGGTGGCCCAGGCGGACGAGGGCCGGGCCGTGGCCCTCGTGGGGTCGGGCGACGCGGGCGTCTACGCGATGGCCAGTCCCGCCCTGGAGCAGGCGGACGGGACGATCGACGTGACCGGCGTGCCCGGGGTCACGGCGGCCCTGGCCGCCGCCGCCCTGCTCGGCGCGCCGCTCGGGCACGACCACGCCATGATCTCGCTGTCCGACCTGCACACGCCGTGGGCCGCGATCGAGCGCCGGATCACCGCCGTGGCCCAGGCGGACCTGGTGGCCTGCTTCTACAATCCGGCCAGCCGCGAGCGGACCTGGCAGCTCGGGCGGGCGCTGTCGATCCTGGCGGCGAGCCGGCCGCCGGACACCCCGGTCGGCTGGGTGCGCGACGCTTCCCGGGCCGCCGAGACGGTGTCCATCGCCGCGCTGGCCGATTTCGACCCGGGGCTGGCCGACATGCGGACGCTGGTCATCGTGGGCTCGTCCCGCTCGAAGGTGGTGGCCGGGCGGATGGTCACGCCCCGCGAGTACCGCTGGGCGGGCACGCCATGACCGTCGCCGTGGTCACGCAGCGCTGCCAGGGATGTGGCGCCTGCCTGCTGACCTGCCCGGAACACGCCATCCGCCCGGCCCACGCGGGCCCGCCGGGCCCGGCGTCCCTGGCCGTCCTGGCCGAACGCTGCACCGGCTGCGGCGAGTGCGTCGAGGTCTGCCCCGTCGACGCGATCGGCCTGCCCGGCGAGACCGGCCCGGAGAATCGGTTGGACACGGAGGAACGGTGGGAATGGTGACCGGCAACGAGAACGCGCGCGGCGGCGCTGGCCCGGCCGAGCGCGGCGGACCGGACCCGATCGAGGTCGAGTCCTACCGGATCCTGCGGTCCCGGATCGACCTGAGCCATCTGGCCCCGCTGACCCGGGCCGTGACCGAGCGGGTCATCCACGCCAGCGCCGACCTTGACTACGCCAGCGACCTGGTCTGCGACGAGGCGGCGCTGGCCTCCGGCGTCTCGGCCATCGCCCGCGGCGTTCCGGTGGTGACCGACGTGGCCATGGTGGCCTCGGGCATCACCAGCTACCCGGTGATCTGCAAGATCGGCGATTCCCTGGCCGCCAGGCTCGCGCGCACGGTGGGCATCACGGTGTCCGCGGCCGCCACCCGGCTGGCCTTCGGCGAGGCCGGGCCCGGCGCGGTGTGGGTCGTCGGGTGCGCGCCCACGGCGCTGGAGGAGATCCTGCGCCGGGACGTCAGCCCGGCCCTGGTGATCGGGCTGCCGGTCGGCTTCGTGGGGGCGGCGGCGGTCAAGGAGGCCCTGCGCGCCAGCGGGCTGCCCGCGGTCAGCAACGTCTCGGAGAAGGGCGGCTCCGCGGTGGCGGCCGCCGCGTTCAACGCGCTGCTCCGGGCGGCCCGCGCCCAGCCAGCGGAGACCCGCCGGCCCGGGGGTGCCCGGTGAGGCCGGCCCTGCTCGTCGCCGGCCACGGCACCCGCGACCCGGCCGGCGTGGCCGCCTTCACCGCCCTGACCAGGCGGCTCGGGGCCACGTCCGGCCCGGACGGCCCGGACGTGGCCGGCGGCTTCATCGAACTGTCCGGCCCGCCGATCCGCGACGCCGTCAGCGAACTGGCCGCCCGCGGCCACCGGGAACTGGTCGCCGTGCCGCTGATGCTGTCCGCGGCCGGGCATTCCAAGGGCGACGTGCCCGCCTCGCTGGCCCGGGAGACGGCACGCCATCCGGGACTCAGCGTCCGGTACGGGCGGCCCCTCGGCCCCCACCCGGTCCTGCTCGGGCTGCTGGCCCGCCGGGTCGCCGAGGTCACCGGCGGGCTGGCGGCCCCGCACGCGGTGCTGGTGGTCGGCCGGGGCTCCACCGACCCGGACGCCAACGCCGACGTGTGCAAGGTGACGCGGCTGCTGTGGGAGGGCCGCGACTACGAGTTCACCGAGACCGCCTTCGTCTCGCTGGCCCGTCCCGGTGTGGCCGAGGGACTGGAACGCTGCCGGCGTCTCGGGGCCCGCAGCATCGTGGTGGCCCGCTACTTCCTGTTCCCCGGGGTCCTCCCGGACCGGATCGCCGAGCAGGCGGCCGGGTACGCGGCCGGCCATCCCGGCCTGGACGTCCGCTGCGCCGGCGTGCTCGGCGACTGCGACGAGATCGCCGGGCTGGTGGCCGAGCGGTACCGCGAGGCGCTCGCCGGCGACATCCGGATGAACTGCGACACCTGCATGTACCGGACGGCCATGGCCGGCTTCGAGCACCGCGTCGGCGCGCCGCAGCACCCGCACGACCACCCGCACGACCACGCCCACGCCGGGGCGGCCGATGCGCGCTGACGCACCGGTCCTGGCCGGCCCGGTGGTGGCCGCGCCGCTGTCGTTCCACGGCGACGGCGAACTGGCCGACGGCCTCGTCGACCTGGCCGTGAACGTCCGCCACGACGCGCCGCCGGCCTGGCTGGCGCGGCATATCCGGGACGCCGTCGGCGGCATCGCGGCCTACCCCGACCCGCGCGAGGCGACCGGGGCCGTGGCCCGGCGGCACGCCAGGCCCGCGGCCGAGGTCCTGGTCACGGCGGGGGCGGCGGAGGCGTTCACGCTGATCGCCCGGGCGTTCCGGCCGCGCCGCCCGGTGGTGGTGCACCCGCAGTTCACCGAGCCCGAGGCCGCGCTGCTGGCCGCCGGGCACCGGGTGGACCGCGTGGTGCTGGGCGGGGACTTCCGGCTCGACCCCGCCGCCGTGCCGGACGAGGCGGACCTGGTGGTGGTCGGCAACCCCACCAACCCCACGTCGGTCCTGCATCCCGCGGCCGCGCTCACCGCGCTGGCCAGGCCGGGCCGCCTGCTGGTGGTGGACGAGGCGTTCGCGGACTGCGTGCCCGGCGAGCCGGAGAGCCTGGCCGGGGCCCGCGACGTCCCCGGGCTGGTCGTGGTGCGCAGCCTGACCAAGACCTGGGGCCTGGCCGGGCTGCGGGCCGGTTACGTCCTCGCCGCCGCCGGAACCGTGGCCGCGCTGGCCCGGGGCCGGCCGCCCTGGGCGGTGTCCACCCCCGCGCTCGCCGCCGTCACGGCCTGCTCCGGCGACCCGGCCGTCGCCGAGGCCGCCGCCTGGGCCGGGCGGATGGGGGCCGAACGTGACCGGCTGGGAGGCCTGCTCGCCGCGATCCCCGGCATCGCGGTCACACCCGGTGCGCGGGCGTCGTTCCTCCTGCTCCATACGGCCGGCGCACCTGTGCGCGAACGCCTGCGGGCCGCGGGGTTCGCGGTCCGGCGCGGCGACACGTTCCCCGGGCTCGGCCCCGGCTGGCTGCGCGTCGCCGTGCGCGACCGGGCCACCAACGACCGTTTCGCCGGCGCGCTCCGCGGGGTCATGGCGGCCCGCGGCACGGAGCCGCGGCCACGCAGAGGAAGGTGACGACGAGGATGCCCAGCCCTGGCCCAATGCCTATCGGGGGAACATTCCGCATGAAGGGTTGTCTTTTCGCCGCCGCGGGAAGCGCGCTCCCGGCGACCGGCTCCGGACGGGAGGGCCGCCGATGAGCGGCGGGGACAACGGGGCGGCCGGGGCGGGACAGCGGGCCGCCGCGTACCCGGACGAGCAGCGCGAGGCCGTGTACCGGGTGATCGGGGAGCGCCGCGACGTGCGCCAGGGCTTCCTGCCCGATCCGGTGCCGGACGCGGTGCTCCGGCGCGTCCTTGCCGCCGCCCACCAGGCGCCCTCGGTCGGGTTCTCCCAGCCGTGGGACTTCATCGTCATCACCGACCGCGAGCGGCGGGAGCGCGTCGCCGCGCTGGCCGGCCGCAACCGTGACGCCTACGCCGCCGGCCTGCCGGGCGGGCGGTCCCGCGCCTTCGACCGGCTCAAGGTGGAGTCGATCCTCGACACGCCGGTCAACATCGCCGTGACCTGCGATCCGACCCGCGGTGGCCGCCACACGCTCGGCCGGCACAGTCAGCCGCAGACCGCCGCCTTCTCCAGCGTCCTGGCCGTCTCCAACCTGTGGCTGGCCGCCCGGGCCGAGGGGCTCGGCGTCGGCTGGGTGAGCTTCTTCGACGAGCGGGACCTGGCCGCGGAGCTGGGCCTGCCCGCTCCGCTGGAGGTGGTCGCGTACCTGTGCGTCGGTTACGTGCGCGAGTTCGGCGGGCAGCCGGAACTGGAGATCTCCGGCTGGGCCAGGCGCCGCCCGGCCGGCTGGGCCGTGCACGCCGGCGAGTACGGCCACCGGGGCATGCCCGGGGAGAAGACGGTGGATCCGCTGGCGGAAGTGGTGGCGGCGATCCGGCCGCCGGACGCGGACGCGATGGCCGCGGCCCGCGAACGGCAGGACCGGATGACCAAGCCCCGCGGCTCGCTGGGCGTCCTGGAGGACGTGTCGGTGCGGCTCGCGGGCCTGGCCGGCGACTGCCCGCCACCGGTGCCCGAACCCGCCGCGGTGGCGGTCTTCGCCGGCGACCATGGCGTGCACGCCCAGGGCGTCTCGCCGTGGCCACAGGAGGTGACCGCCCAGATGGTGGCCAACTTCCTGGCCGGGGGCGCGGTCGTCAACGCGTTCGCGGCCCAGGCCGGCGCCGAGGTCGTGGTGGTCGACGCCGGGGTGGCGGCCGACCTGGAGCCGGCGCAGGGCCTGCTGCCGCGGAAGGTCGCGCGGGGCACCGCGGACTTCACCCGCGGACCGGCCATGACCCGCGAGCAGGCCCTGGCCGCCGTGACCGTGGGCATCGAGGTGGCCCGCGACCTGGTTGCCGCCGGTAACCGGTGCCTGATCACCGGGGACATGGGGATCGCCAACACCACCGCCTCGGCCGCGCTGATCTGCGCCTTCACCGGGACCGACCCGGCGGCCGTGACCGGTCCCGGCGCCGGGGCCGACGCGGACGGGCAGGCCAGGAAGCGTGCCGCGATCCGGCAGGGCCTGGCGCTGCACCAGCCCGACCCGGCCGACCCGATCGGCGTCATCGCCGCGCTCGGCGGCCTCGAGCACGCCGCCCTGGCCGGGTTCATCCTGGCCGGCGCGGCGCTGCGGGTGCCGGTGATCCTGGACGGCGTGATCGCCGGCGCCGCGGCGCTGGCCGCGGCGGCCATCGCGCCCGACGCGATCGGTGCCTGCCTGGCGGGCCATCGCAGTACCGAGCCCGGGCATACCGCTACGCTTGGTCACCTGGGGCTGCGCCCGCTTGTGGAACTTGACTTGCGGCTGGGCGAGGGGACCGGTGCGTTGCTGGCCCTTCCTCTGGTCCAGAGCGCCGCGCGGGCGCTACGCGATGTGGCGACGTTCGACTCGGCCGGCGTCAGCGACAAGACATAGAGGAGCCCGGACAAGCGTGCTGATGGACAACGCCCGCGATGACCAGCGCTGAGGATCGGCCCTACCTGCTGGGTCTGCGTCTGGCCGGCAGGCGCGTGCTCGTGGTCGGGGGCGGCGCCGTCGCTGCCCGCCGGGTCCCGGCCCTGCTCGACGCCGGCGCCGCCGTGTCGCTCGTTTCGCCCGAGGTCACCGGGTCGCTGGAGGACCTGGCCCTGTCCGGGCGGATCCAGTGGTCGCGGCGCCGTTACGCCCTCGGTGACGGGGCCGGAGCCTGGCTGGTCTGCGCCTACACCGATGACCCGGCCGTCAACGCCGCCGTCGCCGCCGAGGCCGACGGCATGCGGGTCTGGAGCATCCGCGCCGACGACGCGAGCAGGTCGACGGCCTGGACGCCCGCGTCCGGGACCGCCGGCGAGGTGCAGGTCGGCGTGCTGAGCGGTGACCCGAGGCACAGCGCGGGCATCAGGGACGCGATCGTGGGCGGGCTCCGGTCCGGGACGCTGGGCGCGCGCCGGGGGCGGGGGCGCCGCTCCGGCGTCGCGCTCGTCGGCGGCGGCCCGGGCGATCCCGGCCTCATCACCGTCCGCGGTCGGCAGCTGCTGGCCGAGGCCGACGTGGTCGTGACGGACCGCCTCGCGCCCCGCTCGGTGCTGGACGAACTGCCACCGGACGTCGAGGTCGTCGACGCGTCCAAGATCCCCTACGGCCGGGCCATGGCCCAGCAGCACATCAACGACGCGCTGATCACCCGGGCCCGCGCCGGGCGGTTCGTGGTCCGCCTGAAGGGCGGCGACCCGTACGTCTTCGGGCGCGGGGCCGAAGAGGTCATCGCGTGCCTGCGGGCCGGGATCCCGGTGACCGTGGTGCCCGGCGTCACCAGCGCCGTGGCCGTCCCCGGGGCCGCCAACGTGCCGGTCACCCACCGGGGCGTGACCCAGGAGTTCCACGTCGTCTCCGTGCACGTCGCGCCGGGCCACGAACGGTCCACCGTGAACTGGCCGGCGCTGGCGGCCTCGCGGGGCACGCTCGTCCTCCTGATGGCCGTTGAGCGCCTTGCTGATGTGGCTGAAACCCTTATGCGATACGGCCGTGATGCGACCACGCCAGTTTCGGTTACCGCGAACGGTACTCTGCCTACGCAGCGCACAATTACCGCAACGCTGGACACGGTCGCGCCTAGGGTATTTAAAGAGGGGATCAGGCCCCCGGCCGTTGTCGTGATTGGTGAGGTCGTGAACGTCGCAGCGGAGATAGCCGAGCTCGCGCGAGGTATGCAGCCGGAGGCGCCCGGCGCTGCCGGCGCGCAGTCCGCCGACATGGCCGGGACGGACAGGGCGTGAGACGCTCGTCCGCGCCGGAGGGCAGCGTCACGCAGGCGGACGTCGGCGTGCCGTCCGATCCGCCCGAAGAAGCCACCGGGCCCGCCGAGGATGACATGCCGGACGGCGAGGAGCCCGGCGAGGGGGAGCCCGGCGCGGAGGGCGAGCCTGCCGCGGAGGGCGAGCCTGCCGCGGAGGGCGAGCCCGCCGGTGCGGAGGTGCCCGACGGCGACGAGGGGGCGCCAGACGCGCCCGGGCCCGAGGTCGAGCCGCACGTGCGGGTGGACGCCCGTGCCGTCGAATCCGCCCTGCTCAACCTGCACAAGCGGATCGCCGCCGTCCCGCTGCTTTACGAGGCGCCCGGCATCGCGGAGGCCAAGGCCGAACGGGCCAAACTGCTCAGCCAGATCGACGACTACCTGCTGCCGCGGCTGCGCCGCAGTGCCGCGCCGGTTCTGGTCGCCCTGGTCGGGTCCACCGGCGCCGGGAAGTCGACCCTGGTCAACAGCATCGTGGGCATCCAGGTCAGCGCGACGGGGGTGCGCCGCCCCACCACCAACAGCCCGGTGCTCGCCTGCCATCCCGACGACGCGGAGTGGTTCGCGGAGAACAACTTCCTGCCGAGCCTGCCCCGGGTCCGCCAGGAGGGCCTGGCCCGGCCCGGCCGCGACGGGCTGCTCGTGCTGGCCGCCACCGAGGGCATGCCCAAGGGCGTGGCGCTCCTCGACACCCCCGACATCGACTCCGTGGTCAAGGCGCACCACGAGTTCGCCTACCAGTTCCTCGACGCCTCCGACCTGTGGCTGTTCGTCACCTCGGCCACCCGGTACGCGGACGCGCCGGTCTGGCAGGTGCTGCAGCACGCCAGGGACCGCGGCGCCTCGCTCGGCATCGTGCTGTCCCGGGTGCCGCCCGGCTCCCGCTCGGAACTGGTCGGTCACTTCGCGGCCATGCTCGACGCCAACGGGATCGGCGTCGGCGACGCCGATCGGTTCGTGATCCCGGAGACCCGTGTCTGCGACGGCATGCTCCCGCCCGACGCGTTCTCGGCCATCCGCGCCTGGCTGACCGACACCGCCCGGCGCGACGACCGGCGGATGGCGGTGCTCACCCGGACCATGTCGGGCGTGCTCGACACGTTCAAGGCCAGGGTGCCGGCGCTCGCCGCGTTCGCCGAGGGCCAGCTCGTGGTCCGGGCCCGGCTGCGCGGGCAGGCCGAGGAGCCGTACCGGGAGGCCCTCGCGGCCATCGAGAAGGCGACCAGGGACGGTTCGCTGCTGCGCGGCGAGGTCCAGGCCCGTTGGCAGGACTTCGTCGTCACCGGCGACCTGATGCGGACCCTCCGGCTGCGTAAGACCCCGCGGCAGGGCAAGCGGGCGCGCAAGCGCCAGGCGCCGGAACGCGCGACCGCGCTGAAGGCCGCGCTGCGCGAGGCGCTGGAGGCCGAGGTCGTCTCCGCCGTGGACCGCGCGGCCGAAGAGGCGGACACCCGCTGGCGCGCCGACCCGGCCGGCGCCGAACTGATCGCCGAGGCGGACCGCCAGCGCGCCACCGGCCGGGCCGCGGACCGCCTGTTCGCGTCGGCGTTCGGCAGCGACACCGACGCCGGCGACGGGCGGGGCGCCGTCAATCTCGGCCGTTCCGCCCCGGACCTGTCGCTGCGGGCCGCCCGCGCGATCAGCGCGTGGCAGGATCATGTGATGCGGCTCGTCCAGCTGGCCAGCCGGGAGCGGCGGTCGGTCGCCCGGTCCGGCGCGCTCGACGACGAATCGCTGGCTCTGCTGATGGTGCTCACGATCCTCGGCGAGCACGCGATCGGCACCCACGCCGCCGCGTCGCCGGATGAGAGCGACATCGCCACGCTGCCCCGGCGCATCATGGCCACCGCCATCGGCGAGCAGGCGGTGCATAGCATCGTCCCGACGGCCCGCGCCGAGCTGAAGGAAAGGGTGCGCTTGCTACTCGACGAGGAACTCCTCCGCTTCGCCGAGGTCATCGACGGCGCCGGCACCTGTGACGAGATCGCGGGAGTCCGGCTGTACCAGGCGGCGTTCATGCTTGAGGCGCTTCAGTGACCACCAGCGCGCCGCCCTTCGCCGGCCTGCCGCACACCAGCCTGCCCGCACGGCTGTCGGCCCTGTCGTCCCTGGTTGAGATCGGCTCCGCGCGGAGCGGACCCGGCGGGTTCAGCCCGGACCTGATCGCCGAGGCCCGGGCGCTGCTGGAACGGGCCGGCGAGCGGCTCCGGCTGTCGGCCGCGCACACCGTCGTCACCCTGGCCGGGGGCACCGGAAGCGGTAAGTCGTCCCTGTTCAACGCCCTCGCCGGGGCCAACTTCTCACCGGCCGCCGTGACTCGCCCGGCCACCCGCTACGCGCACGCGTGCGTATGGGGGATGGAGGGTGCCGCACCGCTGCTTGACTGGCTGGGCGTGGAGCGCCGGCACCGGTACGCGCGCGCCAGCGCGCTGGACGCCGGAGAGGCCGCGCTCAGCGGCCTGCTCCTGCTCGACCTGCCGGACCACGACTCGGTCGCGGCCGGGGCGACCTCGGCCGTCGACCGGCTGATCAGCCTGGCCGACCTGATGATCTGGGTGCTGGACCCGCAGAAGTACGCCGACGCCGCCGTGCACAACCGCTTCCTCGCCCCGCTCGCGCGGCACGCCACCGTGACCACCATGGTGCTGAACCAGGCCGACCTGCTCACGCCGCAGCAGATGCAGGACTGCGAGGAGGACCTGCGGCGGCTGCTGGATTCGGAAGGGCTCGGCGAGGCGCGGGTGCTGCTGGTCTCCGCGGCCACCGGCGCCGGGCTCGACGACCTGAGACAGGTCCTGGCCGGCGCCGTGTCCGCACGGCAGACCGCCACCGAGCGCATCGCCGCGGACATCGACACGCTCATCGGCAAGTTCGGCGCCTACGCCACCGACCCGGCGGCGGTCGCCGGCCGCCTGCCCGCGCCGGAATCCAGCCAGGTGCCCGCCGGGAGCGGGCAGCCCTCGCCGGAGGACGGGTCGGCCGCGGCCACCCAGCCACCCTGGGAACGGGACGGCGGTACGGCCGGTACCGGCCCGGCGGCCGGCCCGGACGCCGGGCCCGCCGCCGCGGTCGAGACCGTTCCGCCCGGCGCGGCGCTGGACCTGGCCGACGCGTTCGCCCGCGCGGCCGGGCTGGCCGGCGTCACCGACGCCCTGGAGGACGTGCGCGAAATGCACGCGGCCCGGTACCTGAGCTGGCCGGCCGGGCGCCTGGCCGGCTGGGCCCCGCGCCGCGACCCGGTGCGCGCGATCAGGCTCGGCAAGCTCCGCACCGAGGCCCAGGCCGCGGTGGCCGCCGGGGCGGACGCGCAGCAGCCCGAGATCGACAGCGCCATCACGGCCTTCGCCGGCGCGGTGGGCGGGACCCTGCCCGAGCCGTGGCCGCGCACGGTACGCACGGCGGCGCGGTCGCGGTCCGCCGACGTCCGCGCCGCGCTGTCCACGGCGATCAGCGAGAGCATGCCCGCCAGGAACGAGGTGCCCGGCTGGTGGCGCCTGGTCTGGGCCTGGCAATGGCTGCTGGCCGGCCTGGTCGTGGCGGCCATCGCCTGGATGGGCGTGATCATCGTGGTCGGCGGCTTCGGCGCCATGGGGCCGCACCCGCCCGGCCCGGTCGGCAGCCTCGCCCTGCTGCCCTGGCTCGCCGTCATCGTCGTGGCCCTGCTTCTGCTGGGCTGGCTCACCGCGTCCGGCAGCCAGAACGTGGTCACGCTGTCCGCCGACCGGGAACGGGAGGCGGTCGCCAGGGTGATGCGCGCGCGGATCG
>Ga0070737_10005041_pt1 | contig 12835 bp, 11 predicted proteins | sample Coa_R1_10_FD_66438 | JGI IMG/M metagenome (GOLD analysis project Ga0070737, IMG submission 66438) | Surface soil microbial communities from Centralia Pennsylvania, which are recovering from an underground coalmine fire - Coalmine... | ecosystem: Environmental > Terrestrial > Soil > Unclassified... | reverse complement strand
CATCCGCCCCGACCAGGCGACGCCCGAGGCATGGCGAGGGCTCGACCGGGTCCGGGTCGAGAAGGTCGACGCCGCGACCGCGGACCTGCTCGGTGCGGCATGGAGATCCCGGACGCCGCTTGTCATCGAGCTTCAGCCGGGTCTCGGCCTCGATCACCCTAAGGAGCCGCCCGCCGAGGCAATCACCGACCTCCAGCCGTGGGAGTGGAGCGTCGACCTCGACCTCGTCGGCGAGCGGTTGCACCATGCGCTGTGGGCGAGCTCCGTGGATGCTCGAGCGGGACAGTCGCGGTACCGGTGGGCCGCTCACGCGACACGGCTCGGAGCAACGATCGACCCTTCTGGCGAGGCCGACGTGATCCTGCCCGACGGGCGCAGAGCGATCTGCGACGGCGGCCCGCTCGACGTCTCCCTCGCTGGCAGGCTGGGGTCAGCCGTCGTGCACCGGCTCGGGCTCGAGCACGGGTCGCTCGAGCCGCTCGCTTGCCCGCGACCGACCGGGCTGGATCTCGCACCGGACCAGCTCGCCGCCGTCGCCGAGCCCCTCGCGGGAGCCCGAGTGATCGCCCCCGCAGGATCGGGCAAGACGCGGGTGCTCACCGAGCGGGCACGCCTGCTCCAAGCAGGATGGAAGCTTCCCGCGGCGGCGATGGCACTCGTGGCGTACAACGTGCGCGCTGCGGAGGAGATGCGGACCCGGCTGAGCGACCTGCCGGCGCTGCGCATCCGCACCCTCAATGCTCTTGCGCTCCGCCTCTGCGGGGGGAGGGTCACCGTCGAGGAGCCCGACGTCCGTCGCATCCTCGGTGACCTCGTCCCGTTCCCCCGCCGGGCCGAGACCGACCCTGCAGCACCCTGGCTCGAGGCACTCAGCCGGGTGAGGCTTGGTCTGGCGCAGCCCGATGCGGTGGAGGAGGAGATCGGTGATGTGTCCGACCTCGACGACGTGACCCGCCGCTACCGCGCCACCCTCGCTGACAAGGGCCTCGCCGATTTCGACGAGCAGGTGACGGTCGCCCTCGAGCGCCTTCTGGCGGATCCGGTGTGGCGCCGGCGGAGCCAGCGCTTCGCACGAGTGCTGCTCGTCGACGAGTTCCAGGACCTCACACCGGCTCACATGCTGCTCATCCGCCTGCTCTCCGGTCCGGCCGGCGCCGTCTTCGCCGTCGGGGACGACGACCAGACGATCTACGGCTACTCCGGCGCGACCCCCCGGTGGCTCATCGACTTCGACCGGTGGTTCCCGGGCTCCGCCGACCATCCCCTGCAGGTCAACTACCGGTGCCCCGCGCCGGTGGTGACGGCGGCCGCCTCCCTTCTTCGCCACAACTCGGTCCGCGTGCCAAAGGAGATCCGCTCCGCGAAGGCCACCGCCGGTGCCGCGCTCACCGTCGCGGACGGCGCGGACCGACCCGCCTCCACCACGGCCCGGCGGGTTGCCGAGCTGCTGGCCGGCGGCGCCGGAACGGCCGAGGTCGCGGTGCTCGCCCGGGTGAACGCATCGCTCGTCCCGGTGCACGTCCTTCTCCGCCATGCCGGTATCGCCGTCAACCGCCCTGCCGACAGCCACTTCCTGCAGCGAGGCGGGGTCCGGGCGGCGCTCGCCTGGCTGTCCGTTGCGACCGCACCACCATCATCGATCCCGGGCAGTTCCCTGCGAGAGGCGGCGCGGCGGCCGAAGCGCGCCATGAGCCAGTCGCTCCTCGACCTCGTGGCGAGGCGGCGATCACTCGAGGGCCTCACGAGCCTGGCCACGTGGCTGGAATCGAAGGGCAGCGGCCGGGAGGCCCGCAAGGTGGAGGAGCTCGCCGCAGACGTGAGGGCCGTGCGGCGAGCTGCGGAGCGCGAGGGTGCGACCACCGCCTCCGTGCTGAGGCTGGTCCGCTCCCAACTCGCCGCTGGCGGTCTCGACGCCAGCGCGGATGCCCTCGACCGATGGGCTCACGGTGCGATCGCGTCCCACTCCGACGACTTGGCAGCGCTGAGCGAGCTGGCAGAGCTCGAGCCGGATCCGGCCGGTTTCGAGGACTGGCTCCGCGAGCACCTCGCGGGGCCGAGCAATGAGTCGGGCGTGACGCTCGCCTCGATCCACTCGGTGAAAGGTCGTGAGTGGCCGCACGTCGTGCTGCACCATGCCACAGACGGCCTGCTGCCGCACCGGCTCGCAGCCGACGTCGAGGAGGAGCGGAGAGTGTTCCATGTCGCGCTCACCCGCTGCGTCGACACGGTGACCGTCGTCACCGGCTCACCCCCCTCACCGTTCGTGGCCGAGATGTCAGGCGCCGCTCCGTCTGCGTCGGCGACGAAGGCCCGCCCTCGCGCGGAGCGGTCAGACGGTGCCGAGGCGGGTGCTGGCCGCCATAGACCTCCGCCTCGCCGCCCCAGCCCCTCGCCCCGCTCGGAGAGAGCGCAGAGCCGGCCGGCCAAGCTGAAGACGGTCCCGGCAGCCGTCGGGTTGCGCTTCGAGCAGCAGGGGCACGACTACGAAGTGACGTCGGTCGCCGGTGGCGGGGCGACCGCCGCAGTTCGGGGGGGCCGGGCGTTCATCGTCGTGCCCTTCGGCTCGATCGTGAGCTCCGAGGGCGAGAGCGTCGTGCTCGGACACCCTGCCTGCATCGAGGCGTCCGAGCACCTTCGGGCCTGGCGGAGCGAGCGGGCAAGATCCTCCGGGAAGCCCGCTTACACCGTGTTCGACGACAAGACGCTGACGGCGCTCGCTGCGGCGCTCCCAACGAGCGAGACCGGCCTCGCCGCCATCCCCGGCATCGGGCCGGTGAAGCTGGAGGCCTACGGCGCCGAGCTGACGGAGCTGTTCGACCAGCTGAGGTCTGCAGCTGAGACGGCGACCGGGGGAGCGACCTGACGGTATCGCCCGGCTGCCTGCGGGGCCACCGCCCCGTCGCGGCGAGGCGGCTCCTCCCGCCTCGTCATGCGAGCACGAGGGCACCGTCGCAAGCCCACGACCTGGACCGGTCCGAGTTCCGCCAGATCACGGGGTCGAGCCCGAGCTGGCCTCACGATGCCCCGACCGTGCGGTCGGCGGTCGGACCTGGCACCGCCACGATGGGGAAGGCGCTCGAGTGCTCCGCTGGGCAGCCGGCGGGGGCCGGGCAGCCGGGGTTCGTCTACCTCGTCTCGCAGCAGAGTGGCGAGAGCAACTCCGAGCGGACGCTCCGAGCAGAGGCTGGCGCCCGGTGACGGCGGCCCGAGAATGGGTCGCTCAGCCGCCGAGCAGCGTCTCGAGGACGGCGCTCGTGTCCGCCAGGTTCTCGTAGAAGGCGTCGGCGTCCTCAGCGCTGACGCCGTCTCGTCCCGTCCCGACGAGCAGGGCCCTCACGCCACCTGCCCTGGCACAGGCAAGGTCGTGCCGAGTGTCACCGATCACCCACACCTCGTCGCCGAGATAGGACTCCCCCCGCAATTCGCGCGCCCGCCCCAGCGCGACCGGCACGAGAAGAGCGCGGTCGGCATGATCGGAGCCGTAGGCACCAACCTCCATGTCGAGGTAGCCGTCGAGGCCGAAGGACGCCACCTTCACGAGCGCGTTGGGCCTGAGGTTGCCCGTGAGAAGGCTCTGGCGCACTCCGTCGAGCTTGGAGAGGTGCTCGAGCAGCTCCCGCACTCCGGGGTGCACCCTGCCCTCAGACTGGATCCTCTCCACCTGAGCGGCAAGGTACCGCTCGGCCTCCCGCACGGCGACCCCCATCACGCGACCAATCTGTTGCTCTGAGAGCCCCGCCGCCCCGAAGATCTCTTGAAGGATCTGGGGATCGGTCTTCCCACCCATCACGACATGGGGCAGGGTGGCCAGGTCAAGGCCAGCGGCCAGGGCTGCGGCGTGCTCGAGAGCGAGGCGGCCGGCGGAGCCAGTCGTGAGCAGAGTGCCGTCGACGTCCCAGAGGATGAACCGGCGCGCCACCACCACAGCCTCACAGAATGCCGCCGACGTCACAACCCGACGCACCAGCCCTGCGAGCGCCCACACCCGCTCGGCGATCCGACTCACACGGTTGCACGAAGCCTCACCGGCCCCGGGGGAGCGCGCCGAGCGAGCGACCGGGCAGGCGTCCGGCTCGCCGCCCGCCCTCGGTCGGAACGGGCCGAGCTCACCCCCGGGGGCAGCGGGGCCGCCGGGACCCCGCTGGTCTGCCGAGCTGTGGCGGCGGCCTCCGCTCCCAGAGATATCGACACCTGCAATGTCGCGACTGCACGTAAAGTTCGAGCTCTCGCGGGCCGATAACGAACCACGGAGGCGGTGGCCGGCGCCGTGTACCCGAGCGCACGGCAGGCCTGAGGCAACACGCCTCGCGGGGGAAGTGGTGGCCGGGAACGACAGACGAGAGATGACATCACGGCACGCACCGGCGGGAGTCGCCCTGCGCCCGGTGATGGACATGAGCGACGGGCGGGTGGTCGCCTACGACGCCACCGGCAGATGGGCGGGTTGCCGGCCGCGCGCCGTCGAGCTCGTCGATCTCGCCCTAGGGCGGGCAGCACATCTCGGCGTGGCGCCGATGCTGGTCCACCTGGAGCCGGATCTGCTCGCCGACCCCTGCTTCGACCCGGTGACCCATGCACGAGCCGCCGGCTGCGGGCCGGCCGAGGTCGTCTGGATGCTGCCCGATCCCCGCCACCGGAGCCGGGAGGGCGGCCTCACCGCCACGCAGAGGCACGCCGAGCGGCTCGCCCAAGAGGGCTTCCGCGTCGGCCTCGACGGGGTCAGCCCGCTCACGGTCGCCTGGGAGGAGGTGGTGGCGACACGGCCCGCGTTCCTCGTCATGGCGACCGGTGCCGTCGAGCAGCTCGGAGCCGACTCCGCCGCCGCCGCCCTCGCCGGCTTGCTCGCGTTCTGCGGCCACCTCGGAGCCCGTCTCGTCGCGAGCGGGGTCGACTCCGACGCCACCTCCCGCCTCCTGCTCGAGGCCGGCGTCTTCTACGGGATGGGCGACCACCTGCACGGCCCGGTCGTGCTCGATGCGGGCCTGGCCCTCGAGGGCGACCTCGTCGTGCGCCCTTCCTGGTTCAAGGAGCGGTCCGTCCGGCGGCTCACCACCGGCACCCGGCCGGAGCCCGAGGTCCGCTTCCTGCCGGCCATGTCACACCCCGACGTCATCGACGACCGGCACCTGGCCGCGATGCTGACGGAGTGGTCGGGCCAGCTTACGAGTGCAGGCGACCCGGGAGCCGTGCTCCAGGCTCTCGTCGAGATCGTGCCGCAGCTCGTGCCCGCGGACCGCATCGCCGTCTTCGAGGCCGACTGGGACCGCTACCTTCTCCGGCCCCGCATCCTCGTCGGCGAAGCTCTCCAGCCGCTCCAGGACGTCACCTACACGCTGAACATGGGGATCACCGGGTGGGCGTTCCTCCAGGGCCAGCCGTACCGTTGCGGCAGCACGGCCGAGCATCCCGAGGCGGCGCCGATCCCAGAGCAGGACGACGCCGACGAGTCCATGATCGTGGTCCCGCTCATCTCGGGCGCCGCTCGTCTCGGCGTCCTCGACCTCTGGCGGGACGGCGCCGACCGCTATAGCGAGCGTGACCTCGAGCGGGCCGCGTTGCTCGGAAAGCTCGGTGCGGACGCCTGGTGCGCGGCCAACCAGCGGGCCGAGCTGGCCGAACGGGTGGTCACGGACACCGTGACGGGACTGCTCAACAAGAGGTGGTGGGAGGAGCTGGCGCCCCGCGAGGCGGCCCAGGCGCTGCGCTCCAAGAGCAGCATCGGCGTCCTCCTCGTCGATCTGGACGGCTTCAAGAGCGTGAACGACGCCCACGGGCACGCCTCCGGTGACGTCGTGCTGAAGCAGGTCGCCCGCACCCTCACCTCCGCCGTGCGCTCGGGCGACGCCGTGGTGCGCTTCGGCGGGGACGAGTTCGTGCTGCTGCTGCGCGACTGCGACGAGAAAGGTGCCCAGGAGGTGGCGACCGAGGTCCGAGAGGCGCTCGCCCGACTCGTCCCGCCAAATGGAGGTGGCTCCCAGGTCACGGCCTCGATCGGCATCGCCATCCTGCCCGACCACGGCCACACGCTGGAGGACGTCGTCGGCCATGCCGACGCCGCCATGTACCGGGCGAAGGCGCTCGGCCGCGACCAGATCGCCCTCTACTCCTCCCTCGTCGCCGCTGGCGAGGTGCCAGGCTGGTGAGATAGCGCCACGCCGTGGCCATGGGGCAGACTCGCCTCATGCCCTACGGCGCGAGCAACGACGAGACCGAGCCCGGGATCCACGTCTTCGGCACCCAGTGGTGCGGCGACTGCAAGCGAGCGAAGCAGTTCTTCGGCGAGCAGCGCATCCACTACCGCTTCACCGACGTCGACGCGGATGCCGAGGGGCTCGCCTACGTCGAAGCCGTGAACGGCGGCAAGCGGATCATCCCCGTGATCCGCTTCCCGGACGGATCGACGCTCGTCGAGCCATCGAACGCCGAGCTCGCCGCGAAGCTCGGGCTGTCGACGATGGCCTCTCGCAGCTTCTACGACCTCATCGTGGTCGGGAGCGGTCCCGCCGGCCTCACGGCAGCCCTCTACGCCGCGCGCGACGGCATCGACACCCTCGTGATCGAGCGAGGAGGGATCGGCGGCCAGGCCGGCGTCACCGAGCGGCTCGACAACTTCCCCGGCTTCCCCGAAGGAGTCACAGGGGACGAGTTCGCCGGCCGGCTCCGCCGCCAGGCCGAGCGCTTCGGCGTCGAGATCCTTGCCGCCCAGGAGGTGACCGGGATCGAGGTCGACGGCATGTTCCGGCGCGTGCGGACTGCCGATGGCGCCGAGTACGCCTCCTACGCCGTCCTGCTCGCCCTCGGCTCCACCTACCGCCGGCTCGGCGTGCCGGGAGAGGAGGACTTCATCGGGGCGGGGGTCCACTTCTGCGCCACCTGCGACGGCGCCTTCTACCGGGGCGAGGACGTGCTCGTCATCGGGGGCGGCAATTCGGCAGGCGAGGAGGGGCTCTTCCTCACGCGTTTCGCCCGCCACGTCACGATCGCGACCCGGGACCCAGAGCTCAGCGCGAGCAAGGTGGTGGTCGACAAGGTCACCGAGCACCCCGACGTCGACGTGCTGACCGGTGTCACCACCGTGGAGCTCCGCGGCAACGGGCACCTCGAGACGGTCGTGGTCGAGGACGCCGCCACGGGGGCACGCCGTGAGCTGCACCCGGCCGGCGTGTTCGTGTTCATCGGCCTCGCGCCGAACACCGAGGTGGTCGCAGAGCTGGTGGAGCGCGACGGGCAGGGCTTCATCCTCACTGATGCCGGATTGCAGACCTCCCTTCCCGGAGTCTTCGCGGCCGGCGATGCCCGTGCCGGGAGCACCAAGCAGGCCGCCTCCGCGGCCGGTGAGGGCGCGGCCGCAGCCATCGCGATCCGGCGCTACCTCGAGCCGCTCGCAGGCGGGATGCCCGAGCCGGAGATGGATGCTGCGTCGATGACGGCGGTGATGGACATATGAGTGACGTGCTCCCGAAGCTGCTCAGCCGTGAGCAGGCCCTCCTGGCCGGGAAGGCGCTCGCCGCCCTGCGCGGCGGGATCGGTGCCCTTGCCTGGGTGGCGCCCCGGCTCGCGATCCGGCCGTGGGCGGGAGCCGTCACGGCCCGCGACCCTGGTGGGCGGCTCCTCGGTCGCGCACTCGGCAGCCGGGACATCGCTCTTGCGGCGGGAGCCCTCCTCGCCGAGCGGCACGGCGGGCCGGTGCGGGGGTGGATCGAGGCGGGAGCCCTGTCCGACGCCGGTGACGTCCTCGCCACCACCCTCACCTTCGGCGAGCTGCCGAGGTTCACGCGCTGGGGCGTGCTCGGTCTCACGGTCGCGGCCGTCGTGGCGGGAGGGATCGTGGCTCCCTGCATCGACCGCGAGGAGTGAACGCGCCGAGGCAGTACCGCCAGCACCGCTTCTCCCTGCCCCGCGGCGGCACGGAGATCCTCCTCGTCCGACACGGGGAGACGATCCCCTCAGTGAGCGGCCAGGAGTTCGACCTCCTCGACGGTCAGGGTGACCCACCCCTTGCCCCCGAAGGGCGGGAGCAAGCCGAGCGCGTGGCAGAGCGGCTCGCGGGCGAGGAGATCGACGCCATCTACGTGACGACGCTCCGGCGCACCTCCGAGACGGCGGCCCCGCTCGCCGCAAGAGTCGGCCTCACTCCGATCGTCGAAGCCGACCTGCGCGAGGTCCACCTCGGTGAGTGGGAGGGCGGCCGCTATCGCGAGCACGTGGCAGAGGGCCACCCCCTCGCGCGCGAGCTCCTCCGCCAGCAACGCTGGGACGTGATCCCCGGTGCCGAGAGCAACGAGGCGTTCGCAGCCCGGCTGAGAGCCGGCATCAGCCGCATGGCGGCCGCCCACCACGGCCAGCGGATCGTTGCCGTGGCGCACGGCGGCACCATCGGGATGATCCTCGCCATCGCGAGCGGCTCACGCCCGTTCGCCTTCATCGGCGCCGACAACGGGAGCATTTCGCGGATCGTCGTCGTCGGCGAGACCTGGCTCGTGCGCGGGTTCAACGAGGTCTCGCACCTCGGCTGAGCAGCGCGAAGGTGCCGGCTGCGGCGCGCCGGATCCCGGACCTTCGCGCCCCGACGGTCCGCGCGCTCGCTACAGCCGACGCGTAGGGTGCTGACATGGCCAGCTGGTTCGACGGTCCGCTGGTCGGTCTCGACTTCGAGACGACAGGGACCGATCCGCTGCACGACGTGCCGGTGCAGGTCGCTCTCGTCTGGTGCGACGGGAGGGGCGGTGGTCGCACGGCCAGTTGGCTCGTCGACCCGGGCTGCGACGTGCCCGACGGCGCAGTCGCCATCCACGGCATCTCCGGCGAGCTAGCGCGGGCGGAGGGCTGGCCGCTCGACCTGACCGCCGTTCGTGTCCGCAGGGAGTTGGAGAAGGCGGCGAGGGAGGCCGTCCCGATCGTGGCCATGAACGCGAGCTTCGACGTGACGATCGCGGCGGCCCTGTTCGCGAGGGCCGGCCTGCCTCCCATGGACTGGGACCTCGTGATCGACCCCCTCGTCATCGATCGCTACGTCGACCCTGAGCGTCCCGGCAAGCGGCGCCTCGACGCGCTCTGCGAGCACTACGGCATCGCCCTCAACCGCGCTCACGATGCCGGGGTCGATGCCGCCGCCGCCGTGGCGCTCGCTCGCGAGATCGGCCGGCGCTGGCCAGAGGCTGGCAGGCTCGACCCGGGCCACCTGACCGAGCTGCAGCGCACCTGGCACCGCTCGTGGGCTGAGAGCTTCGACGAGTACTGCCGGAGCGAGGGTCGGCCGCCGCTCGATCCCGACGACTACCTCTGGCCCGTCCGGTGCTCGACCGACGTGGCGCTCGCAGTCGGAGCCTGAGCCGGACCCGGCAGTTTGGCCTCAGGCGAGCGAGTCGAGGACGATGTCGACGTCCTCCTCGGTTGAGCGTGGGTTGACGACGGCCAGCCGTACTGCCGCCGTGCCCTCATGCCGGGTCGGCACCACGAAGGCCGTGCCGCTCGCGAGCAGCTCGGCCGACCAGGCGTCGTAGCGCTCGTCCGGCCAGCCGCGACGCCGGAAGGCCACGATGGACAGCTGCGGCTCGGCGACGAGCTCAAGGTACTCACGCTCGCGCACCTGGCGGGTCGCGTAACCGGCAACCTCGAGGGTGCGCTCGACTGCCTCGGAGTAAGCCCGCGTGCCGTAGGAGGCGAGCGAGAACCAAAAGGGCAGCCCGCGGGCGCGACGGGTGAGATGGAGGGCGTAGTCCGACGGGCTCCACTCGTCACCGGTCCGGAGCGGCTCGAGGTAGGCGGCGTGCTGGCGGTGGGCCTCGAGGCCGGCCTGCGGGTCGCGGTACAGGAGGGCCGCGCAGTCAAAGGGTGCGAACAGCCACTTGTGGGGATCGACGACGAACGAGTCGGCGAGCTCGATCCCGTTGAAGAGCTCTCGCCTGCTCGGGGCGGCAAGGGCAGCGGCGCCATAGGCGCCGTCGACGTGCAGCCACAGCCCGAGCGAGCGCGCGACCTCGCCCACGCCGTCGAGGTCGTCGACGATCCCGAGGTTCGTCGTGCCCGCCGTGGCGACGACGGCGAACGGGATCCGCTCGGGATGCTCATCCGCCGACTGCTCGAGCGCGGCGGCAAGGGCGGGGGCGGTAAGCCGGCCGGAGCCGTCGGGTTCGACGCCGATGAGGTCGACGTCCATCGCGGCGGCGGCGCTCGTCACGGAGGAGTGCGCCTCGGCGCTCGCCGCGAAGGCGAAGCGCCGGCCCGCGGCGCCGCTCCCGGCGAACCGCTTGGCCGCCCGGTGCCGCGCCGCGATCAGGGCGGACAGGTTGGCGAGCGTTCCCCCCTGGACGAAGACCCCGCCGGCCTCGGGCGGGAACCCGGCGAGATCCGCAAGCCACCGCAGCGCCTGATTCTCTGCGTAGACAGCACCTGCACCCTCGAGCCAGCTACCTCCGTAGATGGAGGAAGCCCCGACCACGAGGTCGAACAGCGTGCTCGCCGGCGTCGGCGCGCACGGGATGAAGGAGAAGTAGCGAGGATGGTCGATCGAGATGCAGGCGGGAGCGAGCACGTCCGCGAAGATGCGAAGCGCCTCGGCTCCCCCGATCCCCTCCGGCGTGATCGTCGCTCCGGCCTCTGCGGCGAGCTCGCCCGGGCTGCGCGGGCCGTCGAGCGGGACCGGCCGCAGGTGGAGGCGCCCCTGGGTGTAGGCGACGATGGCAGCCGCGAGCTGCTCGGTCTCCTCGGTCCACTCGTGCAACAGCCCTCCTTGCGTCGACGGTGCGCTCGCGCCGTACTTGCTAGCACGGCCCGCTGGCGGGAGCCCGGAGAGCTTCCGGCCCGGAGCTCGCGCGCCGCCGCCGGCCCGCCTCAGCTCCGCCGGGCGAGGCGCTCTGCGGCCTCCGCGAGGGCGAAGTCGTACTCGGTGACTCCTCCCGCGTCGTGGGTCGAGAGCACGAGGTGGACGCGGTTGTAGACGTTGGACCACTCGGGGTGGTGGTTGAGGCGCTCGGCCACCAGGGCCAGCCCTGCCATGAACGAGAAAGCCTCGACGAAGTCGGGAAAGCGGAGCTCCTTCTCGAGACACCTCCCCTTGCCCGGCACCTCCGTGCTCGACCACCCCTCGAGGCCGGACGCGAGCCGGCGCTCGATCTCCTCCCCGGTCAATGGTTCACGTGACAGCGGTTGCGGCATTGCTCTCCTCCTTCTCAGCGGGTCGCACCGCCCTGTCTAGCGACCCGGCGAGGCGCCCGCTCCCGGGTGCTCCCGCCGGCATCGGCCTCCCTGGCGGGCCTAACGCCCTACCATTGACGGACGTGCGATCAGCCGAGATCACGCTCGAGCCGCATCCGTCAAGTGTGGGACGGGCTCGGCGGTGGATCTCGCGGCAGCTCGAGGAGTGGGACCTCGACGACCTCGACTATGACGTGAGCGTGGTGCTGAGCGAGCTCGTGACGAACGCCGTCCTCCATGCCAAGACCGAGATCGAGCTCAGGGTCAGCTACGACGGCTCCCTCCGGATCGAGGTCTGCGACTGGTCGGCCACGATGCCGTCCATGAGAGGGCACCTCGCCTCGAGCACGACCGGGAGAGGACTCCACCTCGTCGCCGCCCTCGCCAGCTCGTGGGGCTACGAGGCGCGTCACCCCGGCAAGGCGGTGTGGGCCGAGTTCTCTGACGCGGGCGGGAGCCGGCGGCCCGGGTCGCTCGGCGCTTCGGGCTCGCCGGCGGGAGGCGTCCGGGTGCTCGATCCGCGCCGCGACCTTCGTTCGTTCGGGCCGGGCGTGGCGTCCAAGGGCAGGAGCGCGTGAGCGCGCAGGAACGCCCGTCGGCGGCACGTGCCGGCCACGAGGAGCTGGTCGCCGTCGTCCTCCTCGACCTTCCAGTTGCAATCTGGGAGCGTGCGGACGACGAGGCGAGGGACCTCATGCGGGAGCTCGCCGTGATCGCGCTCAACCGCGACCGGGAGGTCGCGGACGTGCCCTCGCAGCTGATGGACCTCATCGAGGAGCTCGAGCGGGACTACGGCGCCATCGGTCACGACCAGGCACGTCGCCTCGCCGCAGCGCGTGCGGCAGGCGAGAGCGTCATCGACCGCCTCGAGTACCGGCTGCCAAGGCGCTCGGCAGCCGACATCCGGCGGCTCGCCGAGGCGCTCGACGCCGCCGACGAGTACTGCCGGCAAGGCGAGCACCTCCTCAGCGTCGCGACGTCGGCGCCGTCGAAGGCCTTTCGGCACTGGTTCCTCGGCGAGCTCATCACCCAGCTGGCCGGGGGCACGCCGACCCCGTGGCCGCTCAGCAGGTTCGCAGCCATCGCGCACGAGGTCGTCGGGGAATGACCGGTCCCACCCCGTTCGGCGGTGAGCCGCTCATGTTCGAGATCCACCACGAGCAGGGCTCAGTCCCACCCTGCCTGCGCCTTTCGGGCGAGATGGACCTGCGCGCCGCCACGGACCTTCGCGAGGAGCTGCTGAAGGCGCTCGCCGAGGGTCACGGCAACGTCGTCCTCGACCTTGCGGAGCTCTCGTTCATCGACTCCACCATCATCTCGGTGCTGATCATGGCGAGGAAGCGGGCGGGCACGCTTGACGGAGAGGTCCGGCTCCGCAACGTGCCGGGACGGATCCAGAGGATCCTCACCATCACGGGAATCGACTCGCTCTTTTCCACCGACGACGCGGTCCCGGACTCGCCCGCCTCGCCGACGGCCTGAAGATCTGGCAGTCCGGCAGACGTGAGCTGAGCCTCCTCAGGGCGCGATCGAACCTCAAGCTGCGCAGTGTGCAAGCGGCTTCTCTCTCGCGCTGGTAGTTTTTGCTGCTGACGGGTGGGGGCCCCTCTGCCCCCGGGGCCACCCGCCCGTCGGTCAG
>Ga0070737_10005040_pt1 | contig 12837 bp, 9 predicted proteins | sample Coa_R1_10_FD_66438 | JGI IMG/M metagenome (GOLD analysis project Ga0070737, IMG submission 66438) | Surface soil microbial communities from Centralia Pennsylvania, which are recovering from an underground coalmine fire - Coalmine... | ecosystem: Environmental > Terrestrial > Soil > Unclassified ... | reverse complement strand
CCGGCGTACCGGCGGGGCGCCGGGGCGGGAGCGCCTGGGCGTACGGGGGTCAGCCTCGACTACCGAGAGGCTGAGCTGCTCTAGTTCACGCACAAGAGCCCTCAGGCGCTTCTCGGCGTCGAACCAGGGCCTGTAGTCCTCCACCTGTTCGGTGCTGAGCACCGTGCTCAGCGTCTTGGCACCGACCTTGCGGGTCCAGTACCAGTAGGGCCCGTGCAGGCGCGGGGGGTCGGCATGGCAAGCGCAGCCGGCGTGGGTGCACCTAAAGCGCCGTTCGAGCAAGGTCCCCGGCAGCACGAAACCCACCCGGGAGAGCTCCTTGGCGATGCGCCGTGCTTCGGCGCGCTGGTCAGGCGAGGGGGGCACGAGCCCACCTTTGCACCGAAGCCCTGGGGCGGTCCACCACTCGTCTCGTGGCACACAGCATATTTACAGTGTGCTACCTGACGGCCTGGCGGCTGTAGAGGCATGGAGGCCCAAGGCCGTGCCAGCCGAGGCCGTGGCTTTCGCCTGTTCGCTTGGCCAGCCGCTCAAGCCGGCCAACTTGCTCTCGCCCCGCTGCCGTCGGCGTCTCGGTCCTATGGGAGAGGCGCCGGTTGCCCCCGAAGGCACGGCGGGGCGGGTGGCGGGATCTCACTGGCCGGTCGCACGACGCCGGGGACAGCTTGACCGAATGTCCCGTTCAGTGGTGTCAATGGACACCGAAACGGGCCCTATATACCAGGGGGCGCCCTTCGGTCCAGCGGAGGTATGACCTGAAGTTGTGGATCACCCACTCGCTCGAGGGCGCGACGTACCTTCCTCGTTGACAAAAGCGAGACGCTGGCGCTGGAACGCCGGCGAGGAAGGAACGCCGATGTTGAGCGTAGTGAACGACGAAGTGGCCGCGGGTGACGGTCGCTCGATGCTGGACGAGATCTGCCGGGAGGGTGCGCGCCAGATGCTGGCCGCCGCTCTCGAAGCAGAGGTCGATGCCTACCTGGCCGAGCTCACGGGCGAGGTCGACGAGAACGGCCACCGTCTCGTCACCCGCAACGGCCATGCACGGCCGCGGACGATCACGACCGTGGCGGGAGCGGTCGAGATCCGCGCTCCGCGGGTGGACGACCGGAGGCGGGATCCGGCGACTGGAGAGAAGGCGAAGTTCAAGTCCTCGATCGTGCCGCCGTGGTGCCGGAAGTCCCCCAGGTGACCGAGGTACTCCCGCTGTTGCAGAGGTGCACCTGCCGGCGTGAGGCGCTCTGCACTAGCCTGCGCGAGCTGACGTGCTCATAAGCCTGGCGAGGCCTGCGCCGGCAGCTGCCGAGGGCAGCTGGGGCCACGGCGGGTGGGGCACTTAGGGTCCACCAACGCCGCGGTGGCGGCTCGTAGGCTCTCGTTTTGCCATGAGCACTGCTGCCACCGAGGAGCCCTACGCCGGCGAGGCCTGGACCGCCGAGGAGGCTGAAGTCCTCCGCCGGTACTTCACCAACCTGGAAGGCCCCGTCTTCGCCCTGGTCAACCTGCCAGAAGTCGTAAAAGGGGCACTGTTCGCCCGCTACTCACGCTCGGCCAAAGCGCTCAGGCGGCTGTTCTTGGACGAGTTCGTGGGGGACCTCGACGTCTCAGGTGACCAGGGCCTAGACGCAACGGTCGGCTTGGCGCGGGCGGAGGAGCTCTACGAGAGGGTCTTCTACGAGTACGGCGACGACTCGGTGGCCCAGCTAGGCGGCGTGCACCTGGCTTGCGAGCAGGTCTCCAACCTGCTCACCAAGGTGCTGGAGCGCGGCCGGGTCATGTCCTACATGGAAAAGTCGACCCGCTACGTCGCCTACGACACCCGCCTGCCCGGGGGGCACTACCGCTACTACCGGAGCCCCGAGGTGCTCGCCTCTTCGTTGGGGGCGCGCTATGTGGGCGACATGGACCGCCTCTTCGACACCTACGGTGAGGTGCTGAGGGCCGTCCACGAATGGTACGGCCGCCAACCGCTCGCTCCCGGGCTCGAGGCGGACCTCGCCTACCGCCGCGCGCTTCGAGCCAAGGCCTACGACGCGGTGCGGGGGCTGCTGCCCGCCGCTGCCACGTCCAACGTCGGGATCTACGGCTCGGGGCAGGCTTACGAGGCGCTCATCTTGCGCCTGCGCTCCCACCCCCTGCCCGAGGCCCGGGCCTACGCGGAACTGATGCTGGCCGAACTGCGCAAGGTCATCCCCTCCTGGGTCCGCCGCCTCGACGTGGCCGACCGGGGAGTGGCGTGGGCGCAGTACCTGCGGGCCACCCGAGCGGCCATGGCTCAGACGGCGCCGGCGCTGCTCGGCGAGGGAGAGCGTGTCCCGCCGCCCGGAGCGCGCTCCCCCGAGGTGCGCTTGGTGGACTACGACCCCCTAGGGGAGGAAAAGGTCGTGGCCGCGATGCTCTACCCGTACTCGGCCCTCCCTTACGAAGAGGTGGCGGCTCGGGTCGCCTCCATGAGCCCCGGGGAGCGCTTGGCGGTCATGAGGGCCTACGCGGGCGAGCGGCGCAACCGTCGCCACCGCCCCGGCAGGGCCTTGGAGCAAACCGCTTACCGTTTCGAGGTCACCTCCGACTACGGGGCGTTCAGGGACCTGCAACGGCACAGGTTCTTGACCATCGAATGGCAAGCCCTCACGCCCTACCACGGCTACTCGATGCCCGTCGCCGTCGCAGAAGCGGGGGGGGAGCGTGCTTTCGCCGGCGCGATGGAACGTTCGGGCGAGCTGTACGAGGCTCTTTTGCCCGAACTAGGAGCCGACATCGCGGCATACGCGGTGACGCTGGCCCACCGTGTGCGCTACGCCATCTGCATGAACGCCCGGGAGGCCATGCACGTGCTCGAGCTGCGCACGACGCCCCAGGGGCACCCGGAGTACCGGCAGGTGTGCCAGGAGATGCACCGGCTCATCGGAGAGGAGGCGGGCCACGCTGCCATCGCCCAGATGATGAGCTTCGTTGACCGTTCCCCTAGTTCGGAACTGTCGTTCGGGCGCCTAGAGGCCGAGCGCAGGGCTGGGGCCCGCCGTGGTGGGGGCCACCTTTAACCAGCTACGCCTGGCCCAGCTACACCTGGCTCACGCCTGGCCCAGCTCGCCTGGCCGAGATTTTTTTCTCTGCCGCCGACCAGGCACGTTAGCTAAAAGTGCTGCTAGGGGGTGCCACGTCGCACTTGCCGGCGCCCGTCGGGCGCGCAAGTATGGTCAGTACAAGCGCTGCGGGCCGGCCCCCGCGGAGGCCCAGCACCTACCGAGCCGGCCAGGTCCCAGCGCCGGGCCCGGTGCCCGGGGAGCCAAGTAGACAACGACTTCTGCACGGTGGCTGGGTTCGCTCAGCTGCGTGCGTTGGCGGTTCCAAAGGCTCCCTGGGGGGCCTGGCCCGATCAGAGGTGAGGGCTAGCGTTGTGCCCGGGCTCGCTTCCGCATGCGGGGGACCTCGTCGGTGTTCTTCGCAATGGTCTCGCCGGCCGGCCCCTCGGCGTAGCCGACTGGTGGGAACTTCTGGCTTGGCTTAGCATGCCGCGCCGCTAAGGCGCGGCGCGCGCCATCCTGTGTGCTTGACATGCTCACCCAAGGATCCACACCCATGCCGAAAGACAACGAAGACCTCGAGGACACCCTGCTTGACGACGGTCCTCCCGAGGACCTCGACGAGGAGGACATAGAGCTCGGCCCCGAGGACCTGACCGAGGAAGACCTCGAAGAAGAGCTCTCAGACGACGAGGACCTAGAAGACGACAGCAGCGACGAACGTGACGAGGAAGGAGAGGTCCTCGTCGCTGAAGACGAAGAGGACTACGAGGACGAGGACGAAGACGACGCTGATGACGTGGAGGCGAGCCTGGACGTCATCTTGAAGTCGCGCCTGGTCGTCTCCGACGACGAGGAGGAAGAAGACGAGGACGAAGAGGACGAAGACGACGAGCCCGACGGCGAAGACCGGGGTGATAGTGCCACCCGCGTGCTGCCAAAGCAGCCTGGGGAGTTCGTCTGCCAGTCCTGCTTCCTCGTAAAGAACCAAAGCCAGCTCGCCGACCCAGAGCGCGAACTTTGCCGGGACTGCGTGTGAGCTCGGGACGACTGGTCGTCAACCAAGCCAAGGGCGCCTGCCTACAGCCAGGTAGCGCGGTGCAACGGAGGGTCACGGGCCTAGCAGCCTGGGGTGCTGGCAGGTCTTGGGTGCAGGCTGGGCGGCGGCCCTGCCCTCCTCGGGGAACTTCCTGCTCGCCTAGCGCCGGCGCGGACCTGCAGCACAAGGGCCGCTGGGCGCGGCTTGTTTTAGGGCTAGCTTGAGCTCCGTGGCAAGGCGAGACCGAAGAGGTTTGGAGGCCGTGCTGGACTTGGCCGTGTTCGCCCCGCTCGGCTTGGCTGTGAGCGTTGCAGAGGCCTTGCCGGAGCTGGCTGCCAAGGGAAGGGCCCGCCTCGTCCCCCAGTTGGGCTTGGCCCGCACGGTCGGGCAGTTCGCAGTGGGCCAGGCGTACCGGCGGGCCGCGCAGGCCGCCGGCGAGGCGACGTCGTTGCCATCTGCCATTTTTGGCAAGCCCGCAGGCATCTTTGGCAGGCCCGCAGGCATCTTTGGCAAGCAGGCTCCCGCCGGCACGTCACGAGGTGGGGGTGGTCTCGGGGAGGAGAGGCGCCCTGCCGACCGCACCGGCGGCCCTGCGCCGGGCACCCATCGGTCGAGCAGCCGGGCAGTCTCGGGAGCTGGCGGCAGAGCTGGCCGTGCCCGAGATGAACGAGAGGCCCAGCTCGCTGCTTCGCTCGCGATACCGAGCTATGACTCGCTGTCTGCCCCCCAAGTCGTACAGCGCCTGGCCGGCCTGTCCCGAGACGAGATCGAGGCGGTACGTCGCTACGAGGCTGCGACTCGCGGCCGGCGCACGATCCTCGCGCGCGCCGAACAGCTGCTTTCTTGACCGGAGCCGCTGGGCCTGGCACCTTTTCGGTCCGCGCGGCGGGCCAGGCAGACGTGGCGGAGCTGGCTCGCCTCTACCTGGCCGCCTGCCAGGAACTGGCCGGCATGCGGGGCGGCTACGTCTTGGTCGGCCTGGGCGGGCGGGATAGGCAAGAGGGCACAGAAGGTTCGTTCTCGGCCGATCTTCGCGACCCCAACCGTCTGGTAGTCGTCGGAGCGCCCAACGGGCCGGCCGCCCCGAGTGAGCCGCCCAGTGAGCTGGCCGCCCCGAGTGAGCCGCCCAGTGAGCTGGCCGGCTACGGTGCCTGCAGGCTGCTCGAGCTGGACAGCGGAGAGCTGCTCGGCTCCATCGAGGAGCTTTACGTGAGACCCGAAGCGCGCCGTGCTGGGCTCGGTCGCGCGCTGGCCGGCTCGCTCGTCACCTGGTGCACAAGTCGCGGTTGCATCGGCGTAGACGCGATGGCCTTGCCCGGGAGCCGAGCGGTAAAGAGCTTCTTCGAAGGCGAGGGCTTCACAGCGCGGCTGTTGGTGATGCACCGCCGGTTGGGCTGAGGGCGGCCGCCGGCGCTACACCTGCTTGGCCCTCGGCACTCGCCCCGTCGGTGGGTGCCGGCGCTGCTCCCGCTCCCGCTGCGCCCTCGCTCTCGGCGTCCGCCGGCGCTGCCCCGGTGCTCGCTCGGTCCTCGGCCTCTTGGGCGGCCGGAGGCGCTGCCACCGCTTGGCCCTCGGCCTCGGCTTCCATGTAGGTGGCCTGGCTGCCGGCGGACGCCGGCGCTGTTGCGGCTCGGTCCTCGGCCTCTTGGGCGGCCGGAGGCGCTGCCACCGCTGGGCCCTCGGCCTCGGCATTTGCGTCAGTGGCCTGCCCGCCGGTGGCCTCCCCGTCAGACGTCTCGGCTTTGGCTGGTGGCGCAGGCAAGTTCGTCCCCTGAGGCGGGCTCGGCTGGCGGCGCTGGCCCTGCTGACGACGCCGAGCCGCCGGCGGCCTCTGGAGCGGCTTCGGCCGGACCAGCGGCCCCGGGGGAGGCGGCACCGCCATCCCGAGCAGGGGAGCGAGGCCGGGAACGCGGCCGCACTGCTGGCGGGCAGCGTCCAGCAGCTCTGGGGGAGGGCTGGGCGGCAGGCCCTTGGGCTTCACCACCCGGCGGACCGGGCTCTCGCTCACGGCTACCAAAAGGTCGAGCCATTGCGCGGGGCTGAGCTCGGGAGCTAGCGCTTCACCAGCGGCGTCGCGAAGGCGCACGGCAAGCTCAGCAGAAAGCCGGGCACCCGGGTCGGGCGGGCGCGCCGAAAGACGCAGCGCTCGTACCACCTGGCCTTGGTCAAGCAGGCTCCCCACCTCAGTAGACCAAGCCTCCCGGGCCGCTTCGACCCGCCGCTCGAGCATCTCACGGAGGGCGGAGGCGAGCTCGCGTGAGGCTTCGTCGCGGGCTACGTCGGAACTGCTCACAAGGGAGCGCAGGTCCCGAGTCAAAAGGGAGTCCCCGGCGCGCAGGGCCGCTTCGGCGCGGTCCCGCCACTCGGCGGCCTTCACCTTGCTGACGAGCGACTCTGCGATGGCGAGCACCCCTTCGGTGCTCGGTTCGGGCCGGCCTTCTTCGCGCGCCCGCTCGCGTTCGAAATACAGTGCTGTGCGCACCGCTGGGATACCGCCGCGCATGAGCTGCTGCGCGATCGGCCTTTGCTCAGGAGGGAGCCCCTCCAACAGGGCGTTGCGGTGCACGTTTGCCGGTGAAAGCCGCCGTCTGTGCTGGCTACGTTCACCCTGCGCCCGGCCGGCGGCCGCCTCGGCCGGCTCCTCGGCGCCGGCAGGCCGGGCCCGTCCGCCACGCAGGGGGCGCTCGCCCTGGCGAGGCGTGCCAGCACTGGGGCGGCCGCGAGCGGGCCCTCTGCCTGGCCTCTCGGCGGCTGGCCCGCCTGTGTGCCCTGTCCCGTTGGCAGCGGCTCCGGGCGCGTCAGCCTCCTGGGCGCCGGCGGCTCCCGCCTCGCGAGCGGGCCGGGGCCTCTGCCCCGGCCTCCCCGGCGGTCTCCCACCAGGCCTAAGGGTGCTCTGGGGCCCGTCGTGCTGACTGGCTGCTTCGCGCTGTGGCCCGGCGCGTCGGTCCTCGGACCGCCGTGCCCTGCCGGGGGCACTAGCCCGCCCGTCGGGACGCTGAGGGCGAGCCTCGCGGCGAAGCTGGGTGGTCACTCCCGCGGCGAGCGGGCGCTCCACCAGGTTGATCAGGTTGGGGTCAGGCGCTTCGGGCGGCTTGGGGGGCTCTACGGCGACCACGCTGATGCCCTCCAGGGCGAACTCAGCCTCCGCCCGCACGACGTCGCCCACCTTGGCGCCCTCGTAAAGCAGCGCCGAATCGAGGTAGCCGCGAGGGTTGCGCGCCCCCGCCGCCCTCCAGGTCCAAGTCCCGTCGGGGCGCGCGCTCGTGAGCTCGATCTCTAAGCGCCGGGCCACGGCGTTAGGCTACTGCGTGACAAGGGACTGCGGGGGGCAATACCGGCGCGTGCCATGAGCGCCCTCGTAACTAGGCCGCCTCGGCGGCGCCTAAGGCCGTCGTGGTGCTCCATAGGGCAGGCCGCTTTCGGCTTCGATCAGGACCAAGCGGTTGTACTTCGCCACGCGCTCACCCCGGGCGGGAGCGCCGGTCTTGATCAGCCCGGCGCCCGTCGCCACCGCCAAGTCGGCGATGAAGGTGTCGGGCGTCTCCCCGGAACGGTGCGAGACGAACTGAGTGTAACCAGCAGCCCGGCACACGGCGATCGCCTCCAAAGTCTCTGACACGGTGCCGATCTGGTTGACTTTGATAAGCGCCGAGTTGGCGATGTTGCGGGAGATCGCCTCACGGATTATGGAGGGGTTGGTGACGAAAATGTCGTCTCCCACGAGCTGCAAGCGCTTTCCGAGGCGTGCGGTCATGCTTTCCCAACCGTCCCAGTCGTCTTCGCCCAAGCCGTCCTCGATGGACCAGATGGGGAACTCACTGGCCAGAGCTTCGTAACGCTCGATCATTTCAGCTGTCGAAAGCCGGGTACCAGTCGAGTAGCGGTAGGTGCCGTCGGCCTCGCGCATCTCTGAGGCCGCAGGGTCGAGGGCGATGGCGACGCCGTCGGTCCCTGGCGTATAGCCGGCGGCCTTGATGGCTTCGACGAGGAGGGCGAGGACCTCTTCGGGGGTGGACAGCGCCGGGGCAAAGCCGCCCTCGTCGCCGAGCCCAGTTGAATGGCCTTGGGAGTGCAATATCTGTCTTAGCGCCTGGTAGATCTCTGCGCCGGCCCTCACTGCTTCGGCGACGTTGGGTGCCCCGAGCGGAGCGATCATGAACTCTTGGAACTCGAGCGGGTTCTGGGCGTGGGCGCCGCCGTTTATCACGTTGAAATGGGGCACTGGTAGGCGGAGCAGGCTCTGCTCAGGCGCCAGCCAGCGGTACAGCGGCTCGCCGTCTTCCATGGCCATCGCACGCGCCGCGGCCATGGACACCCCTACGGTCGCGTTGGCGCCGAGCCTGGCCTTGGTCGGGGTGCCGTCAAGCTCGATCACGGCCCGGTCGAGCTCTTCGAGGTTCTTCCAGGAGCGGCCGCAAAGAAGGCGGCTCAGCTCGCCGTTCACGTTGGCGGCCGCTTTGGTCACGCCGGCGCCCTTGTAGCGGACGGGGTCCCCGTCTCGCAGCTCAACCGCCTCACGGGTGCCGGTCGAAGCGCCCGAAGGGACGCCGGCCGTACCGGTAGCGCCGCTTTCTAGTTCCAAGGCGACCTCGAGCGTGGGGCGGCCGCGCGAGTCGAGGACCTCGTACGCGCGTACGTTCTTCACTTTGTAAGCCATGGGGGAACACCTCTTCTGTTTCAACTAGCGTGCCAGGCGCTCAGCAGGTCCATAGACCAGCCCGCGCTTAGGACCTTAGCCGAGAGGGGAGAGCCGCCACAGCTCGGCGGGTGGGCGGCCTCAAACGGCTCTCTCAAATGGCTCTGGTGAACATGAGCGCCGAGATGACGGCCAGCACCACCGCTCCGAGCAAGAGCCAGGCGGCTTGGGCGGCCCGAGCCGCCAGCCTGATGCCCCCCCACGCGACGGCTATCACGGCCACCACGGCGAAGACGATGCCGGCGATGTCGTGCTTGCTCAGGGTGGCCAGGAGAAAGGTTGTACGCACGGCCCAGAAGCTAGCACCGCCTGCTGGCCGCCCCAGCGACCGCAAAGACGGCCTCCAATTGCCCCGAGCCCTCCTGGGATCCCTACCGGCCCGCTGGGGCCCCTACCGCCAGCCCGCTCGGAGCCCTACCACTAGCCTCCCCTGACCCCTGCCACTAGCCTTCCCGGAGCCCTACCGCCAGCCCGCTCGGAGCCCTGCCGCTAGCCGACTGGAGGCTCTACCGCCGGCAGCCTTGCAGCCTCCGCCACATAGCCCGCAGCTTTAGGCGCAAGTCCTCCCCAGTTGGGTGGGCCTCCCCAACGCCCCCGAGCTCGGACAACTTCAGTGAACAGCTCAAAGGGCCGATGAATACAATGCCCATGCTAACAAACCAACGGCCGCCCCCACCAGCGCCGTCCCGCCCCCGGAGGAAACGGCCGCCCAGCCTTTTCACTATCGCCCGGACGATCGCGGTCATCGCCGCCCTCGTCGCCGCCCTCGTGTGGCTCTACCAGCACAAGCTGGCCAGCCTCGCTCCTGCCGGGGGGGACGTCTGGGGCCTATGGCCCTTTATAGCCTTGGGGACCTGGGCGAGCGACGTCAAGCCCGTCCACCTGCGCAGCCGCAGGGTCAACTTGGGCATCGGCCTAGCCGAGCTGCCGGTGCTCGTCGGGTTGATCTACCTGTCGCCAGTTCTCTTGCTTACCTCGGTCTCGGCCGGAGGGATCGCAGCGAGCGTGTTCGCGAAGCGTAAGGCTTCCAAGGCGCTCATATCGCAGGCTTCGTACGCCTTAGCAGTCGGCGTCGGGGTGGTCTTTTACGACCGGTTCTTGCACTTCCTCCACGCGCGCACCCCAAGCACGCTGCTCGGGTGGGCAGCGGTCGGCGCTGCGATCGTGCTGGTCTTTTTGGTGGACACGGTCGTCGTCCTGGTGGCGGTCTCGCTTGCCGAGTGGCACCTTTGGCTGCCGCCGCCAGGCAAGCTGGCGCTCCACACGGCAATGTCGCTGTCGACTTGCTTTGCCGGCGGCATGATGGCCGCGCTTTTGGTGGGCGTCAACCCCTGGACCGCGCCGCTGTACTCGCTCGTGCTCTGGGCTGCCTACCGCTACTACCAAAACTCGCGGGAGGCCCTTCGTTCTTACGCTGAGGTCGCGCAGGTATACGAGCTGGCCCGCGAGATGATCGCCCAGCCAAGCACGCGTAGCGTCATGGAGGCGGCCGCTTTGCGCATAGCAAAAGTTATCCACGCCGACCGCCTCGAGATCGTCCTGCCGGTAAAGAGCCCTGTGGGGCCCATCCTTTTGCGTGCTGCGTACCGCCACAAGGCCGGCGTGAGCTTCGTCGAAGAGGACGACTTGTCGCCCCGGGACCGCCTCGCCCTTGCCTCCGTGCCGTTTTCCGAGCGGGCAGGCATCGCGGACAGCGAGCTCGCGGCCTGCTTGTACTCCGAAGGCTTCGACGACGTCATGGCGGCGTCTTTGGAGCCAGACATCGTGGTGAGAGAACCAACTCGCTGGGAGCGTGCCGCAGCCGCCCAGGACGGCCTTCCTGGCTCGTCCAAGGAGGCGCTCGGCGACGGCCCGCCGGCAGGCAGGCTGGGGTCGGCGGACCAGTCGCCGGGCTCTTCAGACCAGTCGCCAGCGGTCGGGCTCGCAGGCGAGGCACGGTCGACTGCCAAGGACGAGGTGCCAGCGGTCGGGCTCGCAGGCGAGGTATGGGGCACTGCCAAGGACGAGCCGTCCGCTGGCGAAGCAGCCAATGGGGGAGAAGGGCCGTCGGTCGGCAACGCTGCCACTGCCGGCGAGGCGCCGCGGGCGGGGGAGGAAGGCTCGGCTGGCGGTGGACCGACCTACGGCTACGTGATCGTCTCCGACCCCGTCTACCACAACTATGAGTTCAGCGAAATCGACGAGCATTTTCTGCAGGCATTGGCGGCAACGCTCGGAGTCGGCCTGCTTTCTAGCGAGATGCTCGACGGCCTGCGCCGTGAGCTCGCCGCCCGGGAGTACCAGGCGCAGCACGACCCCCTGACCGGCCTCCCCAACCGGAGCCTGTTCCTGCGCAGCTTGGGCCACGCCCTTTCAGACGAAGCTGCGGCGGTGGCGGCTGTCTTAGTCGACATCGATGCGTTCACAGACTTGAACCTCACCCTCGGCTACCAAGCTGGCGACGCCGTGCTTGCCGAAGTGGGCTCGCGACTAGCTGACCTAGGGGCCCCCGCCGAGGGTGCGGGTGACCAGGCGTCCCAGGTGGCGGTGTGGTTCGAGGGCGGCAGCGAACTGCTTTGGCGGCGCCTCACCAAGAGCAAGGCTGAAGAGGGAGCCGCTCGCTTCGACGGAGACGAGTTCGCCTTGGTGCTCACTCGTTCTTCGCGCGCCGAGCTCGAAGCAGCTTGCCTCGAAGTACAGGAGTCCCTCGGCAGGCCCTACGAAGTTTCAGGGCTCCACCTTGACATGCGCCTCAACGTAGGCGCCGCTTTGGCCCTGCCGGGCGAACGCGGCCGGGACGCCGCAGCGCTGCTCGGCAGAGCAGAGCTCGCCGCAAAGCAGGCCAAGTCTTCTCAGTCGCACGCTAGGCAGCACGCTTTGTCGCAGCCGCACCAAGTAGCGGCCAAGGCAGGGGCCCAAGCCGCAGGGGAGGGGCCGGCGCCGGCCGAGGGGCGCTCACCCAGGCCGGCCCACGCCAAGCTCACCTTCTACACCCCCGCCGAGGACACGACGGAGCGGCGCCAACTCGCTCTCAGCCGGGAGCTGCGGCGTTCGATCGACCATGGCGAGCTGCAGTTTTGGTACCAGCCGGTTGTCGGGCTGAGCGGCGGTGAGCTCGCAGGGTGCGAGGCGCTCGTGCGCTGGCAGCATGAGACCTTCGGCTTCGTCCCACCCTTAGAGCTCGTTACCATCGCCGAAGGGTCAGGGCTGATCGAACAAATCACGTGGTCGGCCATCGAAACCTCCCTGGCAGAGCTCGTCCAATGGCGCGAGCTCGTGCCGGAGCTCTGGGTGTCGGTGAACCTGTCGGGGCGCGTGGTCCCCACTACTGGGTTCGTCAGGCGCATCGGGGAAGCTTTGGGCCGCCACGGCCTGCCCCCGTCGGCACTTGGCCTCGAGCTCACCGAAGCTGCCGCCGCAGCTGAATCTCTGGGCACCGGCCGCCCCCTGCACGAGCTTCGCGACCTTGGGGTGAAGCTGGCGCTCGACGACTACGGGACCGGCAGCTATTCGTTGAGCAAGCTGCGGGACATGCCCTTCACCGACCTGAAAGTCGACGGCCTGTTCGTGAAGAACATGGTGGGAGGGAAAGCCGACCAGGCGATCGTAGCTTCGACGATCGAGCTCGCCCACAGCCTGGGGCGGGGCGTGACGGCCGAAGGGGTGGAGGACGAAAAGACTTTCCTGCGCCTGCGCGAGCTGGGTTGCGACGCGGCTCAGGGCTTTTACGTCGCACGGCCCCTGCCGCCGGTCGAGTTCGAAGAATGGTTGCAGCGCCACGCCGGCGAGGAGGCCTGCCCCGCTGTGGCGCAGTTGAGGGCCCCGGCGGGCAACGGGCACAGCGCCGGCGGGGTTGGGGCCCCCGCATCGGCGAGGAGCCGGGGTGTAGGGGCCCCGGCGGGCAACGGGCACAGCGCCGGCGGGGTTGGGGCCCCCGCATCGGCGAGGAGCCGGGGTGTAGGGGCCCGGCGGGCAACGGGCACAGCGCCGGCGGGGTTGGGGCCCCCGCATCGGCGAGGAGCCGGGGTGTAGGGGCCCCGGCGGGCCAAGACCACAGCGCCGGCGGGGTTGGGGCCCCCGCATCGGCGAGGAGCCGGGGT
>Ga0070737_10005037_pt1 | contig 12845 bp, 11 predicted proteins | sample Coa_R1_10_FD_66438 | JGI IMG/M metagenome (GOLD analysis project Ga0070737, IMG submission 66438) | Surface soil microbial communities from Centralia Pennsylvania, which are recovering from an underground coalmine fire - Coalmine... | ecosystem: Environmental > Terrestrial > Soil > Unclassified... | reverse complement strand
AGGCGCACCCGCTCCAATGCCGCCGGTAGCCAGTTGGTGAGCAGCACGTCGGCCTGGGCGAGGAGCCGGCAGAAGATCTCGCGACCGGTGTCGGTCTTCAGATCCAGCGCGATGCTGCGTTTGCCGCGGTTGCTCAACTCAAGGATGAAGTCGGTGTCGGCGCGCGCGGCTTGGCGGGTGAAACCCCCGATGACGAGCGCTCTTCCGGGGTCGCCGCTGGCGACGCTTTCGACCTTGATGACGTCGGCGCCCCAGTCCGCCAGCGCGACGCCGGCGGCCGGCACATACGTCCACGACGCGAGCTCCACGACCCGGACGCCACTGAGTACGCCTGACATCTGACCATCCTTCGCTCAGGTCTCGCACAACCGCTGCCAGGCACATCGCAGCGGGTGTCTTTTCTATTTTAGGTAATCTAGCTAGCATAGGTCTGGCCTGAGGCGACTTTGCGAGCGAGCAGCTTCTTTGAAAGAGATGCGATGGAGTCGGACGTTCGTCTCGTTTGCTTGGCTGATCGCGTAGCCAAGGTCCCGTCACGCCAGCGGGAATGGCTGCCAATGATGTTGGGCCGTAACGCAGGTGTGCGGTTTCTCAGAAAGGACCGGGTATGGGCAGGGTGACGGGTAAAGTGGCGCTGATCAGCGGGGCCGCGCGCGGTCAGGGCCGTTCGCATGCGCGGATGCTTGCCGCGGAGGGCGCCGACATCATCGCGGTGGACCTGTGCGCCGACATCGAAACCAACGAGTATCCGCTGGCTCGGCCGGAGGATCTCGACGAGACAGCAAGCCTCGTCGAGAAAGAAGGGCAGCGAGCGTTCGCGGCGATTGCCGACGTCCGCGACCGCGCAGCCCTGTCCGAGGCGATCGATCGCGGCGTCGCCGAGCTCGGCCGCCTCGACGTCGTGGTGGCCAACGCCGGCATCTGTCCGTTGACTGCGGGCCTGCCGCCGCAGGCGTTCGCCGACGCCGTCGACGTGGATCTTGTCGGCGTCATCAACCTCGTGCACGCCAGCCTCAAACACCTGCAGGCCGGCGCGTCGATCATCGTGACCGGGTCGGTGGCGGCGTTCATGGCTTCGATGAACACCGGTGGCATCGACGGCGGCCCCGGCGGAGCCGGGTATGCCTTCGCGAAACAGGTTGTCGCGCAATACGTCAACGATTTCGCGCTGCAATTGGCTCCCAAATTCATCCGGATGAACGCGATCCACCCGACGAACTGCAACACCGACATGCTGCACAGTCCGCCGATGTATCGGGCTTTCCGCCCCGACCTGCCGAACCCGACCCGAGACGACGCCGAGCTGTCGTTTCCGGTGATCCAGGCGATGCCGATCCCGTATGTCGAACCCGTGGACATCAGCGAGGCTGTGGTGTTTCTGGCCAGTGACGCCGCCCGCTACATCACCGGCCAGCAACTGCGTGTCGACGCTGGCGGTTTCCTCAAAGTCAAGCCCTGGTCGGGGGTGTGATGGAGCCGTCGGTGTCACCAGAGGTGCCGCCAGACATTCAACGCCGCCTGTATGCGTTGATGGTGCTGATGAAGGCGGCCGACGACCGGCTATCCAAGGGCATCGGGACCGGCGAGTTCATGTGCGTGTATTGGCCGTCGCGCGGACAGGAGGCCGTTGCGGCCGCGATGGGTGTCTCGCTGCGTGAAGACGACCAGTTGGTGACGACCTACCGCGGACTGCACGATCTGATCGGCAAGGGCGTTCCGCTGGAGGAGATCTACGGCGAGATGATGGGCCGCACTGTCGGCGCCAGCCGCGGCAAGGGCGGCACCATGCACATCGCCAATCCCGGCAAGGGTGTCATGCTCTCGACGGGGATCGTCGGCGCCGGACCTCCGGTGGGTGTCGGGCTGGCGATGGCCGCCAGGCGCAAGGGGCTCGACCGGGTCACCGCGGTCAGCTTCGGGGATGGCGCCACCAACACCGGCTCGTTCCACGAAGCAGCCAACATGGCCGCGCTGTGGGACCTGCCGCTGGTGTTCGTGTGCCAGAACAACGGCTACGCCGAGATGACGCCGACCGAACACACCATGAAACTCGAGCGCGTCGCCGATCGGGCCGCCGGCTATGGGATGCCGGGAATTCGCGTCGATGGCAACGACCCGCTGGCGGTGAAATCGGCGCTCGATGAAGCGTTGCACCGGGCCCGAAGCGGCGGCGGGCCAACTTTTCTCGAGTGTGTGACGTTCCGCTTCCGCGGCCACTATTTCGGCGATCGGATGCCGTATATACCCAAAGAGCAGCTTGCGGCGGCGATGACGGCCGATCCCGTGCCGCGGTTCCGCAGCCGTCTCGCCGAGACAGGTGTGTGCGCCGAGGAGGAGCTGGAGCGCATCGAGCGCGAGGCCGCCGACACCGTGGAAACGGCATTGCGGGCCGTCATGAGCGCTCCAGCGCCGGGGATCGAAGAGCTCGAGCACGACGTATATGCCCAACCGATCACGTCCCCGAGATGAGCGAGTCGGCCATGGACGAAAAAGAGATGACGATGCGTGAGGCACTCAACCTCGCGCTGGATCAAGCCATGCAGGTCGACGAGCGAGTGTTCTTGCTGGGCGAGGACATAGCCGACCCTGGCGCCACCGGCCCGACCGCCGGCTTGTCGACGAAGTACGGTCGCGACCGCGTGCTGGACACGCCGATCTCGGAAGCCGGGATCGTCGGGGCGGCGATCGGCGCCGCGATCGACGGCCTGTTGCCGGTCGCCGAGATCATGATCATGGATTTCATTGGTCTTGCCGCCGACCAGTTGATCAACCATGCCGCCAAGCTGCGATTCATGACCGGTGGACGCACCGGGGCGCCGATCACAGTGCGCACCCAGGTGTATGGCGGACTGGGCACCGGCGCGACACACTCCCAAAGCCTGGAGGCGTGGTTCATGCACGTTCCCGGGCTGAAGGTGATCGTTCCGTCCACTCCGCGCGACGCCAAAGGCCTGTTGACATCGGCGATCTTCGACGAGGACCCGTGCCTGTTCGTCGAGACCATCCGGCTGCAAACCCAGCGCGGCTTAGTCCCGATCGATCCGGAGTTTTGCATTCCTCTCGGCCGGGCCGAGATCAAACGAACCGGCGCTGACGTGACCCTGATCAGCTACGGGCGCAGTGTGCAGGACGCACTCGCTGCCGCGGCACGCCTGCAGGAACAAGATGTTAGCGCCGAAGTGGTCGATTTGCGTACCCTGGTACCGCTCGACGTCGAAACCATCTGTAAGTCCGTCCGCCGCACGCGTCGAGTCGTCGTTGTTCACGACGCGGTCCAATTCGCCGGCCCCGGAGCAGAAATCGCCGCGATCCTACAATGCGAATTGTTCGGTGAGCTTGCCGCGCCCATCGAACGGGTGGGCGCCAGGTTCGTCCCAACCCCGGCCGCGCCGGCGCTGGAGGCCGAGGTGTACCCGTCGCCTGCGCGGATCGTCGCTGCAGCCCAACGCGCGTTGCGATTGGCGAGCACGCATGGGTGACTTCGTGATTCGCATCCCACGGGTCTCGGTTGCCGTGTCCGAGGCCGAACTTGTCGAACTGCTCGTCGACAACGGCCAATATGTCGAGGAAGGCACGCCGATCTACGTCATCGCTACCGACAAAGCCGAACAGGAGATCGAGGCCGGTGCATCGGGCACCGTTGTGTGGACTGCGGAAGTCGGCGCCAGCTACGACATCGGCACCGAAATCGGCGTTATCAAAACAGAGGAGAAGGTATGGACCTGAAAGAGACTCGCGAGCGCACCATCTACGAAAAAGACGGCGCGATCGCGCGCGTCACGCTCAATTGGCCGGAGAAGGCCAACGCTCAAGACCAGAAGCTTGTCGAAGAGATGGACGCCGCGCTGGCCGACGCCGACCGTGACTACGATATCAAGGTCCTGATCGTCAAAGCCAACGGTAACGGCTTTTGTTCTGGACACGCCATCGGCAATAACGCTGTCGACTACCCGGAGTTCGTTGAGGGCTTCAAACATACTGGGACACCGTGGAAGCCGCAGACTGATCTGTTCGTCAAGCCGGTGCTGAACTTGTGGGAATTTTCTAAGCCGACGATCGCGCAGGTGCACGGCTACTGTGTCGGCGGCGGCACCCACTACGGCCTGACCACCGACATTGTCATTGCGGCAGACGATGCGTACTTTCAGTACCCGCCCTTGCAGGGTTTCGGTATGCCGTCAGGCGAATGCTCAATCGAGCCTTGGATTTTCATGAACTGGCGTCGCGCCGCCTACTACCTCTACTTGGCTGAGGTCATCGACGCTCACAAGGCGCTGGCCATCGGTTTGGTCAACGAAGTGGTCCCGCGAGACGAACTTGAAGCGCGTGTTGAGGCCATAGCCCGCCATATCGCGCAGGCTCCGCTGACGACGCTCTTGGCGACCAAGGCCAACCTGAAGCGGGCGTGGGAGTTGATGGGCATGCGGGTGCATTGGCAGAGCTCCAACGACCTGGTTGCGCTGGCGTCACTGAGCGCCGACGTGCAGGCGCTGGTTCAGCAGGTGCTCAAGGGCAAGATCAAACCCGCGGAAATGGCCCGCCGCCAAGCGGCGGCTTCTGAGGCAGCCGAATCCACACAACCCTAAGGGTGTTCGGTGAACATTGCCGACCACGCCAGCCGCGCGCCGCAGTCCACGGCGCTGATCGTCGCGGACGACACCCGGATGTCGTACGGCAAGCTGTACACCCGTAGCCAGCGCGTCGCCGCGGTGTTGCACGAGGCGGGGCTGCGCCGAGGCGACAGCGTCGCGCTCGTGCTTCGCAACCGCCCCGAGTTCCTCGAGATCACGTGGGGGTGTCAACTCTCCGGTCTCTACTACACCCCGATCAACACACACCTCACGTTTGACGAAGTGGCCTACATTGTCTCCGACTGTGAGGCACGCGCGATATTCGTCGACTCGTCGTTTGCCCAGCTTGGGACGCGAATCCTCCACACCTGTCCGCGATTGGACGTGGTGGTCAGCGTCGGTGACCGGCTGACAGGCTGGCGTTGCTATGAGGACGCCCTGCTGGCCGCCGGCGATGCGCCGCCGCTGTCAGACGGCAGCGAGATGCTGTACTCCTCAGGCACCACCGGGCGGCCCAAGGCGGTACGCCGCGCGCTGCCCACGCAGGGGGGCTCATGGGCCCAGGCAGTCATGGAGTTGGCGCTGCGCCACCGCTACGGCATGGACGCTTCCAGCGTGTATCTGTCGCCCGCGCCGCTATATCACGCCGCCGGGGTGAACTACACCATGGCGGTCAACCGCGTCGGCGCGGCGTCGGTGATCATCGAGAAGTTCGACGCCGAGAATGTGCTTCGGCTCATCGAGAGTCACCGGGTCACGCATGCCCAGTTCGTGCCGACAATGTTCGTCCGGATGCTCAAGCTGCCCGAGCCGGTACGCAGACGATACGACGTTTCCAGCCTCCAGTGCGTCTTGCATGCCGCCGCTCCATGCCCAGTCGAGGTGAAGCAGGCGATGATGAAATGGTTCGGCCCTATCATTTACGAATATTACGGCGGTACAGAGGGTTTCGCAGGGAGCACGATCGGGCCCGAGGAGTGGCTGGCCCACCCCGGGTCGGTCGGCAAGCCGCTTTCCCCGGTGCATATTGTCGGCGAGGACGGGCGCGAGCTTCCCGCCGGTGAGACGGGTGAGATCTACTTCGAAGGCGGGCCCGCCTTCGAGTACTTTAAAGACCCGGCCAAGACAGCGTCGATCCGCAACGAACACGGTTGGCGCACATTGGGCGACATGGGCTACGTCGATGAGGACGGCTACCTGTATCTCACCGATCGCTCGACCTTCATGATCGTCTCGGGTGGGGTGAACATCTACCCACAAGAGGCAGAGAACCTCTTGGTGATGCATCCCAAAGTCATCGATGCGGCGGTATTCGGCGTCCCCAACGACGAATACGGGGAAGAGGTCAAGGCTGTCGTGCAACCGGCCGACGGCGTCGTAGCCGGGCCTGGCCTTGAAGCCGAGCTCATCGCATACTGCCGAGACCACCTCGCTGCTTACAAGTGTCCGCGCACAGTCGAATTCGACCCACAATTGCCCCGCGACCCCAACGGCAAGCTTTACAAGAGGCGCATCCGCGACCGCTACTGGCAGGGAAGGACTTCGCGGATCGTCTGAGATGAATGAGGGATAGCCATGGTGACACATAATGACTGGACGCCGCTGCCGGTTCCGTGGGCGGTGCAGACTCCAGACCGAATCCCCAAGCAGCGATATTACGACCCCGCGTTCTACGCGCTGGAAACCGAACTGTTGTGGCCTCGTGTGTGGCAAATGGCTTGCCGGCTTGAGGAAATCCCTAAACCCGGTGACTTCATCGAGTACGAGATCCTCGACGAGTCGATCATCGTCGTGCGCCTCGATGGCCAAACGGTGCGCGCTTACCACAACGCATGTCGTCACCGCGGGGTAAAGATTGTGGAGGGCAACGGATCTCGCCGCAGTTTCGTCTGTCCATTCCACGGCTGGTGTTGGGGGCTCAATGGAGCTAACACGTTTGTGCCGCGCTCGGAGGTTTTCGCCGAGCACAACCTGCGCCCCGAGGATCTGAACCTGGTCCCCGTGCGCTGCGAGCTGTGGGGCGGATGTGCGTGGATCAACCTGGACGACGCCGCCCCCCCGTTGCGTGACTGCCTGGAACCGTTCGCGTCCGTCTACGACGCCTGGAAGGTGGAGTCACTGCGCACCGAATGGTGGCAGTCGTGTTTGCTGCCGGTGAACTGGAAGGTGGCGACCGCGGCGTTCATGGAGGGCTACCACGTCCCGCAGACCCATCCCCAGCTGTTGCCCACCTCGAGCAACGGCTCGTCGTCAGGACAGGACCTGATCAAGAAAAGCCTGTACTTCATGCGCGCTCTCGGTGAGGGCATGGGCGGCATGACCCACGAAAACGACATCCGTATCGCCGAGGGCCTGCAAAACATCGAACTGCCGGCCGACCCGAGCGCGGCGATGGCTACCTGGCGCAGCACGCTCAACGATGCGGTTGTCGCTTGGCATCGGGCTCGGGGCTGCGAGATGCCCGATCTCAACGAACTCGATCGCCGCGGCATCACCGACGCGATCGGGTTTTGCTTTCCGCACTACTTCCTGCTGCCCACCTACAGCAGCGCCTCGTCATACCGGATCCGTCCACTCGGGCCTGAGCAGACGCTGTTCGAGGTCTGGTCGCTTACGCGAATCCCGCCGGACCGAGTGACTGGCAGGCCGACCCCACCGCAACCGATGGCACCCGACGACCCGCGCTGGCCCCCGATTCCCGCGCAGGACTTCTCCAATCTGCCACGCCAGCAGAAAGGACTGCATTCGCGCGGGTTCGAATACATGCGGCTGTCCAACCAAATCGAAGGGCTGATCTCAAACTTCGAACGCGTCATCGACGGTTTCCTGGCCGGCCTCTCATACGACATCCTGGTGCCGGCGATCCAGAAGACCAACACCACGATCGACGTGCCGATCGCGGACTTGGCACTGCGATGACAATCCGCTGGGATCGGTCTGTCGACCTGCTCATCGCCGGAAGTGGGGGAGGAGGCATGGTCGCGGCTCTGGCGGCGCTCGACTCGGGGCTGCAGCCGTTAGTTGTGGAAAAGCAGGCTCTTGTGGGTGGTTCGACGGGGCTCTCCGGCGGTATCGTCTGGCTGCCGAATAACCCGCTGATGCGGGCCGGGGGCATCGCAGACTCGCACGAGGACGGGCTTGCGTACCTCGCCGACGTGGTCGGCGAAATCGGCGTGGCGTCCTCGCCAGCGCGACGCGAGATGTTTTTGACCGCTGGCTACGAGATGATGAACTTTCTGCTGCGCAAGGGTATTCGACTCGAACGGTGTGCGGGCTGGAGTGACTACTACCCAAACCACAAAGGTGGCAACGAGGCCGGCCGCGCGGTTGAGGGAATCCCGTTCAACGCCGCCCGGCTGGGTGAATGGAGCGACAAGGTGCAGCCGCCGCTGGCCCGCAACTACGGGTTTGTGGTGAAGACCAATGAACTTCGCTCTGTCCAATATTTCAATCGTGCGCCCGGAGCGTTTGCCGTCGCGTTGCGGGTGTTCTTACGCACGGTTGCGGCGCGCATCCGCCGCCGCGACATCCTGACCAACGGTGCATCGCTGATTGCACAGATGCTCAAGGTCCTAATCGACCTGAGCGACGGCGAGCCTCCAGTGTGGACCAACGCGGCGATGGAAGACCTGATTGTCGAGGGCGGTCGTGTCGTTGGCGCGCGTGTCATGCGCGACGGCTCCGCGCTGAACATCGCAGCGCGAAAGGGAGTCCTGTTGGCTGCCGGCGGGTTTAGCCACAACGCCGACATGCGCCGCCGCTACAGCGGTGACCAGTCCAACGACGGGAAATGGTCGATCGCCAACGCTGGCGATACCGGCGAGGTGCTGCAGGCCGCGATGCGTCTTGGCGCAAGGACCGATCTGTTGGACGAGGCGTGGTGGCTGCCTTCGGTTTTCATTGTCGACGGTGGCGCGGTGGCCGGGTCGTTGGGCGTGGGGCGGCAGCGTCCTGGCGCCATCTTCGTCGACTCGACAGGCCGACGGTTCTGTAACGAGTCGAACTCTTATGTCGAGGTGGGCAAGGCGATGTACGCCAACAAGGCGGTGCCGTGCTGGATGGTTTTCGACCATGGTTACGTGCGGCGGTATGTGGCGGGCGCCAACCCGCTGAAGCGCCGGCTTCCCGCCGAACTGATCGAACGCGGCGCCGTCCAACGCGGCGACACCATCGACGACCTGGCCCGCCAAATGGAAGTACCCGCAGATGGATTGGCGCACACCATCGAGCGTTTCAACCGGTTCGCGGCCAAAGGACTTGATCCCGACTTCGGCCGAGGCCAGTCGGCGTACAACGACTGCCTGGGCGATCCCGGGTATCGCCCGAACGCCTCGATCGGCCCGCTGGACCGAGCGCCGTACTACGCGGTAAAGGTCTATCCGGCCGACGTCGGCACCTGCGGGGGTGTGGTCACCAACGAGCACGCGCAGGTTCTCGACGAGCAGGACCGGGTGATCGCCGGTCTGTACGCGACCGGTAATACCACGGCGACGGTGATGGGCCGAACCTATCCGGGTGCCGGTGCCAGCATCGCCAATTCGATGGTGTTCGGCTACGTGGCGGCCCGCCACGCCGCGGGGCGCCGGGTGGCCGGTGAGATGAGCCGCTGACTGGACCAGCCCCTCATCGAGCGTGACGGCATCGTCACGCTCGGGCCCGAATGTGACGGCAGCGTCACGTTGGCGCGGCGCCGTAGTCGTCGCGGCCGACGAAATCCCTGGGCTTCAGGCCTGATCGCAACAGCTCGGCTCGCCGGGCCTGAACGTCCGATGCCGCGCCGACCATGTTCGTCAATATGTGGCTGACCTGGAGGTGCACACGCATGCCCATCAATTCCCAGGCCCGCTTTACGCTGTTCTTGACGGCCATCAAGGTCGTCAACGGAATTTGGGCGATCCGGCGGGCCATGTCCTCGACCGTGTTCTCGAGGTCGTCTCGTGGCACTACCTTGTTAAGCAAGCCCCATTCGAACGCTTCCCGAGCAGACAGCGTGGGCGCCAACAAAAGCCAGTCCATGACCCGGTGCCAGTTCATCATCAGCCACGGCTCGATCATGGTGTGCCCGCCTGGCTCGCCGAGGCTTTGGGCAAGCGGCATCTGGAAGTAGGCGTCCTCGGATGCCACGCAGAAATCGGTCAACAGGCCCAGATAAATGCCACCGCCCATGCAGTAACCGTGGATCTGCGAGATCGTGGGTTTGGGAAATTCCCACAGGTACAGCGTCGGCCACAAAAACAGATCAGCGGTGCCCTTGTACAGTTCCTCGAAGGTGTTGCCGAACTCCGGGTAGGGGTTCTCGTCGGGACCCCACCGTGCCACATGTCCACCGCAGAAGCCCTCGCCATTGGCCTTGAGGATCACGACTTTGATTTCTCCGTCGCGGTCTGCCTGGTGCAGACAATCGTCAACTTCGCGCACCAGGGTTGAGTCCTTGGTGTTGGCCTTGTCGACGCGGTTGAGGATGATCCGGGCAATCGGTGGATCCCGTTGATAGATGATCGCGTTGAGGGTGCGCTGCTCCATGTCGGTGCCCATTTGGTGAGCAGACGTGGAGTCGCACTGTTTTGGCACAAAACGTGCGACTCCACGTCTGCTCGCGGTCGGATGATTACGCGCTGACCTGTTTCGCTGGCTGCGAAACCTTCATCAACTTCATCAGGTTGCCGCCCATGATCTTTTCGACGTCTTCCTGATCCAGGCCGGATAGCTCGTCGACGAAGGTCAGCGGGTCCGCCAATCCCTCGGGGTGCGGCCAGTCCGAGCCGAACACGACCCGGTCAGACCCCACCATTTTGACGATGTCGACGAAGTTGTCCTCCCAGAACGGGCTGATGTAGATGCAGCGCTTGAACGTCTCGATCGGGTCTTCGGCAAACGCATTCGGCATCTTCTTGTAGACACCCTTGAGGCCCTTGAACAAATGGGGCACCCACTCCGCGCCGTTTTCGATCGAAAGGATCCGCAGCTCCGGGTTGCGTGACAGCGCGCCGTGGCAGATCAATGCACCCATCGCGTCCTCGATCGGCCGATGGCCCATCGCGAGGCTGCGGAACGCAGTGGGCTTGAACGGCAGGAACTCGTCGCCGGGCTCCCAGACGTTGAGGAATTCGGCGTAGCCGCTGTCGGATGCGTGCATCGACACCGGAATACCGGCTTTGATGCAGGCTTGCCAGAACGGGTCAAACTCCTCGAAACCGAACGAGCGGCTGCCGCGGTAGCCGGGCACCGGCGCCGGGCGGACCAGCACGGTGCGCGCACCGCGCTCCAGGCACCATTCGAGTTCTTCGAGAGCACGGTCGACGATCGGCAACGTGATCACCGGGGTGGCGAAGATGCGTTCCTTGTAGTTGAACGACCAGGTTTCGTACATCCACTGATTGAGGGCGTGGATGACGTCGTGGGTCAGCTCCGGGTCATCCTTCATCCGCTCTTCGACCAGGCTGGCCAGTGTGGGGAACATCAGCGCATAGTCGACGCCGAGCTCGTCCATCACCTCCAGCCGTGGCCCCGGCTCGCGGAAGGCGGGGATCGCCTTCATCGGCTCGCCCATGATCTCGCGGTAGCTCTTGCCCTTGCTGCCGTGGCGGAAGTACTCTTCCTGCGCTCCCGGGCGGGCCACCACCTCGAAGGTGGGGTTGGGGATGTATTCGCTGATGTGGCCGCGCACCACGATCTTGGTGCGACCGCGCACCTGCACGTAGTCGATCACATGCTTGCGGTTGTCCGGCAGGAACTTGGTCAACGCTTCCTGCGATTCGTACATGTGGTTGTCGGCGTCAAACACCGGAAACGGCAGCTCGCGGGACGGCATGGCGACCTCCTTGCAGTGGTCCTGATTGGTCATGATGCAGGTCTGGTAATGACGTTACCACCTAGGCTGGCAAGACGTAATAGGACCCCGAATTTTCAGCGGGACTCACCGTTATCGCGTTCCATCACGGCGAAATTGACGGTGGCGGTCGCGGCGAGCTCGTCGTCGACGCTGCGGAAGATGTCGACCTGCGCGACGAGGGACCGCCGACCGGCCCGCAGGATCCGCGGGACCGCTCGAGCAAAGCCCTCCCGGACCGGCCGCAGGTAGCGAACGAAAAGGTCGGCAGTGGTGAAGCGGCTTCCCGGCGGCAAATGCCGAAGCCCGAGCTGTCCCGCGGCCACGTCGGCCAACGTGGCGATCAGACCGCCCTGCAGCGCGCCCGAGGTGTTGACCACGTGTGGACCGACCGGTATCTCCATGGCGTCGTCGTGGTGGGCGGAGTCGCGGATGCCGATCTGAGCGAACAGCTCCGACAGCGACGGCGACGCGGTGTCACCGTGGCCGGCACCCAAGGCGCGCATGCAAAAGTCGTAGAGTTGGCCGGCGTCGATCGGGGTTCCGTTCAATTCGGCGCCCAGCCAATGCAGCCGAAGCGCGCCGAGCAAAGTCTGCATGACGATGGCCGACGCGGCTCCAATGTCCAGGCCGGGGCGAAATACCCCTTCGGTGATGCCGCGGTCAACGATGTCGCGGATGAGTTGGTATAGCGGAGAAAGCACGCGGGCGTAGTCGCGGGGCCGGGTCTCGGCCAGCTGCTGGTTGTAGAGGGTCAAGGCCCGGTTGAGACTGTCCTGGGTGCTCGATTCCGGTTGTGCGCTGATGCGGTCGATCACCAGCTTGAGCGCGGCGCTGGCCTCCATCCCGGTGGTTTCGGTGCGCCAGGCCCGCGCCGACTGGGCCATGGTTGCATCGAATAGCGCCAGCAATAGGTCGTCCTTGCTGCTGAAGTGCTGGTAGAAGGCACGCAGCGACGTCTTGGCGCGCGCGACGACCTCTTGCACGGTGAAGTCGGTGCGCCCGGTTTCCCCCAGGATCGTGACCGCAGTCTTGATGAAGCGTTCTCCGCGCGTTGTGTCGGCTTCGTCCGGGGCGGCCATGGGTGTGTCTCCTCATTGGTGTCCGCGTCTGACGGCTGCTTTGAGAATGAGGTTACCGCGTTGGCCGCCATGCGTGTGCGACCGATGTCGGAGCGAAGGACGCGGTGGTCATCCGCCCCTGGATTGGACCATCGCGGATCGGTTGACCTTTGTCGCGGCAGTGCGGGGGATCTGATCGACAAACTCGACCGTCTTGGGCACCTTATAGGCGGCGAGTCGGCTCTTGGCGTAGTCGATCACCTGCTGCTCGGTCAGCGCAGACGAGTCGGCTGGCTGTACCACGGCGTGGACTCGGCGTCCCCATTGCGGGTCGGAGAGTCCGATGACCACGACGTCGTCAATGTCGGGGTGCTCGGCAAGGGC
>Ga0070737_10005035_pt1 | contig 12852 bp, 7 predicted proteins | sample Coa_R1_10_FD_66438 | JGI IMG/M metagenome (GOLD analysis project Ga0070737, IMG submission 66438) | Surface soil microbial communities from Centralia Pennsylvania, which are recovering from an underground coalmine fire - Coalmine... | ecosystem: Environmental > Terrestrial > Soil > Unclassified ... | reverse complement strand
CTGTTCGGGGAGGTGTTCGCCCCGGCGACCATCCTGCCGGAGCAGCCGGTGCAGGCTGACTCGCGCTCGGAGCTGCGGTCGCTGCTGCGCCGGGCATCGGGCGGGATCGTGTTCACGACCTTGCAGAAGTTCGCGCCTGAAGCTGCTGGTGATTCCAACCCGGTCTTGACCGACCGCCGCAACGTGGTGGTGGTCGCGGACGAGGCGCACCGGTCGCAGTACGGGTTCACCGAGTCCCTGTCCGCGGACGGCCAGCTGAAGTCCGGTCTGGCCAAGCACATGCGCGACGCGCTGCCGAACGCCACCTATCTCGGGTTCACCGGCACGCCGATCGAGTCGGCTGACAGGTCGACCCGGTCGGTGTTCGGTGACTACATCGACGTCTATGACCTGACCCGCGCCGTTGAGGATGGCGCCACGGTCCGCATCTTCTACGAGTCCCGCCTGGCCAAGGTGTCCCTGGACGCGGACGTGCATGCCACCCTTGATGAGCTGGCTGATGAGATCACCGAGAAGGCCGAGCAGGAAGAGGCCACCCGCGCCAAGTCACGGTGGGCGCGGCTGGAAGCCATCGTGGGCGCCAGTGACCGGCTCGACCTGATCGCCGCCGATATCGTGGATCACTGGGAGAAGCGCCGGGCCGGGCTGGTCGGCAAGGCCATGATCGTGACGATGAGCCGCCGCATCGCCGTCGAGCTGTACGCGCGGATCGTGAAGCTGCGGCCGGACTGGCACAGCGATGACCCGGCGGCCGGGAAGATCAAGGTCGTCATGACCGGGTCGGCTGCTGACCCGGCGGCGTTCCAGCCGCACATTTATTCCAAGGATGTCCGCAAGGCCCTCAAGCTGCGCGCCAAGGACCCCGATGACCCGCTGGAGATTGTCATCGTCCGGGACATGTGGCTGACCGGCTTCGATGCCCCGTCGATGCACACGATGTACGTCGACAAGCCGATGCAGGGCGCGGGCCTGATGCAGGCCATCGCCCGGGTCAACCGCACCTTCCGCGACAAGCCCGGCGGCCTGATCGTCGACTACATCGGCGTGGCCACCAACCTGCGCAAGGCCCTGGCCGAGTACTCGCCCAGCGACCGGGACCAGGCCGGGGTGCCGATCGAGGAGATGGTCGCGGCCATGCTGGAAAAGCACGACATCGTGCGCGGTCTCCTGCATGGCTGTGACTACGACTCCTCCCCGGATCTTCCGGCCGGGCAGCGCCTGGCCCAGCACGCCCTGGTCCTCGACTTCGTGATGGCCGACCCGGACCGCACCGCGCGGTTCCTGGACCAGGTCCTCGCGCTGGCCAAGGCGTTCGCGCTGTGCGGCTCGCGGGACGAGGCCGTCGCCATCCGCAACGATGTGCGGATGTTCGCCGACGTCCGCGCCGCCATCCTGAAGATCCAGAACCCGGATTCCGGCCGCGGCGGCAGCGGCGCCGTCGAACTGGACACCGCCATCGGCCAGCTCGTCAACGAGGCCGTGGCCGCCGACGAGGTCGTCGATGTCTACAAGCTCGCCGGGATCGACCAGCCTGAGCTGTCCCTCCTGTCCGATGAGTTCCTCGACAGCCTCGCGGGCAAGGACAAGCCGAACCTGCAGATGGGGCTGCTGCGGCGGCTGATCAACGACCAGATTCGCACCATCCAGCGGACCAACATCGTCCAGGCCCGCAAGTTCTCCGAACAGCTCGACGAGGCCATCAACCGCTACACCAACCGGGCACTCACCACCGCCGAGATCATCGCCGAGCTGGTCAAGCTCGCCAAGGACATGCGCCAGCAGAACGACCGCCACAACCAGCTCGGCCTGTCCGTAGCTGAAGCCGCCTTCTACGACGCCATCGTCCAGAACGACGCCGCCATCTTGCAGATGGGCGACGACGTGCTCAAGAAGATCGCCGTCGACCTCGTCTACGCCGTCCAGCAGAGCGTCACCATCGACTGGTCCCTCAAAGAATCCGTCCGTGCCGCGATGCGCTCCAAGGTCCGCCGCCTGCTCGCCAAGTACGACTACCCGCCCGACCACGAAGAGAAGGCCATCGAGCTGGTGCTGCAGCAGGCTGAGCTGCTAGCTGGCGCTGAGACTGCGTGATGAGTCACGATCAGAGACTTGATGATCGTCAGTGCCGTGTTGTTAAGGCGCTCGATGATCGCAGCCCGAGACTGGCTGGAGTCTATAGGTCTGCACTGAGCACACTGCGAAGCGAACCAGAATCAGGCTGCGAGGCTGCACGTGTCTCTATGATCTGCCACTGCATGCGCGAGCTAATGACAGGCCTTCCAGCAGCGATGGCTGACACCGCCATTCCGAGGCCCAAGCCTTCCTCTGGTTCGCTCGTCGCCAAACTTCCAGAGTTGCTTGCCAACCACCCTGACGTTGATCTTGGCATCGACCAGGACATAGTCCCAGTGCCGAAGAAGGTCGCTCAGGCACTGGCTTCTCTCGTCACTACTGTGACTCAAGAACAGGGTCGTAATCGGAGTAACGCCGCAGCTCTCGTGACCGATGGCAGTGATCCGAAGCATCCTGCAATCAAGCAGTGGTTGGATGCCTATGAATTCTTTGTAGGCTGGGCGCACCTGGATAGGAATCATGAAAGAGATGGTAAACTTCCCGGTAATGAAGAACTTCTCGCCGTTATCCGTGTGGTCGAGGATGTAATAGATGTCCGTACTACGGTTTTCTTCGAGAACCTTCACGCTGTGGAAGATCTGCTGGCTTCGGCCAATGCGGCCAACGGGGAGGTGTGATGGCAGGATATGTAGCGCCCACTGAGGAACAAGTCAGAGAAGCATTGCGGAGGATCCCCACCCTGCAGCTACGGCGCGCCTTCTTCGAGGGGTTGAAGAACCCTCTATGGGTAACGCCGTTGGCTAAGGCAGGCGCATTCCAGAACCCGCCCGATCCGGAGATTACGAGCGACGGCCTCATCCGTGATGTGTATTGGCCGGAGATTAACTACCTGATTCGTGTCGCTCCTGAGGTTCCGGCAGCAGTAGTTGATGTGCTACTGAAACTTAAGAAGAGTCGTAATGCATGGTTTCGCAGGGGCGTGTTCGCTATTGGAGCTTCGATACCGGCGGATGAAGCTGCGCGCTTGCAGCCGCTTATCAGGTCATGGGTATCTAGCGGCTTTGGCTGGAGGACTGATCCTCGCGAGGTCGTGGGCCTTGCTGTAAATCTGCTCCAAGGCGGCCAGTATGAAGTCGGTAAGTGGTTCGCTGGCCTTCTCTTCAAGCCAGTCAAGACGCCGAACGGCCGTAAGCGAGAACTTGAGGATTATTGGTATGAGGACGGCTTGCCAAGGGTGGTCGCGGCCCTTGGTGATGACGGCCTTTCTGTTGTCTTGCCGTGGCTCGTAGCCTATGAACGTTCCGAGAGTCGCTTGAAGCGCGGTTCGGACATCACGTACGTATCGCGCGATTCAATCCGCAGCAGAATTGACTCGCATGAGAGCGTTGAACAAGCGCTCATCGACGCAGTTCGCGACCTGGCGATCAAGGCGATGCTCCTGGATGCCAAAGAGGCGACATCATCGCTTCTCAAGGCAAAGATGATTCTGGCGAGAAAGATCGCCTTGTTTGCCTTGGCCGAGGCGATCAAGCGAGTGACGGATGACGACGACCGAATGAACGTAATGCTTAGAGTCGCTGCCGATCTCTTGTTTGAAAAGTCATCTCTTAATGACTCCTGCCGTATTGAGTATGCGGAGCTTGCCCGTGCTGTCGCCTCACGATCGGCCGAGACGCTGGAACCCCTTCCGGGATTCATCGATACCGCCTTGAACGTCGACAACGATCGGCTGAGGCAGTGGCTTGGGCGTGACGATGCGGAAGGCTCAGTGGTTGATGAGCGGGTCAGAGACTACAACGAGCGAACGATGCATCGCTGGCTATCGGCAATAGGAGCCGATGCTTTGCCTGAACGGCTACGTGTCACGCTAGCCACCCTGGATGGGCGGTTCGGGGTTATCGAGTCGCCGCTTCAGCCTGAGAAAACTGTCAGTATGTGGAGCGGACCGAACAGCCCGATCACGCAGGACGAGATGTCGATCATGAGTCCGGCAGAGTTGGTAGCGCACCTGGAGAGCTGGCACGACACGGGCAACGGCTGGGGGCCGGAGCCGTCTCATGAGGGGCAGGGCCGTGAGCTGACGGCACTCCTAACGACGAACCCCAAGGCCTTGGCTGGCATCGATGATCTGGTTGCACGCCTCCGTCCGACCTACCTGCGGGCGATCCTGCAGGGCTGGTCAGCAGCGCTTAAGGCCGACTTGGAACCGGACTGGCATCAGGTCGTAGAAGTGACCCAGGGCGTCCTGACCCACAGTGACGAATCGGCGTTCCCCGTCGAAGGCGACCCGTTCGACGATGACGCAAACTTCCGTATGGTGAAGCAAGCTGCCGTTCGATTGCTGGAGGAGGTAGCGCAGAGGCGCTCTGCGCTTAAAGTCCCCGAAGAAGTGGTGGCTCTGCTCGCCGATATGCTCGTTACTCAAGCGGCGGACGAAACAGCCTGGTCCGAGTACATCTCCCACGACGATACAAAGAGCGGTATGGATCCGCTCACCGTGTCGCTCAACTGGCAATGGCCAGTCCGGCTACGTGGTCTCATCTACTTGATGCACGGCAGCAAAGACGCGCCGTGGTACGGGCCGGCACGCTCTGCCCTTGAACGAGAGCTCTCAAGAGAAGACACCCGTGGTGCGTCCCGCGCTGTCCTGGGAGAAGGCCTCGGAAGGCTGCTAGATACCGATCCGGAGTGGCTCAAGCCAAAGTCCTCCGCATGGTTCGGCAATGAAGAAGGAAGCGCTGCCGATCAGCAGATCGTACTCACCACTGCTATGGCAGTACACCGCTATCATCCGAAACTATATGAGCTTCTCTCCCCTTCGATGATCGGCGCGATTAGAGTAGAGAACCCTCTTGTCGCAGGCTGGCGGGCGCAGCCAAGCCCACTTGTGCGGATCGGCGAATGGGTGATCAACGCCATTATATTGGGGCATAAGGAACTCAAGGATCCAGTAGCGCATGCATTCTTCACCACAGCGCAGTCCAAGGTCCGAGGTGAAGCCATCGGGCGAATCGCCTGGGCCTTTATGCATGCCGAGAGAGTCGACGACACGGTCCGTGATCGGCTTGCCAAATTGTGGGATGTGCGGGTTGAGCACGTCCGATACCACCCTGAAGACAAGGAAGAGCTGAGTGAATTCTTCTGGTTTGTGAAGAGTGGGAAGTTCGATGCTACGTGGTGGCTCCCTCGGCTGAAAGATGCAATTGAGCTTAATCCTCAGCTGACTCATACTCAGATGATCGGCAACGAGATCAAGGCGGCGGCGTCTATTGACTCCCGGGGTGCCCTTGATGTCCTCAGGCTGCTCCTTAAGGAGAGTGAGGATATAAGATTTGACTCCTACGATCTCGTACGCAATGCCGTCCCGTTCGTCCTGGCACAAGCAATATCTTCTGGGGACATCGGTCTCAAGGATGAGGCTCTTGCTCTTATGAACCAACTTGGAGAGAGAGGTCACCTTGGCTTGGAAAGCGAAGTGAATGAGATGCTAAAGGGAGAAGGAGCGGCTGCTGCTGAACCGTGAGCGGACTAAAGCATGCTGGCGGGTAGCCTACGCACGCTCCCGACCGTGCGTGTCACGCATCAAGACGCCAGCTGACTTGAGCCTCAGGTGGATGGTGGTTGTGTGGTAGCCAAGCCTATCGGCAATACGGGCGAGGGAGAGGCCTTGAGCATAAAGTTTGGCTGCCTCTTCAACATGACCCAGTGTCATGGGAGCACCGCGAAGTTCTACTCCACGCGATGCGAGCGTCCGGGCCACCGTACGGCGGTCGACTCCGAATGTGCGCCCAAGTTGACGCGTCGTCGCACCAGCCTGGTAGCCAGCGATGGAATCATCAATCTCGGCAGCAGTGAGACGGTGGATCGTCCGATGTACCCGGCGGGTCACTGGCCTCGGACAAGGGGCAGATAGGTCAATCCGGCGATAGGCTGCAAGCGCCCGCTTCAGGGGTGGGGTCACGTTCGACAACTGTCGCCAGAGGACCACTCAGCACCGGCATCGCCCGGGCATCGCTGAGCCGCCTGGGCGAGTCCTGGGTGGCCTGGTCGGGTACCTGAGTGCAGATCTCCAGCGTGATCGAGATGCGGCCGTGCCGCGGAATCGCCCTGGCGACGCGCGGGTGAACGCCGAGCGCGGCCCGGAGAGTGTCACGAGCGATCTTGATCGTGCGCTTACTCGGGTAGTCTCCGGTTCGCCCGCGGAGGCGCCAGACCGGTCGCCAAGCTCGCCAGGGTGGATCGCCCCTCCAATTTTGCCGGGACGATCCAGTCCACCTCAGGTTGAGGACTTATACGTGGGTCCACAGGTTTTCTGAACGCGCCCCTGCCCCATGCCTGAACGTGTCCGTGTCCCGGGTGCGGGGCCGGGATCGCCCGCTCATCAGGCTTGCGAGCCCCAAATGACTCAAAGAGCTGTCTACGGGCCCGCAGTTCATCGAGAAGGTCCGCGGCGTGCGGGCCTGTTTTCCGTTCCCTGCCGGTTCCGGCGCCGGACGCCGAGGGCAGCGGGTGCAGGCGGGCTAGCGGGCTTCGGCAGGCTCACGGCGCAGCGCCTGGCGCAGCCGGATCCGGCCGCCGGTGCGCAGGATCGACCGGCTGTAGATCCCCGCGGCGACCCGCGCCATCCAGACGGTGCCCGCCGCGCACAGCGCCGCGGAGACCACCACCTGCCACGCCGGGACGTCGCCCGCGGCGTACAGCACGGGCATGGCGATCGGCGCCGTGGGCGGCAGGAAGCCGAGGACGTGATAGAAGGCGTTCGCCCCGTTGGCGTAGATCACGGTGTACGACAGGGCATATGCGACGATCAGCGGCAGCTGCACCGGCATGACCGTGGCGTTCACGTCGGACTGCCTGCTGACCAGCGAGCCCGCCGCGGCGAACGCGGTGCAGTAGAAGGCATAGCCGAGCACCATGAACACCCCGCCGGCGAGCACGATGCCGATCGCGGTGCTATGCACGAGGCTGGATCCGGACGCGAACCCGGCGACGATGAAGACGGCCACCATGGCCGCCGTCTGCGCCAGCGCGAGCAGCCCGATGCCGAGCACCTTGCCGACCAGCAGCTGGACCGGCCGGACGACCGCGAGCAGCACCTCGACGACCCGGCTCGACTTCTCCTCGCCGATGCCCAGCGCGATCTGCGACCCGTAGACGCTGATCAGCACCCACACGAGAACCACGGTGAACAGCCCGGTCAGCCGGTTGCCGAGCGGGCTCGACGGCGGCTGGAGGCCGCGCACCGGCAGCGCGATGCCCTTCGCCGCGGCGGCGGCCGCGGCCGGGACCTCCTGGAACAGCCTGCCCAGGCCGGCGAGCTGAGCGAGCACGTTCGGCAGCGTGCCGCCGGATCCGGTGCCGAGCGGGACCTGCTTGACCAGCACCTCACGGTCGGGCACCAGCACGACGCCGACGTCGCCGGAGCGCAGCGCCGCCTCGGCGGCCGCCGCATCCGGCTCGTGCACCACGGTGACCCTGGTCTGCGCGATCCGGCCGGCCTGCTCGATGAGCTGGGTCGCCGCCGCGGTGACGTCGCCTACGTAGCCCACCCGTTCCGGTTTGGCGTGCCGCGACAAGATCGCCGGGAGCGCCACGCCGAGCGCCACCGCGACCAGCAGCACGACCGTGCTGATCGCGAAGACCCGCGTCCGGCCGCGCTGCCGCAGTTCGCGGCGCGCGACCAGCCATGTCATCCGGACGTCGCGGTTCACCGCGCCGCCCCCGCCGCCGTCCCGGTCCCCGCCGCCGTCCCGGCCGTCCCCGCTGCCGTCCCGGCCGTCCGGCCGGCGTGCTCGGCCTCGGCCTGCCCGACCGACGCCCCGGTCGCTTCGCGGAACACCTCCGACAGCCGGCGTGCCTCATAGCTGAAGTGCTCGACCGGGCCGGCCGCCCGCGCGAGGTCCAGGACCCGCTGGGAGTCGGCCCCGCGCGTTAGGGATATCACTACCGTTCCGTCCTGCCGGACGGCCTCGATATCGCCAAGGTCAGCCCCGGCCATCCGCGCCCAGCGGCCGTCCGCGTCGCCGGCCACCCGGACGGCCAGCCGCGGGCGGTCCCCCCGCCGCAGGTCCGCGACCGGCCCGGCCACCACGAGCCTGCCGTGGTGGATGATCGCCACCGCCTCGCACAGGTCCTCCACCAGGTCGAGCTGGTGGCTGGAGAACAGCACGGTGACGCCGGCCGCGGCCCGTTCGGCGAGGATGCCGCTCATGTCGTCGACCCCGCCCGGGTCGAGCCCGGCGAACGGCTCGTCCAGCACGAGCAGTTCCGGATCGTGGACCAGCGCGACGGCGAGCTGTGCGCGCTGCTGGTTACCGTGCGAGAGCCCGTCGACGCGCGCGTCCTCGCGGCCGCGGAGGCCGAGCCGGCCGAGCCAGTGCTTCGCGGCCGCCCGCGCCGACTGCGCTGGCATGTCGTGCAGCGTCGCGAAGTACTCGATCTGTTCGAGCAGCCGCATGCCCGGGTAGAGCCCGCGTTCCTCGGGCATATAGCCGAATTTCCGCCGCGCCTGCTCGCCGACCGGCTCGCCGCGCCAGCGGATCTCGCCCGCGTCCAGGCTGGCCACGCCGAAGATGGCGCGCATCGCGGTGGTCTTGCCCGCGCCGTTCGGGCCGAGGAAGCCGAACACCTGTCCCGCGGGAACGCCGAACGTCAGGCCGTCGAGCGCCGTCACCGTCCCGTACCGGCGGCGCAGGCCGTCGAGCTCCAGCTCCAGCGATGACATATCTAAGTGATATCACATTTACCGACAGGCGGCCAGCGTGCCGGGCGAACAGCGTGCCGGGCGAACAGCGAGCCGGGCGGCCAGCGGGCCGGGCGGCCAGCGGGCCGGGCGGACGGCGTGCCGGGCGGCGTCCGCGCCGGCTTCACTGAGACCGGTCTCAGTGAAGAACGACCGTGCGGTTGCCGTTCAGCAGGACGCGGTGCTCGGCGTGCCAGGTGACCGCGCGGGCGAGCACCTGCGCCTCCACGTCGCGGCCGGCCTCGACGAGCCGCTGCGGCGTGTACGAGTGGTCCACGCGCACCAGCCCCTGCTCGATGATCGGCCCCTCGTCCAGGTCGGGCGTCACGTAGTGCGCCGTCGCGCCCACCAGCTTCACGCCCTTGGCGTATGCCTGGTGGTACGGCTTGGCGCCCTTGAAGCTCGGCAGGAACGAGTGGTGGATGTTGATCATCCGTCCCTCCACCCGCTTGCACACCTCGGGCGACAGGATCTGCATGTAGCGGGCGAGCACGACAAGCTCGGTCTTGGTCTCGTCGATCAGCGACAGCAGCGCGGCCTCGGCGGCCGGCTTGGTCTCCGGTGTCACCGGGATGTGGTGGAACGGCAGCTTGTAGGACTCGGTCAGGTCGCGGAAGGTCTCGTGGTTGGAGACCACGCCGGTGATGTCGATGGGCAGCGAGCCGGACTTCCACCGGAACAGCAGGTCGTTGAGGCAGTGCCCGAGCTGCGAGACCATCAGCAGCGTCCGGATCCGCTCGGAGGCCTCGTAGATCCGCCACGACATGTGGAACGCCTCGGCCACCCAGGAGAAGTCGCGCTCGAGTTCGGCGGTGGGACGGCCGGGCTGGGGCACCGAGAAGTGCACCCGCATGAAGAACAGTCCGCCGTCGGGCTCCCCGTACTGCTGGCTGTCGAGGATGTTCGCCGAATGCTGCACCAGGAAACTGGACACCGCATAGACGATCCCGGGCTTGTCCGGGCAGGACAGGGTCAGGATGAACTCCAGGCCGCCGCGTTCCACCTTGCTCATGCCTACCACCATTCGCGACGGCCGTGCCTGAAGTCAAGAGATCCCCGGCCGCGTTCGGCCGATATGTCTTCAGCCCCCAAATATATGCGGTGCCGCACTGTGCATGGCCCCATGAATGGCGTTTATGGCCCTGCTGAGCACTCTCTTCATGCGATAATCGGCGGGTCCAGCGCATTGTGGGAGACGACAAAGACCAGCCGCCTCAGTCGCCGAGGTCGCGCCTGCGGCGCGCGACATAGTCGTCGAGCTCGGCGCGGATGGCGTCGTCCAGCGGCGGCGGCTCGTAGGCCGCCAGCTTGGCGCGCCAGATCTCGCCCGCCCGGGCGGCAGCGTCCTTGCCGCCGAGGCGCAGCCAGCGCTCGAAGTTCGCGGTAGACGACAGCAGCGGCCGGTAGAAGCAGTCCCGGAAGCGCTCCATCGTGTGCGCCGCGCCGAGGAAGTGGCCGCCGTGGCCGACCTCGGCATGCGCGCCGAACGCGAGCGACTCCTCGGAGATCTCCAGGGGCGTGAACTCTACCTGCAATTCCCGCAGCAGCTCGATGTCGATGATGAACTTCTCATAGCAGCTGACCAGGCCGCCTTCCAGCCAGCCGGCCGCGTGCATGACGAAGTTCGTGCCCGCGAGGAAGGTCGGCAGGAGCGTCATCAGCGACTCGTAGGCGGACTGGGCGTCGGCCGTCTGCGAGGAGTTCAGCCCGCCGCCGGTGCGGAACGGCAGCCCGTAGTGCCGGGCGAGCTGGCCGGTGCACAGCAGCCCGATCGCCGACTCCGGCGTGCCGAACGACGGTGACCCCGACTGCATGTCGATGTTCGACAGGAACGAGCCGAAGATCACCGGGCAGCCCGGCCGGATCAGCTGGGCGAGCGCGATGCCCGCGAGCGCCTCGGCGAGCTGCTGCGCCAGCGTGGCCGGGATCGTCACCGGGGACATCGCGCCCATCAGCAGGAACGGGGTCAGCACCACCGGCTGGCCCGCGGCGCAGTACTCGAACTGCGCCTCCAGCATCCGCTCGTCCCAGCGCAGCGGGGAGTTGCAGTTGATCAGCGAGACCACGGCCGGCGTGGCCTCGATCGCCGCGCGGCCGGCCGCGGCGCCGCCGCCGCGGCCGAACAGGATCGACGTCATCGCGATCGTGTCCGCGGCATTGACGCCGGACACCACGTTGCCCATGTAGATCTTGTCGGTCAGCGTCGCCAGCGCGTAGATCATGTCCAGGTGCCGCGAGTCCAGCGGCGCGTCGTTCGGCTCGCAGATCACGCCGCCGGCCGAGTCGAGCTCGGGAAAGACCTGGGAGAGCTTGCACAGCTGGTGGAAATCGGTGAGGGTCGCGTCGCGCCGCACGTCCCCCTCGCGGACGAACGGCGATCCGTAGACCGCGCCGAACACCATGTGATCGCCGCCGATGTGCACCGAGTTGGCGGGGTTGCGTGCCTGGATGTCGAACTCGCGCGGCGCCTTGGCGACCTGCTCGAGCACGAACTCCGGGTCCAGGTAGACGACCTCGCCGTCCACCCGCTGCCCGGCCTTTGCGAAGAGCGAGACCGCTTCGGGCTTGCCGAACTGCACGCCGATCTCCGAGACGATCCGCCGCCAGCCCTTGTCGAGCACGGTGATCGCGTCCGGCGACAGGATCTCGTACCGCGGCATCCTATTGACAAACACGTCCATATCGTAGAACTTGGTTTCATAAAGTGGAAGTGGGATAGGCCGCACGCGAGACGGAAACGATGAGCAACGCAAACGGCACCCAGGCTGTGGACCGGGCGGCCCGGCTGCTGTCCGAGGTCGTCCACGCCAGCGACCCGGTCACGTTCACCGAGCTGACCACCGCCACCGGGCTGGCCAAGTCCACGACCTCGCGGCTGCTGCTGGCGCTCGAGCGCAACCACCTCGTCCGCCGCGACGACCACGGGCGGTTCCTGCCCGGCGAGATGTTCGTCAGCTTCGCCTGGCGCGGCGGCGCCGACGCGAGCCTGGTCGCGGTCGCGCAGCCCTTCCTTGACCGCCTGGGCAAGGCCACCGGCGAGACCATCAACCTGGGCATCGTCAACGGCCACAGCGTCGAGCAGATCGCCCAGGTGGACTGCGCCTACATGATCGGCGGCACCAACTGGGTCGGGCTGTCGGTGCCGCTGCACGCGTCGGCGCTGGGCAAGGTGCTGCTCGCCTACGGCGCCGCGCAACTGCCGCCGGGGAAGCTGGAAAAGCGCACCGAGAAGACGATCACCAGCGAGGCGGCGCTGCGCGCCGAGCTCGCGGCGGTCCGCGCCCGCGGCTACGCGGTGACCGACGAGGAGCTGGAGCCGGGCCTCATCGCGCTCGCGGCCCCGGTCTTCCGTTACGACGGCACGGTGGTGGCGGCCATGTCAGTCTCGGCCCCGGCGTCACGGATGACGCGGGAAGCGCTGGCGAAGGCCGCGCGAAGTTGCGTTGAGGAGGCCGCCGGGCTGTCATCCGCGCTCGGCTACCGGCCGCGAGCCAGGAAGGGCGGTACCTCGTGACCAGTCCCGTGAGCAGGAACGATCTCCTCGGTGAGCTGTACGACAAGACGCTCACCGGCAACGGCCCGGCGGTGCTCGACCTGACCAGGCAGGGGCTCGCGCAGGGGCTCGGCCCGGAGACGCTGCTGTACGAGGCGCTCATCCCGGCCCTGGAGGAGGTCGGCGCCCGGTTCGAGCGCGGCGACTTCTTCGTCCCCGAGATGCTGATCGCGGGCAAGGCGATGGCCGGGGCGCTGGACGTCCTGCGCCCGCTGCTCGCCGAAACCGGCGCGGAGACGATCGGCAAGATCGTCATGGGCACGGTCAAGGGCGACGTGCACGACATCGGCAAGAACCTGGTGAACATCATGTTCGAGGGCGCCGGGTTCCAGGTCATCGACCTCGGCGTCCAGGTCGCGCCGGAGAAGTTCGTGGCAGCGGTACAGCAGCACAAGCCGGATATCGTCGGCTTCTCCGCCTTCCTCACCACGACCATGCCGATGTTCAAGGCGAACATCAACGCGCTGACCAAGGCGGGCCTGCG
>Ga0070737_10005034_pt1 | contig 12858 bp, 6 predicted proteins | sample Coa_R1_10_FD_66438 | JGI IMG/M metagenome (GOLD analysis project Ga0070737, IMG submission 66438) | Surface soil microbial communities from Centralia Pennsylvania, which are recovering from an underground coalmine fire - Coalmine... | ecosystem: Environmental > Terrestrial > Soil > Unclassified ... | reverse complement strand
CCGCAGCACCCGCGGCACGGGGAGGGGCCGTGGAACCTCTCGCCCCGGGGACCGGGGACCGGGTCGTCGGCGGTGGCGGCCCGGGTGCGGGCGCAGCGCTGCCCCGCCGGGTCCCGGCTGGTGGCCGCGTTCGCGCTCGGCGGGCTGGAGGTCACCCAGGAGACGCTGCTGTGGGACGGCGCGGACCGGGTCGAGTTCCGCACCCACGTCGACGGGTCCATCGGGCACGACCGGCTGCTGCGGGTCCGCTTCCCCGCGGACGTCCCCGGCGGGCTGCCGGTGTACCAGACGGCCACGGCGGTCATCGGCCGGCCGTTCGGCGTCGTCGACGCAGACTCGGCGGACTGCTGGTACACCCTGGACAGCCCGGCGTACCAGTGGTTCGGCCTCGGCTCGGCGGCGCGGGTGCGCAGCGGGCCGGTGCAGGCGATCGGGGTGGCCGAGGTCGTCTGCCCCGAGACCGCGGACGGCCCGCGCGACGCGATCCGTGACCTGATGGCGGCGCTGGCCGCGGCGGGGGTGACCGCGACGTGCGGCCATGCGGACGGCCCCAGGTACGGGGCGATCGACGCGGACTCCAACCTCCCCGACGTCAGGATCGCCGTCGGCGGCCCGGAGGTGAACGGGTTCACCGCCGCGGTGCTGTCCGGCGCGCCGCCCGGCTACGCGAAGGCGCTGGCGTCCCGGCTGGCCGGCTCGGCGGACGGCACCGCGCGGCTGTGGGTGCCCGGCGCGCGCGACCGCGCGGACGCGTTCGGCCCCGGCGCCGACGTGCGCGGCGCCTGCGACCTTCCCGTGCTGGTCGTGGCCGGGTCCGGCCCGGGCGGGCTGAGCACCGCGGTGACGGCGCTGGCCCGCGACCTGGCCGACGCGCTGATCGACGGCGGCGACCCGGTGCCCGGCGACGGCCCGGGCGGCCGCGACGGGGCGGTCGCGCTGGCCGACCGGACGGTCGCGCTGCTGAACCGGGGCACGCCCGGCGGCGTGGTGACGCCCGACGGCACGCTGCACATGTCGCTGATGCGCTCGTGCAGCGCGTGGCCCTCCGGGATCTGGATCGACGGCGAGCGCCGCGCCGCCCCGGACGGCAGCAGCTTCGCCTGGCAGCACTGGAGCCACACCTTCGAGTACGCGCTGGCCTCCGGCCCCGGCGACTGGCGGGCGGCGGGCCTGGTCGCCGCCGCCGAGGACTACAACCACGACCTGATCGCGGCCGCGCCCGGCCTGGGCGCCCCCGCCGGGGCCGCGGCGGGCACCCCCGGCCCGGCCGGGGCCGCGGCGGGCCCCGGCGGCCCGCTGCTGTCGGTCGAGCCGGCGAACGTCGCGGTCGGCGCCGTCAAGCCGCGCGGCAACCCGCTCGCCTCGGGCAGGCCCCCGGCGGCCGGGGCCGGCGCGGCAGAGGTCACCGTCCGGCTGCGGGAGACGGCGGGGCGGGCCTGCACGGCGCGGCTGCGGTTCCGCGGCGGCTCGTCGGCCCGCCTGACCGGCCTGCTGGAGGAGGCCGACGGCGCCGCGCTGCCGGCCGCCGGGGACGGCGCCTTCGCCGTCGACATGCCGGCTTTCGGTACCGTCACCCTCGCGGTCGCGGCGCCCCGGGCCGCCGGGCCGGCCCCGGCGCCGCCCCCGCCGGCGGCGGGCGGGCCGGTGTACGGGCGCTACTGGCTGCACGGCACGGGCCCGGCGCCTGCCGGGAACCTGCCGGTCGCCGTGCACCTGTCCCCTACCAGGGTGGCGCTGCCCGACCCGGCCGGGCGGGCGGGCCTGCGGCTGACGGTGGCCTGCGGCCCGCGGGCCGCCGCCGGGACGGTGCGGCTCGACGTGCCCGCCGGGATCGACGTGACGCCGGGCGGGCCGCTGGAGTACCGGCTGGCGCCGGGCGGCCACGCGGCCTGGGACCTGGCGGTCCGGGCGGCACCCGGCACGCCCGCGGGCCGCTACTTCGTGGCCGCGCGGATCCGCGACGAGCGCGGCCTGCTTGTCGAGGACGTCGCCATGGTGGCGGTCGGCGAGCGCCGGTGGCCCGACCCGGCGCTGCCGCCGGAGGAAGCCCTCGAGGCCATGCTCGCCGACTCGGCGGCCGGCACCGCGGAGGCCGAGCTCGCCGTGCTGACCCCGGAGCTGCGCCTGCCGCCGGGCGGCCGCGGTGAGCTGCAGGTCCGCGTCACCTGCCGGCTCGGGTCGCAGCTGCGCGGCGAGGCCCGGCTCATCTCGCCGTTCGGCACCTGGCAGCTGCTCCGGCCGCCGGCGCTGGGCTTCGCCGCCGGGCCGGGCGAGTCGGCGGTGCTGCGCTTCGCGGTGACCGCGCCCGCGGACGCCAGGCCCGGCGCCGCGTGGTGGGCGCTGGTGAAGGTCGCCTACTTCGGCAGGGTCCGCTACACCGAGGCCATCCCGGTGACGGTCTGCTTAGCGGGGCACGCCCAGCCGCTCGGCGAGCCAGTCGGCCGCCTGCGGGCGCCAGCGGTAGCTGATGTTCATGCACACGTGGTTGCCCTCCTCGAACAGCCACAGCTCGGCGTTCGGCGCCTCCTTGGCCACCCGGGCCGCGTGCTGCCAGGGGATCAGCCGGTCCTGCTTGCCGAAGACCACGATCATGGGCTGGGTCAGCCGGGCGAGCACGCCCCGCAGGCTGAGCCGGGCGGCGAACGCGTAGGTCTCCTCCCTGCTGGCCGTCCCGCTGTTGTGCGCGAACGTGGCCAGGCTGTGCGGGGCGCGGTGCCGGATCAGCTCGCCGTAGTCGTAGGGGCCGCCGCAGATCACGACCGCGCGGATCCGCGGCTCGAAGGCCGCCGCGCGCGCCGCGTAGTAGCCGCCGAGGCTCACCCCGAGGACGCCGACCCGGCTGCCGTCGAGGTCGCCGCGGGCGCACAGCACGTCGAGGGCGGCGGCCACCGGCGCCTCGAAGTCCGGCCGGATCTTCAGGGCGTACCCCGTCTCGCCCTGGCCGGGGCCGTCGAGGGAGAAGGTGGCCATCCCGCGGGCCAGCAGGATGTTCTCCGCCGCGAGGAACTCCTCCTTGGCCGAGTCCAGGCCCGCGATGAGCAGGACGAGGGGCGGGCGCCCGGCCCCGGGGGGCCGCCGCAGGTTGCCGACCATGGTGGCGCCCGCGAAGCCCAGTTCCACCCGTTCCGCCGTCGGGTCGAGCAGCCGGTGGGCCTTCGCCATGGCCGCCACCGCCCGGTCGGCGGCCGCCCGGTGCCTGGCCATGTCCAGCATCCAGACGAACTTGGCGAAGTGATAGCTCAGCGCCGCGCGAGCCCACGCCTCGCCCGCGGTCAGGCGTCGGCCCCTCGCCTCCGCCTCGCGGGCGAGGCCGGCGTGCAGGTCCCCGTTGGCGCACCACGCGTCCAGCCAGTCCGCCCAGCGCTGCAGCGGCCCGGTGACCCGGGCGAAGTCACCGGGGTCGACGCCCTGCGCGGTGAAGCGGGGACCCCAGTTGGCCACGGCCGAGGTGATTTCCGCGTCCGGCACGGGATGCGCCTCCCTCCGTCGCGCCCGCGGCCGGGAACCCGGGCCCGGTTGCGGGCCGGCCAGGCCCGCCGCGGGGCTGCAACCGTTTGCACACCCTAGTCAGCGCGGGATGCGGCTGTCAAGGACCGGCCGCCGCCTGCGGCGCGGCCCTGCGCGGCGCCGGCAGCGCCCGTTCCGCCCCCCGGCGGCCCGCGGCCCGGGCTGCCCGTTCCGTCCCCCGGCGGCCCGCGGCCCGGGCTGCCCGTTCCGTCCCCCGGCGGCCCGCGGCCCGGGCTGCCCGTTCCGTCCCCGAGCGGCCCGCGGCCTGCGCTGCTACGATTGCTAGGCTGCTTGCGCTATCGTTTGCGACCGACCGAGCGAGGGGGATGTGCCGTCCGGCGACCGGGAGGACCGCGCCCTGCCGGCACGCGCGGGCGCGGGGCCCGCCGGGCGCGGCGCGGCGACCGGGGAGCGCCGGCCGCCGCGGCTCAAGGACGTCGCGGAGGCCGCGGGCGTGCACGTGTCCACGGCCTCGCGGGCGCTGAACGAGCGGACGGCGGCGCTGCTCAGCCCGCAGACGCTGCAGCGCGTCCGCCGGGCCGCCGACGGGCTCGGCTACCGGGTGAACGGCATGGCGCGCGCGCTGAAGCTGCGGCGGTCGCTGTCGGTCGGCATGGTGGTCCCCGACATCACCAACCCGTTCTTCCCGCCCGCGGTCCGGGGGGCGGAGGACGTGCTCGACCGGGCCGGGTACTCCCTGCTGCTGGCCAGCTCGGACAACGACGCGGGCAAGGCGCGGCGCCAGGTGGCCGCGATGCTGGAGGGGCAGGTGGACGGGCTGCTGCTGGCCATGGCGCGCCGGGAGGATCCGCTGGTGGACGAGCTGCGGGCCGGCGGGACGCCGCTGGTGCTGGTCAACAGGACCATCGACCGCGGCGGGGTGCCGGCGGTCGTGCCCGACGACTTCCACGGCACGCTGCAGGCGGTCGAGCACCTGCACGGGCTCGGCCACCGCCGGCTCGCCTTCATCTGCGGCCCGCTGTCCACCTCCAACGGCGCGCGGCGGCGGGCCAGCTTCGAGCAGGCGCTGCGGCGGCTCGGCCTGCCGCCCGGGCCCGCCATGGAGACGCCGGCCTTCGACGACGCTGCGGGCTACGCGGCGGGGCAGGCCCTGCTCGCCGGGCACCCGGAGATCACCGCGGTGGTCGCCGGCAACGACCTGCTGGCCGTCGGGATCATCGCCGCGGCGGCGGGGCTGGGCCGCCGCTGCCCGGCGGACATCTCGGTGGTGGGCTTCAACGACATGCTGCTGGCCGGCCGCCTGCAGCCGCCGCTGACCACCGTCCGCGTCCCCCAGTACGACGTGGGGGTGCGGGCGGCGGACATGCTGCTCGCCCTGGTCGCCGAGCCCGGGCGGCGCCCGGAGACCGTGCTGATCTCGGGCGAGCTGGTCGTGCGCGGCTCCACCGCGCCGCCGCCGCCCGCCGCGGCGGGCACCACTTGACAGGGCCGCCGCGGGTGTACCACCATGTGATGCAAACGGTTGCATCACGACGCACACGGAGGAAGGCGCCGGTGGGCCAGGGCGGGCACGGCGGTGCCGTGCTGGCGGGCCTGCTGGCCGAGCACGGCGTCCGCCACGTGTTCGGGGTGCCGGGCGGGCAGACGCTGGCGCTGTACGACGGGATCCTGGACCGCCCCGCCGAGCTCGCCCACGTGCTGGTCCGCGACGAGCGGTCCGCCGCCTACGCGGCGGACGGCTACGCGCGGGTGACCGGCCGGGTGGGGGTCTGCGACGCGACCGTGGGGCCGGGGGCGGCCAAGCTGCCGTCCGGCCTCGGCGAGTCGCTGGGCGGGTCGGTGCCGGTCATCGCCCTGGTCAGCGAGCTGCCCGCGCGCATGGCCGTGCACAGGTACCGGTCGGCTGCCTCGCAGGCGCTCGACCAGGCGGCCCTGCTGGCGCCGGTCACCAAGTGGCTGGCCAGCGTCCCGGACCTGGAGTCGATGCCGGGGCTGGTGCGCCGGGCCTTCCGGGAGGCGACCAGCGGCCGGCCCGGGCCGGCCGCGCTGCTGCTCCCCCAGGACGTCCTCGACTCCGCCGCCGGCCCGTGCCCGCCCCGCGCGGCCAGCGCCCGCTTCGGCGCGTTCCCCGCGTTCCGCCCGGCGCCGGAGCCCGCCGACGTCGCCGCCGCGGCCGCCGTGCTGCGCCGGGCCGCCCGGCCGTTCCTGCTCGCCGGCGGCGGCGTCATGCACTCCCAGGCCGGACCGGCCCTCACCGCGCTCGCCGAGCGCCTGTCCGCCGCGGTGGGGACCACCCTCACCGGCAAGGGCGCGATCGGCGAGGGCCACCCGCTCAGCGTGGGCGTCGTCGGCACGATGGGCACCGCCGCGGCCGCCGCGGCGCTCGCCGAGGCGGACGTGGTGCTGCTGGCCGGGGCGAAGTCCAGCAGCGGGGCCACGTACGGCTGGACGCTGCCCCGCGCCGGCCAGGCGGTCGTCCAGCTTGACGTGGACCCGGCCGAGCTGGGCCGGGCATTCGACCCGGCGGCCGTCCTGCTCGGCGACGCGCGCGCGGGGCTGGCGGCGCTGCTGGCGGAGCTGGGCACCGGGACCGGCCCGGACCGGGGCGCCTGGCGGGCGCGGGTGGCCGGCCTGGCCGCGCAGTGGCGGGCCGCGCGCGACCGCGAGCGCGGCAGCGACGCGGTGCCCATTGCCCCGCAGCGCGTGCTCGGCGAGCTGGAGACGGCGCTGGGGGCCGGCGACTGCCTGATCTGCGACGCCAGCCTGGCCAGCGGATGGGGCGGCGCGTACTTCGAGCAGCGCAGCCCGGGGCGGCGGGTGCTGTGCCCGCGCGGGCTGGCCGGGCTCGGCTACGGCGTGCCCGCCGCGATCGGCGCCGCGATCGGCAGGGCGGCCGCGGCAGCAGGCAGCGGCCGGACCGTGGTGCTGACCGGCGACGGGGCGCTGGGGTACGCGGTGGGCGAGCTGGCGACGGTGACCCAGCTGCGGCTCCCCGTCACCGTCGTGGTGCTCAACAACCGCTCGCTCGGCTGGATCCGCTGGTACCGGCGGATCACGTTCGGCCGCGGGTGGGAGGACGAGGATTTCGCCGACGTCGCCTACGCCGAGGTGGCGCGCGGGTTCGGCATGCTCGGCGTGCGCGTCACCCAGCCGGGGCAGCTCGGCCCGGCGCTGGCGTCCGCGCTGCGCAGCGACCGGCCCGCGCTGGTGGACGTGGTCACCGAGGCATGGCAGACCCCGATCGGCTCCCACCGAAGCGCGGTCGCGCACGGCGCGGCCGCCGGATACGGAGGCTGAGGCCATGCCGCGTCACCCCGACCGCCAGCTCGAGCGGCTGGCCCAGCCGGCCGCGGCCCGGATGCTGGCCGCCAGCGGGACCGCGGTCGTCGCCGCCGGCAGCGTCGAGCAGCACGGCGGGCACCTGCCGCTGGGCACCGACGCCTTCGCCGCGGTGTCCATCGCGGAGCGGGTCGCGTTCCGGCTGGACACGGCGGTCGCTCCGCTCGGCCCCGTCGGCGTGGCCCCGTACCACCTGGCCTGGCCGGGCACGCTGTCCCTGGCGCCGGCCACGCTGTCGGCGGTGCTGGTCGACGTGTGCGGCGCGCTGCGGCTGGCCGGGGTCTCGCGGATCGTCCTGGTCAACTGGCACGAGGGGAACTCGGCGGTCCTCCGGCTGGCCGCCGCGGAGGCGCAGCAGCGGCACGGGCTGCACATCGTCATCGCCGAGGCGCACGTCATCACGCACAGCCTCTATCCGGACGAGATGGAGTTCACCCACGCCGGGTCGATGGAGACGGCCGCGGTGCTCGGCTACGAGCCGGGGCTGGTCCGCCGGGACCGCGCGAGGGAGCCCAGCGACCTCACGTCGGGGCAGGCGGCGCACGCGCTGTTCCGGCAGCCGGACGTCTACCCCGTGCTGCGCGACTTCCGCCAGATCGCGCCGACCGGGTGGTACGGCAGGCCCGAGCAGGCCGACGAGCAGCGGGCGGAGGAGGTCGCGGAGGCGGTGGCCGATCACATCGTGCGCCGGGCGAGGGAGATCTGGGCGGCCCTCGGCACGGCGGGCGGGGCCCCGCCCGCCGCCGGGAACGGGGCGGCCGCCGCCGGGGCGGACCGATGACCGCGCCGGCGCCGGCCGAGATGGACGCGGCGCTGCTGCGCGATTTCGGCGAGCTGGTGCTGGCGCGGGTCCCGGTCCCGCAGCCGGGCCCCGGAGAGGTGCTGTGCCGCGTCCGCGCCTGCGGGATCTGCGGCACCGACCTCAAGATCGTCGCCGGCGACTACCGCGGCACCTGGCCGCCGTCGCTGCCGTTCATCATCGGGCACGAGTGGTCTGGCGAGGTGGCCGCGCTCGGCCCGGGCACCGAGCGCAGCGGCCTGGCCGTGGGCGACCGGGTGGTGGCCGAGAATCACGCCGGCTGCGGTGCCTGCCCGATGTGCCGGGCGGGACGGTACAACCTGTGCGAGCGGGTCCGCGAGCCCGGGTTCAAGCTCTACGGGCACACCGCGCCCGGGGCGCTGGCGGAGTACGCGGTCCGGCCCGCGGTGGCGCTGCACACAGTGCCGCCGCAGGTCAGCGACGTGGCGGCGGCGCTGGTCAACCAGGGAGCGCTCGCGGTGCACGCGGCCAGGCGGGCAGGGGTGGGCCCGGGAGCCTCCGTTGCCGTGTTCGGCCCCGGGCTGCTCGGGCTGCTCATGCTCCAGGTGGCGCGGGCGGCCGGGGCGGCCCGGCTGGTCACCGTGGGCCGCGGCACGCGGCTGGCCTGCGCGCGCGAGCTGGGCAGCACCGACGTGGCGGATTACACCGCCGGGGACCCGGTGGCCGCGGTCCGCTCCGCCACCGGCGGGCGGGGCGCGGATTACGTGTTCGACTGCTCGGGAAACCCGGCGGTGCTGGCGCAGGCGATGCGGGCCGCGCGCCGCGGCGGGACCGTCGCGGTGCTCGGCCTGGCCGGCGGCCGCAGCGCCGAGCTGCCGGTCGACCCGCTGGTGCTGGACGAGCTGAACGTGCTCGGCGTGCGCTCCAGCCCGAACGCCTACCCGGCCATGATCGCCCTGCTGGCCTCCGGCGCGGTGCGGGCCGGGCCGCTGACCACGCACGTGTACCCGCTGCGCGAGATCGCGGCCGCGTTCGGCGCGCTGGAGCGGAGGGAAGCGATCAGGCCGATCATCATCATGCGGGAGGCTTCGTGATGGGCGTGTCGAGCCGCACGGGCGGATTCCGGGTGGCGCGGTCAGGCGGCCGTGCGGGCGTTGCGCGCGGACGGCCGGCATGACAGCCGAGATCGGCGGGGTCATCGGGACCCCGGTCACCCCGCTCAGCGCGGCGAACGAGGTGGACCTGGACACGCTGCAGCGGATCTGCGGCTTCCTGGTGGCGCACGGGGTCACCGGGCTGGCGCTGCCCATGCACACCGGCGAGTCGCTCAACCTGAGCATGGCCGAGCGCAAGAGCCTGGTGGAGGCGGCGGTGGCGGCCGCCGGCGGCCGGGTCCCGGTGTTCGCGCACGTGAGCCTGCCCGGCACCGACCAGGTGATCGAGCTTGCCCGGCACGCGGAGAAGGCCGGCGCCGCCGCGGTGATCGTGGTCACGCCCTACCACTGGCGGCCGCCGCGGGCGGCGCTGCTGGCCCACTTCACCGCGGTCGCCAGGGCGGTGTCGGTGGCCGTGCTCGCCTACAACTTCCCGAGCCGGCTGGGCGTGGGCCTGGACGCCAGCCTGCTGGCCGACCTGATCGCCCGGTGCGACAACTTCGCCGGGGTCAAGGACGCAAGCTACGACATGCAGTCCTTCACCGAGGCATGCGCGCGCACCAGCGCGCTGCGCCCGGGGTTCGCGATGCTCACCGGCGTGGAGTACCTGCTGACCTCGATGCCCGTCGGCGGCGCCGGGTGCTTCTCGCCGTCGGCGGCCATCGCCCCGCGCCTGGTCCGCGCCCTGTACCAGGCCTGCCGCGACGGCGACATCGCCGCGGCGCGGCCGCTGCAGCACCGCGCGTCCGGCCTGTGGCACCTGCTGCGCGAGACCGGCTACCCCGCCTCGGTCAAGGCGGCGATGGCGGTCTTCGGCCGTCCCGCCGGCGGCGTCCGGCTGCCGCTGCTCGACCTGGACGCCGCGGCCGTTCGCCGCCTGCGCGACGGCATGGCGGGGCTCGGCCTGCTCGACAGCGAGCCGCACGGCTGGGGCTGACCCGCACGGACGGTGCTGACCCGCACGGACGGGGCTGACCCGCGGGGACGGGGCTGACCCGCGGGGACGGGGCTGACCCGCGGGGCCGGGGCTGGCCCGCGGGGGCGGGCGGTCAGCGGCCGCGGATCACCGGCAGCAGCAGCGAGGACGGAGTCCGCGCCCCGGTGTGCACCCGGGTGACCGCGGCACGCCTGGCGGCCGGCCGGTCGTGCGGGTCGTCGTGCGCGAACGGCCCGGAGCCGCGGAACCCGTCCGGTCCGGCGGCCTCGCCCGGCCGGGCGAAATCCCGCCCGGCCACGGTCAGCGCCACCCGGTACCCAGCGGGCAGGACCACGCAGGTCGGCCACAGCTCCACCGCGGCCGGGCAGGCGGCGCCGGGGCGGGCCGGCTCGGCGGCCCGGTGCGGGTGCCACGGGCGCCACGGCAGCGACCGGGCCGGGTCCACCGCGCGGTGCGACAGCCGCAGCCATCCCTGCGACAGCGGGGCACGGGGGTCGTTGGCGCCGGGGAAGGTCACCTCCCGGCCGCCGGGCGCGAACGCGCGCAGGGTGAGGAAGAGGTCGGCGTCGTCGGCCGCGCAGCTGACGAACAGGTCGGCCGCCAGCGGCCCGGTGAGCTCGAGCGGCGCGGGCAGCGGCGGCGAGGCGAACGTGACGCCCTCGCCGCGGCCGTCGAAGGCCGCGCTGGCCGCGGCCGCGGGCGGCTGCCCGGACCCGTCCAGCAGCAGGCCGCCGGCGTCCAGGTACCAGCGGGTCCAGGCGGTGCCGGGCAGCGGCCAGGCGCGCTCGCCGCGCCGCCGCTGCGGCCCGTCGGCGTGCCGCACCGTGATCTGCACCGCCGGCTCGGCGTCCCAGCCGTTGTCGGCGCCGGCGAGGAAGCGGTCGAAGAACCGGCGCTGCAGCGACAGCCCGTGGCCGGTGTAGAACAGCTCCTCGTGCCGGCCGGTGTGCACCTCCAGCCACTTGGCGGCCGAGCCGGCCCGGGTGAAGCCCTCGAAGTTGCCGCGGCTGTGCAGGCCGAGGCCGCCCCAGTTGGCCGCCGACAGCAGCGGCACCTGGATCCGGCCCAGGTCGGCGCTGCGCTCGGCATGCCAGGCGTCGTCGAACCGGTGCGCGCGGACGGCCCCGAGGTAGTCGGCGCGCTGCCGCTCCAGGTCGCCGCCGGGGAGCGTCTCCGGGCCCGTCACCAGCCCGTCGGCGGTCCACGAGGACCGCGGCCCCGCGGTGCCGCGCCCGTGCTGCACCGGCAGCACCTGCCGCGGGTACCAGCGGCCGAGGAACCCGTTGCTGAGGATCCCGCCGTGATGCGTCATGTCGCGGTAGTGGTCGCTGGCGCCCTCCCAGGGCAGGATCGCGGCCAGGTGCGGCGGCCGGAGCGCGGCCACCAGCCACTGGTTGATCGCGTAGTAGGAGATGCCGCACAGGCCCACCCGGCCGTTGCTCCAGCTACGGGTCCCGGCCCACTCGATGGCGAGGTAGTAGTCGCGGACCTCGCGCCGGGACAGCAGGTCGAGCAGCCCGGGCGACCGGCCGGCCCCCCGGGAGTCGACCCGGACCACCGCGTACCCGTGCGGGACCCATCGTTCCGGATCGACGGTCTCCCAGTTCATGTGCGCGCAGCTGGACCCGTCCGCGATCTCCGGGTGCCCGGCGAGCAGGCGCTCCCACCGGGCCGCGAACCACTCCGCGGCAAACGGCAGGCTCTTCCCGTACGGCCCGAGCGACATGATCACCGGGCACGGCGCAGGCCCTGGCGGCCGGAACACGTCCGCGCGCAGGACGAGCCCGTCGTCCATCGGGATGGGCACGTCCCGCTGCACCACCATCGGCACGGCCGCGGCGCGGGCGGGGCCGCGGGCGCCTGGTGCTGCCATCTCCGCCTCCGGTGGCCGCCGGTCCGGCTCGGTTCCGGCCCGGCGCAGCCGCGGGCACGCGGCGCGCCGGTCCTGCACCCAAACCGTTGACACCCTGTTTTGCGCACCGTACCATGAGTGCAATCGTTTGTGTCACACCTCGTTCATATCGCGAAGGCACTGCGCGCGAGGCGCGGGCCAGGCCCGCCCGGCCACGGCCAGCGCGCGACCCCGTGACGGTCCTGGCGAACCGGCCGCGCCAGCCCCGTCACGGTACGGACAACGGCTCCTGCAAGACATGCGGCCTGCGCGGGCGGCGAGCCGGCTCCGGCGCCGCGGGGCGGGTCCCCGGCCGGCGGCACGGGCAGGCACAGCGGCGGCGGTTACGGGCACGGTGACGAGCAGGTTCAAGGATCGGCTGGCGGCAGCGAGGCTGCGCCAGGCAGGCGCCCGAGCCGAGGGAGGGCACGTGCTGGTGAAGGCTCCCGGAGCCAGGAAGCTGCCGGACCGCCCGGGTGCCGCCGCGGCCAGGCGCGGCGGCGGGCCGGTCCCGGGTAGGGCCGCAGCCGGGCGGCGCCCGGCTGCGCAGCCGGCGGCGGCACCCGGCCGGCGGCCGCAGTCGCGGCCATATCGTCATCGAATCGCCGTTTCATGCTCCACCGTTGAGCATTATCGTGACCGGAAGTCGTGACGGCCGCGCCCGAGCCCTGGCGCCCTCCCGCATCATCGCGCCGGGCGCGCTCCGGCCCTGCGGCAGCGTCAGCACCTGCGACAGCGTCGGCCGGCGGCCTGGCCGGCCACCCGAATCAGGAGGTTGATCATTTCCCATGGAAATCGGCAGACAGACCGGCGTGCGGCGCAGCGGCCGCACCCTGGGCATATGGGCGGCGGGGGTAGCGGCGCTCGCGGTGGCGGCGGCAGGGTGCAGTTCGTCCTCGTCGTCGTCGGCCGCGGGCAAGTCGTCGGCGCCGATCACGGTCGGCGTCTCGGTCTCGCTGTCGGGTGACTTCTCCGGCGACGGCCTTGCCACCAAGCAGGGCTACGAGACCTGGGCGGCGTACCAGAACGCGCGCGGCGGGATACTCGGCCGCCAGATCAAGCTGGACTTCCTGTCCGACGGCTCCAGCCCGACCCAGGTGGTGACCAACTACCAGAAGCTCATCACCGTCGATCACGTGAACTTCGTCCTGGGGCCGTACTCGACGCTGCTCACCAAGCCGTCCTCGGTGATCGCCAACCGGTACGGCTACGTGATGCTCGAGGGCATCGGCGGCGGGCCGTCGGTGTTCCAGCAGGGCCTGCACAACGTGTTCGACGTCAGCGCCTCGGCCAAGTACCAGCTGATCAC
>Ga0070737_10005033_pt1 | contig 12859 bp, 10 predicted proteins | sample Coa_R1_10_FD_66438 | JGI IMG/M metagenome (GOLD analysis project Ga0070737, IMG submission 66438) | Surface soil microbial communities from Centralia Pennsylvania, which are recovering from an underground coalmine fire - Coalmine... | ecosystem: Environmental > Terrestrial > Soil > Unclassified... | reverse complement strand
ATCGCGACCGCGGTCGCGGCGGTGAAGGCCGGGGCGGTCGATTACCTGCCGAAGCCCGTCGATGCCGATGCCGTCGAGCGGGCGCTCTTGGCGACCGATGCCGCCCTGCCGCCGCCGCCCGAAGATCCGATGTCGGCCGACCGGGTGCGCTGGGAGCACATTCAGCGCGTGTTCGAGCAATGCGACCGCAACGTCTCGGAAACCGCGCGTCGCCTCAAGATGCATCGCCGCACGTTGCAGAGGATTCTCGGCAAGCACGCGCCCCGCAGCTAAGCGCGGCGCCGCCGAGAAGCGGCGTTAATTCCCCTTAAGGTTAATGCTTTTTTTATGGCGCGACCGCCCCTAGGCGCCGCAGATGGACGGGTCTTAACCTTTCGCAAAAGCTGTTGCGTTAGTTTTGCAGCACGCGGCGCCGGTCCGTCGCGGCGCGGATCGCAACGGCAGAATGGCACAAGCAGCAAGCGAAAAAACGGCTAACGTGGAGCATCTGCTCCACGAATTCACCGAGCGCCTCGAAAAGCATCCTTTCGGGTGGCGCGCGGTGGTGCTGAATTTGTCGCGCCTCCGGCCCGACAATCGCCGCGCGCAGCAAATCCGCATTGCCGCCAACACATTCGAAGGTCTCGTCCGTCATTTCGAAGGCCAGATCTTCCTGTTGGGCCAGGGCGATATCGTCTTCATCTGCAAGGATGCCGATGTCGCCTCGGTCGACAACGCCGTCAACAAGGTACGATTCCTTTTCGGCGACGATCCGCTCGCCGCGGCAATCGACGACATCCAGTCCGACGGCTTTTCGACGTGGTACGATCTCGCGCGCGAATACGTCAAATTCGCCGGCTTCGTGCAGCAAATCTATCTCGAAGAGCAGCGCCGGCAGAAGCGTCTCGCCGCGATCGCCGGCGACGCGCAGCGCAGCGCGCGCCAGCCGATGGATCCGCAGGCGCTCGCCGAGCTGAACACCATCATCGCTCGCGCCGATCTCAGCAACGTGCTGCGCCGCCAAGCGGTTTGCGCCATCGCCCCCGGCGAGCCGCCGAAGGCGATCTATCGCGAAGTCTATGTCTCGATCCCCGATCTGCGCGATGCGGTCATGCCGAAGCGCGACATCGCGTCGGATCGCTGGCTGTTCCAGTATCTGACGCAGACGCTCGACAAGCGCGTGCTCGCGATCCTGAGGCGCGGCGACGACAGCTCGCTGGCGCATTCCTACAGCGTCAACCTCAATATCTCGACCTTGCTCTCGCCCGATTTTCAGGCCTTCGACCAAAGCCTGCGCTCGGGCTCGCGCGGCAGCATCGTCATCGAGATTGAGAAGGTCGATATCTTTAACGATCTCGGTGCTTATATCTTCGCCCGCGACTACGTGCGCGAGCGCGGCTATCGCGTCTGCCTCGACGGCGTCAACGCCTTGACCCTGCCCTTCATCGATCGCGAGCGCCTGGGGCTCGATCTCGTCAAAGTGTTCTGGTCGGCCGATCTCGGCGATCCGGCGCGTCCCGAGCGGTCCGCCGAGGTGCGCGCCGCGATCGAGCGGGTCGGCAAGTCGCGCGTTATCATCGCCCGGTGCGACACCGCCGATGCCGTGCGCTTCGGCCATGAATGCGGTGTGCAGCTGTTCCAGGGCCGCCATATCGACCGCCTGCTGACCGCGACCGGCAATACCTCGATCCGCGGCCGGCTTGCGGCTGCCAACCAGGCTGCCGCCGCCCGTTAGTGGGGGCGTCAACACTTAGGTTGTCCTTGCCAGCATGCGGGCGCCGACTTAATAAAAGTCCGGTGAGTACTTCCGACCTCATTCCGTTGGTCGAACAGTTGAAGCAGGCGCAGGTTCTGTGCGTCGGCGACCTGATGCTCGATCATTACATTTACGGCCGCGTCGAGCGCATCTCGCCCGAGGCGCCGGTCCCGGTCATCCATATCGAGCGCGAAGAGCGCACGCTCGGCGGCGCCGGAAATGTGCTGCGCAATCTGCACGCGCTTGGCGTCAATACCTGTTTCGTTTCCGTGACGGGCACCGATCCTTCGGGGCGTGAGGTCGCGCGCATGGTCGCTGGGCTCGGCGGCGGCGAGGCGCATGTCTTGGCCGAGCGCGGCCGCATCACCACGCTCAAGACGCGCTATGTCGCCGGAACGCAACAATTGCTGCGCGCCGATCAAGAAAGCGTCGCGCCGCTACCGGCCGAGCTGCGCACCGATCTCGTCAAGATCGTCGCCGATGCGCTGCCGCATTACAAAGTCGTCGTGTTGTCGGATTATGCCAAGGGTGTCCTCGGCGGCGGCGCCGCGGCCGAGCTCGTCGCGGCGGCGAAAGCCGCCGGTTGCATCATCGTCGTCGATCCCAAGGGCCACGATTATTCGATCTATCGCGGCGCGACGATCTTAAAGCCGAACCGGCCGGAGCTGGCGCTTGCGACGAAGATGCCGGTCGGCAGCGACGAGGACGTCGTCAAGGCGGCGCGCGCGCTGATCGCGGCGCATGGCTTCGGCGCGCTGCTCGTTTCTTGCGGCAAGGACGGCATGCTGGTTATCGAGGCGGAAGGCGAGCCGTTGAAGCTTGCGGCCGAGGCGCGCGAAGTGTTCGACGTCTCGGGCGCCGGCGATACCGTGATCGCGGTGCTGGCGGCGGCGCTCGGGGCGGGGATCGGCCTCGCCGATGCGGCGCGGCTCGCGAATGCGGCGGCGGCGATCGTCGTCGGCAAGGTCGGCACCGCGGTTGTCGAGCCGACCGAGATCGAAGCCGCGCTGCTCGATCGCGACACGATCGAGCATCGCAAGACTTTGCCGTTATCGCTGGCGCTCGATCAGGTGGCGCGCTGGCGGCGCAACGGCTCGAAAATCGGCTTCACCAACGGCTGTTTCGATCTGCTCCATCCCGGCCATGTGACCTTGCTCGGCCAGGCGAAAGCGGCCTGCGATCGCCTCATCGTCGGCATCAACAGCGACGCGTCGGTGAAGCGGCTGAAAGGTCCGGGCCGGCCGGTGCAGAACCAGGATGCACGCGCCGCCGTGCTCGCCTCGCTCGCCGCGGTCGATATCGTCGTCGTGTTCGACGAGGACACACCCGAGGCGCTCATCGAAGCGCTCAAGCCCGACCTCCTTGTCAAAGGCGCGGATTACCGGCTCGATCAGGTCGTCGGCGCGGACATCGTCAAAGCCTATGGCGGCCGCGTTATGCTGGCGCCGATTGTCCCGGGCTATTCGACCACGGCGACGATCGCCCGGGCGGCACGTTAGGGCAAATCCCTAGATCACGGTTTCAGGGTTGGCGGCTCCGGGATCGGTCAGCCGTTGCAGCCTTGCGCCGGCGGTTCGCGCGAAGCGCAGATGGACGGCGCGGCGCCGCGCGGGATCGAGCTTTTGTGATTGCGGCTCGCGCAGGAATTCGGCGCCGAAACCGTCGGCAAGGATCAGGCCGCATTCCTCGGGAATGATTTCCGTCGGAAAGCCCTCGGCGACGGCGAAATACAATCTGTCGCACCATTGGCGGTATTCCGGCCATTTGCGGTCGGCGCGGAAATCGGCTACCGACGATTTGATCTCGACGACAACCAGCGCGCCGTCGCGCCCGAGCGCCAGGATATCGGCGCGCCGGCCATCGGCGAGGGGAACTTCGGCCAGAGTCGCGAAGCCGCGCTGCGCCAGTGCCCGCATCGCCCCGCGGCAGATCGTTTGGGCGCTCTCACGTGTTTCAGGCATCATCATATGAATTTCCGGCAATTCATCGTCAGGAGCAAGGATGGCGACCGAGAAGAGCAACCGGCGGCTTGATTTTTTGCGCGATGCCTGGCGGCTCGCCAAGCCGTACTTCGTGTCCGACGACAAGAAATGGGCCTGGGGCCTCTTGGCCGCGGTGATTGCGCTGAACTTGCTCCTCGTGGGGCTTAACGTGCGCTTCAATTTCTGGCGCAACGACTTCTACAACGCTCTCCAAAACTACGACGAACCCGGCTTTTGGAAGCAACTTGGTATCTTCACGGGGCTGGCCGTCGTCTTCATCGCGACCGCCGTTTATGCGACCTATCTGCAGCAGATGCTGCAGATCCGCTGGCGCCGCTGGCTGACCAAGCAATACTTGCACGATTGGCTCGACAACAAAGCCTATTACCGGCTGCAGCTCACCGGCGCCGCGACCGACAACCCCGACCAGCGCATTCAAGAAGACCTCAATCGGTTTACCGATATCAGCCTCACCCTGACGCTCGGTCTGCTCAATTCGATCGTCACGTTGTTTTCTTTCATTGCCATCCTCTGGTCGCTTTCGGGTCCGGTCACGCTCCTCGGCATCACCATCCCGGGCTACATGGTGTGGTTCGCGCTGCTCTATGCGATTCTAGGCACTGTCGTGACGATGAAGATCGGCCGCCCGCTGATCGCATTGAATTTCATGCAGCAGCGCTATGAAGCCGATTTCCGCTTTAGCCTGGTCCGCTTGCGCGAGAACACGGAAGGCGTCGCGCTCTATGGCGGCGAAGCGCGCGAGCAGGAGGTGTTCCTCGATCGCTTCACGCATGTCGTCGACAATTTTTGGGCGATCATGCGTCGCATCAAGGCGATCGGGTGGTGGACCAATTTCTACGGGCAGTTCGCTATCATCTTTCCGTATGTCGTCGTCGCTCCCCGGTATTTCGCCAAGGCCGTCCAACTCGGCGGCTTGATGCAAACCGCAGAGGCCTTCGGCCAGGTGCAGTCCTCGCTGTCCTTCATCGTCAATTCCTACACCGCGGGGACCGGCGCCAACGATACCGGCATCGCCGCGTGGCGATCGGTCGTGCAGCGCCTCGTCGGCTTCGACGATCGCGTGCGGATGATCTCCGCCGAGGCGAAGGGCAAACAGCCGATCGATGTCGAGCGCCAAGGCGAAGGCATCGCCGTCAAGCAGCTCGATCTCGCTCTGCCCGACGGCACGCCGTTGCTTCGCCATGTCGAGCTCGGGGCGAAGCCCGGCGAAGCGCTGATGATCACCGGCCCGACCGGCAGCGGCAAAAGCACTCTATTGCGGGCAATGGCCGGCATCTGGCCTTACGGCCAAGGCGCGATCCGCCTTGCCGCCGGCAAGCTGCTCTTCCTGCCGCAAAAGCCCTACCTGCCGATCGGCACCTTGCGTCAGGCGCTGATTTATCCAAACGCGACGACCGACCTGCCCGACAGCCGCTTGATCGCGGCGATGCAAAAGGTGGGGCTCGATAAGTTCGTCGCGAAGCTCGATGAGGACGACAACTGGCCGCAGCGCCTGTCGTTGGGCGAGCAGCAGCGGCTTGCGATCGCGCGCGTGCTGCTGACCGAGCCCGATCTCCTGTTCCTCGACGAGGCGACCTCGGCGCTCGACGAGCCGAGCGAAGCGCAATTCTACGAGATGCTGCGCAAGGCCGCGTGGCATCCGACGATCGTTAGCGTCGGCCATCGCAGCACCTTGGCGCCGTTCCATGACGAGCAGCGCGATATCTCGACCTTCCGCGCGGCGTCCTAGATTGGTAGAAAGCGCCGATGGCTGACGAACGCGAAGAAGAAAACCCGTTCCGCGCGGCGCGGATCGAGAAGCTCAAGGCGCTGCGCGCGCTGGGCGTCGATCCCTATCCCTATGGCTACACCGTCACTGCAACGGCGAAAGAGCTCGAAGAGCGCTATGCCGGTCTCGCCGCCGGCGCGGTCACCGAAGATCGCGTTGCCGTGGCCGGCCGCATCCGCGCCATCCGCAACAGCGGCATGTTCATCGATCTCCACGATACCAGCGGCAAGATCCAGATCTTCAGCCACAAGGATCACCTTGCCGCCGCGCAGCTCGCGGCGGTGAAATTGCTCGATATCGGCGATCTTATCGGTGTCGAAGGCATCGTCCGCCGCACGCCGCGCGGCGAGCTCACGGTGAACAGCACCAAGGTCACGGTGCTGGCGAAGGCGCTCTTGCCCTTGCCCGAAAAATTCCACGGCCTCGCCGATATCGAGCTGCGTTATCGCCAGCGCTATCTCGATCTCATCATGAGCGAGGAAAGCCGCGCGACCCTGCGCGCGCGCAGCCGCATCGTTGCCTCGGTTCGCCGCCGCTTGATCGAGCGGGGGTTTCTCGAGGTCGAAACGCCGATGCTGCATACGATCCCGGGCGGCGCGTCGGCGAAACCTTTTAACACCCATCACAACGCGCTCGATCTCGATCTCTACCTGCGCATTGCGCCCGAGCTGCATCTGAAGCGCCTGCTGGTCGGCGGGCTCTCGGATAAGCTCTTCGAGATCAACCGCAACTTCCGCAACGAAGGCATCTCGCCGCGGCACAATCCCGAATTCACCTCGCTCGAGCTCTATCAGGCCTTCGTCGATTATCACGAGATGATGAACCTTGCCGAAATGCTGATCAGCGAGGCGGCAAAGGAAGTGCTCGGCGGCACCAAGGCGCAATTCGGCGACAAGGAAATCGAGCTGGCGCCGCCCTGGCCGCGCAAGACCATGGCCGAGTTGGTGAGGGACGAGACCGGCGTCGATTTCCTCGCCATCGGCGACGATGCCGCGGCGCGCGATGTCGCGCGGCGCTTGGGCGCCGATTGCCCGTCTTCCGCCGGTTGGGGCCGTGCGCTCGAAGCGGCGTTCGCGGCCAAGGTCGAGGACAAGCTCATCCAGCCGACGCATGTCATCGGCTTCCCGCGCGAAATCTCGCCGCTTGCCAAGGCCGATCGCCACGATCCGCGCTTGACCGAACGGTTCGAGACTTATGTGAACGGCTGGGAAGTCGCCAATGCTTTCTCCGAGATCAACGATCCCTTGGATCAGCTCGACCGGTTCAAGCAGCAGATGAAAGAGCGCGCGCTCGGCGATGAAGAAGCGCAGCATCTCGACGCCGATTTCGTCCTCGCGCTCGAATACGGCATGCCGCCCGCGGGCGGGCTCGGCATCGGCATCGACCGGCTCGTGATGCTCCTCACCAACAGCCCGTCGATCCGCGACGTCATCGCCTTCCCGACGATGCGGCCGAGGGCCTAGGGCTCCCCGGCCAAAATATTCGGCCGGCATGTCACACTGTGCCGGCGCCACTCGTCATGTCTCTGGAAACCATCGAACGGAGACGACGATGACCGACAGCGTGAACCCGTTTGCCGCCGGCACTGCCGCCAAGCCCGGCAAAATCCTGATCATCGGCGGCGGCTTTGCCGGCTTCTGGGCCGCGGTCGCCGCCCGGCGTGTGGCCGGTTCCCGGGCCGACGTGACACTGGTCTCGCCCGGACCAATGCTGGAAATGCGACCGCGGCTTTACGAGGCCAATCCCGAGACGCTTGCTGTCGATATTCTGCCGCTCTTGCGCAAGGTCGCCATCGACTTCGTGAGCAACCAGGCGATCGCGCTCGATCCCGCCGCGAAGATCGTGACGCTCGCCGATGGCAACCGCCTCGCTTATGACCGTTTGGTCGTCGCGACCGGCAGCCGCATGCGCCGGCCGCCGGTAACCGGCGCTGAAGCTGCGTTTTCGGTCGATACCCAGGCAGAGGCAATCGTTTTCGACCGCCACCTCGGCGTGATCGCGCGCAAGGTCGCGACGCCGACTATCGCGGTTATCGGCGCCGGCTTCACCGGCATCGAACTCGTGCTCGAATTGCGCGACCGGTTGCTGGCGCATGGCGCCGATGCCGCGGCCGAGCGCGCGCGCATCGTCCTGATCGATCGCGCCGCAATGATTGGGCCGGAACTCGGGCCCCGGCCCCGGCCCGAAATCGAGAAGGCAGTCAGGGCGGCCGGCGTCGAGCTGCATCTCGGCGCGACGGTGCTCGCTTTGGCGGCCGATCATGTCGACTTTGCACATGGCGGCCACCTGGCGGCCGATGCCGTGGTGCTGGCGACCGGCATGGCCGCCGCGCCTTTTGCCGCCCAGGTCCCCGGTCTCCACGATCAGCTTGGCCGCGTGGTCGTCGACAGCACCCTCAAAGCGCCCGCAGCGCCCGCGCTCTTCGTCGCGGGCGATGCCGCAGCCGCCGACACCGGCGATGGGCACGCGACCCTGCAATCGTGTCAGCACGCGGGGCAGCTCGGCCGCGTTGCCGGAGAGAATGCGGCGCGCGACCTGCTCGGCCTGCCGCTCACGCCCTATACGCAATTGCGCTACGTTACCTGCCTCGATCTCGGTCGCTCCGGCGCGGTTATAACCCAAGGCTGGGAGCGGCACGTCGAGAAAACTGCCGGCGAGGGCAAGGCGGTGAAGCGGTTAATCAACACGCAGATCATCTATCCGCCGCTCGACGGGTCGGCCGAAGTACTGCTCGCAGCCTCGAGCATCGATCTCGCTGCGCGCGCCAGCAAGGTCGACCGCCCGCAAGCCGATGCCGCTCCGGTTTCCGAAAAGGCGGCCTGATGCCACCGGCATCGAGCCCGGATTCCGCTCAGGCTGCGGCCGTCTTCGATCCGCTGCGTCCGACGCTGGTTCGTGTCGCTTATCGGATGCTGGGCTCGATGGCGGATGCGGAGGACGTGGTCCAAGACGCGTTTCTGCGCTGGCTCGATGTCGATCGCGAGACCGTGCGCGAACCGATCGCTTTCCTGCGCCGCGTCGTAACGCGTCTCTGCCTCGATCGGCTCAAATCCATCCAACGGAGCCGCGAGACCTACATTGGTACCTGGCTGCCCGAGCCGGTCGTGGAATCGGACGCGGAAGCGGCGGACGACGTGACCTTGCCGCTTCGCGCGATGGCGAGATGGGGCGTTTGCGCGCGTTGCTCGCGGCCGATGTCACCATATACGCCGATGGCGGGGGCAAGGTGACGGCCCACGGGCTACCCGTCGCCGGCATCGATAACGTCATACGATTGTTCAAGCGCTTCGCCTCTGGCTTTGCCGCAAGTCCGTCACGCTTGGTGCGCTACGGTTTGATCAACGGCCTGCCGGGCTTCGTCACCATCGAGTAGGGCGGCATTCTTCAGACCACCGCGCTCGAAATCGCGGACGGCCGGATCGTCGCCGTTTATGCCATGCGCAATCCCGACAAGCTCAAACGCGTAGCGGATACGCTGCACTGACGCATCGTCCGTCGCTGGTTACGGGCCCCGTTTATGGCGCCGTGCGATCGCCCAATAGAAAAGCGACGCGGTGATGGCGGCGCTCGCCATGCCGATGCCCATCGGCGTGCCGGTGCCGTCGAAGAACAGATCGACGATAAAGCCGCCCGCCGCGGCGCTCGCCATTTGGATCGCGCCCATCAGCGACGCGCCGGTTCCCGCCATATGCGGCACCGGCTCCATCGCCGCGGCGATCGCGTTCGGCTGGACGAAGCTGATCGCGAAGCAATAGCTCACATAAGGCACCATCACGCCGGCAATGCCGCCCCACATTTCCGCGGCGAGGATCAGCATCGCGCCCGCCGCGACGATCAGCAGAACGAGTCCGGTGCGCAACAGCCCCTCGCTCGCGACGCCCCGGCCCAGCAACCTCCGATTGGCGAACGAGCCGACCATGTAGCCCAGCACCGAGGTGCCGAAGAAAAAGCCGTAGGCCTGGCTCGAGACCCCGTACACGTCGATCAGCACGAAAGGCGACGCCGAGAGGACGATGAAGAGTCCGCCGAAGACGCAGGCGCTGACGAGGGCGAAGCCGATGCAGCGCGGATGCGAAAAGAATGTCCAGTAATTCGTCAGCAGCCGGCCGGGGCGGATCGCGTGGAGATCGCGCGTCTTCAAGGATTCGGGAAAGCCGGCCCAGGTCGAAAGCAGCATCGCCGCGGCGAAGGTGCCCTGCACATAGAAGATCGTTTCCCAGCGAAAATGTGTTGCGAGGACGCCGCCGATCACCGGTGCGAGCAGCGGACCGAAGGCCTGTACCGCGGTGATCGACGACATCATCTGCGCCAAGTCGCGGCCGCCGAAATGATCGCGCGCCGCCGCGCGCGTCACGACCACGCCCGCCGCGCCGCCGAAGCCCTGCAGCAGACGCAGGGCGATCATCGCGTCGATCGACGGCGCCACGGCGCAAAGAAAGCCGCTCAGCGCGTAAATCGTCATGCCGATCAGCAGGATCGGGCGCCGGCCGAAGCGGTCGGAAAGCGGCCCGTAGAACAACTGGCCCGAGGCATAGCCGAGCAGATAGAAGCCGATGGTCAGCTGCGCCCGCGCTGCGTCGGTGCCGAAGGCGGCGGCGATCGCCGGCAAGGCCGGCAAGCTCATGTCGACGGCGAGGCTCGATACCATCGATTGCGCGCCGAGCAGCACCCGGAACGGGCGCCCGTGCGGATTAAGCATGGTAGGTTTTACGGGTTTTCGAGGCTCAACACGCCGCGATCGTAATCATAGGCGAAGAGCTCGGCGTAGCGGCCCCAATTGATTACGGTCTCGAGCACGCGCTGCGCTTCTCCCTCGCTCAGATGATCCTCGAGCTCGCCGAGGAAGCGCGCTTCCGGCGCGGCGTGGCCGGGGCGCTCGTCGAGCACGCGGCGGATATGGGCAATGAAGGCGATGTTGCGCATCAACGCGTCGGCGAAGATCTGCTTGCGTTCCTGCACATCGGCTTCGGCGAAGCCCTTGCCGGTCGGGGTGACCTCGATATCGCCGCCGCCGACCTGGGCGAAGCCGAGAAGCTGCAGCGCTTCGCTCATCACGACGAGGTCTTCGGTCGTGATGTGCTCGGTCTCGGCGAGGTGCGGCAGGTCGGCGCGGCCGTTGAAGGGATCGGCCACCAGCAGCTCGAGGAGGCCGATCAATTGCTGGATGGACGCGTCGGGAAGACGGTATTGCATGCTAAGCGCGTCGCTGCGGCTGCGGCGGCCGCCCGGCTCGCGGCCCGGCACCGTCGTCAGCAATGTGTAAACCTCGTCAACGATGCGGCGGAAAGCCGGCGCCGCCCAATCGCGCGGCCGTGACAGCGGCACCGGAATTTCGGCGCGGATGCAGCCGGGATCGCTGCCGAAGATGATGATGCGGTCGGCGATGTCGACGGCTTCTTCGATGTTATGCGAGACGAAGAGAATGCCTTTGGTCGGCACGCGGCGCTCGAGCCACAGGTCCATGATGTCGCCGCGCAGCGTCTCCGCGGTCAGCACATCGAGCGCCGAGAACGGCTCGTCCAGGAGCAGCACGTCGGGATTAACGACGAGCGCGCGGGCGAAGCCGACGCGCTGGCGCATGCCGCCCGACAGCTCTTTGGGATAGGCGGATTCGAACCCGTCGAGCCCGATCAGGTCGATCGCGGCGATCGCGCGCTGGCGGCGCTCGTCGCGCGGCACGCCTTGCGCCTCGAGGCCCAGCTCGACGTTGCCGAGGACGGTCAGCCAGGGGAAGAGCGCGAAGCTTTGGAACACCATCGCGATGCCCTGCGCCGGGCCGTAGACCGGCTGGCCGCGATAGGTGACGGTGCCGCCGCTCGGCTGGGTCAGGCCGGCGACGACGCGCAGAAAGGTCGACTTGCCCGAGCCCGATTTGCCGAGAATGGCGACGATCTCGCCTTCCTTCAGGGTGAAATCGATGTGATCGAGCACCAGCCGGCCGTGATGATCCGGCTGCTGATAGGTTTTGCAAATACCGCTCGCCGCGATGAGGTTGGTATCGGTCGTGGTTGCGATCGTATTCATGGGTCAGTCCAGCCCAGCCCCGCTCAGTCGAGACGGAGCCGCTCCTCTGCGAGGTGGTAAAGCCGCCGCCACAGCAGCCGATTGATCAGCAGTACATAGAGGCTCAAGACGGTAATGCCGAGAGCGATGCGCGGGAAGTCGCCTTTTTGCGTCATCTCCGCGATATAGGCGCCGATGCCCGTTGCTTGCAGGGTCGTGCTACCCCATTGCGCGATCTCGGCGACGATGGCGGCGTTCCACGATCCGCCCGAGGCGGTCACCGCGCCGGTGACATAGGCAGGAAAGATCGCCGGCAAAATCAGGCGCCGCCACCACAGCCAGTTGCGGACGCCGAGATTGCCGGCGACGTATTGGTAGTCCGTCGGCAGCGCCAGCGTGCCGCCGATAACGTTGAAAAGGATGTACCACTGCGTGCCGAGGATCATCAGCGGCGAAAGCCAGATCTGGGGGTTGAGCTTGTAGAGAACGATCGCCGAAACGACGATCGGAAAGAACAGGTTGGCCGGAAAGGCGGCGAGAAACTGAATGATCGGCTGGACGCGATGGGCGAGGCGCGGCCTGAGGCCGATCCACACGCCGATCGGCACCCACACGATCGAGGCGAGGACGATCAGCACCAGCACGCGAACCAAGGTCAGGAAGCCGAGCAGCACGACGTGCAAGACTTCGTGGATGCCGACCTCTTCATGGACGAATTGCGCGATCTCGTAGAGCGCCCAGAGCGCGCCGAGCAGCAGGCACGCATTCCAAGCCGGATCGAGGAACGGCAGCTCGCGCCGCGGCCCGGTTCGGCGCCCGAATGTCGGCCGCGGCAGGCTTTTGCCGACGCGGCTCAACAACATCGCGCCGAGATCGGCTGTGCCGGTCAGCAGGCGCACGATCTGTGCGCGCTGCATCATGATCATGAACCAGGGCGGCTCGACTTCGTCTTCGCCGAGATCTTCCAATTTGAAGCGCTGCGCCCAGGCGAGCAGTGGCCGGAACAGCAGCTGATCGTACATGAGGATGAGCACAGCCATCGCGGCGATGGCGTAGAGCACGGCACTCAGGTCGCGCTGACTGATCGCGAGCGAGATGTAAGACCCGATGCCGGGTAGCAGCACCTGATGGTCGGCGACGCTGATCGCTTCCGAAGCGACGACGAAGAACCAGCCGCCCGAGACCGACATCATCATGTTCCAGATGAGCTGCGGCATCGCGAACGGCACTTCGAGCTGCCAGAAGCTTTGCCACGGCGACAGGTGATACATGCGCGCGGCTTCGCGCAGATCGTGCGGCACGGCGATGAACGACTGGTACAGGCTGAACGTCATGTTCCAGGCCTGCGAG
>Ga0070737_10005030_pt1 | contig 12860 bp, 14 predicted proteins | sample Coa_R1_10_FD_66438 | JGI IMG/M metagenome (GOLD analysis project Ga0070737, IMG submission 66438) | Surface soil microbial communities from Centralia Pennsylvania, which are recovering from an underground coalmine fire - Coalmine... | ecosystem: Environmental > Terrestrial > Soil > Unclassified... | reverse complement strand
CGCCGCCTCCAGGTGGTGGGTGAGGATCGTGCCGGGCGCGACCACGTTGACCCGGATGCCGTGATCGGCGTAGTCGAGCGCGGCGACCCTGGTCAGGCCGATGATCCCGGCCTTGCCCGCCACGTAGGGGGCGAGGTTCGCCACGCCGGTGAGGCCGGCGAGCGAGGCCATGTTGACGATCGCGCCGCCGCCGGTGCGCAGCATGGCGGCGATCTCGTACTTCATCCCGAGGAACGTGCCGCGGATGTTCGTGGCGATCCCCCGGTCGAACTCGGCGGGGTCGATGTCGGCGAGCGGCGCGGGCAGCGGCCCGGCGCTGGCGTTGTTGAACGCGGCGTCGAGCCGGCCGTACCTGTCGACGGCGGCCTCGACGAGGTCCCGCACCGAGCCGGCGTCGGACACGTCGGCGCGGACCGCTGCCGCCTGGCCGCCGCGGGCCTCGATCCGCTTCGCGACCGACTCCAGGGCCGCGGCGTCGCGGGCGGCGAGGACGACGGCGGCACCGGCGGCGGCGAACGCCTCCGCGGTCGCCGCGCCGATTCCCCTGCTGGCGCCGGCAACCAGCGCGACCTGCCCGTCCAGCGGGCGGCCGTACGGCGCGGCGGGCGTGTCCGCCACTGCTGCGGACGTGGTGGTGGTCATGGTTCCTGGCTCCTCACATCGCGAGGCGGTAGAGGATCGGCATCGCCGCGACGGCGTTCGCGTGCAGGTTGGCGATCACGAAGCGGTAAAAGCTCGGCTTGCCGAACTGCTCGGCGGCGAAGCGCGGCAGGCTCATGTCCCAGCGTGCGTGGTTGACGAACACGTAGTCGGCCGCGCCGACAGGGCCGAGCAGGGTCGAGTTGTCCATCCCGGTTTCTGTGGCATACCAGGCGGCGAGGTAGTCCCACAGGTCCAGCGCCACCGCCGGGTCCTCGGCGACGAAGTAGTTGAACAGGAACAGCCCCTGGCGGGTCTTGTCCACGTCGCCGACCCGCCGCAGGCAGCGGGCGGTCATCACGTGGCTGTCCCGCGCCGCCGACGTGACCGCGTCGCGCAGCTTCCGGTACTCCGGTGTCGCCTCGACCTCGGCGGCCGCGTCGACCGTGGCGGTCTCGACGAGCACCGCCACGTCGTAGCGGGCCGGATGGCTGGCCATCCGCTGGGCGTCGCTGCCGGCCGGCGGGACGAGCACGGCCCGGTACACGGTCGCCTTGCTGACGGCGTCGAGCCGCTGCAGTCCGGCCGCAAGCGCCTTCAGCTCGGCGAGCAGGGCGGCCTTGCGCGGGCTGCGGCGCGGGAACGGCGTACGCCCGGCGGTCGGCTCCACCATGGCGGCGAGGTGGAGGTACCCGGTGGGCGGCGGCTCGATCAGTCCCACGCGGGGGTACTTCGGATGCGGGTTGACGATGGTCAGTTCCATTTCTTCTCCTGCTGGGTTTTGCCGGGCGCCTCATGACAAGGCGACGGCGGCGAGGAACAGGGCGAGATCGACGCACACGTGGATCGGGATCGTGGTGGCGACGGTGCGGGTGCGGTGCCTGACCCAGCCGGCGGCCAGCCCGTAGGCCAGCACCAGCGGAAGGAGGACCGGGTAGTAGGCGTGTTCGAGGCCGAACAGCGCGGTGGTGATCGCGATGGCAGCCGGGACGGAGGCGTGCCGGCGTAGCCAGCCGTAGAGGGCGCCGCGGAACATCAGTTCCTCGGCTGTTCCGGTCAGCGCCACCAGCCGGATGACGATCAATGCCCAGACCAGCGGGGTCGCGGTGGGCAGCCGGGTCTGGTCGCTGCCGGCCCGCACGATCGCCGCCAGCGTGGCCGCGGGGCCGCCGGTCAGCGGGCTGAGCGCCAGCGAGAACGCGAGCCCGGCGGCGACGGCCCCGGCGAACAGGGCCAGCGCGTATCCCAGTTGCCGGGCGGTGGGGCGGCGCAGGGCGAGCAGGCGGACGACGCCGGCCGGCCCGCCGACGGCGACGGTCAGCCCGGCGATGACCGCGAGATACACCTCGGCGACGATCAGGACGGTGAGCCCGTCGGTGTGCGCCCAGCGCGGGGTGACGGTGCTGGCTATCAGGGTCGTGGCAACGGAGGCCAGCGCGGCGAACGCGGCGGACAAGCCGATGCCGAAGCCGAGCTGGCGGCCGGTGATCCGCGCGCCCGCCACCGGGCGGATGGTGGCGCAGCCGGCGGCGGTGATGCTCATACGGCGCCTGCCGCGAGCCGGAGGGGTGGTACCCCGGAGGTCAGGCTGCGGGGGGAGCCCGCAGGGCCGTAGCGTTCGCGCAGCCCATGGGGGGCGATCACCGGACCGTTCATGGTGACTCTCCTGTGCGTGGTACTATTCATTCAGACAGTATGCTTGATTAAATTATGAGGAGGAGCCGTTGTCAAGTCGCAGGTGCCCTGCCCGCCGCGAACGGCGGGCAGGGCCGCCCGTCTCCCTGGCCGGCCGCTGCGCTGCGGGCCGGCCCGCCGGCCGTTACCCTGTGGACCGATGAGCCCGCGCCGTTACCAGCTCGGCAAGCGCCAGGACCGGATCGACGAGAGCCGGCGGCGCGTTCTGGACGCCGCACGCACGCTGCTCGCCGAGTCAGCCAGCTACACGGCGTTCACGGTGGATGCCGTGGCGAAGAAGGCGGACGTGGCCAGGGCCACCGTCTACTACCAGTTCGGCTCCAAGACCGGCCTGCTCGACGCTGTCTGCGACGACCTGGCCGAGACCGGGCAGATGTCCGAACTGGCCGGCGCGTTCACCGATCCCGACCCGCGCCGCGGGCTGCGGCACTTCGTGGTGACCTTCGGGCGGTTCTGGGCCGCCGACCGGCCGGTGATGCGCCGGCTGCGGGCGCTCGCCGCGCTCGACCCGGAGGTCGGCGCCGTGATCGCCGCCCGCGACGAACGGCGCCGGGATGGGCTGCGCGTCCTCATCGGCCGGCTGGCCAGCGGCGGCCTGCTCCCCGCGTCAGCGGGCGACGCCGCGGAGGACGCCGACGCGACGGGCGGCGGGCAGCCGGCGGCAAACGAAGCGGCTGCGCGGGTGCTGCTGGCCCTCACCAGCTTCGAGACCTTCGACGTCCTGGCGAGCCCCGGCCGGCCGCTCGCCGATGTCGCGGATGAGATCATCCGGCTGGCCGGGGCAGCGCTCGGGCTGCGCGCGGGTCCGGCCGGCCCAGCCAGCGGGCGCCGAGCATCCGGCTGAGGCCAGCCAACTGCCGGCTAATACCCGCAGGAGGAGCCGCTGGCGCAGCCGGCGGCGGGTCACGGGGCATGACCGCATCTGCCCGCACCCCCGCCCCCGGCGACCAGCGGCATCCGGCGCGAGGCCGTCATCCCCGCGGGCCCTCGCCGCCAGGCCGGACACGGTAGCGCCTTCCTCTGCTCCCGGCGGGTGCCGGTGAATCCGCGCGCCGGCAGCCCGGGCCACGCGACAGGGCACCCCGGGATGGTGCAGGATCATCGTGTGGCTGACACGATGCGTGCGATCGACTTTCACGTGCACCTGCCCACGCCGGACTGGCTGGACGGCAGCATGGCCGGCTACGTGGAGGCGGCGGAAGCCTACTTCCGGTCGCCCGTGCAGCGGGCGGCCTCCCTGGGCGAGCTGGCGGAGCGGTACCGGGCGCTGCGGGTGCGGGCCGTCCTGCTGGCCTGGGACGCCGAGACCGCCACCGGGCGCCCCCGCGTGCCGAACGAGACCATCGCCGCGGCCTGCCGTGACCACCCGGACGTCTTCAGCGGGTTCGGCAGCGTCGACCCGCGCAAGGGCGCCGGCGCCGTCGCCGGGGTGGCGCGCATCGCGGAACTCGGCCTGCGCGGGGTGAAGTTCCACCCGTCGCTGCAGGCGTTCGCCCCCGACGACCCCGCCTACGATCCGGTTTTCGCCGCCTGCGAGGAACACGGCCTCGCCGCCCTCTTCCACACCGGTACCAGCGGGATCGGCGCGGGCCGCCCTGGCGGCCAGGGCATCAGGCTCGACTACGCCCGCCCGATCAGGCTCGACGCCGTCGCCGCCGCCCACCCCGGCCTGACGGTGATCGCCGCGCACTTCGGCTGGCCATGGCACATGGAACTGATCGCCATGGCCCTGCACAAGACCAACATCGTCATCGACATCTCCGGCTGGTCGCCCCGCCGCATCCCCGCGGAGGTGATCGGCGAGCTGAAGGGCCGGCTGTCCGGCCAGTTCATGTGGGGCAGCGACTTCCCCTTCCTGACGCCGGAACGCTGCCTCGCCGAGTTCGACGGCCTCGGCCTGCCGGACCAGGTGCGGGACCGGGTGCTGCGGGAGAACGCGGCCCGGATCCTGCGGGCTGGCTGAACGCCGGCGCGGGAAAGCGGCGGGAAAACAGCGGACCAGGTTGCGGTGGTGCCCGTGACGTCCAACGAGGAGCAGGAGCGGTTCTGGAATGACGTCGCCGGCCCGCTGTGGGTGGCCTGGGAGGCGGAGACCGAGCACCACACCGGCCCGTTCGGCGAGGCGGCGCTGGCCGCCGCCGCCCCCGCCGAAGCCGAGCGGGTTCTCGACATCGGCTGCGGGTGCGGTTCGACCACCGTGGCCCTCGGCCGCGCCGTCGGGCCGGCCGGGACCGTGCTCGGCGTCGATCTCAGCGCCGCCATGCTGGCCAGAGCCGTGCAGCGGGCGGGCGACGCCGGGCTGGGCAATGTGAGGTTCCGCAGGGCCGACGCGCAGACCGGCGATCTCGGCTCAGCAGCCGCCGACCTGGTCTTTTCCAGGTTCGGGGTCATGTTTTTCGACGACCCGCCAGCGGCGTTCAGCAACCTGCGCCGCGCGCTGCGGCCCGGCGGGCGGATCGTGTTCGCCTGCTGGCAGCCGCCCTCGGCGAACCCATGGATGGCGCTGCCGAACCGGGCCGCGATCCGGCTGTTCGGGCTCACCCCGCCGCCCCATGACGCCCCCGGGCCGTTCTCCCTGGCCGATACCGCGCGCATCAGGTCGGTACTCGGCGCAGCGGGCTTCACGTCGATCGGCATCCGCCCGGACCGCCGCACGCTGGAGTTCGGCGTCGGCCTGAGCACCGACGAGTGGGCCCACCAGCGGCTGCTGATGGGCCCGGCACGCCAGCCGTACCTGGCCAGCGGCCCGGCGGGGCAGCGCAGGGCCCGCCGCGTGCTGAGCGAGGCCGTCGCCGGCTACCGGGCCGCTGACCGCCTGCGGATGGACGGCGCCGCATGGATCGTCACCGCCCGCCGCTGACCTAGCCGCCGCAGCAGGCAGGACGCGGCGACAGGCACCGCCTGCCCCGTTATGATCTCCAGGCGTGACGGGTACGCCAGCACCTGCACCTGCAGTGCGCGGGTGTTCATGTCTGGCTCGGGACCGGTGAGAGTGATGGATGGTTTCGCGGTCGATATTGGCGCGCTTGAGCGGGCGGCGGCCGGGATCGATGACATCCTCGATGAGGCCACCGGGCGCCGGGTCAGCGGGCTGCGCTGTGATCAGGCCGCCGTCGGCGACGCAGGCCTGGCAGGCGCGCTGCAGGATTTCTGCTCCCGCTGGCAACGCGGGATCGGCAACCTGACCAAGGACGGGCGGGAGATGGCGGCGCGGCTGGCGGTGTGCGCGGAGACTTACCGCAGGGCCGAGCAGGACACCCGCGACAGGATCGCCAATGGGGTCTTGTACGGCCCGGGCCAGGACCCAGCGGCCCGGTCATGAGCGCCGGGCTGGGGAGTACCGCCGATCCACGGGCACTGATCCCGGGCGACCCGCAGGGGTGCTACGGGCTGGCCGGGGAGCTGGCCGCCTATGCCGGGGCGCTGGAGATGGCGGGGCAGAACCTGCGGCGGATCGATGACGGCGGCTGGGAAGGTGCCGCGGCTGATGCGTTCCGGCGGCGATTCCACACCCAGCCGGGCAGGTGGCTGCGGGCCGCCGGCGCCTTCACTACGGCAGCGCAGGCGATGGAGACCTACGCCGCCACGCTGGCATGGGCGCAGGGCCAGGCCGAGGTGGCGATCGGCCAGTGGCACGCGGGGGACCACAAGGACGCACAGGAAACACTGGAGCACGCCCAGTTGGTGCTGGCCGGCGCCGCCCGGCACACCAGCCACGTTGTGGGCCGAGCTGCCGATGAGGCGCCGCCGGAGCCGGGGTTCTGGAGCGAGGTCGGCAGCTTCTTCTCCGGGGTGGGCCGGGGTGCCGAGCACATCGGTGCCGATGTAGCCGGCTCGCTGGCCTCGTTCGGCAACGCTATGATCAATAACCCGCTCGCCACCGCGGAGGCCGTAGGCGGGGCGGCGCTGGCCGGTATAAGCGCCGGCGGCGAGGGCCTGGGACTCGTACTCGATGCGACCGGCGTGGGCGCCGTCGCTGGCGTACCGCTGGACGCCGTCTCCGCCGCTGGCATGGCCGCCGGCGGCTCGCTCGCCACCGCCGGCCTCAGCCAGCTCGCCGCCGGCGCCGCAGGTCCTGACCGCGTCAGCCCCCTGCAGATGAACGCCAGCAGCACCGGCACAGGCAGCGGTGCCCCAGACCCGAACTTCGGCAACCTGCGGCCGGCCGAGCAGGAAACCTTGGTACGTCTTCAGCAGCAGTACCCCGACGAAGGACTTCAAGCAAACCCTGAGGCGGCGCGGGGAGGACCCGACTATGTTGACAGTCAGGGCCGCGCCTGGGATCAGATGGGCAATCCTCAGACGTCGCAGTTCTGGGGCCAGCAGAAGCAGCAGTTCATGGCGCAGATCAGCCGGCATGCGGCGAAGTACTATCGAACCGTGGTGGATCTTACCGGGTTCACGTCGCAGCAGGTTCAGGAAGTCAAGCAGTATATAGACTCCCTGCCGGAAGCAGAGCAGGCAAAGATTATTAGGATAGGGTTCTGATGTCGAGTTTGCTTAGCTTCTCCGAGAATCCCGATGACATTGTCGGGATCAACAACACCGTATACTCCTTGATCGTGCCGCGCGCCATGGCACACGCGTCCGATGCCGCGGACGCGGAAGAGATCCGCCAATCGCAATTCGTTGGCGGAATATCGTTCGACCTGTTTGACCCAGAGCGAAGGGAAAGGTTGGCCGAAGCTGTACGCCTAGGCATTCAGGACTTTAAAAGCCAGGTGGAGGTCGGCGATCCCCTCGAACGTCCCGTCGATCCAGGCGTAGTTGAGAAACTCGACGAGGCTCTGCGCCTGTTCGATCGCTTCAAATCACGCCGGTGACGGCACGCATGAGCAACTAGTACTCCAGATCTGCCAGCCATACGGTGTGCTCGGTGACGGAGCCGAGCCCGCGGCCACTCACAAGGACGCGTAGAGCGCCGACTCGAAGTCGCCGTAGAGTTTCCACGCCTCGTCGGTGATGAACGGCAGCGAGTTCGTGTAGATCGACGCGCAGATGCCCGTGGCACGGTCGATGAAAAAGTGAGTGTTGAACAGACCCGCCCACGCGCCGGTCCACGCGCGCCGCCGTCCGGGGATGTCCATCGTGTTCAGCAGCAGCCCGTAGCCCCACGTGAAACCGGGCCCGACCCGGAGCGGGCCGGTGACCGCCGGGTCGGCGGAGGGGATCTCGGCCGGGAAGTCGAGGTCCCCGATCTGGTTGCTGAACATCGCGTCCACCGTCTCCTGCCGCAGGATGCGCTCGCCGCCGAGCTCACCCCCGCGCAGCAGCATCCGCTCGAACCTGATGTAGTCCCGCGGGGTTGAGGACAGGCCGTGCCCGGCGGGCCACCAGTCCGGCGAGTCGAAGTTGCAGATGAACCCGGCCGACGTCCACCGGCCGGCCTCGTTCTTCACGTGCACGGTGACCGCGTTGTCCTTGCGGCGGGCATCGAGCAGGAACATGGTGTCGTTCATGCCGAGCGGGCCGGTGATGTTCTCCTTGACCACCACGTCGAGGGTCGTGCCGGCGACCGCCTCGGCCACCTTGCCCAGCCAGTCGGTGTTGATCCCGTAGTTGAACCGGGTGCCCGGGTCGAACAGCATCGGCGCCTTGAACGCAGCGGCGTTGCCTGGCACCACGTTCGGGATGCCGGTCACCTTCTCGTACCTGGCCAGCTCCTCGTTCCAGAACCAGTAACCGAGCCCGGTGGTGTGGGTGATCAGCTGCCTCACGGTGGCGCGGCTGGCCGGTGCGCGCAGCCGCGGCGTGTCCCCGTCGAAGCCGTCGAGGACCTGCACACCGGCGAACTGCGGGCAGTAGGTGTCGACCGGCGCGTTCAGGTCCAGCTCGCCGCGTTCGGTCTGCTGCAACGCGGCGGCCGTCACGACGACCTTGGTCATCGACATGATGTGGAACTGCGTCGAGGTCGTCACCGGCGCATCGCTCTCCCCGGCGATGCGCACTCCGGCAGCGCCCTCGTACACAATGCCGTCACGGTCGGCGGCGATCGCCGCGACGTGCGGGACGGCACCAGCCTGCACCGCATCGCGGAGCACCGCGTCGATCCCGGAACCGTTGATCGCTGGGCTCATCGGACAACCCTCCCCCGTCAAGTGCCGAGCTGACAGGGGTGCCGCCCGGCCGGCGCGGGCGGCGATCCCCTGGATCGACGCTACGCCGCTTCCGTCCGGCCGGACAGGGGCAGCGGCACGCGGACCTCGCGGCACGTCGTGGAACACGCTGGCGCCCGATCGTGACGTGCGCGCCTGGATCTGTCCGTGGTGTCTTGGATCTGCACCCGGGCTGCCCGGCCGCCGCGGGCGTGCACGTGTGCCTGCGCAGGGCCGAGCAGGCCGCGGTGTCCCGGGGCTACCCCGCGAAACGGAACGGGGGCCTGCCGCTGACACCGGGCTGGCACCAGAACAGGTCACCGGCCCGGGGCTGCGCCGCCAGCACCGGCGGCGGCTGGCCGATGCGCGCGGTGGTGATGAACAGCTCGTCCAGGCGGGCACCGCCGAAGGCGACGCTGCTGACCTGCGCGGCGGGGACCTCCACCACGCCGATCAGCCGGCCGCCGGGCGTGAAGCGCCGCACCTGGCCGGCACCCCACACCGCCACCCACAGGCAGCCTTCGCTGTCGAGCGTCATGCCGTCGGGCACGCCGTCGGCGCCCGGCACCTCGGCGACCCGGCGCCGGCCGGAAAGACGGCCGGTCCCGGGGTCGCGGTCGAACGCGTCGATCCCGCCCTGGCGGCTGTCGACGTAGTAGAGGGTGCGGCGGTCGTCACTGACGTCCAGGCCGTTGGAGACCGTGACGTTCTCCAGCAGGCGGCTCACCTGGCCGCCGGGCTCAAGCTGGTAGAGCGTGCCGAGGGCGTCGCGTTCGTGCCAGTGCATCGTCCCGGCGAGGAAGCGTCCTTCCGGGTCGGCCTTGCCGTCGTTGAAGCGGACCGCATCACCGTCGACGGCGAACCCGCCCACCCGCTCGTAGCCGAGGGCGACACCGGCGTGGCGGCCGCCGGGGTCCGGGCGCCGGGCGTCCCCGGGGAGGGCGGCGCGCACCTGGCCGGCGCTGGCCAGGCCCAGGCCGTCGGCCAGGGCCAGGACGAGCCCGCCGCCGGCCCGCAAGCCGACGGCGCCGAGGGTGCTGCCCACGTCGGCCGCGACGTCGGTGCCGAGGTCGGGCCGGAAGCGGTGGACGCGCCCGGCGACGATGTCCACCCACAGCAGGCTCTGGGTCCGGTCGTCCCATGTGGGGCCCTCCCCGAGCTCCGCCCTGCTGGGCAGGGCCACCTCCACCTGGTACCTGCTGGCCACGCTCATGCTGCCGTCCTGTCGTCTGTGCACCGCTATGCGGATCGTTTCTCCCTCCCGTAGAGGAGGACGATGACGATGATGACAGCACCGTAGACGATGTCCCTGGCGTATTCGGGTATCTGCTCGGCATTGAGGATGGTGACGAGGATGATGAGGGCCAGGGAGCCGGCCACCGTCCCGATGTAGTGCCCGCGCCCGCCGAGCACCGAGACGCCGCCGATGACGGCCGCTGCGATCGACTCGAGCAGATAGGGGTCACCGAGCCCGAGGGATGCGCCCCCGCCGAAGGTGACAAGCATGATGCCGGCGACGGCGGCGAAGAACCCGCTGATGACGTAGACGGCGACCGTGACGGGTTTGACTCCCACGCCGGCCAGATAGCTGGCTGCCGGGTTGACGCCGGTCGCGTAGATCCGGCGGCCGAACGTCGACCCCGACAGCAGCAGGCTGATGAACAAGATCACGCCGATCCACACCAGCACCACGCCAGGCACGCCGCCGGCGCGGCCCTGCAGCGCCGCCGTGAGCGCCGGAGCAGGGTGCGCCCCGCACGTGCTGCACGTCAGCCCCTTGGACAGTCCCAGGGCCAGCCCTTCGATGATCCCGTTGGTCCCGATCGTCATCACGATCGCCGGGATGTTGAAATAGGCGACGCCGATGCCGTTGGCCAGCCCGACGGCGATCCCCACCCCCAGGGTGAGGACGAGCGCGACCGCCAGGTTGGCGTTGCTGCCGGCGGCTTTCGCCACGACCAGGATGGCGGCCGCGTTCAGCACCCAGACAACTGAGAAGTCGATGCCGCCGACCAGGAAGACCAGTGTCTGGCCCACTCCGACGAAGCCCACGAACGAGGCAAGCTCGGCGATGACCCGCAGGCTGCTCCCGCTCAGGATGCCAGGTTTCAAGATGGCGCCGGCGGCAAGCAGGAGCGCGACGGCGATGAAGGAGTACGCGAGTGTGCGCTGCGTCGGCGTCCACCGTGTCAGCCACGCCCGCGCCGGCGCGGCCATCTTCACCTCGCCTCTCATCGTGCACCTCCCCGCCGTCCCCGTCTGGTGAGAGCGGTCACGCCGAGCCCGAGCAGCACGGCCCCGACGAGGAACACACCCTGGTAGAAGGACTCGTAGAACGAGTTGACCTTGGCGTAGAAGAGCAGGCTGACCAGCACGGTGAGCACTCCCGCTCCGCATACCACGCCGACCATGCTGCCCCGTCCGCCGAAGAAGCTCACCCCGCCGAGCACCACGGCGGCGAAGGACGCCAGCAGGTACGAATCCCCGCCGGTCGCGTCGCCACCGCTCGAACTGGCGGCGAGGAAGAGGCCCGCCGCCGCGGCGAGCACTCCGGACAGGACGTAGGCGGCGATCCGGGTACGCGTCACGTTCACGCCGTTGGCCGCTGCGGCCTGGGGGTCGTTGCCGATCGCGTACAGGGCGACGCCGAGCGGCCGGCGCCGGAGGACCAGCCAGAACGCGAGGACGATGGCCACGAAGAGCAGGCCGGCCGGGCTGCCTGTGTTGCCCATCACGTTGGTGTAGGCCGCTGGGATGCTGCCGCCCGGCTGCGGCAGGATCGCCGCCGCGAGGCCCTGGAGGATCGACATCGTCCCGATGGTCACGACGATCGGCTGCAGCCTGCCAACCGTGATGAGCAGGCCGTTGAGCACGCCGACGGCCGCGCCGACGGCCAGCACGATCAGGCTCCAGCCGATCATGCTTCCCGGTGACGCGTGCATGTGGGTGGCCGCCAGGCTGTTCGTCAGGTCCATCGTGCCGCCGACCGAGAGGTCCAATCCGCGGGTCAGCACCACGATCCCCTGGCCGACGCCCACGAACACGAGCGGGAGGGCGTTGGTGATCGTGGAGTCCCAGGCGAAGCCATTGGGGAAGTGGTGGAACTGCGCCTGGTAGAAGCCCAGGTACGCCAGGACGGTGACGAGCAGGATGACGACCGCCAGGAGAAGGGTCGCCTGCTGCGCGGCGAAGTGGCTCCACCAGCCCCGGCGTTCGGCATGCCGGCTGAGCGCATCGGCGCGCTGGCTAACCATCTGCCATCACCTCCTCCATGACGGACGCGGCCACGATCTTCTCGGTCTCCACGTCGCCGCCGGTGAGCTGCCGGATAACGCGGCCCTCCCGCATGACAAGGACCCGCTCGCACAGGTGGGCGATCTCGTCCGTGTCGCTCGAGTAAAGGAGGATGCCCCGGCCGTCGGCGGCGAGGGAGGCGATGAGTCCGTACAGGTCGTGCTTGGTGGCAACGTCCACCCCGCGGGTCACGTCGTACAGCAGGAGGATCTCGCTTTCCGCGAGCAGCCACCGGCCGACGAGCACCTTCTGCTGGTTGCCGCCGCTGAGCGTTTCCACCGCTTCCGTGGGACGGCGTCCGCCCCCGATCTGCAGCTTGCCGATCAATTCTTCGACCAGGCGCCGCTCGTCCATGCGGCGCACGAGCCCGCCCACCGACAGCTTGCGCAGGATCGGCAGCGTCAGGTTGTCGCGGATCGGCAGCGGCAGGAGCAGGCCCTCACCCTTGCGGTCCTCGGGGACCAAGGCGATGCCGATGTGCGCCCGGATCGCGTCGGCCGGCCGCCTGATCCGCTGCTCGCGTCCGCCTACGGTGATCTTGCCGCCGCGAGGCCGCTGCGCTCCGTAGAGGGTGAGGAACAGTTCGCGCTGTCCCTGGCCGGCCAGGCCCCCGATCCCGAGGACCTCACCGCGCCGCAGCGAGAACGACACGCCGGCGACGCCGTCACCGTGCAGGTCATCGACCTCAAGCAATGCCGCGGCGTCCGGTTCTGCCCGCGGCCGCGGCGGGTACATCTCGCCGACCTGCCGGCCCGTCATCAGCGTGACCGCCTCGCTTTCGTCCAGCGACGTCCTTGTCGCGACCTTCCGCCCGTTGCGGAACACGGTGATCCGGTCAGCGACCTGCTCGACCTCCTTCCAGCGATGTGAGGTGAACACCACGCAGCAGCCGGCGGAACGCTGCTTGGCGATGATCTCGAACAACCAGTCGACCTGGTGCTTCGACAGGGAGGCGGTGGCCTCGTCGAGGAAGAGGATCCGCGGACGGCGGTGCAGTGCCCGCACGATCTCCACCACCTGCCGGTCGGCCAGGGAGAGCCGTGCCGGAATCTCGCGGGGGTCGATCGTCTCGATCCCGAAACGCGCGAGGACCTCCTCGGCCTCCGACGGCAGCGACCGCCGCCGCACCAGGCCACC
>Ga0070737_10005029_pt1 | contig 12862 bp, 11 predicted proteins | sample Coa_R1_10_FD_66438 | JGI IMG/M metagenome (GOLD analysis project Ga0070737, IMG submission 66438) | Surface soil microbial communities from Centralia Pennsylvania, which are recovering from an underground coalmine fire - Coalmine... | ecosystem: Environmental > Terrestrial > Soil > Unclassified... | reverse complement strand
CGGTTAGACTGGAAAGCATTTCTCAGAGTTGTCTGTCACGCTACGCTGCGCCCCGCACTTTACCATTCTCACCTTCTTGCATCAAGACCACCAGGCGCATCGATCAACCCATGTACATGCCGCCGTTGACATCCAGGACATGTCCCGTGATGTAAGAGGCATCATCGGAGGCAAGAAAACGGACAGCCTTGGCAACATCCTCTTCCGTCCCGGGCCGTCCCAGAGGAACCTGCGTCAGCATGGCCGTGCGCTGCTTTTCATCCAGCACAGCGGTCATCGCGGTTTCGATGTACCCGGGGGCCACTGCGTTCGCTGTAATGTTACGTGAGGCCAGCTCGCGCGCGAGGGACTTGGTGAAGCCGATAAGACCAGCCTTGCTGGCAGCGTAATTTGCCTGTCCTGCCTGTCCAGTTTCCCCTACAACACTTGAGATATTGATGATGCGTCCCCAGCGCGCCTTCAGCATGGGACCAATCAGCGCCTGCGTGAGAAGGAATGTTCCGGTGAGGTTAGTGGCGATGACGTCGTCCCAGTCTGAGCGTTTCATGCGCAGCAGTAATGTGTCTTTTGTAATGCCAGCGTTGTTGACCAGGATATGTACGGTGCCGAAATGGTCCTGAACTGCTTTGGCCGTGGACTTGATGGATTCTTCGTTTGCAATATCAAGGACAAACGCTTTAGCAGTGCCACCATTCGCGGTGATTTCAGCAGCGACTTGATTCAGCTTTTCCTCATTACGGGCAGCAAGAGCAATCTTTGCTCCGGCGTGGGCCAGCGCAATCGCGCAAGCGCGCCCAATTCCTTGGGAAGCTCCGGTAACAAGCGCAGTTTTTCCCTGTAAAGATGACATGGTGTTCTCGGCTTTCTTTTTGAGAAGTGCAAATGAAATTATAGAAGGGCCGCATCTTCACCGGCGGGAAAGATCATTTTGAAGCATCAGAGGGGCTTCGCTACGGGCACAGGTGCAGCGGAGGCATGTTTCCCGAGGGCCGGCAGCAGCTCCAGCTCCCAGACATAGACCACCAGTTCGCGTGCATAGTGCAGCACCGGCTTTACCTCCGGCAGTTGGATGCCATGCACCTGCGGCAACTCGTTGATTTCAATTTCGGCCTCTGCCATCTCCAGGGGCCAGGGCAAATGATGAATATTTCCGCGATAGAGCGTGCCCTGTTTGTCTGTTGTGTACAGGCAATACCGTTCGGTGAGAAAGCTTTCAAGTCCTCCCTTTGTCCCTGGCTGGCACAAACTGCGATAACTTGCGCGAAACCGAACATCTTTTACCGTCAGCAATCGCGTGCTTTGGTAGTGAAACTCGCGCCCATCTTTCGTCTCGATTCTCATGTGGGCCCAGTAGTAGGGCAGCTTGAAAAAGGCGCGCGCAGCCAAAACCGCAGCTGGATTTGCCGCATCCAGGGAAAAAAAGAAGACTCCGGGCAGGTTGGAATGTCTTTCGCGCACATACGTCCGCAGATTCAGTTCCGGAAAGCGGTTTGCGCCAGGGATCAGAGGCATTCCCCGCAGCCGAATCCGGTCCATCCAGAAGGGGACCACGCCCACCCAGGCCGATCCATCGAAGGTATCCAGTACAAGTCCTGGAGGAATCAGGTGTGCCATTTGCATTGCCGGAATCGGCCAGTGGGCGAACAGGAGATCGTTCCAGCGCTGCGTCATGGCCCAGCTCCCGGTGGGCAGCGGCCATGGGCGATGGCTTGTCTGGGAAAGGATGTTCTTCACTTCAGGCTGAGCAGCGCGTAAAGGAAGGCTCGCAAACTCCTGAAGCGGCACAACTTGCAATTGAGACAACTCTTCCAGAGGCAAATGCCGTATTCTGGTTCCCAACATGCCTGAATCCATCGCTGAACCCGTTGCTGTCACGCCTGCTGTACCTCAAAACCAGACTGAAGTCTTTGCTGTGCACGGCGCCGACCCTGAGGTGCTGGCCTACGCCATGGCCAAATATTCGCGTTCGGCGCTCTCCATGAAGGAATCGTTAAAAGAAATCAGCAGCCAGCGCGCCGAACAGTTCCTGAACACATTTTATTTCCAATATGGGCACCGCTCGATTGCAGATCTAGCACATGTTGCTTTCGCCATTGAGAGGCTATCCCTGCTGGCCGCTATTTCTCTTGTGGACGAGCAGAGGTGGGATGGGCAGGAGCGCTCCACCCGCTATCAGAATTTCAAAAAAAGCGGCTGGTTTTTACCTGATTTTGGCCAGAACCAGGCGGAAAAAGATCTGTATTCACGCCAGATTGAGGAACTTTTTGCTACTTACCATGCAATCTCCGAGGGAATGTTTGAGTACCTGAAGACGCAGGTTGCCAGGCCCGCAGAGATGAAACAGGAAAGTTACGAACGTACTTTGCGTGCTCGCGCTTTTGACGTGGCCCGCTACCTGCTTCCTTTGGCAACCAACACATCCCTGGGACAGATTGTCAATGCGCGCACCCTGGAAACGCAGATCTCGCGCCTGCTTTCCAGCCCGTATGCGGAGGTCAGGCAGTTGGGCGAACGTCTGCGCGCTGCCGCCGGTGGAGCGGCCTGGAACGTCCATGCCGAGGAGATGGCTGCCCTGCAGTGTGAGATATCGGCGCTGGACCCTGTCCTGGGCGAAAGGGCGGCAAAACTGCTCACCCGTGAGGTAAAAACCACGCCTACACTGGTGAAATATGCAGCACCCAACCCCTACGAGATGCAGACCAAGCATGAATTGGCCCAAGCGGCGCAGGAGTTGATGAAAGGCATGACGATTGCTCCTGCTCCGGTTGTAGACCTGGTCGAGGCAGGTGAATCTCTGGAAGTAGAGATCGCCACGACTCTGCTTTATCGTGTCAGCCACTATTCCTACCGTCAACTCCGAGACCATGTGGCGGACCTGGATGAAGCAAAGCGCAACGAGATCCTTACCCTTGGTGTCCGCCATCGTGGCCGGCATGACGAGCTGCTGCGTGAGTTTGCTGCAGGGCAGGCATTGCGGTTCGATGTTCTTATGGACATCGGCGGCTTCCGAGACATGCACCGTCATCGCCGCTGCGTGCAGATCATACAAGGCTACACTTCGACGCACGGCTATGAGGTCCCCGAAGGAATTGCCGAAGCTGGCCTGCTGCCGCAGTACCAGTCAGCCATCGATGCGGCCTTTGCCACACACCAGCAAATCGGGCAGAGCAATGCTCCGGAAGCAGCACAGTCTGCCGACTATGTTCTTCCCCTGGCCACCAGGATACGCGCGCTGTTCAAGATGGATTTCGCAGAGGCCGTCTATATTTCCGAGCTGCGATCTCAGCCACAGGGGCACTTCTCCTACCGCCGCGTGGCCTGGGAGATGTATCAGGCAATCAAGCGGCAGTACCCTGCGCTTTCAGAATTTTTCCGGACCACGGATGTGAACGAACCGGTAGATTTGCTGAGAAGGTAGCTCTGGTTGAATCAGTGGCCGCCCTCAGGCTTGCGGGTGGCCCAGAGAATGCAGACAGCAAAAATTGTCACAAAGCTAAAAATTGAGAAGATAGCCACGGTTTTACTCCCGAGAAAAAATCAAAGACAGCATAGCAGGAGAGTCAGCCCTCCGTCAGCAGCTTTTCAAGCATGGTAATGCCTTCCCATACGGTCTTGCGTTCTGCTGCCGAGGCCCTTTTCAGGGCTTCGTTCAGAGGGTGAAGCGTCAATGCTGGCGCTTGCTTTTGCAGAAATTCCCGCACCGCTGGTGAGGGAAGAATCTGGGTCACCCTGCGGTCGCTTTCCAGAGTCTGGCGTATGAGCAGTCCCCGTTTCTCCAGCCGGTCAACGATGCCAGAGACGGTGCTGTGAGCAAGGCCCATCCTACTGGCCAGTTCTTTCATGCTGATGCCATCCTGCTTGCAGACGACCTCCATGACCAGCATCTGCGGTCCGGTGAGATGGCCGCGGGCATACTGGGCTTCCAGCGGTTTGCGCAGCGCCTGACGGATATTCTGGAGCTTTCTTTCCACCTCTCGGGCCAGTTCAGGAACGGAAATGTCTCGTGTCAATCGTGTCTCCATCAAAAGAGGAAGGGGACCAGGGCACGCACCTGCTGACGATAGCGTATGTATTCTTCGCCAAAGCGCTGTACCATCAACCATTCTTCCATGGTCACTTTAAGCCAGAACCCAAAACCAACCAATATCACTCCCAGCAGGCCACGCAGCAGCCCTCGTTGCAGAGCACACCCCAGAATGGCCAGCAAGAGACCCGTGTAGATCGGATGCCTGACTATGCTGTAAGGCCCCTTTCGCACCAGAGTATGGCCTTCCTTGATGGTGGCAACACCACTCCAGTTGCCGCCCAGAACCAGCCTGGCCCAGATACTGAACCCTACCCCAATGGCAGCCAAGAGGAATCCAGCCATGGCCATGCGCGGAGTTACCGGAAACAGGTGAACATCCAGCCAGGCTCTGGTTGGGCCATGGAAGAAGACAAGAAAGCAGCCCAGTGCCAGAATGGAAAGCTGCCAGAAGCGGGACATGCTGGATTGTCTCTGTACCGTTCGCTTGGTGCCGAGTGAGGTCAACAGCCAGACCGCGCATAGGAGGATCCACAGATAACTGGTGGCATGACGGAGGGTTTCGACGGAGTAGGACATGGTAGTTGGTTCCTCTTCTCAGATACGTCGTATACGACGTATCGTATACGACGTAATTTGATACAAAAGAGGGAGTGGTGTCAAGAAAAATTTTGATGCTGGCCTTAGAGAGTCATTTGAGGGTTCTCTTCCCGGACTGCGAGCAAGATACGGAGATCGCGCAGGTTATTGCCAGTTGGACCGGTCATCACGGTATCGCCGAGCGCGGTAAATAGAGGACAGGTATCAAAACGGCGCAGATTCTCTTCCGGGTCAAAATGGTAGGCCCGTGCACGGGAGACTGTGGTTGTGTCGGCAATGGCCCCGGCGGCGGGGCTGTTGCCATCAATGCCATCAGAACCTGCGCTGAGCACGACCATCGGCTGGCCTTCATGCCGGGCCAGTTCCAAGGCTGTGGCCAGTGCAAATTGCTGGTTGCGTCCACCGCATCCCGGGTCTCTGTCCAGTGGTACGGTGACCTCTCCGCTGGACAGCAAACACAGGCGTGGATGCTCTGCCCGCAGCTCGTGAAAGCGCTTCAGTAAATAACGGGCCGCATCCGTATAGTCCCAGTCATCGCAAGTGTTATCAATCACAACGCGGAACCCGAGTTCGTGGGCGCGGTCACGTGCGGCGTTTACAAAGTCATAGTTGGAGAGCAAAGTGTCAAATTTGGTGTGCTGAAAACTCTCCTTAGCCTCAGGGCCGTGCGTTTCCTGGATGACCTCCGGTGGCAGCGACTCAAAATAGGCGCGCACGGCTGGGGGAAATTTTTCGAGCAGTCCATAGCGAACAAGGATCTCGCGGCATTCCTCCGGCGTGGAATGGTCTGGCAGGGTAGGAGAGGACGCAACAGCGCCAAGGTCCTTGAGCGGAACATCGGCCACCAGAAGGGTCAGCTTTTCCGCCTCGGGTGCAGCGAGTGCAAGGCGGCCACCTTTTACTGCGGAAAAGTATTTGCGGACAGTATTGATTTCTGTAATGGTTGCGCCGGATGCGACCAGCGTCTCATGAAAGGCAATGCTGTCTTCCAGTGTGATTCGTGAGTCGCGTGGCAGCTCGAACATCGCTGAGCCTCCGCCGCTGACAAGAAAAAATACAAAAGTGTCCTTGCGGGCCCGTTTCAGCAGTTTTAATGCGGTCTCGGCAGCTTCAAAGGAATCCCTGTTGGGCAGCGGATGCCCTCCAGTAAAGTAGCGGATGCGCCAGTTTCGCTTTTGGGGCAATTGGGGTGCGGAACAGACGCCCCGTATCTGGATTTTTTTGGGGAGACGCTCCAGCAAAGCGTCCAGCATGGCAAGGGCGGCCTTGCCGAAGGCGATGACAAAGACCTTCTTATACTCCTTCAATTCAATCGCAACCGGCTTCAGGACTGAAGAAGGATGATGGACCAGGACGGTCCCTTCAAAGTGCAGATGGCGGTCAAAAGACCTTCCGATGTCGCACGCTGCTAAAGCATGGCGGAAGATGTCTTCGGCTGCGGTATGGAGGTCGTCGAGAGTGGTCATGAGACTTTTGTCGGAAGCAGATAGGTTTGCACCCAGTTACGGATGGCCAGTTGCACCTCGTCCAGTTTACCCGTGAAGAAATGTTCGGCGCCTTCCACCCAGACGACTTCGACGGGCGGGGCAACTTCATCAAAGACCGCCTCAAGCTGTTTGCGTGGAGCGAACTGGTCCATTGTTCCGCTGATAAAAAGCTTGGGCTGCGGACAGGATTGCAGAAATTGGTAATGGTAGTCGCGTCCTTCGGCATGGGTCGGTAGTCCCAGGGCCACCAGGCCTTGAACGCGAGGGTCCCCACAGCAGGCACGTAATCCGACGGCCGCTCCAAAAGAGAAGCCCGCACAGAGGACCGGCAGACCAAATTCACGGTCCAGCCAGTCTACGGCAGCACGAACATCGTCCTGCTCGCCATGTCCATGGTCATGGGTGCCATCGCTGAGCCCGGTACCACGAAAATTGAAGCGCAGAACAGGCAATCCGAGCGTCTGGAGCGCTTTCATCGCGTGGTACACCACTTTGTTATGCATTGTGCCACCACCAAGCGGATGCGGATGGCAGACCAAAGCTGCCATTGCTGCATCTGGGCCCCCTGTATTCAAAAGCGCCTCAAGTTTTCCCGCGGGTCCGCGAAGGTCATCAATCGTTCGCAGCGTGGCTGCGCCAGAATCGGCCATTGTCATTGTCCAACAACATTGTATTCTGAGATTCGATGACGTTTGATCCAGTGCAATTGACGAGAAGGCTCATTGATATTGAGTCGATTACCTACAATGAAGGTGCTGTCGGTGAATTTCTTGCCGATTTCCTTTTTCAGCGCGGTTTTTCTGTAGAAAAGATGCCGGTAGAAACACCGGATCGCTTCAATGTCTATGCTGGGGTGAAAGACGAGACACCTGACGTGGTTTTTTCCACACACATGGATACCGTCCCGCCATTTCTTCCTAGCAGCGAGGACGATGAATTTATCTATGGTCGTGGCGCCTGCGACGCCAAGGGCATTATTGCCGCGCAGATTGCTGCTGCTGAGCAGCTTCGCGATGCCGGGATTCGCGCTGGGTTGCTCTTTGTTGTAGGGGAAGAGCGTGATTCCGCAGGAGCAAAGGTTGCCAATGCGCAGCCCCGGGGCAGCCGCTTTCTGATTAACGGAGAGCCCACGGACAACCGGCTGGCCATCGCATCCAAGGGAGCCTTGCGTGCCGCCATTCGTGCAAAAGGGAGGATGGCGCACTCGGCCTATCCTGAACTGGGAGAGAGTGCCGTGCATAAGCTTGTGGAGGCGCTCCACCGCCTGTTGCAAATCGAATTGCCGGTCACAGAAGATGTTGGCCCCAGTACGCTGAATGTAGGTCTGCTGGAAGGGGGGCGTGCGCCAAACGTGATTGCAGACTATGCTGAGGCGCAGGTGCTGGTGCGTCTGGTTGGGCCCTCCGCCGAGATACGACGTTCCATCGAAGAAGCAGTTGCCGGTCTGGCAGAGGTCGAATTTACGCTGGAAATCCCGTTTACCCGCCTGCATGCTCTGGATGGATTTCCTACGATGGCGGCCGCATTTACGACAGACATTCCTGCGCTTACGAACTGGGGAGAGCCGCTCCTGCTGGGACCAGGATCCATTCATGTTGCTCATACATCGAATGAGAAACTGGCAAAACGCGAGTTGTTTGATGCCATCGGATTGTATATCGAGGTAGCCAGGCGACTGGTGTCTCATCCTGCATAAACGAGGCAAAGCGCCATGTCTGGACTGAACGCCCTACAATACGCAGCATCCTCATATTTGCGGTCTGCCATGCATCAACCAGTGCAATGGCATGAGTGGTCGCCAGAGGTATTTTTGCTGGCAGTGCAGCAGGACAAGCCCATTCTGCTGGACATCGGTGCGGTATGGTGCCACTGGTGCCATGTCATGGACCGTGAATCCTACGAGGACCCGGTCCTGGCACAAATCATCAATGAGCATTACATTGCCATCAAGGTCGACCGCGACGAACGGCCTGACGTGGACAGCCGTTATCAGGCCGCAGTGCAGGCCATTTCCGGACAAGGGGGATGGCCTCTGACAGCGGTCCTCACTCCGGATGGACGGCCCTTTTTCGGTGGAACCTACTTTCCGCGCGACGACCGCTATGGACGCCCTGGGTTTGAGCGCGTTCTACGCACCCTGGCCGAGGTCTGGAAGAGCAGACGCGAGGAGGCGCTTGAAACCGCGCAGAGTGTTCTTGCTGCAGTGGAACACGGCGAAACCTTTTCCGGACGGGCCTCCAACCTGGGCCCGGAACTAGTAAATCAGCTTGTTGCGAAGACGCTCAGCCAGTGGGACCCACGGTATGGAGGCTTCGGCAGCCAGCCTAAGTTTCCTCATCCTGCAGCCGTGGACCTTTTGCTTGATGTGGCGGCGCGCGGTCATGAGGGCGCAAAAAAAGTGGCAATCAGCACGCTCAAGAAGATGGCCGCAGGTGGAATCTACGATCATCTTGCAGGTGGTTTTCATCGTTATTCCGTAGATGAGCGTTGGGTTGTGCCGCACTTTGAAAAAATGCTGTATGACAATGCTGAGCTACTGAAAAACTATGTTCATGCTTTCCAGACATTTGTAGAGCCACAGTTTGCTTACATCACACGGGACATCATGCGCTGGATGGACCATTGGCTTACAGATCGCACACGCGGCGGCTTTTACGCCTCGCAGGACGCGGATATTTCACTTGAAGATGACGGCGATTATTTTACCTGGACGCGCGAAGAAGCAGCAGCTGTCCTGAACAACGCAGAACTGGCCGTGGCTGAGATTTATTACGACATTGGCGAGATGGGAGACATGCACCACAATCCTAAAAAGAATGTGCTGCATGTGACGCACTCGATTGAAGAGGTAGCGCAAAAACTCTCCAGAGACGTGTCAGAGGTGGAACGCGATCTTGCATCGGCGAAAGAGAAGTTGTATCAGGCGCGGCTTCAACGTCCGACCCCTTTTATTGACAAAACCATCTATACAGGCTGGAATGCATTGGCGGTCTCAGCCTACCTGGAAGCAGATCGAGTACTGCAGCTTCCTGTTGCAGGGAGCTTTGCACTGAAGACCCTGAACAGAATTCTGCTTGAGGGTTGGGACCCGAAAAGCGGGCTGAAACACGTTATTGCTTATGCGGCGGGGGTGGCTTCCAGACAGCAGATTGCTGGCGTGCTCGATGATTACGCTTTCCTCATCCATGCCTGCGTCGATGCATGGCAGGCCACCGGTCTTCTGCGCTATTTCAGCATTGCCGTGGAGCTGGCCGACGCGATGATCATCCGCTTTTACGATGAGACAGGCGGGGGGTTCTTTGACACGGAGACCCAAAGCATTTCCGCCCCTGGTGCTTTGCGCGCACGCCGAAAACCCTTACAGGACACCCCGACCCCGGCTGGAAATCCTGCTGCAGCTGCCGCGCTGCTTCGCCTGGAAGCACTCAGCGGGCGGGCAGATTTTCGTGAGAAGGCCGAAGACACTTTGGAGCACTTTGGCGGTATTGTCGAGCAGTTTGGTCTTTTTGCCGGGACTTATGGACTTGCTCTGCAACGGCTTCTTTTGCCTCCGCTCCAGGTGGTCATTATTGGTGAAGATGAGCGGGCAAAAAACCTGGCTGCGATGGCCACTGCGCGCTATGCCGTCAATAAGTCCGTGATTTTACTGCGGCCTGATCAGATTACAGAGCAGAATCTACCTCCGGTGCTGGCGGCGACCTTGCCTGGATTGCCTAAGCTCCATTCCGGAGACAGCTTTGCTATCGTCTGCAAAGGAAACACCTGCCTGCCTCCGGTCAGAGATGCGGAGGAGTTGTTGCAGGAACTGAGCGGGGCCTGAATCAGGCTGAGACCTCGGCCTTCTCCCGGACCAAGCTGCTGTCGTCGTTCCCGACTTTGAGGAGGTTTAGGATAGGCGTCGTGCTCATTGTGGTCACCAGTGCCATAACGACCATCATGGTGAAGAGCGTGGGAGAAAAGGCGCCCACGTTGTAAGCAATATTCAGCACGACCAGCTCCACCAATCCCCGAGTATTCATCAGCGCACCCAGGGCAAAGGCATTTCGCCATCTTTGGCCTGTCCAGCGGGCAGCCAGAACGCCGCCCCCCATCTTTCCAAAGACTGCGCCAGCCAGCACGATGGCGGTCCACCACCACATTTTTGCATCGTCCAGCAGGTCCAGCCGGGTGCGCAGACCGGTCAGAGCGAAGAAAAGCGGCAGGAGCAGGGCAGAGGTCACCATGTCGAGTTTTGCCCGGACCGCCTGCTGCCAATGCTCAATGCGCGGAAAGCATACGCCAGCAAGGAAGGCCCCGAAGAGCGGATGCACGCCAATCCATTCCGTGGCAGCCGCCGAGGCCAGTGCGAAGATGATGAAAATGCCCAGCAGTTCGAGGGAAAGATTTGGCTTTTTGCGTAAGGTAACGGCCCGTGCAGCGAGGGGACGTACCATGCCAAGCATCAGCAGGAGATACATGGCCAGGTATGCCAGGCGCAGGGGCAAGGAAGCCGGCCCCCCATCGGCCCCGATCAAAGTGAGCGCGAATGCCAGCAGGGTCCAAGCCAGCACATCATCCACCGCTGCACAAAGAATGGCCGTCGTGCCCAGCGGCGTACCCTGCAGACGCCGCTCTTCCAGAATGCGCGCCAGAACGGGAAATGCCGTGATACTCATTGCGATACCCAGGAAAAGCACGAACGGAAGATTCCCGATGCCATGCGGTGCAAACCGGATGCGCAGTGAGTGCGCCAACGCTGCGGCCGTGATAAAGGGAATGAGAATGCTTGTTCCGCTGGCCAGCACTGCGGTCCTGCGTTGACATATAAGCTGGTCATAGTCCATCTCCATGCCAATCAGGAAGAGATAGAGCACAAGTCCAACGGTTGAAAGAATCTCAAGAGGGTGGAGAGAGCCTGCGGAAAACAGCAGTATGGAAGTGTGAGGAGCAAGGCGGCCAAACACAGACGGTCCCAGCAGAATCCCCCCGACCATTTCGCCGATGACACGGGCCTGCCCAAGGCGGCGCGCCATCCACCCACAAATCAGGGTGACGGCCAGAATGACGGACATCTGCGCAAGTAAAAGAGTCATAAGGGCCTGTGATGTTTCGGGAATTTTTTTATGAGATGCTGCTTTTGCCTTTTGTGTTGGGTAACTCGGGTGAGAACTTTCCCACTCTATCGTCTAATCTAGAGGCATGGACAATCGCACTCCTCCAGAAGTTTTTGATGTCCTGGTCATTGGGGCAGGACCGACGGGCATGGCCTGCGCAATTGAAGCGCAGCGTATCGGTCTTCGTAGTGTGCTGGTGGATAAAGGATGTCTCTGTAATTCCATTTACCATTACCCGTCAAACATGACGTTTTTTACGACTCCAGAGCTGCTGGAAATTGGTGATGTCCCTTTTCCCAGCGTAAACCAGAAGCCCACACGCAATGAAGCGCTGGAATATTACCGGAAGGTGGCCGAACACTATCAGCTTGATGTTCGGCAATATCAAAAGGTGAACACCATTTCGGGGGCAGATGGTGCTTTCCGTGTCCATGTAACAGATAAATTCGGACGCCAACTTACCCACCATGCGCGCAAACTGGTGGTGGCCACCGGCTATTATGATCTGCCCAATCTTATGGGCATTCCGGGAGAAGACCTGCCCAAGGTCCATCATTATTATGAAGACCCGCATCCTTACTACGGACTGGATGTAATGGTCATTGGTGGAAAAAATTCAGCGGCAATTGCGGCACTGGACTTGTGGCGTCACGGAGCGCGAGTCACACTTGTGCATCGTGGTCCTGCCATGCACAAGCACGTAAAATACTGGATCCTTCCTGACATTGAAAACCGCATCAAGAATGGGGAGATTACCGCATATTTTCAAACCCAGGTGGAACGCATCGAGGAAGATTCTGTCATTCTGAAGACGCCGGAGGGAGAAGTTTCGGTGAAGAATGATTTTGTCTTTGCCATGACTGGCTACCATCCGGACTTCGATTTTCTGATGTCGCTCGGGATCCGGCTGGAAAGTAAAGACCGCTGTCCCGAGTGCAATCCGCAAAGCTTGGAAAGCAACATACCAGGAATTTACCTGGCTGGAGTAATTCTTGCCGGCGAGCGTACGAATGAAATCTTTATTGAAAATGGCCGCTTTCACGGAAAGAGGATTGCGGCCGATCTGAAGGAGAAGCTGACAGCTGTGCTGGAAGCTTAAGTGAATGAGCGGTCCTCCCGGCAGAAGCGTAGCGATTTCACCCAGATTCTGGATGGAGCTTCGGCGTCTTCTGGGGAAATTTTTTGAAGGACGGAAAACTGCTTTTGTGGAAGCCCAGAACAATTCGTGGCCAGTTGATTGCCAGCCTGGTTCTATTTGAGCTGCTTGCTCTTGGATTGTTTACTGCTTTTCTTGTGCGTGAGCAGCAGAAGGAGCTCCAGCAGCGCATTGACCGCCGCCTGGAGTATCAGGGATCGCAATTGGCATTGCAGGCTGCAGAAGCCATTGAGGAAGGCAAGGCCGATTCCCTACAGAAGATGGTGAGCACGCTGCTGCATTATCCCAGCATCGGCAACGTGCAGATTACTGATTTGCAGGGAAGGGCCATTGCGGGTGCAGATGCTTCCATGAACGGAAAGCTGAATCTGACGCCGACAGAGCGCAATTTTCTCAGACGTCTGGACCGACCGGCCATCTTCAACCTTAAGGAAAACGTACGTGAAATCGTTGCTCCTGTGATGGTCCAGGGCCAAATCAGGGGACTGGTATGGATCGCCCC
>Ga0070737_10005026_pt1 | contig 12865 bp, 11 predicted proteins | sample Coa_R1_10_FD_66438 | JGI IMG/M metagenome (GOLD analysis project Ga0070737, IMG submission 66438) | Surface soil microbial communities from Centralia Pennsylvania, which are recovering from an underground coalmine fire - Coalmine... | ecosystem: Environmental > Terrestrial > Soil > Unclassified... | reverse complement strand
GCGGCAGCGGGACTGTCGCTGGTGTTCATCCAGGGCACCGTACGCGCTTTGCCGAACATCGGCCCGTTCGATGCCGTCTGTGCGTTCTACGACGACTGTCTGCTCTCATTCGAAACAGAGGCTGATAACCTCGCTGCGCTCGCAGCGGTTGCGCGGGTGCTGCCGGCCGGAGGACGGCTTCTCTTCGGCACAACCGATTGCCCACCGGTGCTGCCGCCCTGCAAGACACGGCAGTGGCGTGAGCGCGCGGAGACCGTGGTGGAAACGATCCTTTTCGATGCAAAGACGCGCATCGGCACGAGCATACGCTGCCATCGCCACGATGATGGTCGCGTCGAACGCTTCGTGCGCCGGCGGCATCACTACCAACTGGAAGAGGTACACGCCCTGCTCGACCGCGTGGGCTTGCGGGTCACCGGCGCCTGGTGCGCCTACGGCGAATCGCTGCCGTATGGCGCGCGGGCCGAAGGCATGGTCGTGGCCGCCATCAAACACGGCTGACACGGCCAGGCCCACGTCCGGGCGAGCGCTGCGTCTTCGTTGGCCAGGAACGTGCTCATGCCGTCACTCTCCGCCTCGTGGCTGTGGGATAGCGAGGGACACGCTCGAGGCACTACCCCGCATTCTGGCGGGCCGGGGAACGGGGGTACGATCGCACGGGCAAGGGAGTCTTTCGCAGGCGATCCCGTCGCGATCCCCGTCGAGAGAGGCAAGTCCTTGTGGATTGGCGCGATACGCCTGCTGTGCCGCGGCCTGATTTGGAAAGTCGCTGCATTTCGCCGACGTCCTCGGTGGGGGCGATGTCGCCGCTGGCCTTGCGGGCGATGGCGGTGATGTCGTGATCGGCGTGCCCCCGGAACCGATACCGCCCACCTGCGCGCCGCATGGCGACGCGTCGATCGTGACGACGCCGCTTGCATCGGGATATACCCACGCGCCCCGACCGGGCGCTAACGTTGTCGCTGCTTGATAGGCCTGTAGCGCTGCATCATAGACGTAGACGACCGCGGCGCCGGTGATGCGCGCGGAGGTCGTTGCCGATGGATTGCCAGCTAGAAACGGAACCCCCGGCTCCGCGCTCCACGTGATGGTGCAGATCGTCTCCGGAGCGAACAACGGCTGGCCTGGCGCTGGATAGTACACCCAGTAGCCCAACCCGGCGCTGCGCGTCGCGCCCATGACAGGCTGGTAGGCATCGGCTCCGGGCGGATACGCGAACACCGCCGTCGCGCCCGGGAAGCGTGTTCCCGTGGGTCCGCCCAGCAGGTTCCAGCCCGTCGCTATGCTCTGCTGCGCGGAACCGGAAGCGGCGCTCAATGCCAGCAGCATCACAGCTACGAGGAGTATCGCGCGCTTCATCGCCTATCAGGCAGATCGTGGCAGAGCAGAGAGAGCTGTCAAGCTCTAGCGAACGCTGGCAACCCAAGGATTCGACCGGTGCTCAGCGCGTGGATGCCGCTGATACCGATTGGGGTCTCGCGCGGCCACGGCCCTGCAGGCCGCCCGCCGTCTCCTCGCGCAGGCGCAGCACCATCAGCGAGCGGCCTTCCACCGTATGCGGTGGTCCGCCCTCCGCGAGCACGCACGATCCCGGCTGCACATCGGGCACGGCCGAGTTGAAGACCACCTCCCACTCGGTGCCCTCTTTGACCACGGGCAGCGTGAACGGCAGCGGTTCGTGCCAGGCGTTGAGGAAGACGATCAGCGTATCACCGACGATGCGCTCGCCGTTCTCATCCAGCTCGGTGATCGCGCCGCCGTCGAGCCGCATCGTCAGGCCGCGGAGGTAGCTCGTCTGCCATTCTTCTTCGGTCATCGCCGTGCCCTCGGGCATGAACCAGGCGAGGTCTTCTGTAGGCGAGCCGAAGATCGGTCGGCCCTGGAAGAAGCGCCGCCGCCGCAGCACCGGCTGCTCCATGCGAAAACGCACGAGCCGCGCCGTCCACTCCAGCAGTTGGCGTTTCTCGGGCGTCAGGTGCCAATCGAGCCAGGTGAGCTCGTTATCCTGGCAGTAGGCGTTGTTGTTGCCGTTCTGCGTACGGCCGATCTCGTCGCCATGCGAGATCATCGGCACGCCCTGCGAGATCATCAGCGTGGCGAGGAAGTTGCGCTGCTGCCGCTGCCGCAGCGCCAGGATCTCCGGATCGTCGGTCGGCCCTTCAACGCCGCAGTTCCAGCTGTTGTTGTCGTTCGCCCCGTCACGGTTCTCCTCGCCGTTCGCCTCGTTGTGCTTCTCGTTGTAGGAGACGAGGTCGGCCAGCGTAAAGCCATCGTGGCAGGTGACAAAGTTGATGCTCGCCGTTGGCTTGCGGCCGCTGCTTTCGTAGAGATCGCTCGAGCCAGAAAGACGGTAGGCCAGCTCCGAGATCAGCCCTTCATCGCCCTTCCAGTAGCGGCGCACCGTATCGCGGTACTTGCCGTTCCACTCCGCCCAGAGCACGGGGAAGTTGCCAACCTGATAGCCGCCTTCACCCACATCCCATGGCTCGGCGATGAGTTTGACGGTGGAGATCACCGGATCCTGATGGATCACGTCGAAAAAGGCCGAGAGGCGATCGACGTCGTGGAACTCACGCGCCAGCGCTGCCGCCAGGTCGAAGCGGAAGCCATCGACGTGCATCTCCAGCACCCAGTAGCGCAGCGAGTCCATGAGCAGCTTCAGCACCTGAGGGTGACGCGCGTTCAGCGTGTTACCGGTGCCGGTGTAGTCCATGTAGAGACGAGGATTATCGGGCACGAGGCGGTAGTAGGCAGCGTTGTCGAGGCCGCGGAAGCTGAGCGTGGGGCCAAGCTGGTTGCCCTCGGCAGTATGGTTGTACACCACATCGAGGATGACCTCGATGCCGGCGGCGTGCAGCGTCTTCACCATCTGCTTGAACTCGCGCACTTGCTCCGCCGGGGCGCGGGTCGAAGCGTAGCGCGGTTCAGGCGCGAAGAAGCCGATCGTGTTGTAGCCCCAGTAGTTGCGCAGGCCGCGCGCTAGCAGGATGCCATCGTCGATGAAGGCGTGCACCGGCATCAACTCCACGGCGGTGATGCCCAGCTTTTTGAAGTGCGCCAGCGCCGGTGGGCTGCAGAGGCCAGCGTAGGTGCCGCGTAGCGGCTCAGGGATCTCGGGGTGGCGCATGCTGAAGCCGCGCACGTGCACCTCGTAGATAACCGAGTTGCGCCAGGGGATGCGCGGCGGTACATCGCCCTGCCAGTCGAAGGCGGTATCGACGACGACGCTGCGCGGAACGTACGGCGCGGAATCGGTATCATCGCGCGAGAGATCGGCTTCGGGATCGCCCACTTTGTAGCCGAAGATCGGCCCCGACCAGTCCGGCTGACCAATAATTGCGCGCGCATAGGGGTCGAGCAGCAGCTTGGCGGGGTTGAAGCGATGCCCGTGCTCGGGGTCGTACGGACCGTCGACGCGGAAACCGTACTCCTGCCCGGGGCCAAGACCAGGGATATAACCGTGGTGAACGTGCGCCGTGACCTCAGGCAGGCGGATGCGGGCGGTCTCGCGCCCATCGGCGAAGAGGCAGAGATCGACGGCCTCGCCGTTCTCGGTGAAGACCGCAAAGTTGACCCCTCGGCCGTCCCAGGTTGCGCCAAGGGGATACGGCGATCCAGGCAGAACTTTCACACGCATTCTCCAGCATCGGGCGAGAGGCACGACGCAAGGGCAGCGTACGGATCGCGTTCTTCGTGAGGCAAGTAGCGCTCCAGGAGCAGGATCCTACCTCTTGCAGCGCACGAGGCGTTTGCGTCAGAGTCGACCGCCCGGCCTGCGCTACCCGCTCCCTTGCGGCACGAAGCGTTTGCAGTGCAAGAGCACGACGCGCTGATACACTGAAGTGGATGAACGAAGGCCAGCACTGGCTGCTGTGGGATGGTGACTGCGGCCTCTGCCGCAACATGGTGGCGTGGGTCGAGCGGCGCGATCGGCGAGGACTGTTCCGCGCTGTGCCGTACCAGCGCGCCCCATCGCCGCCGCTGACGCCAGCCCTGCGCGAGGCGTGCCGGCGGGCGGTACACGTCGTCACGACAGACGGACGGGTGCTGCGTGGAAGCGCGGCTTCTCTCTTCGTGCTGGCGCGGATCGGCCATCCACGCCTTGCCCGGCTTTTAGGCGCACCGCCGTTCTTCTGGGCGGTCGCGCTGGGCTACCGGATCGTGGCGCGCAACCGCGAGCTCTTCAACCGTCTGCTCTTCCACAGCGACGAGGCCTGCACCCTGAACTAAGCAGGGACAGGTAGCGTACGCCGCGGCGCTATGAAGCGGAGCACGAGATCGAGCCGCATCGCGGCGAGCGTTCGGCGGCACCTCCACCGGCATCCACCGACCTCTGCTCGATCGCGCCCCAAAAGCATGCCAGCAAACGCACCGTCCGACCTGTGGTCTCGGCTCGTGTTCGTCCACTGATCGACGCCCTGAATCCGCGTCACCTCGAGCGCTAGCACTCGAGGTGACGTTCATCTTCGCCCTGCCACTGCATCCGCCCGAACCGGCTCCGGACTTGACAACCAATCCAGCCATGTTTTATAACCGCCGCTGACCGTTCTTTCATGGTAAAGCATCCACGCCACCCGGAGTACCAGCCATGCGCGCTCTCCCTGGCATCTCTCCGCCCCAACTGGCCCAGATCACCCCTCGCAAGCGCGAACTGCTTTCGGTCGACATCCAGGTAATCACGCCGTTGGCCGGCGGTAGCGCTCAGCCGGGCAAGCCAGACAGCGACCTGCCCGTGCGTGGTAGCAGCGTGCGCGGGCAGTTGCGTTTCTGGTGGCGGGCGTGTCGTGCAGCGAAATTCGCGCGCGTGCGCGATCTGTACCTAGAAGAGGCACGTCTCTGGGGCGCGGCAACGGGTGGGCAAACGCAAGCAGACAACGCGCAAAAAGACGAACAACTGGGGCCGGGCGGCATCGATCTCGCCGTCGAGATGATCGAGAAGGGACGGCTTACCAGCCACAGCAACCTGCAGAAAGAGCTGCGATACGCCCTTTTCCCCTTTCAGGAACAAAAGCGGGAGTTCCTGGAAGGTGTCTGTTTTCGGCTGCGGCTGTTGCTGGCGCCGCATGTTTCCGAAGAGAACCGCGCAGCGCTGGAGCGAGAGGCGCGCGCGGCGCTATGGGCCTGGATCTGCTTCGGCGGGATCGGCGCACGCACGCGGCGCGGCTGCGGCGCGCTCTATTGCTCCGCACAAGGGTTCCATCCCGAGGGCGATGCAGCGCGGTGGTTGATCGCGCAGGCACGGCAGCACGTGACACCGGGGCAGCGCACGCTGAAACTTCCGGCGCTGACGAAAGCGCAGTTCGTTATTGGAAGCCAGAGTAACCCCAGACACGCCTGGACCAAGGCCGTGAGCATCCTGCAGCAGATCAGGCAGGGGCCGGGCATCGGCCGCAACCCCGGGCAGGGAAACAGGCCCGGCCGCAGCTACTGGCCGGAGCCGGACACGATCCGCGCGCTGCTCAAGATCGATCAGCGTCGCCGCCCCGAGCGCTCACCGTATCTATGGTTTCCGCGCGCCGACCTCGGCCTGCCGATCCTATTCCAAAACATGATTCCCCGAAACATGATTCGTGGCGCAACGCCCACGCTCCAAGCGAACGGCGACGGAGCAACGCGCTTCGCCTCGCCGCTGATCGTCAAGCCGCTGGCGTTGAGCGAGCGAGAGGCCGTACCGCTGGTACTGGTGCTGAACGCGCCACACGTTTGGGAAGGGCCGGGTGTCGTGCTCGATAAGACACCGATCGCTAGGGAACAGCTGCAAGGGACAGGTCGGCCGATCAACCCGCAGCACGAGCCCCTCAAGGTTGGTTCGGCGCGCGAGGCGGTGCTGAAGTACGCGGAGAAACAACTGAACTCCAAGATCGAGTCGTTGCCATGAGCTACCTGCTCTCGATCTCGCTTGGACCTGTCCAGGGATTCATCGCCGCGGCGCGCAAGGCGCGCGATCTCTGGTTCGGTTCGTACTTGCTCGGCGATCTCTCGCGCGAGGCGGCTGCCGCGATACAGGGTTCCGGTGGGCGTCTGATCTTCCCGGCACCCCAGGCTGTATCTGCAAAGCAACCCGTGGCCAACAAGCTGCTGGCGATCGTGCCCGATCCCCAGGCTGCTGCTCAGAACGCACGCACAGCCGCCCAACAACGCCTGCACATCTATCTGGACCAGACGCTAGGCCGGCTGCAAGGCTACGGTATCGCCATCGCTGACGAAGAACAGCGACTTGCCCGCGATCAGGTTGACCATTTCCTCGAGTTCGCCGCGGCCTGGGTCCCATACGACGACCAAGATGCCGCGTTGTATCCCGAACGCCGCGCCGAGGTCGAACGACTGCTGGCCGCGCGCAAGCAGCTACGCGACTTCCCGCCCGCTGATGGCCGCGAGAATCACTACAAAAGCTCGCTCGACCCGGCGCGCGAGGCGCTCATTCTCCGGGGGTCGGGCGACGCCTTCCGCAAGGCCGGGCTGAAGCAGGGCGAACTGCTCGACGGCGTGTCGCTGATCAAACGGCTGGCGCGTCCGCTGGGCGAAGACGACGAAGAGAAGACGAACGCGGCAGGCGAGCGTTTTCCCGGCACGTCGCGCATCGCCATGGATCCATTCATCCGTCGGCTAGCGCAGCAGCAGCCGGATAAACTTGAACAGTTGCGCGAATGCGTCGAGCAATTGAACCGGCGGGGCAGCAGCCTCGTCGATCGCTTCCCGGTTGGCAAGGAAAGCGGCCTGGCGCAGTTCAGTGCGTTTCCGTACAACGCGCAGCTTTTTTACGACGAAGCGCTCGATGAAAGCGAACCGCTCTCGGACGACGAACGCAAACTCGCGCTCGCGATCATGAAGGCGGTACGCGACCTGCGGCATCGCGATCTCTGCGGGCCGCTCTCCCCGTACTTTGCCGTGCTGGTCGCCGATGGTGATCGCATGGGCGCAACGCTGGGCGGCCTGCCCACGCCCGAGAAGCACGAGGAGTTCTCCCGCAAGCTCGCCGATTTCGCCAGCAAGACGCGCACGATCGTCGCCGAGCATCACGGCGTGGCGATCTACGCCGGTGGAGACGACGTGCTCGCCTTTCTGCCGCTCGATACAGCGCTGGCGTGCGCCGATACGCTGCGCCGCGCACTGGCCGCTCTCGACCTTCCCGGAAGTGCACGCCTCACGCTCAGCGCCGGGGTGGCGATCGGGCATTTCAGCGAGCACCTCGATCGGTTGCTCGAGCACGCGCGCAACGCGGAAAAACTCGCGAAGAAGAGCGGTCGCAACAGCCTGGCCGTGGCGCTCTACACGCGCGCCAGCGGTGAAGGCGTGCGCGTGGCGCATTCGTGGGATGCCGATCCTCTGAAAAACGTCTGGGCGTACTGGATGGGGCGCTACCGGCGCGATGAACTGCCCGACCGCGCTACATATGAGCTAGCCGCGCTCGAACGTGAGTACGCGGCGCTAAACGCGCACTTCGAGGAAGAGGTGCACGGTCTTGAAGAGGCTCTCCGCAAAGATGTGCAGCGGATCCTGCAGCGCAAGGAAGCAGGAGGACAGCAGCTTCCCAGAGAACAGATCGAGGAGTTGACCGAGAGGCTTGTGAGCGCCAGGGCACGCGAAATACACGGGCGCGAGCGCGCACACCGGCAGCTTGCAGACGCTATCGCCGAGATGCTCATCGCGCGGCGCATCGTGAGCGAGACCGCAGCGGAGGCATGAACCATGGCCGAGAACGATCGCCAGCGAACGGTGCTGCTGCAACCGCGCGATCCGATCATCGTGCGCGATGGCCGGCCGTTCAACGCCGATCCGGGCGCGCGTGCCGTCTCGCTCGATTGGCCCCTGCCGCGCACGGTTGCCGGTGCGCTGCGCACGCACATCGGTCACGTGCTCGGCTTCGACTGGAATGCGCGCGACGACGCGCATCGTGCCGCTTCGATCAGCGTGCGCGGGCCGCTGCTGGCCGTTCGGCACGCCACGGATCAACCCTGGCGGGTGTACGTACCAACCCCCGCCGATGCCGCCTATCTCGACGCCAACGATAGCGCAAGCGGCAAAACGATCCTCGATCGCGCGTGGCCGTGGCAAGACCTGCCCAAAGGCGCGGGCACGGATCTGCCGCATCGCCTCCTGCCGCTGCAAATCGAGAGCAAGGGCAAGGTTTCCGATCAGCGTCCGTATTTCTGGCCGATCGAGGCGGCAGCGCGCTGGCTCCAACTGGCAGGCCAGCAGACGATGTCGCCGCCGGACGACACGCTCCAGGAGCTGCCGCGCGACACCCGCATCCATGTCAGCATCGATCCGGGGACGCGCACCAGCAGACGCATACTCGTCGCTGCTGGGGAGAGCGGCGATGTAGCCGGCCTGACGGCGGGGTTGCTCTACGGCACGGAGGCGATCGCCTTCGCGGATGAGCCCTGGCGCCCCCACGCACGCCATACGGACGAGAGTGCCGGGCGCAATCTTGGGGTCGCCACGGCAATTCTGAGCCGGATCGTGAATCCGCCGCATGAGTGGCAGGCAAAAACCGCCTGGCTACCGCTGGGTGGCGAACGCCGGATGGCACGTCTCGAGCCGGTGGATGCGGACCCCTGGCCCGCGCCCATGCTTCCGCCCGCGGGTGGACGGCGACTGCGGCTGCTACTTGCCACACCGGCGCTCTTCGCCCATGGCTGGCAACCCGGCTGGCTCAAGGAAGAGAACGGCGCGCTGATTGGCACGCCGCCACGTCTCTCCGACCAGGCCGATCCCGTGCCGCTGCCGAAGTTGCGGCTCGTCGCCGCTGCCGTGGGCCGGCCGGTGCCGGTGAGCGGCTGGTGGATCGGAGGAAAAGGATCGGGGCCACGTCCCGTGCGCTACGCCGTACCCGCTGGCAGCGTCTACTTCTTCGAACTCGCCGACCCGGGCGCATCGCTGACCGAGGAGACCCTGCGCGCGCTTTGGCTGCGGCCGTTGAGCGACGAGACGCGCGATCGGCGTGATGGTTACGGCTTAACCCTGCCGGGTGTCTGGTAAATCTACGAGGAGGTTCGCGCACCGTGGACGCGCGTATGCTCTATCTGCACCTGCTCAGCCCGCTACACAGCGGTACCGGACAATCGACCGATATCATCGACCTGCCCGTGGCACGCGAGCGCGTTTACGGCTGGCCATACGTTCCCGCGACCTCGATCAAAGGTGTGTTGCGGGATGCCAGCACTGGCCGCGATGCAGATCTACACCGGGCAGCGTTCGGCCCAGACACGCAAAATGCCAGCGAGCATGCCGGGCACATTGCCTTCACTGATGCGCACCTCCTCTGCCTGCCGGTGCGTAGCCTCTACGGCACGTTTGCCTGGCTCACCTGCCCGCTGGCATTGCGCCGCTGGCAGCGCGATTTCGCTGGCACGGGGTTGAAAACGCCACCAGCTATGACGGAGGCACCCATAGATCAGGCCGCGCTCGTGCCTGAAGGAAGCGACGTCGTGAACGAGAACAAGCTCTACCTCGAGGAGATCGACCTCGAGGCAAAGGTGTCTCCGGCCGCGCGTGAGGTGGCGCATGCCATCGCCACGGCTGTCTTCACCGATGACGCCTGGCAGCAGATCTTCATGCAACGCTTCGTCGTCGTCAGCGACGATATTTTCGCGTTCTTCGCCGAAACGGCGACGGAGGTGACGGCGCACATCCGGCTGGACCAGGAGAAGAAAACCGTGGCACGCGGTGCACTCTGGTACGAGGAGACGGTGCCGCCCGAGACGATCTTCTACTGCCCGCTCTTTGCGGAACCGTTCAAAGCGGCCAAGAACGGCAAAACGTACGAGCCGGCGCAGTTGCTGAAATTCGTTGCAGACGTATTAGAGCAGCCATTGCAGATTGGCGGCAACGCCAGCACCGGTTGTGGTCTGGTCGCGGCGCGCCTGGTTGCATCATAGGAGAAGAGCATGGCAACGCAGACAACTCCAGCACGGACCGTGCCGCTCCGACGCGCCGATGCCTTCAAACGCGCACTAGAGCACGTTACAGAGATCAAGGAGAAGCAACAGAAGAAAATCGGCGACATTTATGGTAGTTTGTGTCTCAATTTTCCGGTCATGCTACGTCAGAACGGTCTGCGCCAGACGATCGCCTTCATCGAAGACAAGGCCTCAGCCAAAGACGAGCGTGCCAGGGCGTATCAGTTGCTGCGCAGCCACATCGCCGCGAACCTCGGTCTCAACGAGAGCAAGCTTGTCGATCTCTTGCGCGATGCGAGCGCGCTGGAGATCGTGCGCTATACACGGCTGCTGCTCGCTGCCTGGATCTACTACAAGCGCTTCGCCGTCTCGATCCTGGGCGCCGAGGCGACGGCAGAGCCGGATGGACAATATAGACAACAAGGAGCGGCACGATGATTCTCATCCTGCCGCAAAGCATCCAGAAACCGCGCGAGCCAGCGAACGCCAGCCTTGAATTCGACCGCTATCTCGATAAGCGCGGTGACAATAACGAGGCGCAGCGCAATCTGTTTGAGCGATTGGCCGAAGCGACCGTGCCATCGCTCTACAAGCAGGCGTTCGCCCGCTGGCAGGACACGCTCACGCGGCTGGGCGCGCAAACGATGGCGTGCGCCATCCACGGGCGGATGATCGTTGGTCTCGGCATCAAGAGTGTGCACGAGGTAGGCATCGCGCTGCACCGGCTGTATGGCGTGCCGGTGATTCCCGCGACAGCGCTGAAGGGGCTGGCCGTTAGCTATGCGCGCCGCGGCCTCGAAACCGCGCTGTCCGACGAGCAGTGCAAGGTGCTGTTCGGCAGCCCCGAGAGCCGCGCCTACGTGACCGTCTTCGATGCCTGGTACGTGCCCGGCTCTACCGAGAAGGATAAACCGCTGGCGCTCGACACGATCACAGTGCACCATCCACGGTATTACGGCAGCGGTGCACGCGAACCGTGGGACTTCGACGATCCGACGCCAGTCGCTTTCCTCAGCGCGCGTGGCACGTACCTCATTGCGGTCAGCGGTCCGGAGGGATGGCGCGACGCATATCTGCGCGTGCTGGAGCTTGCGCTCGCCGAATGGGGCGTGGGCGCGAAAACGTCGAGCGGCTACGGTTACGGCAAACCAACCGCTGCTGCCAGCAGCACCTCCACAAACGAGACGGCCAACGCTCTGGCCGCGCCCGGCCGATCTGGTACGTCGGCGATCTCGCACGATGCGCAAGCGCTGATCGACCAGGTGAAGGCTATCCCCGCGAGCCGGATCGTGAGCCAGGCAAAAAGCATTGACGATCAGGCCGCGCGTCTGTCTCCGTCCGATGCCGCGCACGTTTACCGCGCGCTGCTAGCGCGGATCGATGAGGCCAAGCTGCGCCCTCGCTTCGCCACGCAACCGTGGTTTCAGCGAATGTTGGCAACGCTCGGTGAGCAAGGCTGAGGTGCGGTGGGCCAGCCGCGCTGCCGGAAAGCCTACCGACCACCTTACCAGACGCGCGTTCGCGGCAGTTCGGGCTAGGTGATCGGCGCGCGCGGAAGATGGACACACGAGGCAACGCTTGCCATGCCCGCACGCAAACGAGCTGCAGGCAACACGACGCAGCACGGCTCCGGCACTCTCGCCCTTTTCCAGACAGGCCACGGAAGGAGCGTGCTACAAGCAGCAAGCCGGGCGATTCGCGGCGCAACCCGACCACGCCGGTGTCGGGAAACGGCGGAGCAGCGGGTGGACCTTCACCGGGTTGTACCCGGGTGGATGGCGATGGCGCGTTGCGCTCTACCTTGCCGGTCGCGATGCACCACGCTCTCGCGTCATCGGCATGTACAGCAGAACGCTAGGTGCGGTCGGCGCAACCACGCTGAGACGCCGCTATGCGCTGCGCTCGTGCAACATCGTCGTGTCCCTAGGCAGCGCAACGCGCCGGTGGATCGCGCCCCGGTGCCTGACTACCACGCTGCACCGATCGCAACGTCCCACCGCGCTCGCGATCGCGCCGACGATCGCTCTCTGCTCGCCTCGCTGCCGCGATCGAGCCGCTACTCGGCGCGCTCCAGCAGCGCGACCGCCTGCGCAACCACCGCCTCGCCCGCGCCGGCGGCGTCCAGCCCTTCGTTGGTCTTCGCCTTAACGCTGACGCATGCAGTCTCGATGCCCAGCGCACCCGCGATCGCCTCCCGCATCGCGTCAACGTAAGGCGCGAGCTTCGGTCTCTCCAGCACCACCGTCGCATCGACGTTGGCGATCCGCCAGCCCTGTTTGCGCAACGCGCTCGCCGTCTCCGCCGCAAGGAAGCGGCTATCGGCATCCTTCCAGGCTGGATCACCGGGCGGAAAACGCTGGCCAATATCTCCCAGACCTGCTGCTCCCAGCAACGCATCGATAATCGCGTGTAGCAGCGCGTCGCCATCGCTATGCCCCAGTGGCCCGCGCTCCGCAGGCAGCGCAACGCCGCCCAGCACGAAGCGGCGCCCGGGTACGAGCCGGTGGATATCGTAGCCGATGCCAACGCGCAGCATGTCTGTCATGGTAGCAGGCTCGTCTGCTCGACCGGCGAGCCTCTTCCCTGCGCAGACCTTCCGGCAGCAAAGATCGCTTCCCTCTGCGGCTCGCCGACGCCGCTCGGAGCATTCAGGCGGAGAACAGCGGTCTCTTCCACGCGCTGCTGCCGTTCATCTTCTAGATGCCGTTCTTGCCGATGGCGGGGCCTTCGCTGCTACCACCGTGGCGATGCGCGGTAGTCGCTCTTCGGCGGTCCACAGAGAACACCTGAACGCGAGCAACGACCTGCGGGACGCGGGATGAAGCGCAGCAGAACGCAGCATGGCCAGGTCTGGCGCGGAACACCCTCAAGCGCGAGCTGCGTAACGCGTGGCCTCAGCCACGCGCTTGCCAGATAGCATCAGCGAACGGCAGCCCTCACGCGCGGTTGAGACAGATCGGGCC
>Ga0070737_10005025_pt1 | contig 12866 bp, 9 predicted proteins | sample Coa_R1_10_FD_66438 | JGI IMG/M metagenome (GOLD analysis project Ga0070737, IMG submission 66438) | Surface soil microbial communities from Centralia Pennsylvania, which are recovering from an underground coalmine fire - Coalmine... | ecosystem: Environmental > Terrestrial > Soil > Unclassified ... | reverse complement strand
CACCACAGCCGACCTCAACAACCTACTCGCCCGCATCACCGCACACGAGAACGCTCAGCTGACGCCAGCCGCCTAAACGCCACACGCAAATACGTCACCGAAATTCCGACCCAGACCACTTAGTCGAGTCTTTCGACGGCGAGCTCGCTCAGCTCGGTGTAGCAGTCGACGGCCATCGTCAGGTCGGCCTCGGCCAGAATCTGCGACACCACGGTCCGGAGCCCGTCGCGCCCGCCGACCGCAAGGCCATAGGCGTACGGGCGGCCGATGCCGACCAGTGCGGCGCCGAGCCCACAGGCCCGCAGCACGTCCACGCCGTCGCGGATGCCCGAATCGAAGGTCACCGGCAGGCCGCCGGCCGCCTCGACGACCTGTTCGAGATGACAAATGGCGGGAACACCGCCATTGGCTTGGCGCCCACCGTGATTGGAGCAGGCGATCACGTCGACGCCGAGCTGTTTGGCGTGCGCGGCGTCGTCGGGCAGGCAGATTCCCTTGACGATCAACGGCAATTCGGTGATCTGCCGCAGCCAGCTGAGGTCATCCCAGGTGAACGCCGGATTGGCGAACACGTCCATCCATACCGCCCCGGCGTGCACCGGTTCGAGATCCTTTTCGCTTGTGACCCCGGTTAATTCGCGAAAACGCGGATCGGAAGTGTAGTTGGCGATGCAGTCGCCGCGCAGCATCGGCATGAACCCGTGCGACAGATCGCGCGGACGCCAGCCCACGGTGCCATAGTCGACCGTCACCGCGATGGCGTCGAACCCCGCCTTCTCGGCGCGCTTCACGAAACTCTCGGTGAGCTTTTCGTCCGCGGTCGGATAAAGCTGAAACACCCCAAACGACTCGCCTCGGGCCTCGGCGACTTCCTCGATGGTTGCCGACGACAGCGTCGAGTACATGCCGACCAGGTCGAGTTCGGCGCACACCCGGGCTTCCTCCAAGTCGCCCTCCGGGCGGATGTTGCCGAGCACTCCGACCGGACACAGAAACACCGGCGACGGCAGCTTGCGGTCGAGGAACGTCACCGACATGTCGCGGTCGCTGCGGTCCCGCAGCATGCGCGGTGTCAGGCCGTAGCGGCGCAACTCGGTGACGTTGATGTCCTGGGTCTCCTCATCCCCGGCGCCGCCCTTCACGTAGCCGTAGATCAGCGGGTTCATGTCTTCTTCGGCACGGTGTTCCCACTCGGCGAACGTGAATGGAAACGGAGACGTTTTGTTGAGAACCCCGGCTTTGTAGAACTGATATTGGTATTCGCCGAAGTTGCCCATGGCTCCTCCCTTACTCATGTGACAGCAGAAAAGGTTGATTACCCCGTCCGGTCGCCGGCTACACGCAGGCATTGATGAGGCCCAAACCCGTTGGGAGGCAGGCGGTTAACTAATCGGCGTCGAGAACGCGGGTACGGTACAGGCTGGCAGCCGCGGTGATGCCCAGCGTAACCACGATGACGGCCAGGCTTAGCAACGTCGGGATCTCCGGCACGTCGACGCGCTCGCCGCCGTTGATGAACGGCACATCGTTTTCCCGCAGCGCATGAACCACCAGCTTCACCCCGATGAACACCAGGATGACGGCAAGGCCCCGGCCCAGATACACCAGCCGTTCCAACAGGCCGCCGAACAGAAAATACAACTGCCGCAGCCCCATCAACGCGAACACGTTGGCCGCCAACACCAAATACGGCTCCCGGGTGAGGCCGTAGATGGCGGGGATGGAGTCGAGGGCGAACATCAGGTCCGTCGCACCCAGCGCCACGATGACCAGAAACATCGGCGTCATCACGCGCCCGGACCCCTCCTTCACGTAGAGCTTGAGGCCGTCCCACCGCTCGGTGGTGTTCAGGTGGCTGCGAGCAAACCGGACGACGGCGTTGTCCGCGTCGCCGCCGGATCCCCCGTCGCGAGCCAGCTTGACGCCCGCGTAGACCAGGAACGCGCCGAAGACGTAGAACACCCACCCGAATTCCTGGATCGCAATTGCGCCGAGCGCAATAAAAACAGCGCGGAACAACAACGCAATCACAATCCCTACGAACAATGCTTGCTGCTGATAGCGCTTGGGCACATTGAAGCTCGCCATGATGACGATGAAGATGAACAGGTTGTCGACGGACAGGCTGTACTCGGTAAGCCAGCCGGCGAAGAATTCCAGCCCGAACCGCGGGCCGTGGAAACACCACACCCAGATACCGAAGAGCACCGCGAATCCGACATAGGCCGACAGCGCAATCGCGCACTCGCCCATTGTCGGTTCCCGGGGGCGCCGGGCGATCACCACCACGTCGAACAGCAGGACCGCCATTGTCACGCCCAGCGCGACGACCCATTCCAGCACGGCCACGTGCAACGGGAGACCCCCTCTCCCGTCCAGCATGTCAGGTCGGTGCCGGCCTCGCCCGTTAGTATTTTCGAACTGTGGAAGTGCCGTCGCTGTGACCGAGGTCGGCGGTACGGCGGCCTCCGCCGGGCCGGTCGGGCGCAGCAGCGTCGCCCGGGTCGGCGCGGCGACCGCCCTGACCGCCCTGTGCGGCTACGCGGTGGTCTACCTGGCGGCCCGCGACCTGGCCCCGGCCGGCTTCTCCGTCTTCGCGGTGTTCTGGGGTGCGTTCGGGCTGGTCACCGGTGCCGCCAACGGGCTGCTGCAGGAAACCACCCGCGAGGTCCGCTCGGCGCGCTACACCGACGTCGCGGCCGGCCGAACCCATCCGCTGCGGGTGGCCGGGATGCTCGGTGCGGCCGCCGCGGTGGTGATCGCCGGCAGCTCACCGCTGTGGAGCGGGCAGGTGTTCGCCGACGCCCGCTGGCTTTCGGTGCTGCTGCTCAGCGTCGGGCTGGCCGGGTTCTGCCTGCACGCCACCCTGCTGGGCATGCTGGCCGGCGTCGACAACTGGACTCAATACGGCGCGCTGATGGTGACCGACGCGGTGATCCGGGTGGCGGTCGCGACCGCCGCCTTCCTGATCGGCTGGGGCCTGGTCGGGTTCTTGTGGGCCACCGTCGCGGGCGCGGTGGCCTGGCTGATCATGCTCGCGGTCTCGCCCGCGACGCGGAGCGCGGCCCGGCTGCTCACCCCCGGAGGGACCGCGACGTTCCTGCGCGGCGCCGCGCATTCGATCACCGCGGCGGGGGCCAGCGCGATCCTAGTCATGGGTTTTCCTGTGTTGCTGAAGGCGACATCGGCCGAGCTGGGCGCCGCGGGCGGCGTCGTGATCCTGGCCGTGACTCTGACCCGCGCGCCGCTGCTGGTGCCGCTGACCGCGATGCAGGGCAACCTGATCGCCCACTTCGTCGACGAGCGCACCCACCGGCTGCGGGCGCTGGTCGCGCCGGCGCTGCTGGTCGCCGGGATCGGCGGGATCGGCGTGCTGGCGGCGGGGCTGATCGGCCCGTGGATCCTGCGGGCCGCATTCGGGCCCGACTACGACGCCGGCAGCGCGTTGCTGGCGTGGCTGACCGCGGCGGCGGTGGCGATCGCGATGCTGACGCTGACCGGCGCGGCCGCGGTCGCCGCGGCGTTGCACCGCGCCTATGCGGTGGGCTGGGTCGGCGCAACGGTGGCGTCGACGTTGCTGCTGCTGTTGCCGCTTCCGCTGGAGACCCGCACCGTCGTCGCGCTGATGTGCGGTCCGCTGGTCGGCATCGGCGTTCACCTGGCCGCGCTGGCACGCCCAGCCGGTTGGTTTATCTCCAGGTAAGTTGGAGCATCGACATGGGTTATCCCGACGTGTGGGTCGTCGTTCCAGCCTTCAACGAAGCCGCGGTCATCGGTGACGTCATCGCCGATGTCCGCTCGGTCTTCGACAACGTCGTCTGCGTGGACGACGGTAGCCGTGACGGCACCGGGGAAATCGCGCTGAAGGCGGGCGCTCATCTGGTGCGCCACCCGGTGAACCTCGGCCAGGGCGCGGCCATTCAGACCGGTGTCGAGTACGCCCGCCGCCAGCCGGGGGCGCAGGTCTTCGTGACGTTCGACGGCGACGGCCAGCACCGGGTGAAGGACGTCGTCACCATGGTCGACCGGCTGGCCGCCGGCGACGTCGACATCGTGATCGGCACCCGGTTCGGCCGGGGCGTCAGCAGGCCGCCGCTGGCCAAGCGCCTGGTGCTGCGCACCGCGGCCTGGCTGAGCCCGCGCGGTCGCCGGCTCGGGTTGACCGACACCAACAACGGCCTTCGAGTGTTCAACAAGACCGTCGCCGACGCACTGGACATCACCATGAGCGGGATGAGCCACGCCACCGAGTTCATCATGCTGATCGCCGAAAACCGTTGGCGGGTAACCGAAGAGCCTGTCGAGGTGCTCTACACCGACTACTCGAAGTCCAAGGGGCAACCACTTCTCAACGGCGTCAACATCATCTTCGATGGGTTCCTGCGGGGAAGGATGCCGCGTTGAACTGGATACAGGTCCTGCTGATCTTCTCGGTCATCGCGCTGCTGGTCTACCTGTTGCGCTCGCGGCGCAGCGCGCAGTCCAAGGCATGGGTCAAGGTCGGCTACGTGTTGTTCGTGTTCGCCGCGGTATACGCCGTCTTGCGGCCCAACGACACGACGGTGGTGGCGCACTGGCTCGGGGTAGCGCGCGGGACAGACCTGATGCTCTACGCGCTGATCGTCGCGTTCAGCTTCACCACGCTGAGCACCTATTTGCGGTTCAAGGACCTCGAATTGCGATACGCCCGGCTGGCCCGCGCCGTCGCGCTGGAAAGCGCCCGGGAACCCGACCAGGGCTAAGCCTCGTGGGCGTGCCGAAAGTACTCCACGGTGCGACGCAGGCCCTCCTCCAGCGAGACCTGCGGGCGCCAATCCAAAACCTTTGCGGCCAAACCGATGTCGAGGCAGGAGCGTTTGAGGTCGCCCAGCCGCGGCGGATGGAACTCCGGGTCGTCGGGCGCGCCGACCGCTGCGGCCACCGCCGAATGCAGTTGGCGGTCCGAGGTTTCCACGCCGGTGCCGATGTTGAACCGCTGCCCGCCACCGACCGGGCCGGCCGCCCTGACGAAGGCGTCCACCACGTCGTCGACGTAGACGTAGTCGCGGGTGTTGGTGCCGTCGCCGAAGATCTTCGTGGGCTTGCCGGACAGCAGCGCCTGGGCGAAGATCGCCACGACACCGGCTTCGCCGTGCGGATCCTGGCGCGGGCCATAGACGTTGGCCGGCGCGATGTGTGAGCACTCCAGGCCGTAGAGATGCCGATACGTGTTGAGATAGATCTCGCCCGCCACTTTGCCCGCCGCATACGGCGACGCCGGATCGGTGGGCACCGTCTCCGGGGTGGGGTAGGTCGGCGGGACACCGTAGATGGATCCACCCGAGGACGTGTGCACGACCTTGCGCACCCCGGCGCAGCGGGCCGCCTCGGCCAGCCTGATGGTGCCCACGACATTCACGGACGCGTCGAACTGGGGGTCGGCCACCGAATGCCGCACGTCGATCTGGGCGGCCAGATGGAACACCACTTCCGGGCGGTGCTCCTCGAGGATGGCCTGCAGGTCCGCGGTCACGATGTCGGCCTCGACGAAGACGAACCCGGGATTGTCGGCCAGGTGCTCGAGGTTGGTGGCCCGCCCGGACGCGAAGTTGTCCAGGCCCACCACTGAGCCGCCGTCGGCTATCAAACGGTCGACTAGCGTCGACCCGATGAATCCGGCTGCCCCGGTGACCAGTGCGCGCACCGGCCCACCATACAGACGGGCTTCCGGGGTCGCGGTGGCCGCCGCCGCGCTCATTGCGCTGCAGCTGGTGATCCGCGGTGTGCTGGCGTTTCGGGGCTACTTCTATTGGGACGACCTGATCCTGATCGGCAGGGCCGGCACGCATAACCTGCTGTCGGCGCCGTATCTGTTCGACGACCACGACGGTCATCTGATGCCGGCCGCGTATCTGGTTGCCGGTGCGATAGCTCGGTTGGCGCCGCTGGACTGGACCGGTCCGGCGATCAGCCTGGTGGTGTTGCAGCTGCTGGCCTCGCTGGCGTTGTTGCGCGCGCTGCAAGTGATCCTGGGCTGGCGGCCGGTACTGCTGGTTCCGTTGACGTTCGCGCTCTTCACCCCGCTGGGTGTTCCGGGTTTCGCGTGGTGGGCGGCGGCGCTGAACTCGCTGCCGATGCTGGCGGCGCTGGCCTGGGTTTGCGGCGATGCCGTGCTGCTGGTGCGTACCGGCAACCAGCGCTACGCGGTGACGGGCCTGCTGGTCTACCTCGGCGGCCTGCTGTTCTTCGAGAAGGCGGCGGTGATTCCGTTCGTGGCGTTCGCCGTCACGGCACTGCTGTCACATGTCCGGGGCGAGTCCGCCATTGGGACCGTATGGCGCCGCGGTGTCCGGTTGTGGACAGCGTCGCTGGCGCTGACCGCCGCCTGGATCGCGGTGTACCTCGTCGTGGTCGATCAGCAGCGGTGGAGCACCGATGTGGCGATGACGTGGGATCTGTTGCGCCGCTCGGTGACCCACGGCATCGTGCCGGGCCTGGCCGGTGGGCCGTGGGCGTGGGACCGCTGGGCACCGGCCTCGCCGTGGGCCACACCGCCGCCGGTTATCAGGCTGCTCGGCTGGGCAGTGCTGGCTCTCGCACTCGCGGTCACGCTGTTGCGCAAGCAGCGGATCATGCCGGTGTGGTTGACCGCGGTCGGCTATGCGGTCGCCTGCCAGGTACCTATTTATCTGATGCGCTCGTCGCGGTTCACCGCGCTCGAGTTGGCCCAGACGTTGCGGTATTTCCCCGACCTGGTGATCGTGCTGGCGCTGCTGGCCGCGGTGGGATTCTGCGCGCCGAACCGTCCGTTGTCTCGGTGGCTGGACGCGTCGACGCCCCGCACAGCCGTGACGACCGTGTTGGCGGCGCTGTTCATGGCCAGCAGCCTGTATTCCACGGCGACGTTTCTGGCGTCGTGGCGCGACAACCCGGCCCAGCCCTATCTACAGAACGCGCAGCGCGATTTGACGCATGCGGCGTCGAATCCGCCGTTGCTTGACCAGGAAGTCGACCCGCTGGTGTTGGGCCGGGTGACCTGGCCGGAGAACCTGGCCAGTCACATGTTCGCTCTAATGCGGCACCGCCCCGAATTCGCCCCGGCCACAACGCAATTGCGGATGCTGGACAGCTCGGGCAGGCTGGTCGACGCCCGGGTGGCGTGGATCCGCACAATCGAGCCGGGCCCGGCGCCGCGGTGCGGATACTTCGTGCAGCCCGACATGCCAGCGTCGCTTGCTCTCGACGGGCCATTGCTGCCCTCGGATTGGACGGCCGAAATCAACTACCTGGCCAACAGCGACGGCTCGATGACGATGTCGTTGTCCGAGGGCAGCCACGTCAAGGTCCCGGTCCATCCGGGGCTCAACCGCGTCTACGTCCGGCTGCCCGGAGCGGGTAATGCGATCACTGTGCGGGCCGACACTGCCGCGCTGTCGGTGTGCATCGCGTCGGGACCGGTCGGATATGTGGTGCGGCAGTAGATAACGAGCGTGCGCAGAACCGGGTTTCTGTGCGGCGCGTCGGCCGGGAACACGCACGCTCGCGCCGGAAAGTGAGAGCCACCTAGGAGAATCGAACTCCTGACCTGCTCATTACGAGTGAGCCGCTCTGCCGACTGAGCTAAGGTGGCATGCCCTGCGGGCGGCACGAGTCTACAGGCCGGCGCGCAACTCCTGGCCGATGGTGGCGACCATCGCGTCCACGGCGAACTTCGGTTTGACGTTGATGGCCAGCGCTTCGCGGCACTCCAGCACAGCCTCGATGCAGCGCAACAACCGCTCGGGCGGGGCGTGCGCCGCCATCGCGGCCACCCGCTCGGCCATGTCGGGATGGTTGGCCTGCACGCTGCGCGCCCCGGAAGAAACCAGCAGCGCGTCCCGGAAGTAGGTCGCCAGGTCGATCAACGCGCGGTCCAGCGCATCCCGCGACGCCCGGGTCTGCCGCGACTTCTGCCGTCGCTCAAGGTCTTTGATCGCGCCGGTGGCGCCGCGCAACGCGCTCGCGGTGCCCTTGCCGGTGCCGCCCGCACCCAGCGCCGTCCGCAGCTCTTCGGTTTCGGCCTCGTCGCGCCCGGCGGTCAGCACCATGGCCTCGGCCTCGGCCGCCGCCACCAACTCCTCGGCGGCGGCATACGCCCGCGACGGCGTTGCCGCGTCGCGCGCCAGTCCCAACGCCTGCTGCCGTCGCTCCCGGGCCTCGGGGTCGGTGGCCAGCCGCCGCGCCCGCCCTACATGGCCGCCGCTGACCGATGCCGCCCAGTTCGCCGTGTCGGCGTCCAGCCCGTCGGCCTCGACCAGCACCTGCGCTATCGCGGCCGCCGACGGCGTCACCAGCGCGACGTGCCGGCAGCGGGACCGCAACGTGATCGCGATGTCCTCCGGGTCCACCGAGGGCGCGCAGAGCAGGAACACGGTCGACGGCGGCGGTTCCTCGACGACCTTGAGCAACGCGTTCGCCGCGCCCTCGGTCAGCCGGTCGGCGTCCTCGATCACCACGATCTGCCAGCGCCCGGTGCTCGGCCGTCGCGACGCGATCTGCACGATGGCCCGCATGTCGTCGACGCCGATCGAGAGCCCCTCGGGGATCACCCGCCGCACGTCGGCGTGGGTGCCGGCCATCGTCGTCGTGCACGCCCGGCACTGCCCGCAGCCCGGGACGCCATCGGAGGTGCATTGCAGCGCCGCCGCGAAGCACAACGCCGCGACCGATCGGCCCGACCCGGGTGGACCCGTGATCAGCCAGGCATGCGACATGGCCGCGCTGTGAGGCGAATCACCGCGGGCCGCCTGGGCCGCGGCCACCAGCTCGGCCTCGACCACATGCTGGCCAACCAGGCGCCCAAATACCCCGGACATCACCGGCAACACTAGTGCGGGCCGCCGACACGCTTTTCGGCTACTTCTTCGTCCCCGCCGACCGATACGGTGGGTCCGTGAGCACGGCAGCGCAACTCCCTGGGCGGATCAGTGGATTCGTCCAGTGGGTGGTGCGCACCCCGTGGCCGGTGTTCTTGCTCAGCGTGATCCAGGCCGACATCATCGGCGCGCTGTTCGTGTTCGGTTTCCTGCGCTACGGGTTGCCGTCCGAAGACCGCATCGAGCTGCAGGACCTGCCGGGCGTCAACCTTGCGATCTTCGGGCTGGCGCTGGTCGTGCTGTTCGGCATCGGATCGTCGATCAGCGTGCGGCTGCTGGTGCCCGTCTTCCGGTGGCAACGCCGCGACGGCCTGTTCGCCGACACCGACCCCGCCACCACGGAGCTGGCCCGTAGCCGCGCCCTGCGGATGCCGTTCTACCGCGTGCTGATCAGCATGGGCTACTGGTCCGTCGGCGGGACGGTCTTCATCATCGCCAGCTGGCGAGAAACCAGCCACCTAGCGCCGGTGGCCGCCGTGGCCGTCGCGCTGGGCGCCGCCGCCACCGCGATCATCGGCTACCTGCAGTCCGAGCGGGTCCTGCGGCCGGTGGCCGTCGCCGCGCTGCGCGGCGGGCTGCCGGAAAACATCAAGGCGCCGGGCGTGATCCTGCGCCAACTGCTGACCTGGGCGCTGTCGACGGGTGTGCCGCTGCTGGCCATCGTGCTGGCCGTGGTGGCCGACAAGGCGTCGTTTCTGCACGCGCCCCCCGAGAGACTGTTCAACCCGATCCTGTTGATCGCGCTGATCGCCTTGGTGATCGGGCTTATCAGCACCTTGCTGGTGGCCATGTCGATCGCCGACCCGCTGCGCCAGCTGCGCTGGGCGCTCGGTGAGGTGCAGCACGGCAACTACAACGCGCACATGCAGATCTACGACGCCAGCGAGCTGGGGCTGCTGCAGGCCGGCTTCAACGACATGGTGCGCGACCTGGCCGAGCGGCAGCGGCTGCGCGATTTGTTCGGCCGCTACGTGGGCGAAGACGTGGCGCGGCGCGCCCTGGAGCGTGGCACCGAGCTGGGCGGCCAGGAACGCGACGTCGCGGTGCTGTTCGTCGACATGGTCGGCTCGACCCAGCTGGCGGCGACCCGCCCGCCCGCCGAGGTGGTCAGCCTGCTCAACGAGTTCTTCCGGGTGGTCGTCGACACCGTCGGCCGGCACGGCGGATTCGTCAACAAATTCCAGGGCGACGCCGCGCTGGCGATTTTCGGTGCGCCGATCGAGCACCCCGACGCCTCCGGCGGCGCGCTGGCGGCGGCCCGCGAGTTGCACGACGCCCTGCTGCCGGTGCTGCGTTCGCTGGAGTTCGGCATCGGGGTGTCGGCCGGGCGGGCCATCGCCGGCCACATCGGCGCACAGGCCCGCTTCGAATACACCGTGATCGGCGACCCGGTCAACGAGGCCGCCCGGCTGACCGAGCTGGCCAAGCTCGAAGAGGGTCACGTGCTGGCGTCGGCGATCGCGGTCAGCGGGGCGCTGGACGCCGAAGCGCTGTGCTGGGATGTCGGCGAAGTGGTCTCGCTGCGCGGCCGCACCGCCCCCACCCAGCTGGCCCGGCCGCTGAATCTGGCTGCGGCGGAAGAGGTTTCCAGCGAAGCCCCCGCGAAACAGAAACTAGGGTCGTCAAACCCCTGAAATCACAGCCCTGACTTCTGCCTGGCGGCTAGCGCTTCTTGGCCGGCGCGCGGCGGGTGCTCTTCTTGGCGGTCCGCTTCACCGGGCCCCGGGCGCGACGGTCGGCAAGCAATTCGGCGGCACGTTCGTCGGTGATCGACAACACGTCGTCGCCTTTGCGCAGACTGGCGTTGGTTTCGCCGTCGGTGACATACGGCCCGAATCGGCCGTCCTTGATCACCATTGGCTTGCCCGACGCCGGATCGGTGCCCAGCTCGCGCAGCGGCGGCGCCGAAGCGGCTTGCCGGCCACGGCGTTTCGGCTCGGCGTAGATTTTCAGTGCTTCGTCCAGCGTGATGTCAAAGATCTGATCTTCGGTCGACAGCGAACGAGAATCCTTGCCGCGCTTGAGGTATGGACCATACCGCCCGTTCTGGGCGGTGATCTCTTCCCCGGTCTCGGGGTCGACGCCCACCACCCGGGGCAGCGTCAGCAGCTTCAGCGCATCCTCGAGCGTCACGGTCTGCAGGTCCATGCTGCGCAGCAGCGACGCGGTGCGCGGCTTGGGCCCGGTCGGCTTCTTGCCCTTCTTCACCGGGGCCGTCCCGTCGCCGTCGTCCGGCGGCTCGGGAAGGATCTCGGTGACGTACGGCCCGTAACGGCCGTCCTTGGCAACGATCTCGTGACCGGTCTGCGGGTCGACACCCAGCGTCCGGCCCTCCTGCGGAGTGGCGAAAAGCTGTTCGGCCACCTCGAGCGTGAGCTCGTCGGGAGTCAGCGAGTCGTTGAGGTTGGCCCGTTGCGGTTTTAGCTCGCCGTCGTCGCCGGCGACCATGCGTTCCAGGTAAGGCCCGTTCTTGCCGACCCGCACATAGATGGGCCGTCCTTCGGCGTCGTCGAACACCTTGATGGAGTTGACTTCTCGCGCGTCGATGCCTTCCAGGTTTACCCCGACCAGCTTCTTGAGGCCACCGGAGCGGGCCACCGAGTCCGGCACGCCGTGGTCGCCGCCGAAGTAGAAGTGGTTGAGCCACGTGGTGCGCTGCTCGTTGCCGGACGCGATCGCGTCGAGCTCGTCTTCCATGGCGGCGGTGAAACCGTAGTCGACCAGCCGGCCGAAATGCCGCTCCAGCAAGCCGATCACCGCGAACGCGACCCAGGACGGCACCAGCGCGCTGCCCTTCTTGTACACGTAGCCGCGGTCCTGGATGGTCTTGATGATCGACGAGTACGTCGACGGGCGTCCGATGCCCAGCTCCTCGAGCGCCTTGACCAGCGAGGCCTCCGTGTAGCGGGGCGGCGGGTTGGTGGAGTGCCCGTCGGGTGTCAGCTCGGTGGCGTCGACCCGCTGACCCTCGTGCAGGTGCGGCAGCCGCCGCTCGGCGTCGTCGGCCTCACCGCCGGCCAGCTCGTCGACGGTTTCCACGTAGGCCTTGAGGAAGCCGGGGAAGGTGAGCGTGCGCCCGCTGGCGGAAAACACCACCTGCGCGTCGCCGGACTGGCCGTTGATCCGCAGGCTCAGCGTGGTCCCCCGGGCGTCGGCCATCTGCGAGGCCACCGTGCGCTGCCAGATCAGCTCGTAGAGCCGGAAGTCGTCGCCGTCGAGTTCACGACGGACCGCGTCAGGGGTGGCGAACGTCTCACCGGCGGGCCTGATGGCCTCGTGCGCTTCCTGCGCGTTTTTCACCTTGCGGGTGTACTGGCGCGGCGACGGCGAGACGTACTCCTCGCCGTAGAGCTGGCGGGCCTGGGTGCGGGCGGCGTTGATCGCCGACTCCGACAGCGTCGTCGAGTCGGTCCGCATGTAGGTGATGTAGCCGTTCTCGTAGAGCCGCTGGGCGATGCTCATCGTGCGCTCCGAGGAGAACCGCAGCTTGCGGCCTGCCTCCTGCTGCAGCGTCGACGTCATGAACGGCGGGTAGGGCTTGCGGGTGTACGGCTTTTCCTCCACCGACGCCACGGACAGCTGGGCACCGCGCAGCCCGGAGGCCAATTCGTTCGCACGAGCCTCGTCGAGCACCACGACCTCGTCGGGCTTGCGCACGGCGCCCAGCGAGTCGAAGTCCCGGCCGGTCGCCACGCGCAGGCCGTCGACGCTGGTCAGCCGGGCGGTGAAGGTCGGCGGGGAGGCGTTGGGGTCGGACACACTGGCGTCCAGTTCGGCCACCACGTCCCAATAGCTGGCGCTGCGGAACGCCATCCGGTCGCGTTCGCGCTGCACGATGATCCGGGTGGCCACCGACTGCACCCGGCCCGCCGACAGCTTGGGCGCCACCTTCTTCCACAGCACCGGGCTGACCTCGTAGCCGTACAGCCGGTCCAGAATGCGGCGGGTCTCCTGGGCGTCCACCAGGTCGAT
>Ga0070737_10005024_pt1 | contig 12868 bp, 9 predicted proteins | sample Coa_R1_10_FD_66438 | JGI IMG/M metagenome (GOLD analysis project Ga0070737, IMG submission 66438) | Surface soil microbial communities from Centralia Pennsylvania, which are recovering from an underground coalmine fire - Coalmine... | ecosystem: Environmental > Terrestrial > Soil > Unclassified ... | reverse complement strand
CCCCAGTCAGGGTCATCACGGCGATGGCGGCCTGGGCTCGCCGCATGCGAAAGTAAATCCTCCCCGTGAGGTCCCGGGGCAGACGGCCTGACTCCAGGTGCCGCCGCGGGACCAGCGCCTGCTGCCGCCAGGTGCTGCCAGCTACCTGCCACGTCAGCGACATCAGCAAGCCGGACGGCATCAGGGCGGTCATAATCGCCACGACGGCACCGCACCCGGCGATCAGCAGGTCAGTCATCGAGTGTGCCGGACCCACCGGCCGCGAGGTCTCCAGCCCCAGCACCAGCGCACCGCACAGGAGCGCAGTTACGGCGAGGTACCAGACGGGCAACACGATCCGCTGGGCAAACCTGCCCGGGCCCCGGCTGGCCCCGGTCATCTCGCCTTCCAGTACCCGGACAGCCGCTTCGCCGAGCACGGCGGTACACAGCTGCCCGAACAGATGCAGCAGGAAGTCCCGGGCGTCGTACTGGGCGGGGGCCGCCACACAGACTCCCCATTGCCGGACCGCGCCCTCGTCCGGCCCGCCGGACGGCATGGTCCTGCTCACTGCCCAGGGCGGAGCAGGCCACTGGCCGGGGGCGGATCGGGCGAAGCGGGTGAGCAGCGTGGTCTTCCCGATGCCGCGCGGGCCTGCCACTCCCACCGCGCCGGTCAGCCCGCTGCCGATCATGTTCTGGATGGCGCTGACGGCCTCACCGTTGACCTCGGTGCCGAGCGCTTCCGCCGCTGTGGTGGGCTGATCGACCAGCCAGGCGGACCCGGAATACGAGAATTCGGGCTCGTGGCTCGCGGCCAGGGCGCCGTCGATAATCAGGTTGATCTGCCGGGCCAGCACTTCGGCGAGCTGCTCTCGCAGCGCTGAGACTGCCCCGGCCCGCTCGTCCCTGATCTTTTCAAGCTCCTGATCCGGGCGAACGTGTTCGGCTGCGCCATGCAGATCCTGCCGTGCTTGCCTCAGCGCAAGCTCGGCGAACGCGGCCGCGGCGGCTGGGTCCTGCACCGGCACAGACCTCTTCGGGGGCAGCCGGCGCAAAGCATCATCGAATGTGGCCCGCACTCTTGCCAAAAGGGAGGAGTGAGTGCTCCCACCGGACAAGGTGGCGGGGATTCCCGGGGACGCGCGGTTCAGATTCTCCGCGGCCAGCATCCGCTGGGTCTGCTGGCCGCGGACTACGAAGTCGAGATGCCGCAGGGCCTCGAGGACCGCTTTCCCTTCGCGGGGCAGCAGTTCCTGGAGTCTCAGCTCCCGGCGGAGGTCGAGTTCCTCGATGCTGCCGACCGGCCCGTCCAGCAGGTGGCGCAACGGGCCGATACCACTCTCCTGGCCGGCTATCTGCTCCGTGATGGATTGCGCGGTGACCCGGTCGGGGTCGGCCAGGGCCAGCTTGTTCCGGACATCCTCGCTCGCGAGCAGTTCCCGGCACACGCTCTCCACCAGTTCGCTCAGCCAGTCGGCCATGCGCCGCCCCCGTGCTGGTCACGTCGTTGATCAGCACCCTACGGCCGGTGCCCCGGAGGCGGCCAGTCAACGGTGAACGGCACCTGGCCAGGGAGCGGCCAGGCCGTATCAGCGCTGCTCAGCGGGTTCGGACACCGACAGCAAAACTTGATAATTCTGCGACAAAAACTGTTCAAGTCCTGGTCAGAAGCAACTTTGGGGGGCCCAATTTAAGCGAAATTGGCCCCTGATTTGCTTGGGGTTGACTACGGTTGCCCGGTGGATTCCGGAACCAGTTCAGGCGGAACAAGTAGCCAGGTCAGCGGTAGTGGCGCGAGCGAGCCGGCCCTCAACGGGGCGGCGACCGCGGACGGCACCACGCAGACACGCGCGGCCGACAGCAACGGTCATTCCCCGCCGCCTGCCACCAAACCTGGTCCGGAGGCTGGGTCCGCTGGCCAGGAGGCGGTGGCGCCGACCCGGTCCGAGCAGTTCCGGCTGGCCTTCGCCAGCTTCCTCATGCTGTTCGTGGAGCTGGCGCTGATCCGCTGGGTCACCTCGAACAACGTGTACGTGACCAAGGCGACGAACTTCGTCCTGCTGGCCAGCTTCCTGGGCATCGGCATCGGGTTCCTGAACGCCAAGACCAACCGGGACTACCTGCGCTGGACCCCGCTGGTGCTGCTGGTGCTGGTCGGGTTCGTGCTGGGCTTCCCGGTCATCCTGACCGGCACGGCCGGGCCGACACCGTTCCACGGGCTGCAGGGCATGCTGGCCCTCCCCCAGTGGCTCAGCCTGTCGGTGATCTTCGTTCTGGTCACCGCGGTCATGGCCGGACTCGGCCAGGGTGTGGCCCAGATCTTCACCAAGTTCAAGCCACTGAGCGCCTACCGGCTGGACATCGGTGGCAGCATCGCCGGCATCCTGCTGTTCTCGCTGCTGTCGTTCCTCAACCAGCCGCCGGCCACCTGGGGCTTCATCGCCTGCATCGGCCTGGTCGTGCTGCTCGCGCCCAAGGTCAAGTGGTACTACCTGGCGCCGGTGCTCATCATCGTGACACTGCTCAGCATCGAGTCCTTTATCCCGGACCAGACCTGGTCGCCGTACAACAAGCTGTCGGTCCAGTACCAGGGCGGCAAGACTCCCGCGCTGTACGTCTCGGCCAACAACATCCCCTACCAGGCGGCCCGCTCGCTGTCCGTGCTGAAGAAGCAGAAGCCGTTCTACTTCTATCCCTACCTGCACATCCCCCGGTCCCAGCTCAAGAACGTGCTGATCATCGGGGCCGGCAGCGGCAACGACACCACGGTGGCCCTGTCCGAGGGCGCGCAGCACATCGACTCGGTGGAGATCGACCCGCAGCTGCTGAAGATCGGCCGCGACCAGAACCCCAGCCAGCCCTACGAGAACCCCCGGGTCACCACGTACAACGACGACGGCCGGGCCTTTCTGCAGGACACGAACAAGAAGTACGACCTGATCCTGTTCGCGCTGCCGGACTCGCTGGAGGCGGTCTCCGGCCAGTCCGCGGTCCGGCTGGAGAGCTTCCTGCTCACCGAGCAGTCGGTAGCCACGGTGAAGAAGCACCTGGTCCCAGGCGGGACGTTCGCGATGTACAACTACTACGCGCCGTTCCTGCTGAACCGGTACGCCAGCACGATCGAGTCCGCGTTCGACCGGGACCCGTGCGAGAACATCGGGCCGCCGCTGGGTGGCCGCCGCCTGGCCGTGCTGACCACGCACCTGGACGGGGCAGTGCCCGGCTGCACCACCTACTGGCACGGGACGAAGGTCGCACCGTCCACCGACGACCACCCGTTCCCGTACCTGGCCAACGCCACGATCCCGTCGGCCTACCTGTGGATGCTCGGCGCCATCCTGCTCGGCTCCGTGCTCCTGCTGCTGCTCGGCGGCGGCGGCACCGGCGCCTTCCGCGGTATGCACCGCTACATCGACCTGGCCTGCATGGGCGCGGCGTTCATGCTGCTGGAGACCAAGAACATCGTGCAGTTCGCGCTACTGTTCGGCACGACCTGGTTCGTCAACTCGCTGGTGTTCGCCGGCGTGCTGATATCGGTCTACCTGGCGGTGGAGACGGCGAGACATATCAAGCTCCCGCCCCCCTGGGTGCTGTACATCCTGCTGATCGCCTCGCTCGTGGTGACCTGGGTGATCCCGGCGGACGACCCGCTGAGCCTGCCGATCGTGCCGCGCTTCCTGGCCGCCGCCGCCCTCGCGTTCGCGCCGATCTACCTGGCCAACCTGGTGTTCTCGCAGCGGTTCTCCAACGTGGAGGCGATGACCTCGGCCTTCGCCGCCAACCTGCTCGGCGCGATCATCGGCGGCATGCTGGAGTACCTGGCCCTGGCCACCGGCTACCGCTTCCTGCTGGTCGTGGTGGGCATCCTGTACGGCCTGGCCTTCCTCACCCGCCCCTGGTGGCGCCGGAAGGCGGCCACCGTGACAGTCAGCACCAGCTAAACCGGCGCGGGGTGAGGTGTGACATCCATTGGCCACGCCTCCCCCGACTGGACCGTCGCTCAGCAAAACGGTAGCTTCTAGCGAGAAATCGCACGTGTGTACCAGACTGGCATGCGGGCTGGCCACGAGAGTATCCTGAACCTAGGGTCTTCCCTGCGCGAGTAATTAAGGAAACGAGGCTGACCATCGTGACTGCCGACATCGCCCTCGGCTTGAACTGGGACACGTGACGGCGACTCAGGCCTCTTCTCTTTGATTCGGGATGCCCGCCAGTATAAGTCCCGTCCGCGGCACTATCGCTTGCCGAATCAGTTACAGGATCCCGTGATAGTAGGGTTTATCCTTGTCCGGCAAATCCAGATCCTCATAAAGACTGCGGATACGCAGTTCGATCTCACTGACAGCAGCGCCTCTCCCCTGCGTATTCATGACACCCGCGAGGATGATGAGAGCCTGAATTTCGTGAAAAGCTGCCCTGTACTCGGCAAACGTATGAGCGGCTTGCTCGAGCATCACGATCTGATCGCCCGGCCGGTTCTGCGCTTCTCTGAGGGCGGCAATAGACAGCCGCACCCGGCCCTCCAGGATCGCGTCCTTTCCCTGACGCGCCAGGGAGACCGCAGCCTGAAGATTCCGTTCGGCTTCGGCGTAGGCCCCCCGGCGAACGGCAACGGCGCCTATGCCATGCCGGGCGTAAGCCTCACCCACGCCGGAACCTTCGCCGTACCCGGCCAGAACGGCCTCGAAGGCAGCCTGGGCACCATCGAGATCTCCGATAGCCAAGCAGGCCTGGCCGGTCCAGTAACGCGTCTGTGCGATCGGGAGCTGGCTTTCGATCTGCTCCGCGATCGATTCTGCCTGTGCCAGCGCCTGGCGGGCCTGCCTGTACTCCCCGAGATCAAGCAGGTTCTGCCCGATGAAACGGATAGTTTGCCAGCGTCCCGCCGTGTCGTTGCTGGCTTCGTAGAGGACCAGCGCTTCCTGGAACAGCGCCAGCGACCGGTACAGGCGCCCCTGGCGGTACATCGTGTTGGCCAGGGTGCGCAACGCAATGGCCCGGCCGTGCTGTTCACCACAGCTGGCCAGCAAGTCCAGCGCCCGCCGCAAGCCAGCCACGCCGGACAGTTCGCTAGATCGTCCACTGCGCACCAGAGCAGGCTGATTGAGACAGGTCAGCACGACTCCTTCCCCGCGCCGGTCGCCCGCTACGCGGCAGGCCTTCAAAGCGACAGTGTGGGTGGCCTGCCAATCGTCGAAATAACCTCGGACGGTGTAGAACTCGTGCGCGGAGATGGCCAGATCCCAGCAGATAGTGGTCAGACCCAAATCAGCGGTGTGCTCAACTGCGGCCCGAATGTTATTCCGCTCACCCTCGAACCAGTCCAGGGGATCCGTACTCAGATCGGCTAGCATCTCGGCCGGTACCTCCCAGTCCGGCTCGTCGCTGTGCACGACTTCGTAATCACCGCCGTACAACGCGGCGTGCGCGCGGCGGGTCAGCGTGAGCAGCGCTCGGTAGGCTTGGGCAGGTATCGCCTCAGCGTCACCTGGATGGTCGGCCAATGCTCGCTGGCGGGCGTACTGGCGGGTCAGGTCGTGGAACCGGTAGCGCGGCCCAGGGGTGACCGGCTCGATCAGGAACCGGGCGGCCAGCGCGGACAGCGCCGCGTCACTATCAGCCTCATAGCCCTCCAGCAGCGCAGCAGCAGTCCACGGTCCGAAGTTAGCCAGTGGTAGCAGGCCCAGCCTCAGGAACAATCGCTGCGCCACCGCGTCGAGGCGGTCGAATCCGGCCCCGATCGACCGGGCCACGTTCAGCTCACCGTAGGCCAGCCCGTCCAGGCCCTGGCGTGCCAGTCGGGCCACCAGATCCTTTGTAGGCCGGGGATGATCATGCACCCGCAGCGCCCCGGCGATCCGCAGCGCCAGCGGCAGCCCATCACACAGCCGTACTACTTGGCCGACCGCCTCCAGATCTTCATCAGGCGCGATGCCTGCTTGCTTCATGACTTGCAGAAACAGCTCAACCGCCGCAGTGTCGTCCAATCGCTCCAGCGAGGCCATGTGATGGCTATTGGCAATCTCGGGCAGCCGCCGACGGGCGGTGACCAACAACGAACAGGCCGGATCGGCTGGAACTAGGTCGTTGACCTGAGCGCCATCCACCACATCGTCCAACACGATTAGCACTCGTCGGCCCGCCAGCAGCGTCCGGTAAGCCGCCAGCCGCTCTGAGGTGCTCTCAGGAATCTGAGACACGCCGAACGCTCTTAGAAACTGGGCCAGGATTTCGGTGGTATCGATGCTGCCTCCAGTGTTGCCACGCAGTTCCAGGTAGAGCTGGCCATCCGGATACCGGTCGCTCACCTGTGCTGCGGCGCGCAACGCCAAGGCGGTCTTGCCCACACCTCCTGGGCCAGAGATCACGAGAACCGGTGCATGGGCCGCCGGCTTGTGGCTCAGCAGCCAGGTCGCTTCGGCGACCAGGCCGTCGCGGCCAACCAAGATCGGTGCGGAGGGAAGCTGTCGCGGGGTGGTCATCACCGGGCCGCGGGCGGGCATTGCGGCGCCTACCCGCCTGGCAACCGTGGCTTCAGCCTCCGCAATGACCTCCTGGTCACCTAGTGCGATGGCGTAGTTCAGGTCTCGCAGTGCCGCATCGGGAACGCTGCCCGCCTCTTGGGCGAGCGCCCGCTCGTAACGTTCGTACGCACGATGTGCGTCAAACAGGTGACCGCACCGCCGGACGGTGAGCATCAGCAGCTCACACAACCGCCGGTCACCGGGATAGAACCCAGCCACCTGGATGACCTCATCCAGGATCCGCTCGTACTGACCCGCCGCGAACTCCAGGTCGAACAGCCGCCCGGCCGCCCGCCGGTACCGCTGCTCCAGCTTCTCGGTCTCCGCACAGAACGCGTCTGTCGGCACGTTGGACAGTGGGTGCGGGCCCCGCCACAGCGCCAGCGCCCGGCGCAGGCACCCGGTCTCGTCCTCGCTACGGCCGTTGAGGCCAGCTTGTTCGGCCTCGCGGACCAGCCGCAGGAACACCAGGAAGTCCACTTCGTCCTCGGCCGCCTGCAGTTCGTACCCAAACCGGGTGTGCGTCTTGAGGCTGCCGGGCCGCCCGGCCTGCCGGAACAAGTCACGGATCCCTCTCATCCGCTTATAGAGCTGGGCTTCGTCGACGGCGTCGGCCCCCCAAGCCGCCCGGATCAGGTCAGGCTTGGATATCCGCTGGTTCACGTTGAGCAGCAGTGCAGCCAGTAGAATGAGGGGAATTCCTCCCGGCAACTCCAGAGGCCGACCGACGTCGTTCTTGACCTGAAGCTCACCAAGCACCCGGTACACAAGGGAGTCGGTCGACCAGGTAACTGGTAGATGTTCGGTAGATCCGGGGGGCATCGTCGAATAAGCGATAGCAGCCGAGCTGGCCGCCGCGTCAAGGTGGACAGGAGTTTTATCCAGCATCTCGGCCGGGGGAACCCCGAGAGCGGTGGCCAGTACCGCCAGTTCGTAGACGGTGATGCCCTTTCGCAACCCGGCCTCGATCTTCGCGACAGTGGATCTGGTCATCGAGTCCGCGTCGATGGCCGCGCACTCGTCGGCAAGACGCTGGGCCGACCAGCCCCGTTGCACGCGCAAGCTCCGGATCTTGTCGGCGGTCTGACGCGTCACCGACAGCTCGTCCACCGCACCTCCCTCTTCTGGCTACCAGCATAGCGGTTGAGTTATGTTCCAAACGAGAGCACACTGGACAGAGAACAGTGATGCCGGAGCGCCGCGAGGCTACGCAGCGGGAGAGAAGACGTGCTCCGTTCAGGACTGGCGCGGTTCGCGCCGAAGCCATCGGGCGGCTGAGCGTGATCGGCTGGCTCACGAAGCCCGCTCCGGCTGGCTATGGATGACATGGGGCCGTTCGGCTTCCTGTCGAAGCTCGCGGGCCGTCCCTCCACGGTCCTCGGGCTGGCCTGGCTGCTGTTCCTCTTGGTCGTCATGTGTTTCTTCGGGATGAAAACGCTACGTCAGATCTGCCCGTACGCGCTCGCCGGAATCAACGAGAAAACCCGCTCACCAGCCTCCAGAGAAGGAGAGACCGCCGATCAGTCCGGCAAGCAGTCCAACCGGGACAGCCCGCTGGTGACCTGGGTGGTCCCGCTTATCTCATGGACGATTCTGGCGAGCTTCCTCATCCTGCACTTCGTTGTCAGGTAGCCACCCCGGCAGCAAGTGGGGTCAGGCCGGGCGGCGGCCGATCCAGCTGCCGGGCAGCGGGCGGCCGGGCTGGTAGGGCGGGACCTTCCTGGCCTTCGACTTGGCCCGGACCGACTCGGACGGCGGATACTCCAGCCGCTCCGCGCGCTGGGACCGCATCGGCTCGGCCAGTTCCAGCGCGTGGAAGGCGGCGGGCCAGTGGCCGGCGTCGTAGCCGATACCCAGGTCGCAGTGATGCAGTTCCACCTCGACCAGGCGCCGGGTCAGCAACTCGCCGGCCGGGAAGGGCACGGAGTCCAGGATGCGCACCGGGTGCCGCCAGGCCGGGGCTGGGAGCCGCCGGGCGACGGTCCGCAGCGCCATCGCCGACGTGGTCAGGTCGTCGGCCAGTTCCCTGGGCTCGGCGGCTGCGCTGCGCTCGATGGCGGCGGCGCGGGCTTCGGCGCTGGCGTACGCGGGGCGGTCCTGCCCCGCCTGAACGCCGGTGAGCAGGTTGCGCATGGCGTCGGCGCCCCGGGCCAGATGGGCCACGACGTGCGCCCGGCTCCAGCCCGGCAGCCGCGACGCCGCCCGCAGATCCGGCCGGGCCAGCAGGCGCACCTCGTCGATCAGCCGCTGCGTCGCCGCGTCGATTTCGTCGCTGAGCTGGTGCTGCGCGGCGTCCATCCGCTCAGCTTAGTTTCCACCGGGGTCCGGGCTGCGCCGGGCCGGGTCAGTCCGGGAGCTCGAACTGGACGCGGGCGATGTTCTCGCTGATCTGCGCGAAGATCTCGCGGCGCAACCGGTTGTGTTCCTCGTCGGCGTCGTAGACCCGGTAGGAGTCCGCGTCCTGCCAGTCGTTGGTGATCGCGTAGCTCCAGACCCCCTCGCGCAGGCCCAGGTCGGTGCCGGTGTGCATGGCCAGCAGCCCGGGGAACCGCAGCGCGGCGATACCCGCCAGTCCTTCCTCGAGCAGCGCGGCGTCGGCCGCCCGTTGCGCCGGATCGGCGGCTGGGCGCAGCTGGCCCACGACGACGTTACGGATCATCAACCCTCCCGCGGAGCAGGCCCCGCGGGGCGCGGGCGCCAGACCAGGTACACGCGAAAGTCTGGCACATTCCGGCCGATGGCCCGCTCCGGCTGGTCAGCCCGGCAGGTCGCGGCCGAACCCGGCGGCCAGTTCGGCCGGCGCCCGCATCCGCCACGCGTCGGTCACGAGCTCGGCCAGGCGGCTGAAGCCGACTTCGGTCAGCCGGAGCATCACCAGCGGCCAGCCGTCGTAGCCCGGGGTGGTGAAGAACTTGTCCGGCTCACCCAGCAGCAGGGCCTGCTTCTCGGCCTCGTCGCCGACGAACAGCACCGCGATGTCGGTCCGGATCTGACGGCGCTGGCCGGGAACGCGTTCGGGATAAGACCAGACGAACCCCTTGCCAGCCACCCGGAAGTCGAAGCCGTCGCTGTCGATCTCCTCCACCTGCGGCAGGGCCAGCGCCAGCCGCCGCACGTCCTGCTCACCGGCCATCGGCCATCCCCGCCTCGCGTCCACCAACCCAGCGGCGCCATTATCGCGTGCGGTGCACTGCCCCCGAGTGGCCAGGCGGGCAGCTGGTCACACCGGGAGCTTGACTGCCTCGGTAAACCGATGCTGCGCAAGGCGGGCCAGGACGGCATCCCGTGCGGCTTGCCCGCCGCAGGCCGCGGCCAATTCGGCCGCGCAGGCCCGGAGTACGGGACGACAAACGCGGGGCGGGCGGTACGGCCGACGGACCGGTAAGATCATGCGCACCAGATGATGCCCTGGTGTGGAGGCGCGAGCCTTCCGAACCGCCGCATCGCGGCTGATGGCTTCTGCACCCAGTGTCCACCGGGTAAAGGAGCCTGCGCGTGCCCGAACCACCCCTGGAACTCGCCCTCCCCCCAGCCTCCGGGCCATCCAGCGGCGGGACCAGCGAGCCAGCTCTCCGGTCCCGGGTCCGCCTGATCCCGCGAGCCGACCGGCGGGAGATCGCGGCGATCTTTGCCGGCGGTGCGGTGGGGACGCTGGCCCGGGCCGCGCTGAGCGAGGCGTTCCCGCGCCCGCCCACCGACTGGCCGTGGCCCGTCTTCGCCGTCAACATGGTGGCCGCGTTCCTGCTGGGCTACCTGGTGACCCGGCTGCAGGAACGGCTGCCCTTGTCCAGCTACCGGCGGCCGCTGCTGGGCACCGGGCTGTGTGGGGGGCTGTCCACCTTCTCCACCATGCAGGTGGAGATCCTGGAGATGCTCAGCGCACACGCCTGGGCGCTGGCCGTGGGGTACACCGTGGCCAGCATCGCGGGCGGGTACGCGATGATCCACCTGGCCACCGCGATGGTCCGGCGGGTGCGCCGATGACCGTGCTGCTGTGGGCCGCGGTCGCAGTGATCGGCGGCGCGGGCTCGGTCGCCCGCTTCCTCGTGGACGGGACGGTGTCCGCCGCGTCCGGCCGGGACTTCCCGGTGGGGACGCTGGTGGTCAACCTGTCCGGGGCGGTACTCCTCGGCCTGCTGACCGGCCTGGTCGCCGGGCCCGACGCGGCACTGCTCGCGGGCACCGCGGCGGTCGGCTCCTACACCACGTTCTCCACCTGGATGCTGGAGTCGCAGCGGATGGCCGAGGAGCGTCAGCACCTCAAGGTCGCGGCGAACATCGCCGGCAGCCTGGTGCTGGGCGTGGCCGCCGCCGAGCTGGGCCGCCTGATCGGAGCGCACCTGTGACGGCCGCCCCCCTGACCACCGACTGTGTGAAGCTGACCAGCTACTTCGGCGAGCGCCAGCGCACCGCCGGCGGTTTCGTCGCCGACGCGCTGCTCGCCCTGTACGGCCAGCACCAGATCACGGTCAGCATCTTGCTGCGGGGCACGGAGGGGTTCGGGGCCAAGCACCGGCTGCGGACCGACCGGTCCCTCACCCTGTCCGAGGACCTGCCGCTGATCGCCATCGCGGTGGACTCCCGGCCGCGGATCGAGGCGCTGCTGCCCGACGCGCTCCGGCTGACCCACACCGGGCTGGTCACCCTGGAGCGGGCGCGCCTGGTGGCCGGCGAGGTCGAGCCGGGCGACGTTCGGGATACCCGTCATGACGCAACCAAGCTGACGGTCTACCTGGGCCGGCAGGAACGCGTGTACCGGGTCCCGGCCTTCGTCGCGGTCTGTGACCTGCTGCACCGGCGTGGCCTGGCCGGGGCCACCGCGCTGCTCGGCGTGGACGGGACCGCGCACGGCCGGCGGGAGCGGGCCGCGTTCTTCAGCCGCAACACGCAGACCCCGATGATGGTCATCGCGGTCGGCTCCGGGGAGCGGATCGCCCGGGTGCTGCCCGAGCTCGGCGGCCTGCTGCACCACCCGCTGCTGACCCTGGAGCGGGTCAGAATCTGCAAGCGGGACGGCGACCTGCTCAGCCCGCCTGCCCCGTCCGGCAGCGACCCGCCCGAGGCGGGCCTGCCACCCGGGCAGAAGCTGATGGTCTACACGTCCGAGGCGGCCCGCTGCGACGGCCAGCCCATCCACCGGGCCATCGTGCGGCGGCTGCGCGCCGCCGGGATCAGCGGCGCGACCACCCAGCGTGGCGTCTGGGGCTTCCACGGCGACCACCCGCCGCACGGCGACCGGCTGCTGCAGGCCGGCCGCCGGGTCCCGGCCGTCACGGTCGTCATCGACACCCCGGAGCGGACCGCGGCGGCCTTCGCCATCATCGACGAACTCACCCGCGACCAGGGCCTGGTCACCAGCGAGATCGTCCCGGCCATGCGCGCCACCCCCGGGATCAGCCCGGCCGGCTGACCCCGGCCCACAGGAGGCGGCGGAGCCGGTCCGTGCTCGTGTTCACGAGCCGTCGCCGGGGTCGTCGGGGGTGCTCCACTTGGCCATCCAGGCTTCGTTCTGGACGGAGATGATCTCCTCGCAGCGGGCCATGAAGTCGGCCGGGTCCTGGCCCGCCGGGTCCTCCCGGTACCGCTTGCGCAGGCGTTCCAGCGCGCTCGCGGTGCGGGAGTACTCCAGCAACTGGTACTCGTAGCGGCCGGCGGCCAGGTGCGCGGTGAGCGCCGCCGCCACGGTGGTGGCCACCCCGATCCAGATGGAGACCGAACCCACCTGGAACGCCGCGGCCGCAGCCGCCAGGACAGCACCGAGGAAGCTCAGCGCGATCTGCAGCCGCTGCAGGGTCCGCAGGTTACGGCGCATCTCCAGCGCCTTGGGCCGGTAGTAGCCGGTGATCTGCTGGTCGACCCGGATGGCGAGATAGGAATCGAGGTCGTGCACGTCGGGGAGGGGCTTGTCGTCGGGGACGACGTCCATGACCCGCCAGTCGAGGTCCGCGACGTCGTTGACGAGGGTGTCGCCCCGGCCCCGGAGTTTCTGCAGCCGGTCTTCACCCCGGAACGGGCCGCCCCGGGCGAGGAACAGGTAGACGTCGGCCTTCAGCGCCTCCGACACCGATCGCATCCGGATCCAGGCGTGCGTCGCCCCGGAGCCCCGCCGGGCCAGCGGAATCAGCGCGACGATCACCGCGGCGGCGAAGGCCAGGCCGCGGGAGGCTGCGCTGCTGGTGCTGGCCAGCTGGGCGGACAGCGCGCCGAAGACCGCCCCGGCCACCGCCAGGACCAGGACAGCCATGAGCGACCGGTTGACCGACTTCTTCGCCCGGTTCGCCGCCGTGGACCAGATCCGCTGCTGCCGCCACAGCTCGTCCAGCACGGGGTTTGATGTGCCCTCGCTCACATCGCGAAGCTTAG
>Ga0070737_10005023_pt1 | contig 12869 bp, 12 predicted proteins | sample Coa_R1_10_FD_66438 | JGI IMG/M metagenome (GOLD analysis project Ga0070737, IMG submission 66438) | Surface soil microbial communities from Centralia Pennsylvania, which are recovering from an underground coalmine fire - Coalmine... | ecosystem: Environmental > Terrestrial > Soil > Unclassified... | reverse complement strand
AAGCGCCGCGCCTGTTCTGCCCCGATTGCGGGGCACCCTTAGCGGTTGAACTGGATTATTTCACCGCGCTGGGTTTGTCCAGGCGCCTGACTCTCGACAGCGGGCAGCTCGAAACCCTCTACCACGACTTGGGCCGGCGGCTTCATCCTGATCGATTTGCCAACCGCCGCGCCGCGATTCGCAACGCTAGCTTGAACGCCACCGCGCTGCTGACGCGTGCCTTTCGCACTTTGCGCGACCCAGTCAGCCGCGGTCTTTACTGGCTGGAACTGCACGGCGAGAAACTGGCGGCCGACAACAAAAGGGTGCCGCCGGAGTTGGCGGAGATGATTTTCGAGATGCAGGAGACGCTGGCTCAATTGCGCGACGCGGCATCCGGCAGCAAACCGGAGCGCGAAAATCTACGCGCCCAGGTAGCCTCGGCGCACCAGCGGGTCGAGACGATGCTGCAGGACGCGCTGACAGAATTGCACGGTAATTTTGAACGATGGGATGCCAGCGTAAACCCCAACCCCGATCTACTCGTCCAACTCAAGGCGATCCTGTCGCGCATCGCCTATTTGCGGACTCTGGCCCGCGACCTTGAACGGGCATTGGAGCTACACGATTTGAGATAATTTTGGGGCGAATTGCCCCAAATGGAATATGCTATGGCACTGATTTTCGGCATCGACCTTGGCACCACCAACAGCCTGATCGCGGTGATGGAGGAGGGACGGCCCAAGGTTATCCCCGACCCCGTCTCCGGCGACACGATGCTGCCGTCGGTGGTCGCCTTGATGCCCGGCGCAAAGGTCGCCGTGGGAAAAGCGGCCATCGCGCTGGAGCCCCATCTCAACGTCGAGCGCGACGGCAGAGTCAGCGCCGCGGGGCTGGAGGCCGATGGCCAAGGCGCTGTAATCCGGTCAATCAAGCGTTATATGGGCCTGGGCGGTGACGAAGTCGCCCTCCAGGAACGCCATCGCTACACCTTTGGTGATTTCTCGGGCCCGGTGGTGCGCTTCCAGGTTGGGCAGCGCACCTTCACACCGCCACAAATTTCAGCAGAAATCTTGCGCACGCTCAAAGCCTGGGGCGAGGCCGCGACCGGCCACAAAGTCGAGCGGGTGGTTATCACCGTGCCCGCTTATTTCAATGACGGACAGCGTCAGGCGACCAAGGACGCAGGGCGCCTGGCCGGTCTCGAAGTGCTGCGCCTGGTAAATGAGCCTACTGCTGCTTCGCTGGCATATGGCTTGCATTCGATGGCAAGCGGCCGGGTGGCGGTATACGACTTTGGCGGCGGCACTTTCGACATCTCCATCCTCAACGTCAAGGAAGGAATCTTCGAGGTCCTGGCGACCAACGGCGACACCCACCTGGGTGGTGACGATATCGATCAGGCAATCGTCGATCTGATGCTGGAAGGGATGTCGGAAGCGATGCGGCACGACCGTCAGGTGTGGAACAGTGCACGTCGTGTCGCGGAGGAAGCCAAGAAATGCTTGAGCGTGCAAGCCGAGACGACACTTGAATTGAGGCTGCCAGAGCGCACGATTTCGCGCCGGCTATCGCGCCAGGAGTTGGAGCGGCTGGCGCAGCCGATGGTGTCGCGCACCATCCAATGCTGCGCGCGTGCGCTCAAAGACGCGGGCCTTACTGCCGCGGAAATCGACGCGGTGGTGCTGGTTGGCGGGTCGACGCGGATGCCGCTGGTGCGCGATGAGGTTGAGCGGTTTTTCGGCCGTGAACCGCTCTGTTCGCTTAATCCCGACGAAGTTGTGGCGCTGGGCGCCGCGGTTCAGGCTGGCGTGCTGATGGGCAAGAGCGGCGATATGCTGCTGCTCGACGTCGTGCCGCTGTCGCTGGGCATCGAGAGCATGGGAGGAGTGATGGAACGGCTGATACATCGCAACACCACCATCCCCACCATCGCGCGCGAGCGCTTTACCACCGCGGTCGACAACCAGACCCATGTGGATATCCATGTGTTGCAGGGCGAGCGCGAACTGGCCAAAGACTGCCGCAGTCTGGCACGGTTCAAGCTCGGGCCGCTCGAGCCGGCGCCGGCGGGGATGGCGCGCATCGAGGTGACGTTTCTGGTCGATGCCAATGGCATTCTCAATGTCACCGCTCGCGACGAACGCACCGGACGCGAGCATTCGGTGGACGTCAAGCCCAGCTACGGGCTGACCGACGAAGAGATCGAGCGGATGCTGGAAGAGGCGATCGATCTGGGCGAGGAGGACCTCGCGCAACGCTTGCTGATCCAGGCGCGCAACGATGCCGAGCAGATTCTGGGCGCGCTGCGCAAGCAATTGGCGGAGTATGGTGATCTGCTCGAGGCCGCAGAGCGGGGCGCGATCGAAGCGCTGGCTGCACGCCTGGCGGCCGCGCAGTCGGGCTCCGACCGCGAGTTGATTGCCCGGCTGGTCGATCAACTCAACGACGCGACCACGCCGTTTGCACATCGCATCATGGAGCAGGCGATCAAGACAGCGCTGGAGAAAAGAAGCGTGGAAGAGGTTTCCTGACGCCGCTTCCCCAGCTGTGAGAAGGTCGAGGAAGGAAGGACGGATCATGGGTCTTAAGTGGGATCAAGCCGAAGAGATTGCCGAGGTGCTGGCCGAAAACCATCCCGGTCTCAATCCGCTGGATGTGCGGTTTACCGACCTGCGCCAGTGGGTGATCGACTGCGACGAGTTCGACGATGATCCCGCCGCATCCAGCGAGGCAAGGCTGGAAGCAATCCAGATGGCCTGGCACGAGATTTACAAAGAGCAAAACGAAGACTGAAAGCAAATCGCGGTGGGGTGGGGGTTGAATAGGACATGACGGTCAAGCGTCTAAAGGAGGGAATTGTGCTGGAGGGGGACTCGAGTCAGCCGGCGAGAGGCCATAAGGAAGCGACCATGCAGGAGAAAGAAACATTGGACGAGAGGCTGCCGAGCCTGTTTGAGCCCGATACGCTGCTGCCGGTGCAATACTTCGAGGCGATGCGCCGCAAGCATCTGCTCGAAGGTGAAAAGCGCCTGATTCTGAGCGTGTTGGAGGATGGCATTGAGTGCTTCATGAAGTACGTTGGCGCGTCGACTACCAAGGGCCAGCGCCTGTTTCGCGACGCCGAAGAGTGGATCAACCTGCACGACAAGCAGTGGATTTTTTCCTTCGACAATGTCTGCGACATGCTCGACATCAATCCCGATTACATGCGGCGCGGACTGCGCGACTGGAAAGAGAGGAAGCTTGCGCACCTGGCCCTGGCCCAGGCGCCGGCGGCCCCGGTCGAACTCAAGAGCTATCACACCGACCGGCCCAGCCAGCGCAAGACAGAGATGGCCACGCACAAGCGCCATCTGCATCTGCACAAGGTGCACGCCTGACGGCGGCAAGACCTCCAAGCGAAACCAGCAAACCAGGGCGGCCTGATGCTTGAGGCCGCCCTTTTTATTATCGTCATAACGCTTGTTTCGCACCGCGGATGTGAACGATGCCGCTTCGGACCAAAATCGAATGCCCTGCCTGCCATCACGACCTGATCTTCAAGCGCGGCGGCAAATGCCCCAACTGTGGCGCGCCGATTTCGGCCCACGTCGCACGTGTGCGCGCCCGCGAACGCCGTATCGAGCAGGTGGTGGCGATTATCGGTTCGCTGATGGTGTTGGCGTTGTTCCTCGCCACCACCGGCGTCAGCCTGGGACTGCTCGAAGGTGTCGCGGTTTATGCGGCGGTCGGCGCCGCGATGTTCTTTGTGGCGCGCAAAACCTTTTCCTGATGTCGGGCTATGCGCGGTTTGCGTGACGTAATCGTGCCTCATCCGCGCGTGATGTTTGTCGGTATCAACCCAAGCCTGCGTTCGGCGCAGGTGGGTCACCATTTCGCCGGCCGCGGCAACCCGTTCTGGCGATTGCTGCACGCCGCCGGTTTGACCCCGGTGGCTCTGCGCTACGAAGAAGACGGGCGGCTGGCCGAATTCGGCATGGCGCTGACCAACCTGTGTCCGCGGCCTACCCGCCAGGCGTCGGAGTTGACGGCGGTGGAAATCGCCGCGGGCAGGCGCGCATTGCTCAGAAAGATCCGCCGCTTGCGTCCCCGGGTAATCGCGCTGGTCGGCGTCAGCATCTATCGTCAACTGTTTCCCCGCAGTGCCAACCGCGGCGCCGGACTCAAACCGGAGACGATAAATGGTGCGCGGATTTTTGTCATACCCAATCCCAGTGGACGCAACGCCGCATTCCCCGGTTTCGAGGATAAACTGCTGTGGTTCCGCCGCCTGCGGCGAATTCTTGAAGGCAAAAATACCAGTCCGTGATGAAAGAGTGGCTTTCAATGCATGGCCGATCAGGCCGGTTTTGTGACGGCCTGCGATCCTGACCCCGATTGCCGCTAATCATGCAAGGGCGTAGTGTAAGATTCTCGGCAAGTCGGGCGCGCCGCGACACGCGGCGCGGTTCGCGAGCTGCCTGGCCTGGCTGGCCAAAGTGAATAGAAATGGGCAGTTTTCGTCACAATTTGCGAGGGGCTCCCCGCCGATGTAACTGCTTATAGTCAAGCGTTCGGGGTGATAATGTCTGTTCATCGAGGGTTCCGAGGAGAATCGCATGTCTAAAAGAGTGTTCGCCGTGGTCGCTGTACTGTTGATGACAACGGCGCTGGCGCTGGCATCCGCAAGCGCCTTTTCTTTATGGGGATCGGAGCAAAAGCCTGAAGCCAAACCGGCCCAGCCCGTGCCGGCCCAGCCACCGGTGGTGTCAGCGGCGCCCGCACCCGCCGCTCCTGCGGCTAAACCGGCGCCTGCCGGGGCGCCCGAGCCGATGGAAAAGGCCGGCGTGATTTCATCGTTTGCCCCGCTGGTCAAACACGTGATGCCGACGGTGGTCAACGTCAGCGTGGTGCAGAAGGTCAAAGGTTTCGGTTTCGAAGGCGGCGACCCGGGCGAAGGGCAGGGCGGCCAAGGCGGCGGTAGCGGTGGTGGCGGCGGTGGGCCGATGCCCTTTGGACCATTCGGCGGCGATCCCTTCGAGCAGTTCCGCCGCTTCTTTGGCGAAATCCCCCACGAATTCAAACAGCATGGCCTGGGCTCCGGGGTGATCGTCTCGCCCGACGGCTACATCCTGACCAATGACCACGTGGTGGGAAATGCCGACACCATCAAGGTCACCCTGATGGACAAGCGCGAGTTCACTGCCAAAGTGGTTGGCAAGGACTCCAAGACCGATCTGGCGCTGATCAAGATCGATACCAAGGAGGCGCTGCCCTACGCCACGCTGGGCAATTCCGACGCCACCGAAGTCGGTGATTGGGTGGTCGCAATCGGCAATCCGTTTGGGTTTTCATTGACCGTTACCGCCGGTATCGTCAGCGCCAAGGGACGCGCTCTGGGCGGCAATTACGACGAATTCATCCAGACTGACGCCGCTATCAATCCCGGCAACTCCGGCGGACCTTTGTTCGACGTCAACGGCAAGGTGGTCGGAATCAATACTGCGATCTACAGCCGTACCGGCACCAGCGCCGGCATCGGCTTTGCCATTCCGATCGACCTCGCCAAGGCCGTGATGGAGCAGCTCAAGACCCGCGGCAAAGTGGTGCGCGGATGGCTGGGCGTGGAAATCCAGGAAGTGACGCCGGAGTTGGCGCAGTCCTTCGGCCTGGCCAAACCTGAGGGCGCACTGGTGGCCAACGTCGAAAAGGACGCGCCGGCGGCCAAGGCCGGTATCAAGCGCGGCGACGTCATCATCAAGTTCAACGGCCGCGACGTCCATGAACAGCATGAGCTGCCCACACTGGTGGCCGAGACGCCGATCGGCAAGAAGGTCGACGTCGAGGTAATCCGCGGCGGCAAGCATCTGACCATCCCGGTGACGATTGGCGAACTCAAAGAAAACGAGATGGCCAGCGCGCGTGGACAGGAGCAGCCAGGCAGCGGATGGGGCCTGCAGGTCGGCGAAATCACGCCCGACCTCGCGCGTGAGTTCAACCTGCAGAGCGACAAGGGTGTCGTCATCCGCCAGGTCAAACCCGACAGCCCCGGTGCTGAGGCGGGACTGGAGCAGGGCGACGTGATCCTGGAGGTGAATCACGCCAAGGTCAATTCGCTCAAGGATTTTATGGCCCAGGCCAAAGAGGCCAAGGACCAAAAGAAGCCCGCTTTGCTGTTGGTTCAGCGCGGCAACATGACCCTGTACACGGTCATCAAGCCCGAGAGCTGAAGCGAGCGCACCGAGCGCTAATCAAGGGGCAGGGATCGCCGGCGCGGCGGTTCTTGCCCCTTTGCTTGTCCGCCGCCCCAATTCTACAGTCCTGACCATGGCCCACGTGCAATCCTGTCGCGTGCTGATCGCCGGCACCGGGCCGGCCGGGCTCGCCACCGCGCTTTATCTGCTGCGCCGCCGCCCCGACCTCAAGGGGCAGGTGATTGCGCTGGAGCGCCGGCGCCATCCACGGCCCAAGGTTTGCGCCGGCGGATTGATTCCCAAAACGATGCTGGCGCTGGCCGAACTCGACTTGCCCCTGGACGTCCCCGCCGTGAGCGTGCGGCGCGGCGTGGCAAGAACCGAGGTCGGCACTGTGGACTACCGCGGCGGCGGCGTTCTGTGCACGGTGGTGCGCCGCGACGAGTTCGACGCGCGCCTGGCCCGTGCGGCGCGTCAGGCTGGCTTGGAGATAATCGAAGATTGCCGGGTCGGGGATGTTCAAACCTCGGCCGACGCGGTGATGGTGCACGCCACGGCCGGCGACTTTGCCGCCGACGTGCTGGTTGGCGCCGACGGTTCGGGCAGCCGGGTGCGCGAGGCACTGTTCGAGCGCGATCGGCAATGGGTCGGACGTGCCGTGATGCTCGATGTGTCGGCGCCGGCGGCGCGCGCCGCGGATTTCGCCGCCACTCCCTATTGCTTCGACTTCACCTGCGTTTCGGCCGGTATCCGCGGCTACTCATGGTCGTTTCCCTGCCTGATTGGCGGACGTCCCTATCTGAATGTAGGCATCTATGATCAATGCCCGCGCGCCGCGGTTGACCCCGCGCGCGCCAAGGCTGCCCTGCTCGACGCGTTGGCGCAAGCATTCCCGGATTTGCCGATCCCTGCGCCGCATCAGGGCGGCTACAAGGCATTCCCCATCAGATGGTATGCGCCGCAGCAAAGCTTCGTGCGCGGCCGCGTGCTGCTGGCCGGCGACGCGGCGGGCGTCGACCCACTGATGGGCGAGGGGATTTCCTGTGCCTTCGAGCACGGCAAGCTGGCGGCGCAGGCACTCGACGATTTCTTCGGCGGCAAGCCTGACGCGCTGGCCGCCTACGACGCTGTGCTTCATCGCGGCGCCGCCGCGCGCAAGCTGCGCCGTCTGGGCGTTGCCGCCCGCCTGTTCTACGGTCCGCGCCATCGGCTGTACTTCCGCCTTGCCTCGCTCAGCCGCAGCGCCCAGCGGATCGGTATCGACTGGTACAATGGCGCCGATCATCTGGACGAAAAGTCGATACCAGCGCTGCTGACGCGATGGGCTAAAGCGGTTCTATTCGGCTTTCCCATGGGATAGATTACGAATGATAGGGCAAGCCGCCGGTTTCCCGCACCTGGGTTGACGGCGCTCGTTAACACGCACGCCCGCGAGGAGGTGGAATCAATGCGTAAGGCTGTAATTGTGAGCGCGATCCGCACCGCGATCGGCACCTTTGGAGGAGCCTTTGCAGGGACCACCGCCACCGAATTGGGCGCGATTGCGGTGCGCGAGGCGATCAAGCGCGCCGGAATCCAGCCGGCGCAGGTCGATGAAGTAATCCTCGGCAACGTCCTGCCCGGCGGTTTGGGGCTCAATCCCGCCCGCGTCGCGGCGCTCGCCGCCGGTGTGCCCAAAGAGGTGGGCAGCTACACGATTAACAAGGCCTGCGGCTCGGGGCTCAAGGCCGTGGCGCTGGCCGCCGGTTCGGTATGCTGCGGCGAGGCCGACACGGTGGTGGCGGGCGGAATGGAAAACATGACCCTGGCGCCGTACCTGCTCAAGAAGGCCCGTTTCGGCTACCGCATGGGCAACGATCAGATTTTCGACACCATGATTGCCGATGGGCTCAACTGCCCGATTACTTTAGTGCATATGGGCGTGACCGCCGAGAATATCGCGGACAAGTACGCCATCAGCCGGCGCGAGCAGGACGAATTCGCCGCCGACAGCCAGGCCAAATATTTCGCGGCCCAGCGCGCCGGCCGGTTTGCGGCGGAAATCACCCCGGTGGAAATCAAGCGCGGCAAGGAGACCGTCTCCGTCCAGGTCGATGAGCATCCGCGCGAAACCCGCGTCGAGCAGATTGCGGGGCTCAAACCTGCCTTCAAAAAAGACGGCACGGTGACGGCCGCCAACGCCTCGGGAATCAACGACGGCGCCGCTGCGGTGGTGGTGATGGCGCGCGAGCGGGCGCTGGAAATGGGGCTCAAGCCGCTGGCCACGATTCGCTCCTGGGCATCGGCTGGCGTCGATCCGGCCTACATGGGGATGGGCCCGGTGCCGGCCGTGGAAAAAGCGCTGCGGCTGGCCGGCCTCAAGCGCGAGGACATCGGGTTGTGGGAGCTCAACGAAGCGTTCGCCGCGCAATCGCTGGGTGTGCTGCGCGAGTTGAAAGTGGCGCGCGAGCGAGTCAACGTCAACGGCGGTGCGATCGCCATCGGCCATCCGATCGGCGCCAGCGGGGCGCGTATCCTCACTACTTTGCTCTACGCGATGGCGGATCGCGGTCAGGCCCTGGGGGTTGCCACGCTGTGTATCGGTGGCGGCCAGGGGATCGCGATGGTAGTCGAGCGCGAAAGCTGACGCGTGGCGCGAGTGCGCGTCGATTAGGGCTCGGACGCCGTTTACAGGCAGCCGATGGCGCGGGCAAGAAGAAAAAGACGCAGGGGCAGGGCGGCGGGGTTTATACTGCTCGCCGGACTGTCTTTGTTGATAGCGGGGTTTATCGCCCGCCACGAGATTCCGATCCTGATCAAGGAAGCGGGCCGCTCTCCGGCCGCGCCTGCCAGTGCCGATATCGGCGCCGCGGGCGGCAGCAAGGCGCTGCCTCCGCCCTCTGCTGCCCCGATGGACGCGAGCGCCGGCATGGCGCGCGCAGTTCAATCGCCGCGCGCAACCGATTCACACGGGGCAAATCAGGATAATCAGTCGGGTGAACGTCTGACCGGCGCCGAGCGCCGGCAGCTTGAGAATGTGATCAGGGAGAAATCCCGCTAGCGGTCGGCGGCGTTGGGTGGTGGAGGCGGAGCGATGGAATTGCGTGATGATTTGGGCTTTCGGCTGGAACTGGACGAGCCGCCGCAGCGGATCGTCTCGCTGGTTCCCAGCCTGACCGAAACGCTCTTCGCCCTGGGCCTGGACCGTCAAATCGTCGGCGTGACGAAATTCTGCGTTCAGCCCGCCGAGGCGCTTGGAGCGATCGAGAAGGTCGGCGGTACCAAGAATCCCAATCTGCGCAAGATTGCGGCGCTGCGCCCCGACCTGGTGATTGCCAACGCCGAGGAAAATCGCCAGCACGACGTGGAGTGGATGCGGGAGCGGGGGCTTAAGGTTTTTGTCACCTATCCGCGCACGGTATCGGGCGCGCTGGAATCGATTATCGGCCTCGGCCGCGTCACCCATCGCGAGCCCCAGGCCGCCGTGCTGGCGCGCGAAGTGGTGCGTGTGGTGAGCGTGATCGAAACCTCCCTCGGCATCTGGAGCAAGCTCAAGCTGCGGGTGTTTTGCCCGATTTGGAAAAAGCCCTGGATGACGTTCAACAAGGACACCTATGCCCACGATGTGCTCCGGATGCTGGGCTTTCTCAATATCTTCGGCGAGGCCGCCGAGCGCTATCCGCGCACGACGCTCGACGAAGTGCTCGAGCGCCGGCCGCAAGTGGTGGTTCTGCCTGACGAGCCCTACGAATTCGGCGAAGCCGATGTCGCCGAGCTGAAAGCCGAACTGCCCCAGGGGCTGCGCCGGCGTGTCATGCTGATTTCCGGCCGCGACCTGCATTGGTACGGTGTGCACATGGTAAAGGGCCTGGCCGCACTGGCCGAACGGCTGGGCCGCTTGCGGGCCGCGCTTACTCCGGCGGGTTAAGGACGGCGGGCCGCGATGGCGCGGGTCAGCTTCAGCGTCGAAGGATTGATGCGCCGCGGCGCGGATTCCGGCGCCACGGCTGCCGACCTGGTACGCGCGCTGCGCGAACAGGGTTTCGCCCAGGCTCGCTTCGACCCGTGCCTGGAATTGTTCAGCGTCGAGATTGACCCGGCGGTGCAGTCGTTTTCCGATTTGCGCCGCGCGGTCAGCGATCTTGGACGGCGCAAGGGACTCACATACCTTGCAGTGGTGATGAGCCCGTAGCCGGGTTTGACACCTCGGCCGGCTGCCTTAATCTTCTCGCTTGCGGAAGATAAGCGGAGTTTGAAGGAGGTTTTTACGATGCCCAACCAAGGGCCGCTTAGTGCGATAAAGGTTCTGGATTTGACCCGCCTGGCGCCGGGACCGCACTGCACGATGATTCTGGGCGACCTCGGCGCCGAAGTCATCAAGATCGAGGAGCCCGGACCGCCCACCGGCCGGCGCGCCGAACAGGCCAGCGGCGCCAGCGTGCGTGCGCGCGGGACGGGCGGTTTCCAGAGCTCGCCGTTTAACGCGCTGGGGCGCAATAAGAAATCGATCGGGCTTGACCTGAAGTCGGGACCCGGCAAGGAGATTTTTTTGCAACTGCATCAGCGCTGCGATGTGGTGGTCGAGGAATTCCGTCCCGGCGTCGCCAAGCGGCTGGGGATCGACTACGAAACCCTCTCGGTGCGCAATCCGCGCTATATCCATTGCGCGATCACCGGCTACGGTCAGGACGGGCCTTATCGCGACCTGGTCGGCCATGACATCAACTATATCGCGCACGCTGGCGCGCTTTCGATTATGGGAACTCCGGGGCAGCGCCCCACTATCCCGCACAACCTGATTGCCGACTATGCCGGCGGCGGGATGCACGCCGCGATGGGTATCATGGCGGCCCTGATTGCGCGCGCGCACACCGGACGCGGCCAGTACGTCGATATCGCGATGATGGACGGGGCGATGCTGGTGCTGGCGCAGGCCTTTGCCGCCCATTTCTACAGCGGCAAGGTGCCGCAGCGCGGTGAGACCCAGTTGGACGGCGGCGCTCCTTATTACGGGGTCTACCGCACCAAGGACGACAAGTGGATCACGATCGGCGCGATGGAGCCGTGGTTTTATGCCAATTTGTGCCGCGCCATGGGTCTGGAGGATTTCATCCCGCATCAGCACAACCGCGACAAGCATCCCGAACTGCGCCGCCGCCTGGAAGAGAAGTTTGTGACCCGCACCCGCGATCAGTGGTTCGAGTTGCTCAGCCAAACCGACATCTGCGCGGCCCCGATGCTGACCTTGGACGAGGTCGAGCACAACGCACAGGTCAAGGCGCGCAACATGATTGTGGAAGTGAGCACACCGAGCGGCCAGAAAGCCAAACAGGTCGGCATTTCCGTCAAACTGTCAGCCACGCCCGGCTCCATCAGATCCCTGGCGCCCGAGCTGGGCCAGCACACCGACGAAATTCTCGCCGATTTGGGCTACAGCCGCGAGACGATTGACCAATGGCGCAGCGCCGGCGCGATCAAATAATCGCACCGCCGGCCCGGCCTCAGGGTCGGAGCGCGTGAGGCTGCGTGGAAGCCACAACTGCCATATCGGCCGCGCCCGGTGCGGTGCACAGGGAACAACTTCGTGCCCGCGAGGAAGGCGGCATTGCGTTAAGCGGCCCCGCGCTGGCCGCGTTGCTGGAGCGGCTGCAAAGCTCGGAGCGCGGGCTGAGCAACGCGCAGGCGCAGGCGCGGCTGCGCAAATTCGGCCCCAACGACCCCTCGCCCGTCCATCCGCTCACCGCGTTGGGCGAGTTGCTGCGCTTTTTCGCCAATCCGTTGGTGCTGATCCTGCTGGCGGCCAGCGTGGTGGCAGCGACGCTGGGCCAGACGCTCGACGCCGCGATCATCGCCGCGATCATGGTGCTCAGCGGCGCGCTCAACTTCTTCCAGAGCTACCGCTCGCAGCGCGCGATTGTGCGCCTGCGCGAGCAGGTGGCGCCCACCGCCACCGTGCTGCGCGAGGGCAACTGGACCGAGCTGCCGCGGCGCGAGGTGGTGCCCGGCGACGTGATCAGACTTTCCGCCGGCGACCTGGTGCCCGCTGACGCGCAATTGATCTGGAGCCGCGACCTCCACGTCCATGAAGCGGCGCTGACCGGCGAGTCGATGCCGGTGGAGAAGTACCCGCAGGAAACCGCCGCCAACGCCGGATCGATCGAGGCCCCCAATCTGATTTTTCTGGGCACCTCGGTGGTCAGCGGTATCGCCACCGCGGTCGTGTGCGCCACCGGCGCGGCAACCGCGTTCGGCGATATCGCGATGCGCCTGGCGGAGCGCCAACCGGAGACCGAGTTCGACCGCGGCACCCGGCGCTTCGGTTTCCTGATCATGGAAACCGTCTTCTTCCTGGTGCTGTTCATCCTGCTGGTCAACCTGGCGATGCGCCGCAACGCCCTGGAGTCGCTGCTGTTCGCGGTCGCGTTGGCGGTGGGCCTGACGCCCGAATTCCTGCCTATGATCACCACGGTGACCCTGTCGATCGGGGCGGTGAAGATGGCGCGCAAAAAGGTGATCGTCAAGCATCTGACCGCGATCCAGAACTTCGGCAGTATCGACGTGTTTTGCTCCGACAAGACCGGCACTCTGACGGCCGGGGAAATGACGCTGGACCGCTCGCTCGATCCCCTGGGCCAGCCCTGCGAGCGCGCGCTGTTTTTCGCCTGGCTCAACAGCCGTTTCGAAAGCGGCATCCGCAGCCCGCTTGACGCTGCAATCCTCAAGCAGCGGGTCAGC
>Ga0070737_10005020_pt1 | contig 12874 bp, 11 predicted proteins | sample Coa_R1_10_FD_66438 | JGI IMG/M metagenome (GOLD analysis project Ga0070737, IMG submission 66438) | Surface soil microbial communities from Centralia Pennsylvania, which are recovering from an underground coalmine fire - Coalmine... | ecosystem: Environmental > Terrestrial > Soil > Unclassified... | reverse complement strand
ACGGGGTTGATGTCGCCGCCGCAGCCGGGCAGGAAGATCGCGGTACCGCCGCACAGGTCTTCCAGTGTCCGGCGCATGGCGCCGGGGAAGTCGGCTGAGTACCGGCAGGTGTCGTGCTCCAGGATGGTGGCGTGGCAGGCGAAGTTGACGAGCACCGCGATCGCCCCGGGTCCGGCGGATTCGGCCGGGCTGACCACGATCATCGGCGCGATCGTGTCGGCAGGGCCCGCGGGGTCGCGCCGGTTGGCGCTGATGCCCTCGACCCCGGGCTGGGCCGCGAACAACCGGGCGGGGCGCAGCGTCCCGGCGGCGCGGCAGACCGCGTCGCAGATCCGGTCGGCGAGGAAGGACTGGAGTTCTTGGTATCCGGGCGCGGCCAGGTGAGCGGGCCCGCAGTGAGTGTGCGTGGCGGCCAGCATCACCTCGGACGCGGCGAGACCGAGCCGGTCCGCGAGCTGGGCGCACACCAGGGACCTGATCGGGCCGGTCATGTACAGCAGGTCGCAGACGGCCAGCGCCAGCCGGGTCTGGCCGTCGTCGAAGACCACCGCCTGGCAGCACAGTTCGTCGAGCACACCGCAGGACGGTCCGGTACGGGCGATGTAGCCCGCCATCTCGATCCCGGTGGCCGGGGTCAGGGCAACGCTCGCCGCTCCGGCGCGCAGTCCTGTGGTCATGAGATGTCCTCCGTTGTGGTGGTCCCGTCCAGCAACGCGATGGCGGTGGGGTCCGCGCGCGCGATGAGGGCCGCGCCGCGCACGCTGCTGAACCGGCCGTGCGCGCAAGCCAGCATCACGCCTTCGATGTCGGGCACGGTGGCGGCCAGGATCGCGGCCACCCGGCGGCGCAGCGGGTCCAGCAGCCCCCCGGCCACCAGCAAGCCGCCACCGAGCACCACCACCGGCGGCGCGAGCAGCCGCACCACGCAAGCCACCCCCGTGGCCAGCAGCCCCAGCGTCTCGTCCAGCAGCGCGGTCGCCGTGGTGTCGCCTGCCCTGGCCCGCGCGACCACGTCCCGCGCGGTGAGCGGCCCCCGGCCCGGACCGGCCGGGAGGACACCGGCCGCGGCCGCCCTGGCGGCCAGCGCGCGGCCGGAGGCGTAGGCCTCCAGGCAGCCGGACTGCCCGCACGAGCACCGCAGCACCCGTGGGCCGGTGACCACCGGGATGTGCCCGAGCTCGCCAGCCTGGTCGGCCCGGCCGGTCACCAGCCGGCCGCCGATCACGATGCCCATGCCGATCCCGGTGGACACGGTGATGTAGACGCCGTCGCGGTGCCCCGCGGCGGCGCCGGTGGTGAACTCGCCGACCGCTGCCGCCACCGCGTCGCCGATCAGCCGGACCGGCCTGCGGACGGCCGCTTCCAGCCGGGTGGTCAGCGGGAACTCGGTGAACGGCAGGTTGGCCGCATAGTGCACGACGCCACGGGCCACGTCCAGGCTGCCCGCGGAGGCGACCACGACGGGCCCGGGGGCCGGCAGCGAGGTCAGCGCGGCTGCGATGCGGTCCACGATGGCGTCGGGCCCGTCGTGCACGGGCGTGGCCAGCTCGGCCACCTGCGCGGTCTGCGGGCCGGCGTCGACGACCTGAATCTTGGTGCCTCCGATATCGACGGCTGCTGGCGGCACCCGTCACTCCGCCGGGTCGACGTTGGCGCTGCGGATGGGGGCGGGCGCGGACCCCAGGCGGTCCAGTTCGGCCAGCACCGCCAGGTTGAGCAGCTGGGCGATGAGCGCGCCGGAGACGGTGGACGCCGCGGCGGCCCGCGCGCCCGAGGACAGCGTGATCACCGCGTCGCCGGCTGGGCAGTGGTTGTCGATGACGTCGTCGGCGGCATCGGGCAGCTTCAGGCCGGTGGGGTGCCGCGAGGGGAAGGCCTGGCAGTGGGCGAGCGAGATGATCGCGGCGACGTAGCTGCCGCTGCGCCTGGCTTGGCTGGCCATCGCCACGGTGGCGCCGTTGCGCCCGCTCTGCGAGGCGATGAGCAGCGCGTCGCCGGGGCCGACCCCGTGCCTGGCGAGCAGGGCCGGCCCGTTGGCCGGGTCCCGCTCCGGCATCGAGTCGGTGAGCTGGAGATAGCACGGCCGTGGCTCGGCCCGCAGGTCGTCCAGGTTCATCGCGGTCACCGCCGGAAGGCCGCCGGCCCGCGAGCAGAGTTCGGCGGCCACTGCCCAGGAGTGCCCGGCGCCGAAGGTGAACAGGCGCCCGCCGGCGGCGATGCGTGCCGCGATCCTGGACGCCACCCTGGCGATCGCCGCCGGCTCGGCCGCCGCCGCGGTCATGGCGGGCAGCAGCAGGGCCGCGGCACTTTCCCGCGGTTCGGTCACGGCCGGGCTCCCTCTGCGTCCACCCGCACCGGCTCGCGCTGGCCGATGGCCTCGTGCAGGGCCAGGAGCAACGCCGTGTTGTGCATCCCGTCGCTGAGCTGATCGGCGGGAGGGGCACCGTGCAGGATTGAATCGAAAAATACCGAAAGACGGTGCTGGGTCCAATCCAGGGTGCCCGGGTAGACGTGTTGCTCCCCAGTGGCCACGTGCACCATCTGATCCTGCGTGTCGGCGTAGAGGGCGCCGTGGCTGCCCACCACCTCGACCTTGAAGTCCACCGGTGAAGGCAGCGAGGACGGCAGTACCCAGGCCGACTCGTAGAGCCCGCTGAGCCCGGTGTCGTAGCGCACCAGCGCATGGATCAGGTCGTAGGTGTCCACACCCTCGGCGGCCAGCCGGCCCTTGACGCCGGTGGCGCATACCTCGGTGGCCTGGGCGCCGGCCAGCCATTCCGCCAGGTCGAAGACGTGGCTGAGCAGGAACCATCCACAGGTGGTCTGACCCGCCCAGCGCAGCATCCTGGTCGGGTAGTCGATGGTGTTGCTCAGCCTGGCGTTGATCCCGATCACCTCGCCGATGTCCCCTCCGGCGATCGCCTCGCGCATCCTGGTGAACACCGGGTTGAACCGGTTGGAGAAGTTCACCTGGGCGATGACCCCGGCCTCCCGGGCGGCGGCCTGCATCGTGACCGCGTCTGGCCAGGTGGTCGCCAGTGGCTTCTCAACCAGGCAGGGCACCCGGTGCCGCATGCAGACACCGAACGGCTCGGCGTGCAGGTGGTCGGGTACCGCGAGGTAGACCGCGTCCAGGGAAAGGGTCTCCAGCATGTCGGCCAGGTCACCGAAGGCGGTGGCGCCACACTGACCGGCGAGCGCCTGCGCGCGGCCGGGATCGGTGTCGCAGACACCGCGGACGCGGGCCCGCCAGCGCAGATCGGTGCGGGCGATGGCTCCGGCGTAGGCGCGGCCCATGACCCCGGCGCCGATGATGCCGACGTTCAGCAATCGTTCTTCCAACGGTGGTCCTCCTGAGTGGCGGCTGTGTCCTGCCTGCTGGCTCATCCCTTGATCGATCCGGCGGTCAGGCCGGTCACCAGATGGCGCTGCAGCGATAGCACCACCACGACCACCGGCAGCAGGATGAGGCTGACCGCCGCGGTCAGTGGCCCCCATTCGATGGTCTTCTGCGTCACGAACGACGCGACGAAGATAGTCAGTGGCCTGGTGAAGTCACCGGCCAGGATCACCGGGATGAGGAACTCGTTCCACGCGTACAGCGCAGCGAAGATCGCGGCTGTGGCCAGCCCGCCGCGCATCATCGGCAGCACCACGCGCAGCAGCAGTTTCGCCCGGCTCGCCCCATCCACCAGCGCCGCCTCCTCCACCTCCACCGGCAAGCGGCGGACGAATGCGGTGAGCAGGATCGTGGCGAACGGCGTGAGGAAGCCCGCGTAGACGAGTACCAGCAGCACCGTGGTGTCGTAGAGGCCGACCTTCAGCGACAGCGAGTACAGGGGGATCACAAAGACGATCGCGGGCACGGTCTGGGCCAGCATGATGACCAGGATCAGCGCGCGGCGGCCGTGCGGGCGCATCCGCACCAGCGCGTAGGCGCAGGGGAAGGCGACACACAGCACCAGGACGGTCGCGGCCGCGGCCACGGCGACTGAGGTCAGCGCCGAGGAGACGAATCCACCGCCCGCGGCGAACAGCCCGGTGTAGTTCGACAGTGTCGGATGCCCGGGGATGATCGCCGGTGGGTAGGTCTGCGTCTGCACCTGGGTCTTGAACGAGGTGGACAGGGTCCACAGCAGCGGCAAGATCGCGGCCAGCGCGGCCACACTGAGCAGCAGGTAACGGGCGGAGGCCCGCAGCGGCGCGGTCATGCCCGGGTCACCTTCGCGAACAGCCAGTAGGCCGGCAGGGCGAGGATGGCCATCGCCACCGCGATCGCACAGGCCCGGCCGATCTCGAAGTACACCATGGACTGCTGGTAGGCGAGCATGGACAGATTCAGCGTCGAGGTGCCCGGGCCGCCCTGGGTGATCGTGTACACCAGGTCGAACATCCGGTAGTCGGCCGCCATCCGCAGCACACAGCAGGCGGCGAGCGCCGGGCCGAGCATCGGGATCGTGATGCGGCGCTCGACCTGAAACCAGCCTGCCCCGTCCACCGCGGCGGCCTCGAACAGTTCCTGCTCGATGCCGATCATCCCGGCCAGCAGCACCAGCGTGACGAACGGGATGTTGATCCAGGAGTTGACCACGACGATCAGCACGAGCGCTTCCCAGGGCGTGCCGAGCAGATTCGGGTTCGAGGACGTGTGCAGACCGGCGGCGATGGCCCGGATGACACCCAGGTCCGGATCGGCGAAGAACCGCCACATGAGCCCCACAGCTACGGGCGTCAGCATCATCGGCAGCGCGATGACCGCCCGGAAGGCGGCCCGGCCACGCAGCGGGTGCAGCAGGGCGCGGGCCAGCACGTACCCCACCGGGATCTGCACCAGGAGGCTCCCGGCCATGATGATCACGGTGATTCCAGCGCTCTGCCAGAAGCTGCCTTGCAGAACCTGTGAGTGGTAGTTCTGGCCGCCGACAAACTGGGTGGGCCCGGCCGCGGCGAGGTTGTCGTTGGTCAGTGAGGTGTAGATGGCGACCACGAGCGGAGCCAGGATTACGGCCGCCAGCAGGACCCACACCGGGCCGGTGAGTGCCGCTCCCGCCCAGCGTTGGGCCCGGCCGCCTTGGGCCCGGCGGGGCGCCTGGCCGCCCGGCGCGCCCGCGCGCGAAGTGACCTTAGCCAGCGCGGTGGCCATCAGCAGCTGTCCACGCCGCTCATGATCGACTTGAGGCTGCTGTCGGCGGCCGAGGTGAGCGCGTTGGCGGCCTGGCCGAGCTGGCTGGCCGCCGGATGCCTGGTCGCGGCCTGGCTGAGCAACTGCGACAAGGACGTGATGATCTGCGGCATCTGGGTGATGTAAGGCAGGTGCACGCCGATCTTGGCTGAGCCGATCAGCGCCGGGAGGTAGGGAAGCTGCTTGGTTGCCGCCTGGTCGTCAAGCAGCGAGGTCCGGGCGGCGGGCGGTGCGCCCTTGGCGATGAATGTCGAGGTGTTGCTCTTGGCCAGCGCGAACTGGAGGAACTTCCAGGCGCTGGACGGGGCGCTGGAGTTCTTGCCGATGCCGATGAGCCAGCCGAACAGCAGGGTGTGACCCTGCGGGCCCGCCGTCGGTGGCAGCGCCCCGGCGAACTTGCCGGGGATCTTCGACTGCGAAGGGTCGGCCATGATCGAGTAGTACCCGGTGGCGTTGATCATCTGGCCGACGTTGCCCTGGGTGAACGCGGTGGTCATCTCGTTACCGCCGCCGTTGACCGCTGTGGCCGGTGTCGAGCCGAGCAGCGAGAGGTAGGTTCGGGTGGCGGCCTGCGCGGCGGGGCTGCTCAGGGCCGGGGTACAGGTGCTGCCGCTGAACAGCGAGCCGCCGTAGAGGTAGATCGTCTCCAGCCAGTAGTAGGCGCCGATCTGGCTGCCGAAGCCCGAGTCGTTGCCGTAGAAGCCCGCCGCCGACAGCTTCTTCGCGTCGTTGACGTACTGCGGCCAGGTGGTGGGCGGCTTCAGCCCGAGCTTGGAGAACAGTCTCGTGTTGTACCAGAGGATGTAGGGCTCGGTGGACAGCGGGAGCGCGTAGGTGGTGCCGTGGTACTGGGCGTACTGCTGCACCTGCGTGGGGATGTCCGCATAGTCATAGCTGGCCGACCGCCTGGCCTGCGGCCCGATGTCGGCGAGCGCGCCGCCGTTGGCCAGCGAGGCCAGCATCGGGCTGTCGAACTGGATGACGTCGTAGCCATGGCCCGGTTCCCGGCTGGACAGCAGGACCTTGGCGGCCAGCTGCGCGTAGGGGAGATTGACAAAGCTGACCTTGATGCCGGTCTTCTTCTCGAACGCGGGCGCGAGGGCCTCCAGGGCGGTGGCGCTGGGGCTGGCCGACACGGCCACAGTGATCGAGTTCCCGCCGCCGTGACTTCCGCTGCCGGAGCAGGCGGCGATCCCCAAGGCGGCGGTGGCGACGGCGACCACGGCCAGGGGAACCTTCAGCCTGGCCGCTCTTCCTGACCGTCTGGCCGCACTTGCTGACTGCTCCATGACGTCTCCCCTCGTCGAGACGATAAGTATGAGAGTAATACTTATTCACTGTCAAGGGACACGTGATTGCGGGTGTGCCGCCCGGTGCATGTGAGGCCAGAGGTACGGTCGGCCACCTGCGGGCAGGCACGAGCCCGGAAGCGGCGTGATTCAGGTCATGACTGCCGTGCGGCCGGCGCGCGCCGGAGAAGGTCCTGAGTCGTAAGGACTCCAGCCGCGCCGGCCATCTCAGCCGCGCCGGCGGTCTCGGCGGTTCACTTGCCGGGCCGCCTGCCGGATGTCGTCTCGTGCCAACCGCCGCAGGGTTTCTATCTGCCAGGTGGTTACCGGGTCGACCGGCCACAGCAGCCGGTAGGCCTGGTTGAACAGGGCCACTGCTGCTCCGGGATCGCCTTGCGCTCCGCGGCACTGGGCCAGCAGGTAGAGGCAGCGGCCCTCCGCGGTCGTGTCCTTCGTTCTTCGGTAGAGAGCGAGTGCTTGCTCGGCTTCGCGGCGGGCGTCCCCGGCGTCACCGACCAGCCAGACGGCGGTTTCGGTGGTGAAGTACGTGTTCTTGAGATTCTCCAGTTCGGGGGTGGCGGACCAGTCGTTCCTGAGGGCGCGGAGGCCCTGCTCATCCGGCCCGGCACCGGTTCTGGCTCTCTTGGTCGCGGTCCACAGCGCCCGCTTCGGGTTGTAGCCGTGCTGCTCGCTGGTCCCGAACAGCTGCTGTCTGAGCCGTTCCAGCGCGTCCAGGTTCTCCGAGCCCGGGGACAGGCGGCGGAATCCGTACTCTGCCGCCCACTCGTGCTCCTGCGGTATGACATCGAAGTTCATCACCTGGTAGATCTCGACCGCGGTATCCAGCTCACCTGCGGCCGTGGCCGCCTCGGCTACGGCCAGGGCGTTCGCCCGCTCCGCGACCTGCCAGGCCTGCAGCCGGGACGCCTTCTGCTCGGGGTGATCGTTCTCACGCTCGCCTTCGTTGATGGTGTCGCCGGTTTCCACGTACCAGTGGCCTATAGCCCGGACGGCGCGGGCGATGCCGTCCGCGCCCTCTTCGGCTTCCAGGCGTTCGCGGGCGAACAGCCGCAGCAGGTCGTGCAGGCGGTAGTGGCCAGGGGCGGCGGCCTCCACGAGATGCATGTCGGCGAGATCTTCCAGCAACGGGCCGATCGCCTCGGGCGCCACGGCTCCGGCGGCCGTGAAGGTAGCCAGCCCGGCGTCGAACTCGGCGCCTGGAAGCACGCCGAACCGGCGGAACAGGGCGGCCTGCCCGGGGGACAGTTCCCGGTAGGACACGTCGAAGGTGGCCCGTACGTCGAGATCACCGAGCTTCAGCGCGTCGAGCCTGCGATGCTCGCCGGACAGCCGCTCGGCCAGGTACGCGACCGACCAATGCGAACGGCTGCGCAGCCGGGCGGCGGCGATCCTGATGGCCAGCGGCAGCTCCCCGCACAGCCGGACGACCTGCCGCGCCGCCTCGGGTTCGGCCGCAACCCGGGTCCCGGCCACCCGGTGCATCAGGTCGATGCCCTCGTCGCCGGACAGCGTGTCCAGGACCAGGTTCTGGGCCCCCTCGATGGCGAGGTCGCGGCGGCTGGTCACCACGACCAGGCAGCTGGGCGTGCCCGGCAGCAGCGGGCGCACCTGCGACTCCCCGGCCGCGTTGTCGAGTATGACCAGGGCACGCTTGTGCGACAGCGCTGACCGGTACGCGGCGGCACGGTCCGCCAGGCTGGCCGGGATGGCAGCCTGCGGCATTCCGAGCGCGTGCAGGAAGCCGCCGAGAACGTCGTGTGGATCGACCGGCACCGCGTCAGCGCCGCGCAGCGCCGCGTACAAGTGGGCGTCCGGGTAACGGGCGGCGATCCGGTGCGCGAGGTGCACGGCCAGCGCGGATTTGCCGACCCCCGGTTTGCCGGCGACCGCGGAGATCAGCAGCGCGTTCGGCTGCCCGCCAACCTGATCTTCCAGCCGGTCCAGCTCGTGACCACGTCCGGTGAAGTCCGCGAGGTCAGGCGGCAACTGGCGCGGCGCCGCTGCTGGCGGCGGGCCACCGAGAGCGGCTTCCACCTGCCGGAAACCCGCCCGCATCTCGTCGGCGATCTCGGCACGCCCGAGCTGATCGTCGATGGGCTTGAGTGCGCCGCCATGGGCCGCGCCGGCTCTGATCCCGTCCCGGATTTCCCGTTCCAGCACATCGAGCAGATGACCCGAAGCGATCTGATGGCTGTCCAGGTAGCTCGGGCCGCCGATTCCTTCGGGCGGCCTGGCCAGCGGTTCGATCCACCGCCACAGCAGTGTGTGCAGGCTGGACGCCGCCTGCGGGGCGATCTCCGCCTGGTGCTCGATGAGCACGGAGCGCAGCCGGTCGCGTTCGCCGTCCGGGGCGATCTCCGCCGCCCGCCCGATCGCCTGCTTCACCACCCGGCGAAGCGCCCGCTCGGTTTCATCGCCGAAGACCAGCCGGTCGAACCGCCGAACGCCCCATGTTCCCGCACCGGACACGAGCCAGCCGGTCAGGGCATCATCAAGCCCGAACGGCACGAGCGCACCTCCTGGGGCCGCAAGTCACCTGAGCCTAGCCCTCGGGCATCAAGGGGGAGTGAGGGCGTCGAAGGCCTGTGTCATCAGCTCGGGCAGTTCGGGGGTTCCGCCGTTCTCGACCCAGGTAAGGATGGCGGTGCTGGCGGCGGCCAGGCAGGCCGCGACCGTGACCCGGTCCTGGAAACTGGGGGGTACGTCCTGGCCCGCGCTCAGGGCCTGGAGGATGAGCTGCTGGGTGGCGATCTGGTCGGCCCACAGGCGTTCGCGCAGCGCCGGGGTGGCGACGATGAGCTGGTTCTGGGCGAGCAGCGCGTCGCGCTCGGTGGGGTAGACCTGCTCTAGTCCTCGCAGCAGCACGGCGCGGATCCGCTGGATGAGCGGCCAGGTGACCGGGGTCTGAGCCAGCAGGGTGGCGATGAGCGGGTCGTAGCCGTCGGACAGGACCACGTCCTCTTTCGACGGGAAGTAGCGGAAGAACGTCATGTGCGAGACGCCGGCCGCGGTGGCGATCTGCTCGACGGTGGTGGCCTCGTATCCCTGCTCGCGGAACAGGCGCAGCGCGCTGGCGCGGATGCGGTCGCGGGTGGCGGCCTTCTTGCGCTGCCGCCAGTCCGGTTCGGGTTCGGGTTCGGGTTCGGTCACAAACCTCATCGTCGCGCATCGGGCTCAGGAACGGGGGCCGCGGTGGCTGGCGACGGCGGCGTGCCGCTGGTACCCGCCCGGCCGGGCAGGTACCGCAGGCTGGTGATGATGGCGGCGACGGCCACCGCGGCGCAGCTGAGCAGCACCGCGCTCATGCCGTGCAGGAACGCCGTCCCCGCCGCGGCCCGCAGGGCGGAACCCCCTGACGGCAGGCGGCTGGCGAGTTGCCCGGCCTCGGCGATGGAGGCGCGCGCGGTGGCGGCGTCCCGGGCGGGCAGGGCGGCGACCGCCGGCCGCAGGTCGGTGGTGTAGGTGGCAGACAGCACGCTGCCCAGCACGGCCACCGCGATCGCCCCCCCGGTCTGGCGCAGCGCGCTGTTCAGCGAGGCGCCGATACCGGCCTCGTCCCCGCCCGCGGCCGCCATGACACCGTCCATCGCGGCCGCGATGGACGCGCCCGTGCCGAGCCCGCACAGGGCCAGGCCAGTGGCGACGAAGGGGTAACCCGTGGCCAGCTGGACCTGGCTGAGCAGGACGAGGCCGCCGGTCAGCAGGGCCAGCCCGGCGGCGACGGTGAGCCTGGTGCCCGCGGCCCGCACCACCTGGCCGGCTGCCCCGCCCGCGACCAGCAGCCCGCCCATCATCGGCAGCAGCCGCAGCCCGGCGCTGGCCGGATCGTCACCGAGCACGCCCTGGAAGTACTGCGGGAACACGAACATGGTCCCGAACAGGGCGACCGACACGGCGATCGTGGCCACCGTGCCCCAGCTGAACCGGCGGTCCCGCAGCAGTGCCGGGTCCACGAGCGTGTGCGTGGCGGTCCGCTCGCGCACCACGAAGGCGGCGAGCAGGAGCACCGACCCGGCCAGCAGCCCCCAGGTCGGCGCCGCGCTCCAGCCGTGTTCGGGGCCGTTGATGAAGCCCCAGACCAGGCAGACGATCGCGGCGGTCGACAGCAGTGTGCCGGGAATGTCGGGCGGGGCCGCGACGGGGTTGCGTGACTCGGGCATCAAGATGGCCCCCGCAGCCAGGGTCAGGCCGGCCACGGGCACGTTGATCCAGAACACCGAGTGCCAGGAGAAGTGCTGCAGCAGCAGGCCGCCCAGCACCGGCCCGAGCGGCAGGGCGAGCGCGACCGCCGCGGTGAGGACGCCGATGGCCACGGGGCGGTCCTGATCCCCGAACGCGGCCGACACGACGGCCAGGGACAGCGGGAACACGATCCCCGCGCCCAGCCCCATCAGCGCCCGCGCCGCGATCAGCTCCCCGGCCGAGACGGACAGCGCGCACCACAGCGACGCCGCCAGGAACAGCACGAGGCCGCCCAGCAGCAGCCGCTTGCGGCCCAGGCGGTCCCCGATCATCCCGGCGGGCAGCATCACCCCGGCGAAGACCAGCGAGTAGGCGTCAACCAGCCACTGCAGGTCACCGGTGCCCGCGCGCAGCGCCGCCGAGATGGCTGGGAGCGCAATGTTCAGGATCGTCAGGTCCAGGCTGACGACGACCACCGACAGGCACGTAACGCCCAGCATCCACCATCGCCCGGCCCGCATCCGGCCTCCATACGTTAGTCACTAATATATTAGTAACTAACATAGCGATCCACCGGACCGGACGCAAGACGGCAGGCAGGCACCCACCCGCGGCTCACGGTGACTCCACTGGTGGCTGTGTACCCTGACCGGATGAACGCCCAGCCAGGGACCGGGTTCAGGCTCGCCGTCCCCGCCGACGCGCCCCGGCTGGTCGATCTGATCCAGTCGGCCTACCGGGGAGAGGCCAGCCGCGACGGCTGGACCAGCGAAGCGGATCTGGTGGCGGGGGACCGGATCGACCTCCCCCAGGTGCGGCACATCATCACCACGCCCGGGTCAATGATGCTCGTGCTCGACGAGGACGGCCGCCTGACCGGCTGCTGCGCGGTCCAGGATCGCGGCGGGGGCGTGGCCTACTTCGGCACCTTCGCGGTCTCGCCGCTGGCCCAGGGCCGCGGCACCGGACGCCGCCTGATGGCGGAGGCGGAGCGCCGCGCGGTCGCGGACTTCGGCGCGGCCACCATGGAGATCACCGTGCTGGCGCAGCAGGACGCGCTGCTGGCCTGGTATGAGCGGCTGGGGTTCCGCCGCACCGGCGAAGAGCGGCCGTTCCCCGCGGACGCGACGTTCGCCCGCCCGCTCCGCGACGGCCTGCACTTCGTCGTGCTGACCAAGAACCTGGTCTAGGCGTCCGCCGTCGCCGTCATCCGGCCCGCCTCGGTCGCGAGCCGCACCGCGGCGGCGACCAGGTCACCGTTGCCCGACGCGGTGCTGCCGTCCGGCAGCACGGTCGTGTCCTCCAGCCCGATCCGGATGTCGCGGCAAGACCGCAGCGCCGCCTCGATGACCGCCCAGGTCGCCGCCCCGTAACCGTGATGCACCCGCGGCACCTCCAGGCCGTGCCGGTCCAGCACCTCGTCCACCGTGGCCGCCGTGGCCACCGCGGCGTCCGGCGCATCGTCCCGCGGCTCGACCAGGATCCTGATTACCTTCGACCCGAACTCGCTCGCGGCCAGCCGTTCCGCGTCGTCGGCCGTCCAGACTCCGGCCTCGACCTCGATGCCCGTGCTGCCCAGGGTCGCGGCCAGCGCGTCCGGACCGGGCTCGGACAGGTTGACCGAGGCGAAGTCGGGCCGGTCCACGCCGATCCACCCCGCCACCAGGGCCATCCGGCGCATCGCGTCCCCGTTGACCGCCCACAGCCCCGTGGTCACCCCGACCGGCACACCGGGCACCGCGGCCCGGATCGCGCTGACCGCCGCGAACACCGCCTCCGCTTCGAGGGTCTCGACCCCGGACTCGTCCCGCGGGTGCACGTGGATGGCCTGGGCTCCAGCCTGCACCGCTTCCCTGGCCGCGGCCGCGAGCTCATCGGGCGTGCGCGGGACGGCCGGATGCTGCTCTCGGGTGGTTCCGCCGTTCAAACAGGCCTTGATCAGCATTGTGCTCACCGTTCCTATGGCCACCGTCCGGCAATAATCTCCTCAGTTACCCCAGATTGGATGGGGTATTCACAATCGCACGAGTCAGTACCTCATAGCTGCGGCCACCGTTGCTGGCCCGGAAGCTGCCGACGTTGCGGAAGCCGAGCGCCTCGACCACGCGCTGCGCCCGCACGTTGTAGGTCGCGATCGTCACCCGGAAGGCCGGCGGATCGAAGGTGCGCTGCCCGAACTCCAGCCCGGTCGAGATGGCCT
>Ga0070737_10005018_pt1 | contig 12880 bp, 16 predicted proteins | sample Coa_R1_10_FD_66438 | JGI IMG/M metagenome (GOLD analysis project Ga0070737, IMG submission 66438) | Surface soil microbial communities from Centralia Pennsylvania, which are recovering from an underground coalmine fire - Coalmine... | ecosystem: Environmental > Terrestrial > Soil > Unclassified... | reverse complement strand
CCGTCGCGGCTCCAGCGCACCTCGGACTGACCCGACATCGCGCGGGCCAGTTCATCGGGGGAGCCGTCCGCGATGATCGTGCCGTCGGCCAGGATCAGGATGCGATCCGCGAGCCGCTCCGCCTCGTCCAGGTCGTGTGTGGTGAGCAGGATCGTGGCCTCCTCCCGGTCGGCAAGCCGGTGCACGAGGTCGTGGAAGTCGCGCCGTGCCTCCGGGTCGAAGCCGGCCGTCGGCTCGTCGAGGAACAGCAACTCGGGCCGCCCTACGATGCCGATCGCCAGGTCGAGGCGGCGCCGCTGCCCGCCGGAGAGGTTACGTACGCGCTTGCCCGCGTGCGAGGTCAGCCCGACGGTCTCGAGCAGGTCATCCACGTCCCAGGGGCGCATCAGGCTCGTCGTGGAGTACGGCGCGTAGTAGCGGCCCAAGTGCGCCAGCAGCTCGCGGACCTGCCATTTTGCGTGGTCGCGCCAGGACTGCAGCACCACGCCGGTCCTCGCCCGCCACGCCTCGCCGCCGTGCGCGGGGTCGGCGCCGAGCACGCTGACCTCGCCCGCGGAACGCATCCGGAAGCCCTCGAGGATCTCGATCGTGGTGGTCTTGCCCGCGCCGTTCGGCCCGAGCAAGGCGAGCACCTCCCCACGGCGCGCCGTGAAGCTGACACCGTTGAGCACGTCGGTTTTGCCGTACCGCATCCGCAGATCACGGACATCCAGTACATCCTCCATGCGCCGGAAGATAGCATATGTACTACATCTCGTATAGGTGTTACGGCTTGAACGTGATCCGGATACTGCCACAGGCTGATGCACATCGACGTGAACTCACGGCGAGTTCACGGGCGACGCGGGGCTGGCCGCCGTCCTGCACGACAACGCAGATGCGCTTGTCCCTCAGTGATCGTCGTGCCGGCGCATGCCCGGCCGGACCGGCGAGTCGCCGCGGCTTAAGCTGGGCGCATATGGAGGTCAGCCCGTCCGACCCTGTTTGGGAGACCCAGCAGACCTACGATCGGATAACAGCCGAGTACGCCAGGCAAAATGCGGCCCCATGGGGAAATCTTGTGGACCGCGTGAACGCCTTGGCTGCCAGCCTTCCGCTGGGCAGCGTGGTGGCTGACGTCGGCTGTGGACCCGGACGCGACATCGCGCTCCTGCGGGAGAAAGGTTTCCGCGTCCTCGGTATCGACCTGTCACTCGGCCAGCTCCGCACCAGCGGCCTGACCGGCGTCGTTCAGGCTGACATGAGCCAGCTTCCGCTGCGCGGCGGCTCGGCTGACGCCATCTGGTGCCATGCGGCGCTGCTGCACATCCCGCGTGCGGTGGTGCCAGCTGTCTTGGCGGAGTTCGCCCGCGCCACCCGGCTGGGCGGCGAGCTGTTTCTGGCCGTCGCGGAGGGCGACGGCGAGGGTTTCGAGCTTGCGTCACGCTACAGCCCGGACAGCAAGCGCTGGTTCACGCTGCACCGGGAGCCCGATCTCACGGCCCTCCTCGCCAGGGCTGGGTTCGCCGTCCATCAAGTGCTCCGCGACGACGGGCGGCGAGCCTGGCTCTCCATCCGCGCCCGGCGGGTCAGCGCCACCCAAGTGGCGCGGTCAGGTCAGGAGAGGCCGGCCCAGAGGTAGCGGGCGGCGATGGCGGTCACCAGAATGCCGGCCAGGCGGCGGATGAGGGCATCGGGCAGCCGGGACTGCAAGCGCGCACCGGTGTAGGCGCCAGCCAGCCCGCCCAGGCCGAGCGCGATGCCGGTCGGCCAGTCCGGGGCCACCGGCCCGTGGTGGCGGGTGGCCAGGATCGTGAAGGTGATCACGCCGGCTACCGACGTGACAAACGTGGAGGCCAGCGCGGCCGGGGCGACTTCGGCATGGTGGCGGCCGGAGCCGATCAGGATCGGGGCCAGGACCGAGCCTCCGCCGATGCCGTAGATACCGCCTACACAGCCCACCATCGCCGCGAGCACGACCAGTACAGGCCGGGGAATCGCCGGCACCAGGGCGCCAGGCTGCCTGGGAACGGGCCTGCTCGCGATCAGCCAGGCACCCAGCGGTCCCAGGACTCCAGCCACGACCAGATCAAACGCGCGCGGGCCGGGAAGCAGTTCGACCCGGATCACTGACCCCGCGATCACGCCAGGCAGTGTCCCGGCGATCAGGACCAGGGCCAGGCGGCCGCCAGGTTGCCCCTGCCGCCAGTACCGGTACAGCGCCCCGGGGGTAGCCACCACGTTGTAGAGCAGGTTCGTCGGGGTTACCGCCGGGCTCGGCGTCCCCAGCACGCTCACCTGGAACGGCAGCAGCAACACCGCGCCGGAGATACCAGCAGGCGTCGCCACCATCGCGATGCCGTACGCCGACACCAGCGCGACGAGCTCCGTCCAGCCAAGCCCCATGTCCCGGGAACCTAGCCGCTGAGCACCCCCCAGGTAGCTGAATGATCGGCTACTTGCGCAGGTCAAGCGGCGGTAGCGGGCTGCCGGCGTGAGCGGCCGGGACGGGTTGAGGCTTGCCTCCCAGAGTGGGGCCAGAGGCTCGGGTTGCTGGCGAGTCCGGCCAGCAGCGCCGTCCCGGCGCAGCCCTCACGCGGGCTTGACCGCCCGGATGATGGCCGAGTGCATGCCGGGGGCAGCCTCGCTGGTGAATGTCACGGTCACGTCGGCGAACCCGGCCGCGGTCAGCCCGTCCAGGTACTCGCTGCGCGACAGCGCCCCCGCGATGCAGCCGACGTACGATCCGGCGGCCGCCCGGCCGCCCTGGGACAGGTGGTCTTGGGCTACCACGTCGGAGATGCCGATCCGGCCGCCGGGGACCAGGACGCGGAACATCTCGGCCAGCACCGAAGACTTGTCCACGGACAGATTGATGACGCAGTTGGAGATCACCACATCCACCGCCGCGTCCAGCAGCGGGACCGCCTCGATCTCGCCCTTCAGGAATTCCACGTTCGCCGCGCCTGCCTTGGCCGCGTTGGCGCGGGCGAGTGCGAGCATGTCGTCGGTCATGTCCACGCCGTAGGCGAACCCGGACGGGCCGACCCGGCGAGCCGACAGCAGCACATCGATACCGCCCCCGGACCCCAGGTCCAGTACCCGCTCACCCTCCCGCAGGTCCGCCACCGCGAGCGGGTTGCCACAGCCCAGGCTGGCCAGAACCGCTTCCTCGGGCAGGCCGTCGGTCTCGCCTTCGCCGTACAGGGACCCGCCGAAGCAGTCCGCCGAATCCAGCGCGGCCGATCCGGTACAGCAGGGTCCGGCGGCCGGACTGCCGCAGTTCCCGCCCTCGCCTGGGGTGCGGTCCAAGACGATGCGGGCGGCCTGGGCGTAGCGGTCCCGCACCTGCGCACGCAGCCCATCCCGGGTCTGGCCGGTCATGATGCTCACCCCTGACGCATAGAAGTTTGTCGATACCTAACTGTGCTCTGAGACATAGACGTATGTCAATGTGTGTCGCATACTGGGGGCGTGACCACAACCGAGCAGAACCGGGCGGAGCTGCCCCTGGCCACGAGGTGCTGCACGCCATTGCTGCGCGAGCCGCTCACCGCCGGGCAGGCCGCCGGGCTGGCCCGCATCCTCAAGGCCCTGGCCGATCCGGTCCGGTTGCGCCTGGTCTCCCTGGTCGCCGCGCACGACGGCCGCGAAGCCTGCGTCTGTGAACTCACCGAGCCGCTCGGCCTCACCCAGCCGACCATCTCTCACCACCTCAAAGTCCTGGTCGACGCCGGGATATTCACCCGTGACAAGCGCGGTGTCTGGGCCTACTACGCGCTCGTCCCCTCTGCCCTGGACGCCATCTCGGCCGTGCTCAGCACCACCCGCTAGGCCAGACCAGCCGGCTCTGGCCTCGCGGCGGTTACGGAATGAATGTCAGGGACAATTCAGGGATCTCTCCGATAGCCCTGCCCGCCGGCTGGTGGCAGCGTGGCGACCATGACCGACCGCCGGTCTGCTGATGGAGGTGACGCATGCTCCGCCGGGGTGGCCTGTTCACCGCGCTGCTGCTGACAGCCCTGACGATGGGACTCGAATTCGCACACGTGCTGGAATGGGGTCCGAAAGCCAGCTTCCCCGGCCCGCTGTACGTGCGGCTGCAGGAATCGCTGTACAACTGGTACGGCGATATCGGCAGCGTGATCTACGTCCTGGCCGTTGTCGCCACGGTTGCCCTGGCAGTTCTCGCCCGGCGTGACCGCGCCTCCTGTGGCTTGCTCGTGCCCGCCGCCGTGGCCGAGATGGCGGCCCTGATCGTGTTCCTGACCGTCGTGCTCCCGGTGAACTCCCGGTTCCCCGTACATGGCTCCGGCGCTGTCCCGGCGGGATGGCAGACGCTGCGAGACCACTGGGAAACCGGGCACGCCATTGGCTTTGCCCTGTTCACCGCGGCATTCATCCTGCTGGCCATGACCGCGCTACGCCCGGCAAATTCGGTCGATGGCCGGGGCAGAGCGCCGTACAGTACGCGGCGTGATGGATCCGGAGATCATGGCGTACTACCAGAACGGTCTTGAGCGTGACCGGCTGGCATCCGGCGCCCGGCGGATCGAGTTCCTGCGGATGTGGGACCTGCTCCAGCGGCATCTGCCGCCGCCGCCCGCGCAGGTGCTGGATGTGGGTGGAGGCGCTGGGGCTTACGCGATCCCGCTGGCCGCGGCAGGCTATGAGGTGCATCTGGTCGACCCGGTGCCGCTGCATGCCGAGCAGGCGGCACAGGCCTCCCACGATGCCGCCGTTCCGCTGGCCAGTATTACGGTGGGGGACGCCCGGGAGCTGCGCGCTGCCGGCGAGAGCTGTGACGTGGTGCTGCTGCTCGGGCCGCTCTACCACCTGACCAGCAAAGACGATCGGCTGACCGCGCTGTGCGAAGCCCGGCGGGTCGTCCGGCCGGGCGGGACCGTGGTCGCCAAGGCGCTTTCCCGTTTCTACCCGGTCTTCGAAGGCCTCACGGCGGGCGAGTGGCCCAGGCCAGACTGGATGGAGAAAGTCGCCCACTTCCTGGGCGACGGGCAGTACCGCAATCCGGCGGGCGACCCTGGCCAGTTCACGACCTCCTACTTCCACCGGCCCGAGGAACTGCCCGGCGAGATTCGCGACGCGGGCCTGGATCTGCGGGAGTTCGTTGCCATCAGCGGGAGCCTCAAACTCCTCCCGGACCTGACCCGGTGGCTGGACAGCGCCGACAGCCGCGATCACGTGCTGTCCCTGCTGCGCTTGCTGGAAGCCGAGCCTTCACTCACCGGTATGAGCCAGAACTTCCTGGCTATCGCCCAGGCGCCGGACCGGCAACCCTGAGCCGGGCGAGCCCGGGCGGTGTGCGGCCCGTCAATCCCGTACGGCCCGCAGCGAGTACAGCAGCGGCACACGCGAACGCTCATCCGGGAGCCGGAAGACGGTGCCGGTGCCTCCGCCCGTGCCGCTGACGTCTGCGACCTCATCAATCTCGAAGCCACGCAGTGCATCCTGACCGACCCGGAGGCCGTCGAGGTCGTAGAACTCACTCCGCACGTGGATCGGCGCCCGCTCATCCCACATCGCCAGGTTTGCCTCGCGCCAATCTCCTGGCCCAGGAAGCTCACTCGCCGAGGTCACCCGAGGGACGCTATCCACCGCGGTATCGGGGGTCAACGAGATAACACACCGGGGTTATGCTTCCGGAGCGCGCGCTGACAACCGCTCCAAGGAATCACTTCGCAGCCATGAAGAAGCTCAGCCTGTACTACGGCACAGTCAAGTCCGCGACCGGTGGGCAGCACTTCATGGCCTGGGCAAATTCACGAGAGCACGCCCTCGACCTGGTCGAAGCGGCACTCACGGCAACCGGGCCGGTCCAGGGTTCTGTCGTCGGCCCGGTGACGAGTCTGCCCGCGAGCATTATGAAGCCTGGCGTCTTCGTCGAAGTGAAGCCGGTCCCGAAGAACTGACCGTAAGCGGCGTTCAGGAAGCAGATCGTCCGGAATTGACGCTAGCGTGCGGGCCATGTCCACACCCGACACTTCGGCCACAGACCAGCCGGGCGACCCGGCCGGCGCGCAATTCGGGCCGCATCGGTTCTATCCCGGCGAGGGCGGCGGCAGCACACGGTTCCGCGGTGCCCGGTTCGACGTCGCGGATCTGCGCGGCGCCCGGTTCACCGACTGCGACCTGACCGGCGTCACGATCAGGGATGGCTGCCTGGTCGATGTCAACATCTCCGGGTATCTCAGCAATGTCGTCATCAACGGCATTGATGTGACCGGCTTCGTTGCCGCCGAACTGGACCGGCGGCACCCGGAGCGGGTGCAGTTCCGCCAGATGGAGGATGCCGACGGCGCGCGTGCCGTCTGGGAGACCATCGAGCGGCTCTGGGCGGGAGCCGTTGAACAGGCCGGTCGACTGCCCGCGGCCACCCTGGCCGAGCAGGTCGACGAGGAGTGGTCGTTCGAGCAGACGCTGCGGCACCTGGTCTTCATCACCGACGCGTGGGCGAGCCGGACGGTGCTGGACAAGCCGATGCCCTACCACCCGCTTGGCCTGCCGCAGAGCTGGTACCCGGACGCGGACGCGGCCGCGCTCGGTATCGACCTGACCGCGCGGCCCAGCTACGCCGAGGTCCTGGCCGCCCGTGCGGACCGGATGGCCGTGATGCGGGGCATCCTGGCCGGGGTGACCGACGAGGACCTGGGCCGGCTGTGCCAGCGCTCGCCTGCTCCCGGTTATCCGGACGAGGAGCGCACCGTGATCGGCTGCCTTGCCGTGGTGATGGACGAGGAGATCGAGCACTACCGGTTCGCGACGCGCGATCTGGCGGTGCTGGAATCCAGGTAGCCGGTCCAGCGCGTCCGCGTCCTGGACTGGGCATGCTTGTTCTGGCGACGGGCGTTCAGCGCCGCAGGCCGTGACGGGTGGCGAAGGCCTCCAGCTGCCGGAGTTGCTCGTCCAGGCCGGCCGAGGTCGCGCCGATGACCAGGCGGTCGACGCCTTGGGCGGCATAAGCCTCCACATCGCCCGGCTCCAGGTCGATGGAACCCCAGCGGGTGTATTCCAGAACCTCGGGGTCGCGGCCTTCGGCCTGGGCGGTCGTGCGCATCAGGTCGATTTGAGCGAGCCGTTCGGCCGAGCTCAGCCGGTCGCCGGGGAAGTAGCCGTCGCCGCGCCGGCCGGCCCGGCGGGCGGCGGCCGCACTCGAGCCGCCGACGTGGATCGGCAGCATCTGCAGCGGCTTCGGGTAACTGGTCACATTCTCGAGTTGGTAGAACTCGCCGTCGAAACTCGTGCCGGTGACGCCCCCCGCCCACAGCGCACGCAGGACGTCGATCGCTTCGTCGGCCCGGCGGCCCCGGGTCGTGTAGTCGACTCCGACGGCGGCGGCCTCGCCCGGGAGACTGCTGACCCCGATCGTGAACAGGCGCATCCGGCCGTTGGAGAGCACGTCGAGTGTGGCCAGGCGCTTGGCCAGCACCACCGGGTGATGGAAGGGCAGCAGCAGCACGGCCGTGCCGAGCAGGATCGTGGTGGTCGACGCGGCGGCGAAGGCCAGGCACTCGAGCGGGTCGGCGATCGGCAGGTCAGGCGCGAACTCGACCTGGCCAACGCGCGCGCCCACGTAGAGTGCGACGTGTTCGGGCGTGTAGAACGACTCGAATCCCAGGTCGTCGGCGTGGCGCGCGACCGCCTTCAGGTTGGCCGGATCGGTGCCCGCCACGGCGGTGTTGTACATGAGGCCGAATTTCATGTCCCCAGTCTTTCCGTACGCAGGATCAGGCAGACGGCCGGGCTGGGTATCCGCGGCCGGCCAGCACTTCGCTGATCGTGCGCAGCCCGGAACCTCTCCCTATCCGGTCCGCAGGAAATACTTCAGGTCACCAGATGAGCGGGACCAGGCGCTTGCGCTGGGCCGCGTAGGCCGCGTACCGGCTGCCGAGGGTGGATAGCAGTGCGTTCTCCTCGGCATGGATGCGCCACAGCAAGGCCGCCAGCGGCAGCACGACCATGGCGGCCACGCTGATCCAGTTCGCCGCGGCCAGGCCAGTCCCGGCGCAGGCTAGCAACAGCCCGGTGTAGCTCGGATGGCGGAGCAGCCGGTAGGGACCAGCGGTGATCACGGGTTGATCCGCGCTGACCATGACCCGGCCGGTGAAGTAGTCGCCGAGAGTCTTGATCGCCCACCCGCGCAGCACCAGCCCGGCCACGAGAATCAGCAGGCCCGCGGCGAAGGGGGCGGCACCAGGCCGGATCGCTGCCCCAGGATCCGCGTAGGGGCCCAGCCAGAGCATGGCGCTCGCCGCGATCAAGGCTGGTATGACAGCAAACCGCTGGCCGCCACCGCCGATCTTGGTCGCCCCGTCCCGGTTGCTGGCGGTGTTGACGGCTTCCATCATGCCCCAGCCCATGCTCACGATCAGGAGCAGCACGGCAGTCACGTGGTTGGTATCGAAGTAGGGTTTCATCGCTCCTCCGGGGACCTCACGGGGTACGAGGGGCTTGCGGTATCGGTGGCCGCGGCAGGGGGGCCGGGGGCTGGCCGGGTGGCGCGGTCGAAAAGGGCCACCAGTTCGGCCGCGTAGGTCTCCAAGTCCAGATCCGGGTTGTTGGTGAACTGGGTCAGCAGGTCGTTCACTGCGGCCTTGATCACCGTCGCCATCACGTGCGGGTCGAACGAGCCCAGGCGGCCAGACTCCTGCCCCATCCGCAGCACTCGCGTGACGTCGGCTATCTCCTGAGCGCGGGCATCGAACGCGGAATTCGGCCGCCCGGACTCGTCCCGGAAGCTGTTGAAGATCCGGACCAGGGCCAGGACCTCCCGGGCGTGGGACCGGTAGTACCCGGCCCACGCGGTGATGTAGGCGGCGACGAACCTCTCGGGAAAGTACAGGAATTCCCCGGTCCGCAGCCGCGACCCCAGGTACTCCTCCATCGACGTGAGCACTTCGGCGATCACGGCGTTGATCAGGTCATCCTTGGCGGGGAAGTGGTAGGTGACCACGCCCTTGCTGATGCCGGCCCGGCGTGCCACCTCACCTACCGAGGCCCGGGCAAAGCCCAGGTCCACGATCACATCGATCATGCAGTCCACGAGCTGGTCCCGGCGCTTTTGCTGGGTGAAGGTTCTTTCCCCGCCCGCCGGGTTCTGCTGGCTCGTACGCACAATATAACTTTAGTACGCTCGTACTAAGAGTCAAGAGGCTACGGTTCGCAGCCTGTTAGCCGCGGTCGCGCCTGTTAGCCGCGGTCGTGTGACCGCGGTCGTGTTAACCGTGGTCGCGCTGACGAAGCCCGTCCAGGATGATCCGGAGCAGATGCCTGGCCCTGGCCTCCCATTCGGCTGGCTCGAGCCGGGTCAGATAGCCGATGAGGAGGACGACGTCCCGGGCGTCGACGTCGGGGCGGATGCTTCCTTCGGCTTTGCCCGCGTCGAGTAGGAGGGTCAGCGCCTCGCCGATCGGCCCCAGGCTGTGCGCGGCGAGGTCCTGCCAGACCGCCACTTCGACCGCGGCGAAGACTCCGCGCTTGACCCGCGCATAGTCGGCCACGCGGTCGAACCAGCGGGCCAGCGCGGTGATCGGGTCATGCTCAGCCAGCAATGCGGGCGCCGCCGCCACGAGTTCGCCGACGTCCTCCCGGTACACCTCGGCGAGCAGGGCCTCGCGAGTCGGGAAGTGGCGGTAGAGGGTGCCCTGGCCAACCCCGGCCTGCCGGGCGATCGCGTTGAGCTTCACCTCGTCCGCGTTCGCGATAGCCTCCCGCGCGGCCCGGATGATGCGTGCGCGGTTGCCGGCGGCGTCGGCCCGGAGGCTGGGCGGCTGCATAGTTCTCCTGCCCGTCGGTTGTCTAAGTGGACACGTGTCCGGTAACCTCGAACTAACCGGACATGTGTCCACTTTATCTCCGAGGGGATTGCCTGTGACTGGCATCAACGGCAAGGTCGTCGCCATCACCGGCGCCAGCAGCGGCATCGGCGAGGCCACCGCCCGCGTGCTCGCGGACCGCGGTGCGGCCGTCGTCCTCGGTGCGCGCCGGACGGAGCGTCTCGGCAAGCTGGCCCAGGAGATCCGTGCGAACGGAGGGCGTGCCGCCAGCTTGGCCACGGACGTCACCCGGCGCGAGGACCTTCAGCAACTGGTGGACCGGGCCGTCGCGGAGTACGGCCGTGTCGACGTGCTGGTCAGCAACGCCGGCATCAGCAAGATCGGGCCCATGGCCGACCTCGACGTGGACGGCTGGACCGCCATGATCAACATCAACCTCCGCGGCGTGCTCTACGGCATCGCCGCGGCGCTGCCGGTGTTCCGGCGGCAGGGCCGCGGCCACCTGGTGACCACGGTGTCCACCGCCGGTCTGAAGATCGTCCCCACCCAGGCGGTTTACGCCGCGACCAAGAACGCCGTCCGGACCCTCCTGGAAGGCTTGCGTCAGGAATCGACCGACGGCGTGCTGCGGACCACGGCGATATCGCCGGGCTTCGTCCGCACCGAACTCGCCGGCTCCATCGACGATCCCGGGGCGCGTGAGCAGATTCGCCGCAGAGCGGAGGAGATCGCCATCCCGCCCGAAGCCGTCGCCCGTGCCATCGCCTTCGCCGTCGAACAGCCCGACGACGTGGAGATCGGCGACATCACCATCAGGCCGGCCGTCCAGGGCTAGTGAGCCGGTCCTGGGTTCACCGCTGCGTCAGTGGAGGAGCGTCACGTAAGGATGAGCCAGGTCTCGCCGTCGATAAGTTCACGGGCGGCGTCCAGGTGACCGGCGTGGCAGGCGGTCTCGGTGATCACGTGCAGCAGGACCTGCCGCAGGTTGTCCAGGTGGAAGCTGGGCGGGAAGAAGTCCGGCCACCAGGCGGGCGGGGCTTCCAGTGAGGTGGCGCTGATGATCTTGTCGGCCCGTTCGATCTCCCGCCGGTACAGGTCCAGCACGGCCGCGGCCGACACCTCGGGCCGCACCTGCCATCCGTCGTCGCCGAACTCGTCCGGCCCGACCTGCTCACCGGTCATGACCTGGCGGAACCAGAACCTCTCCACGTCCAGGGCCAGGTGCTGGACCAGCCCGGCGCAGGTCCAGCCGGTCGGCAGCACGGGACGGCGCATCGCCTCCTCGGGCAGGTTCTCCAGGATGCCGAGCACGTGCTCGCGCTGCTTGGCGAGGTAGTCCTTGAGGTCTGTGGCCTCAGGGCTCGTCGCTGGCTGTGTCATGGGCTGGCCCCTCTCTGTGGTTCACACGCTCATTGTGGCCGGTCACAGCATGGACGTGGCCGGCGGCCGGAATTCATCGCACGCTGTAGGTGGCGGTGGCTTGGGGAAGGTTCCTGTCCGCTAGGAACGCCCGGGTGAGCAGCAGGGTGCCGGACAGGGCGTAGACGATGAGGAGCGCCCACAGCGCGTTGCGGACGCCCAGCCCGGTGCCGAGGCCCCCGGCGAGCAGGGCACCAAGCGGGATGGTGCCGAAGACCAGGACGCGCTGGCTCGCGGTGACCCGGCCGAGCATGGCCTGCGGTGTGTAACTCTGCCGGAAGCTGGTGACGATGATGTTGCCACCGGTGATGCCCGCGCCTACCAAGCCCGCGCCGGCGACATAGAACGCGGCCCGGGGACCCGGCCCAGTCAGCGGGATGAGCAGCCCGGCCAGGCCACCACTCAAGGTGATGAGCAGGAGTGCGCGGGCGGTCCCCAGCCGGCTGGCCACCCAGCGGGCCGTCAGGGCGCCGGCTATCCCGCCGGCCCCGCTGACTCCCATGAGCACCCCGACCCACGCGGCCCCGAACCCGGCCACCCGGATCAGGAACAGGACAACCAGGGCGGAGCTGCCGGTGTAGGCGAGATTGGCCACTGCCGCGTAGTAGCTCAGCCGCCGCAGGAAGGCGTCGTGGAGGACGAACCGCGCACCCTCGGCTATCTCCTCCCGGATGGTGCCGGTGCGGCCGGCGGGCTGGCGGTGTGGCGCCGCGGCTCGGATGGACAGCAGGCAGCCAGCGGAAAACAGGAAACTGCCAGCATTGAACATCAGCGCGACGGCGTCACCCACGGCCTGGGCGGCCACGCCCGCCAGGCTGCGGCCACCGATGGTCGCCACCGACATGCTGCCTTGCAGTTTCGCGTTGGCCTCCAGCAAGTTCCCGGTGGTGACCACGGCGGGCAGATACACCTGGTAGGCGGTGGTGAAGAAGACGTTGGCCGCCCCCGCCAGCAGCGCGACCGTGAGCAGTTGCCCGGTGGTGAGGGCGCCCGCCCAGGCGGCCATCGGCAGGCTGGCGTACAGAAGCGCGGAGACGGCATCGCAGATGATCATCACCGGCCGGGAAGGCAGCCGGTCAACCCAGGCGCCGGCCGGGATCCCGATCACGAGCCAGGGCAGGTAAGCCGCTGCGGTCAGGGCCGGGACCAGGAAGGTGCTGGCGTGAAGCACCGCCACGGCCAGCAGCGGAATCCCGACGACCGCCATAGAGTTACCTGTCGCGCTGACGGACTCGCCGATCCACAACAGCCGGAAGTTCCGCTGCCGCAGCAGGCCGCCAAACTGGTACGGCCGATCGGTCCCGTCTGGGCCGGAACTGGTCGGCACGGGCTTGTCTTGCGGCTCGGTGCTCAGGTATCCATCCCAGTCCATGCGCCCAGGTCCGGGCAACACACGGGATTACGCCCAGAGCGTTGGCCGCATTGGCCACGAGTTCCGGCCACCGGGACGCTAGGAGGGTTCCCACCGCCATCCGTCGTTGTCCTCGCAGGTGATTGTTTCGCCGTCACCGGCGACGCCGGAAACTCCATGGTCGTCGTCCCGGCAGTATTCGCCGGGCTCGTAGCAGGTGCCTTCGTCGCTGATCGGGTAGCAGCCCGTCGGCTTGGCGGCCGGCGGAGGAGTGGATGGGGGTGGCGTGTACGCGGGTGGCGTGTACGCAGGAGTTGCCGGCGCGGTAGGTGATGGC
>Ga0070737_10005016_pt1 | contig 12881 bp, 12 predicted proteins | sample Coa_R1_10_FD_66438 | JGI IMG/M metagenome (GOLD analysis project Ga0070737, IMG submission 66438) | Surface soil microbial communities from Centralia Pennsylvania, which are recovering from an underground coalmine fire - Coalmine... | ecosystem: Environmental > Terrestrial > Soil > Unclassified... | reverse complement strand
CATGCCGACTGGATCGTCGACATCGGCCCGGCCGCCGGTGAGCACGGCGGGCAGATCGTGCACAGCGGGACCTACGACGAGTTGCTGCGCAACAAGAACTCGATCACCGGTGCCTACCTGTCCGGTGCGGAAAGCATTGAGACGCCGGCGATCCGGCGGCCGGTCGACAAGCGCCGGCGGCTGACGGTGGTCGGGGCGCGCGAACACAACCTGCGTGAGATCGACGTCGCGTTCCCGCTCGGGGTGCTGACCTCGGTGACCGGGGTGTCCGGTTCCGGAAAGTCGACGCTGGTCAACGACATCCTGGCCGCGGTGCTCGCCAACAAGCTCAACGGCGCCCGCCAGGTGCCGGGCCGGCACACCCGGGTCACCGGCCTCGACCACGTCGACAAGTTGGTGCGGGTTGACCAGTCGCCGATCGGACGTACCCCGCGGTCCAACCCGGCCACCTACACCGGGGTGTTCGACAAGATCCGCACGCTGTTCGCCGCCACCACGGAGGCCAAGGTGCGTGGTTACCAGCCGGGTCGGTTCTCGTTCAACGTCAAAGGCGGCCGCTGCGAAGCCTGTTCGGGTGACGGCACCATCAAGATCGAGATGAACTTCCTGCCGGATGTGTATGTGCCGTGCGAGGTGTGCCACGGTGCGCGTTACAACCGGGAAACCCTCGAGGTGCACTACAAGGGCAAGACCATCTCCGAGGTGCTGGACATGTCGATCGAGGAGGCGGCGGAGTTCTTCGAGCCGATCACCGGCATCCACCGTTATCTGCGCACGCTGGTCGACGTGGGGCTGGGCTATGTGCGGCTCGGGCAGCCGGCGCCGACGCTGTCCGGCGGCGAGGCGCAGCGGGTGAAGCTCGCCTCCGAACTGCAGAAGCGTTCCACCGGCCGCACGGTTTACATCCTCGACGAGCCCACCACCGGCCTGCACTTCGACGACATCCGCAAACTACTCAATGTGCTCAATGGTCTTGTCGACAAGGGCAATACGGTGATCGTCATCGAGCACAACCTGGACGTGATCAAGACGTCGGATTGGATCATCGACCTGGGTCCCGAGGGTGGCGCCGAAGGCGGCACCGTCGTCGCCGAGGGTACCCCGGAAGATGTTGCGGCCGTGCCGGAAAGCTACACCGGCAAGTTCCTGGCCGAGACGCTCGGTGTGCCGCCCGTCCGGTCCCGGAAGCCCGGCCGGAGACGGGTCAGCGCCTAGCCTTCGACAGCGGCGAGGGGAAGCGCGGGGGGATCCGCACACCGTCCAGCCAGGTGGTCAGCACATCGGCCCGCTTGGACAGAGCCCGCCGCCCGTCACGGCCGGGATCTTCCAAAAGCTGCAGCTGAACCCGGCCGTCGGCATCCTGCGACCAGCCGCCCACCACCCGGCCGTGCCACCATGCTGTCGGACCGGCGTTGCCGTTCCTGTCGAAGACCTGCTCGCGATGGCCGCCGAGATACCAGTCGCGCTGAGACCAGCCCATCGTGGTGGGGTCGAGTCCGGGCAGCAGCGCGCACCACGGTTCGGTGTCCGGTTCGGGATCGAGGTCGTCAGCCAGCGCGAAGCCCGGACTGCCGTGCAGATCCACTGCCTCGGCGCCAATCTCGGCCAGGTGCCGCAGCACCGCCGCGCAGGCCGCATCGAGCCAGCCTTCGCCATCTTGGGCGACACCGGCTTTTTGCACATCGGCGACGAGCCGACGACGCTCGTTGGCCGCGACTCGATCGCTGGCGGCCGGCTGAATCATCGCGAGGTCTTCGGCGTTGACCACCCACAGTGTGCGGCGCATCGCCAGATGCTTGACCACAGAACGCTGCTGATACAGCTCGGTATCGAGGTCGCCGGTGACGAAGCCTGGTATGCGCGCCCACAGCGATAAATACGGTGTGGCCGGATCGGTAGCATGTAGACCCACCAGCGCGCCGGTGATCGCCGCTACTGATTCAGAACTCTTAGTCAACAGGAAATGCCTGCGCGCCAAGCGGTTCCGCCGCTCTGCGACACTGAAGCTTCTCAGCGGTCATCCTCATGCATCGATTGGCGGATCTCGGCCAACCGCCCGGCAGCCGCCTGTTGCCGAGCGCGGTACTGCTCCTCGACGCTGCGGCCTTCCACAGTCTCGGCATCCAATTCGGCGGCGCCCGAGGAGGTTCCGTACCGCGACTCGAGCTTCTCGCGGACCGACTCGAACGTCGGGACACCGGAGTCGTCGTATCCGGTATCCGGCTCGTCGGGCATGGCTACATGCTACCCGTGCGATCCAGATAACGATTCATCTGCTGCCAGTACACGAGTGTCAGCGCCATCTGTACCGCGGTGGCGACCGCCGCTGCGGCGAGCCGATGCCGACGCGCCGCCGAGAGTGCGATGACGGCCGCGACGGACGTCACGACGCTGACCGCCGCGGCGGAGTCCTTCGGACGGTTGGTAATCCCCGCTTCCTCGCCGAGCATCGCGCGGGTGGCCCAATTCCGGTGGTTGGCGGGCTTACCGAAGGCGACCGGGTTGATCGCCAGCCAGACAACGAGTATCGCCGCGTGACTTCACCGTCGCGTCCACACCGGCACCAGCACCAGCGGCGTGCTGGCCCGGCGCGTCCACGCGCTCCCTGGATTGCAGTGCCGTGCGAATATCGCGCGGCGAATACGTGCGATCGGTGACATCGGCCGTGGGTTACCTGTTGGCGGGGAGCGGAGCGGCCACCGCCTGCAACGGAATCCGTGGCGCCTCGGGGGTGCCCAGCTGGCCGGCCAACCACGGCAGCGCGGCTGTGAACACCCGGTCGGCGAAGGGCCAGTCATGTTTACCGGGCTGGGCGACCACTGCACAGTCGATGCCCTGGGCCCGCCCGAGCGTGCACAGCGATTCGGCGGCCGCCGCGGTGCCATTGGGATTGGTGCCCCGATCATCGGCTCCGGGAGTACCGGTGCCGACCGCGGTGACGGCGCGACGCGGCGTGGAATTGACCGCGAACCAGCCCGAAACCCCGTGATAGCGGCCGTGTTTGGTGATCACCTGAGTCGGATCGAACGCCGCCCAGGCCGCCGCATCCCCGCCGAACAGGCGGGCGATCGTCTGCGCCTTGGTTCCCGAGTTGGGGCCCAGATCGCCGGCGATGTCGACGAATGCGCTGAACTCCTCGGGATGCATCACGGTCAGGTCGACCGCGCACGTGCCACCCATCGACCAGCCCACGATGCCCCATTTCGAGCGGTCGGGGCTGACGCCGAACCGAGAAACCATGAAGGGCACAACGTCTTTGGTCAAATGGTCGGCGGCATTACCCCGGCTGCCGTTGACGCACTCGGTGTCGTTGTTGAACGCGCCGCCGGAATCCACGAACACCAGCACCGGCGCGCTGCCGCCGTGCGCGGCCGCGAAGTCGTCGACGGTCTTTACAGCGTTGCCGGCCCGCAGCCAGTCGGCGGGGGTGTTGAACTCGCCGCCGATCATCATCACCGTCGGCAGCGCCGGCCGTGGTTCGGCGAACCATGCCGGCGGTAGATACACTAGCTCACCGCGGTGCTTGAAGTGTGACGCGTCGGCGGGGATCGTCACCGGCACCACGCTGCCGCGCGGCGGCTGGGCGCCCTTGGCGGCCATCGCCGTAACGGCCGCCGCGTCAGTCTGATCGGGCAACGGGCCAGCGGCGAGCTGGTTCCACGCGGTCTGCACGGTCGGGAAATAGCCGACCCAGCCGTTGAGCGCCAGCGCCGAACTCAGAAGGCACAGCGGTACCGCAGCCACCGATGCGCCGCGACGCCACCAGCGTGCGCTTCGCCAGCCCAGCGTCAGCACGGCGGCGGCCGCGCCGGTCAGCGCGATCCACATCCACAGCGTGCGCGGCGCCGGCTCGCCGGCCAGACCGTCGTCGGCGATGTACCAGTACGCCCAGCACGTCGCCGCGACACCCACCGCGGCGGCCACCGGCAGCCACACCAGACGCCAACGACGCGACCGCCACCCGATGGCCAGCGCCAGCGCGACCGCGGCGGCGGCCTGCACCGCGAGCGGCACCCAGCCGTGCATCAACGATGTGTGGTGGCCGACCAGCAGCGGTGCGGCGACGCTGGTCGTCGAAGCTGTCACAAAATCCATTGTGACTCATCCTGACCGGTGTTTCTGATGGCTAGCTGTGAAACGCGGCCTTAACGGGGCTTTGCCAGTGGGAAGGGCAGCGTTTCGCGGATGCTGCGCCCGGTGATCAGCATGACGACGCGGTCGACCCCCATGCCCAGCCCGCCGGTCGGCGGCATCGCGTATTCCATGGCCTGCAGGAAGTCCTCGTCGAGCTCCATCGCTTCCGGGTCGCCGCCTGCCGCCAGCAGAGACTGTGCCTGCAGGCGTCGCCGCTGCTCCACCGGGTCGGTCAGCTCGCTGTACGCGGTTCCCAGCTCGATACCCCACGCCACGAGGTCCCAGCGTTCGGCGACACCTGGCTTGCTGCGATGCCGTCGGGTCAACGGCGACACGGAGGTCGGAAAGTCGGTGTAGAACGTCGGTTGCCCGGTTTTTGCCTCAACGAGATGTTCGTAGAGCTCCAGCACCACCGCGCCGGCATCCCATCGGGGCAGGTAGGGGATTCCCGCCGCGTCGGACAGCTTGCGCAGCTTGACCAGTTCGGTGCCGGTATCGACCTGCTCGCCGAGCGCCTCGGACACCGCCTCGTGCACGGTCTTGACCGGCCATACGCCGGAAATGTCGACCGGTTCCAGCCCGCCGTCTGAACGCGGCCGCATCACCACCGGTGCGCCGTTGGCGGCTTCGGCCGCGGCCTGAATCAGCTCCCGGCAACCGTCCACCCACGTCAGGTAGTCGGCGTGCGCCTGGTAGGCCTCCAGCAGAGTGAACTCCGGGTTGTGGCTGAAGTCGACACCTTCGTTGCGAAATGCGCGGCCCAGTTCGAATACTCGCTCCACGCCACCGACACACAGCCGCTTCAGGTACAGCTCCGGCGCGATACGCAGGTACAGATCCAGGTCGTAGGTGTTGATGTGCGTGACGAAGGGGCGCGCGGTGGCGCCGCCGTGGACTTGCTGCAATATCGGTGTTTCGACTTCGAGAAAACCCTTGGCGGTCAACGTCTCCCGAATCGCGCGCAGTACGCTGCTGCGGGCCGTTATCAGTTCACGGGAGTCTGCGTTGATCGCCAGGTCCACGTAGCGGCTGCGCACCCGCGCTTCCGGGTCGGCCAGGCCGGTCCATTTGTTGGGCAGCGGACGCAGACACTTTCCGATCAACCGCCAGCGCAGCACGATCAGCGACCGGGTCCCGGTCTTGGAGAAACCCATCTGCCCGGTCACCTCGACCAGGTCGCCGAGGTCGATCGCCGTGGTGAAGTCCCCGGCTCGGCCTTGCTCGAGGACCGAATTGTCGAGCAGCAGCTGCATTTCGGCCGACCAGTCCCGCAACACCGCGAACAGCACACCGCCGAAGTCGCGGATCCGCAGCACCCGGCCGGACACCGACACGGTGCTCTGATCCTCGACGTCCAATGCCTGGGCGATCGTATGACTCGGCGGTTGCCCCACCGGATAAGCGTCAATACCGCTGTCCTGCAACTTCTTCAGTTTTGCAAGCCGGACTCGCATCTGTTCGGGCAGCCGCCGGCGGGGCGCGTCGACGTCCGACGCCTCGACCTTGCGCAGGCTGGAGACATCCGGCGTCGAGCCGTCGTGGTGCAGCAGCCCGGTTTCCACCAGGACCGGCGGCACGGACGGATGATGGCCGGTGTGCTGCTCGTTGCGCCGCGAAAACGGCAGCACCAGAAAGCCTTCGGCGATCACCGACGCCACTCCGACCCGCGGGATCAGCCGGGCCTCTTCGTAGCACGCGTAGCGGGGCAGCCACTCGGGTTGGTATTTCATGTTCGAGCGGTACAGCGTCTCCAACTGCCACCAGCGGGAGAAGAACACCAGCAAGCCGCGCCACAACCGGGCAACCGGGCCGGCTCCGAGCTGGGCGCCCTGCTCGAACGCGGAGCGGAACATCGCGAAGTTCAGTGAAATACGGTTGATGCCAAGGTGTTCGGCGTTCAGTGCGAGCTCGCTGACCATCAGCTCGATGGTGCCGTTCGGCGACTGCGGCGAACGCCGCATCAAATCGAGCGAAACCCCGGTTTGTCCCCACGGCACCAGCGAGAGCATCGCCACCACCCGGTCGTGCTGGTGCAGCGCCTCGACCAGCAGACAGTCACCGTCGGCGGGGTCGCCGAGTCGGCCCAAGGCCATCGAGAAGCCCCGCTCGGTCTCGGTGTCCCGCCAGGCATCCGCGCACTTGATCAACTGCGCCATCTCGTCGGCGGAAATGTCGCGGTGCCGGCGGATGCGCACCGACAGCCCCGCCCGGCGCGCCCGTGTCACCGCCTGGCGCACCGCACGCATGTCGGGGCCGGACAGTTTGAAGTCAGCGGTGTGCAGGATCGCCTCGTCGCCCAACTCCAGCGCGTTGAGGCCTACTTCCCGAAACGCTTTGGCCGCTTGGGAACTGGCGCCCATGACGCCGGGTGCCCAGCCGTAGGTCTGGCACAGTTGCAGCCACTCGTCGATGACTTGGGGCCACGCCCTCGGGTCGCCCACCGGGTCGCCGCTGGCCAGGCAGACGCCGACCTCGACGCGATAGGTAATCGCTGCACGGCCACTGGGCGCGAAGATCACCGACTTGTCCCGGCGGGTGGCGAAGTAGCCCAGCGAATCGTTCTTGCCCCACAACTCGAGCAGTCCGCGGATGGCCGACTCGTCTTCTCCGGTCAGCGCGTTCTCGGCGCGCTGGGAGCGGAACAGCACGATCGCGGCGATGATCAGCGCCAGACCGCCGAACAACCCGAACAGGTCGTTGAGGAAGATGTGCGGTCTGCCCGTGAACGAACCCTGGCCGGCCAGCGCGAACCCGACGACGCGGTCGACCACGTAGAAGAACCGGTCGTCGTGTTTGAGCGATCCGGGAAAGAGTTCGACCAGCCCCCAGGCCAGCGCAATCCCGACCGCCCACCCGGCGACCAGCGTGACCGCCGCCTTGAGGAGCGCGCCGCGGCGAACTTTGGCCCAGAACTCCCGGTAGGCCAACACCAGCAGGGCGATCGCGGACAGGTGCACGGCCAGACCGACGTTCTCCCCGATGGTCTCCACCGCGCTCTTGTCCGGTGTCGTCAAGTCGGCGATGTTCCATCCGGCGGCAAGAAGCAGGTTGAGCACCAGCAGCCACCAGGCGATGCGTTTGCGTGCGGTCAGCGCGGCGGCCAGCAGCGCCAGCACGAACGACCAGGCGAAGCTGGTGTCGGGGAAGTTGAAAAGGTAGTCGTTGATGAATTCGCGGGGCACCTTGATGGCCCACCGCACCAACGGCGACACACTGGCCAGCAGCGACAAGGTCGAGATCACACCGACGGTCCAGCCTGCGGCGGCGGGGACCCAGTGATAGCGCGAGGCTGGCCGGCTCTTGGAGCGGTGCACAGTGAGTGTCACAGACCGCGAGGATATTCCCTCAGACTCCGAATCGCCTGCGCAGCAAGCCGCGCATGTCGGGTTGACGCATCGGCACTGCTAGACTTGGCTACGCGACCGTCCCGGCGAACGCCAGGGACAGCAAGTGGAGTCCCACTCCCACCGTTGGCCAGATCGGCTCAACGGTCCGGTCACCGGCACCTTGCGGTGCCGGTTCTGCGGACAACGCAGGCGGCTCGGCCCCGTGAGGGGTCCGCGACCGGTCGGCACTGGGCCCTGCTTACGCAGGGCTTTTTTGCTGGTGGCGTGGTGTTTCGCCCGCTGGATCTCCTACACGGGTCGGCCGCGACCGAGAACAACGAACCCAGGAGGCCCCATCAGCACTGAGACCCGCGTCAACGAACGCATCCGCGTACCTGAAGTCCGCTTGATCGGCCCGGGGGGGGAGCAGGTAGGCATCGTGCGTATCGAAGATGCACTCCGCGTCGCCGCGGACGCCGATCTCGACCTTGTCGAAGTCGCCCCGAACGCCAGACCACCCGTCTGCAAGATCATGGACTACGGCAAGTTCAAATACGAGGCGGCGCAGAAGGCGCGCGAGTCTCGCAAAAACCAGCAGCAGACCGTCGTCAAGGAACAAAAGCTGCGACCCAAGATCGACCCTCACGACTACGAAACCAAGAAGGGTCACGTGATCCGCTTCCTGGAAGCGGGATCCAAGGTCAAGGTCACCATCATGTTCCGCGGACGCGAGCAGTCACGGCCCGAGCTGGGCTATCGACTGCTGCAGCGCCTGGGCGCCGACGTCGCCGATTACGGATTCGTCGAGACGTCGGCCAAGCAGGACGGACGCAACATGACGATGGTGCTGGCACCGCACCGCGGCGCGAAGACTCGCGCCAGGGCGGCGGAACAGGCCGGCGGCCCCACTCCCGCACCGGCACACAGCGGCGACACCGAAACGTAAACCCAGAAGACAGCAGAACTGAGGACACATGCCCAAGGCCAAGACCCACAGCGGGGCCTCGAAGCGGTTCCGGCGCACCGGAACCGGAAAGATTGTGCGCCAGAAGGCGAATCGCAGGCACTTGCTGGAGCACAAGCCGACCACGCGCACCCGCCGTTTGGAGGGACGTACCGCGGTGTCAGCCAACGACACCAAGCGCGTCAACAAGATGCTGAACGGCTGACCGGCACCACCACCCGACGATAGGAACATTCCATGGCACGCGTGAAGCGGGCAGTCAACGCCCAGAAGAAGCGGCGCACCGTCCTGAAGGCCTCGCGAGGCTATCGCGGCCAGCGCTCTCGGCTCTACCGCAAAGCCAAAGAGCAGCAACTACATTCACTGAACTACGCCTTCCGCGACCGCCGTGCGCGCAAGGGTGAGTTCCGCAAGCTGTGGATCTCGAGGATCAACGCGGCTGCGCGCGCCAACGACATCACCTACAACCGGCTGATCCAGGGCCTCAAGGCCGCCGGTGTCGAGGTCGATCGCAAGAACCTGGCCGAAATCGCGGTGAGCGATCCTGCCGCGTTCACCGCACTGGTCGACGTCGCACGTGCCGCGCTGCCCGAGGACGTCAACGCTCCGTCCGGAGAGGCGGCTTAAGCCGGTTGACCCGGTGCTCACCGAACGCTCGGCCCGCGTGGTCGCGGCGGTCAAGCTGCATCGGAACGTCATGCGCCGCCGCACCCGGCGGTTTCTGGTGGAAGGCGCGCACCTTGTCGAGACGGCGTCCCGGCGCGGCCTGATCCGAGATCTCTTCGCCACCGAATCTGCAGCGCAGCGGTACGACGGGCTGCTCAAGCGCCAGGATGCTCCGGTGTACCTGGTGACTGAGCGCGCGGCAAAGGCTTTGTCCGACACGGTGACTCCGGCGGGCCTGGTCGCAGTCTGTGAGATGCCGGCCGCGAGCCTCGACGACGTGCTGGCCGGCGCGCCCCGGTTGATCGCCGTCGCGGTCGACATCAGCGAACCGGGCAACGCGGGCACCCTGATTCGTATCGCCGACGCGATGGGCGCCGCGGGGGTGATCCTCGGTGGGCACAGCGTCGACCCCTACAACGGCAAGTGTTTGCGTGCCTCGGCCGGAAGTATTTTCTCGGTTTCCGTTGTCGTCGCACCGGATGTCGGCGCCGCCGTGGCTGCGCTGCGCGGTGCGGGCCTGCAGGTGCTGGCCACCACGTTGGACGGCGAATTAGCCCTGGACGAAGCCGATCTCACCACACCGACGGCGTGGTTGTTCGGGACGGAGTCCCACGGTCTGTCGGCTCAGGTGGCCCGGCTCGCTGATCACCGGGTGCGGATTCCGATGTCCGGCGGCGCGCAGAGCCTCAACGTGGCTGCGGCCGCGGCGATTTGCCTTTACCAGAGCGCACGGGCGCTCTAGCGGCGATCGCAAGCGCGGCGAAGCCGGGCGCGGCGGGTCGCCGCCATCGACGTAGCTCAGGCGGCCTTCCCCCGGCCTCGGGCCGGGCGCAGACCGGCCAGCGAGAAGGTGGTGTGAACCAGTGACCCGGCACGTTCGAAGATCGTTCGCCGGGGCGGGAAGTAGTGCATCGGCAGTCCGCGGCGGTCCCGCGGCGGCGCCATGAATCGCGGGGCCTCCACCAGCGGCGCGTCGGCGGGAATTCGGCCTTCCGCCCGCCGGTAGGCGGCCAGCGCGCGCGGATGGAGCCGGATCTCGTCAGGAACCGCCAGAAACGCCAACTCGACTACTTTGCCGAACAGCCGCAACAGCACCTCGTCACCCGGTGTCCAGCGCATGCCCGCCTTTTCCCGAACGGGCGGATCGAACAGCCCGGCCGCGATCCAGCGCTGCCCGGCCGACAGCGGCTTGAACAACTGGTCCCAGAGCGGTGTGGGCATCAGCACGAACTTCGGCTTGGGGATCCGGATGTTGAAGATGTCCAGCGTGGCCTGGTTGATTTCCAGCTCCTCGCGACACACCCGGTCCCAGTACTCCTGAAACTCCTCCCACGACTTGGGCACCGGCCGCATGCTCATCCCGTACATGCGGTACCACTGCACATGCTCGTCGAACAACTGCCGCTTTTCGGCCTCGGTCAGCCCGCCGCAGAAGTACTCGGCCACCTTGATCACCAGCATGAAGAACGTCGCGTGCGCCCAGTAGAAGGTTTCGGGGTTCAGCGCGTGGTAGCGCCGGCCCGCGGCGTCGACGCCTTTGATCGTGTGGTGGTACTGCTTGATCTGCTCGCCGGTCTGGGCGGCCCGGTCGCCGTCGTAGACCACGCCCATGATCGGGTACACCGAGCGGGCCACCCGTTGCAGCGGTTCGCGCAGCAGGATCGAATGCTCCTCGACGCCGGCGCCCAGCTCCGGATACATGTTCTGGATCGCGCCGATCCAGACGCCCATCATTCCGGTGCGCAGGTCGCCGAAATACTTCCAGGTGAGCGACTCCGGCCCGAGCGGCTGGGCCGTGGCGGACTTACGCTTGGCGGCTGCGACGGGCCGGGGTTCGGCGGACGGCATCAACGTCGGTGTCATCATGGCCTCCGGGGTCCTGGTGAACTCCACGATAAGGCTGACAACGTATGTTGTCTATGATTTCGGGGTGGGCCGCGCGGTCGTGTTACCGGGCGTCGGCCCCCTCGATGCGTGCGCGTGATCAGGCAATTCGTTGCCCAGGGTGGCGCATGCCACCACGCCGGTCGTTGCCCGCCGCTCACGGCAGCACATACCCTGGGTCACGTGGAACTCGGGTCCCCTCCGGCGTCCGGCGAGCCCGAGCAAACGGCGACCGCGCCGGCACCGTATGCAGCCAAGAAACGTTCCCCCGTGTCGATCCGCGGGGCGGCGGAGTGGCTGCGCGAACGCAACCAGAGCCCGGGCGTCGTCGACCTGATCCGGCGAGCGAGGCGCGTGCTGCCCGGCGACCCCGAGTTCGGCGATCCACTGTCCACCGCCGGTGAGGGCGGTCCGCGCGCCGCCGCCCGCGCGGCGGATCGCCTCCTCGACCGCGAGGGCGCCTCGCGCCAGTTTGGGCTCGGCGCGCTGCAGGTGTGGCAGGCGTTGACCGAGGCGGTTTCCCGACGCCCGGCCAACCCCGAGGTAACGCTGGTGTTCACCGACCTGGTGGGGTTCTCGTCGTGGTCTCTGCAGGCCGGTGACGACGCGACGCTGACGCTGTTGCGGCGGGTTGCCCGGGCCGTCGAACCGCCGTTGCTCGACGCTGGCGGCCACATCGTCAAGCGGATGGGCGACGGCATCATGGCGGTATTCGCCGATCCGCTTGTCGCGGTCAACGCGGTCTGCGCCGCACAGCGCGCCGTGAAGTCGGTTGAGGTGAACGGGTATCGGCCACGCATGCGGGTCGGCATCCACACCGGGCGGCCGCAGCGGCTGGCCTCTGACTGGCTCGGTGTCGACGTCAACATCGCGGCACGCGTGATGGAACGCGCCACCAAGGGCGGCATCATGGTCTCCGGAACCACTCTCGATCAGCTGGCGCAGTCCGATTTGGACGCGTTGGGAGTGGTCGCCAAGCGGATGCACCGGCCGATGTTCGGCGCCAAAACGCCCGGGCTTCCGCCGGACTTGGCCATCTACCGACTAAAAACTGCCAGGGATTTGTCAGGTGCCGACGAGGCATCGGACGACGATCCGCAGGCATAGTAGATGCCGATGATTTTCGACATACTGTCCCGGCTTGCCCGGGTGCGGCTCACGGTCGGTTACGCAGCAACTCTGGCAGCGGTGTCCATCACGCTTTTGATTCTCGGTCCGCAGGTGCAACAGCAGGTCATACGCAACGCCAGCACGAACGTGCACAATCTGGCGCACGGGCACCTGGGCACCCTGTTCGGCAGCGCATTCGTCACCGACGCCGGTCCCATGTACGTGTGGCTGCCCGGTCTGGTGTGCCTGCTCGCCCTGGCCGAGCTGATCTGGCACAGCGGACGGACGGCGGTGGTGTTCGTCACCGGGCACATCGGTGCGACGCTTCTGGTCGCCGCCGGCCTGACCGGTGCGATCGAACTGGGCTGGCTGCCGTTGTCGATCGCACGCGCCAGCGACGTCGGCATGAGTTACGGCGCCGTCGCCGTGCTGGGCGCGCTGACCGCCGCCGTCCCGTCGCGGTGGCGTCCGGTGTGGATCTGCTGGTGGGTTCCGGCCGGTGTGGCGGCCGCGGCCATCGGCGCGGAGTTCACCGATGCCGGTCACGCGGTCGCGCTGGTGTTGGGCATGCTGGTCGCCGCCCGGTTCGGGCGGCCGGCTCCGTCCGCGTGGACGCCGTTGCGCTACGCGCTGCTGACTGTGGCGGCGGCGTTCGGGTTTTTGCTGCTGGCCCATACCCCGTGGTCGGCGGTCGCCGGTGCCGGCGTCGGCGCGCTGGGTGCCTTGGTGGCCGACGGGGCTGTCCGGTACCGCCAGATGCGCCGACCGCTGCGCGCCCCTGCATTGTAGCCCGCGCT
>Ga0070737_10005015_pt1 | contig 12882 bp, 5 predicted proteins | sample Coa_R1_10_FD_66438 | JGI IMG/M metagenome (GOLD analysis project Ga0070737, IMG submission 66438) | Surface soil microbial communities from Centralia Pennsylvania, which are recovering from an underground coalmine fire - Coalmine... | ecosystem: Environmental > Terrestrial > Soil > Unclassified ... | reverse complement strand
ACTCTTCAGACCACTCCTGAATGACGATGTAAGCCCTTGAAGCGCCCTCGTTAAGAGTGATGAAATCTCCCTCCATACAAAATTCAATAACGCAGCGGCTGCTTCGACTATGAGTTTCCCTACATGGACGATGGCAACGGCGGTACGGGCGAGAATTTCGGCGCTGACGGCGGCCGCTTCGTGGGCAAGGTGGTTCAGGTAGGTGAACGCCGCGGTCGCCGCGTTCCACACGGTCGCCACGAGCGACATCACGGTTCCTAACGGGTTCGTCACGAAGGTTGTCACCGCGTTCCAGAACATCCCCCACGCCGACGGGGGTGGAGCCTTCGGAGGTTGGCTTGCCGGGGCTCCGTACAGCCCGTCACTCGGCTCCGTCCCGTTCGCAATCGCATTCACCACCGTTGGGTCCAGTCCCAGGAACCCCACCTGGTCGGTGATCGACTGCAGCGTTCCGTTCACTCCTTCCGGACCCCCGCTCGTGTTGTCCAGCAGGCCCGCCAACAGCAGATCGAGCATCGTCGTGTTCGTGACGTTCATCGTCACGATCGACTGCACCGCCGGGGGAGTCCCTACCGTCGAGTAGACTCCCGGATCCGAGGCCAAACCCCCGGTGTTGTTGCTCGTCGCCGACGAGGCGACCATCACCTGCACCTCCAGGGCGTTGCCGTTCGGCACTCCCGTCTCGTACTGGCTCAGGTTTCCCGACCCCGAACCGATCGACCGATTCTGCCAGTACGCTCCCAGGTCCACCATCAGGTTCGCCCCGTGGAACCCGGCCAAAACCCCCTGCTCCGAACTCCCGAGCAGCGGCGGCGACCCGTTCGAGGTATTGTAGCTCGTGTTCCGACCCAGGAAGATCGCCTGGCCCAACGGCGAGTCCAGGAACTGCTCCCGGGGCACCAGAATGTCGTTCAGCCCCGGCGACAGGGTAATCGTTCCGCTGCCGGGACCCCATGGCATCGGCACGGTCATCGACGAGATGGTCGAACTCGCGTTCACCACCACCAGGTCAAACGACTGCTCCCCCACATACCGTTCCAGCCCGAGCGGCAGCCCGTTGATCGTCCCGTTGTCGGTCGGCACCCACAGCCAGGTCGGCGCCTTCGTGCCCATCGGCACCTCTTGCAACACTCCGAACAGGCTCGAGGATCCGCTTCCTCCGGTGCCCGTCACGGAGACCACCACCGAGGCGCCGGAAACCAGATCGTACCGAACCGACACCCTGGTCTGTGATCCATTGATCGGAAGCGCGGTCAGCCCCCCGGCGGTGTTGGCCACTACCTGAAGGACGATCGTCTGAATCGGCTCAGTCTGGGTCGCCGGCAGGGTGGTCACGTAGTTGGAAACGGTGGGTGCGGTCGAGTTGCCCACGATCCCCTCTGACGAGTAGTTCGCCATCGCTACCGCTCGGCCCGCATCGCTCGTGTAGTTGTCGTGCATCTCGACCGCGTAGCCCACGCCCTGGCCCAGGTTGCTCTGGTTGGCATCCACGGAGTGGAACTCGAGCCCGACATCATAGAGCGGATTCACCCGCGCTCCGTCCGCGATCCCATCGTTCGGAGTCGAGGTCGCCAGCGGATTCGCTCCCCAGGAGAGCTTCCCTTCCACGGTCAGGGTCGGAATCCCGTCATAGGAGCCTTCGACAGCCCTCAGCCAGCTCGCATTCCTCACGCCCGAGAGGTTGACAAAGGTCTCGAGGGCAGCATAGCTCCACAGTGCCCGGGCCGCCCAAGGGGCTCCGTCACCGGAAGTGATTCCCCCGGAGGCTGAGGCCGAGATGTTCGTCTGGTTTCCGTTCCCAACGGGGCTTCCAGATTCGTACTCTCCCGGCGTGTAGCTTACCGTGGTCGCGAACGGATCGTAGGTCGAATTCTCATACCACACCCGGAGGTTCGATCCGGTCGGTAGCTTTCCCGACCCCGGCTGCAGATTGAACGTCAGGTTCCAGGTGTCCAACATATGGCTTCCCGCCGTGTCGACCGTGGTCGGGTTCAGCCCATACTCCTTCTCCACGAAGTCTCCGACCAGCCCATTCGTGGCGAACCGATAGGGATCCGCCTGGACATGCTCCCGGACCCACCCGGAAAGACTCTGGTAGGTCACCTCCCAACCGTAGCTCTTCTCCCAATCGGTCAGGCCGTCCCCGGAGGTGTCCTTCTCATACCAGAAGCTGATCGAGTTGGTGCCCACCATCAATGGCTCGGTCGCGGTCGAGTAGTTGAGCTCGATCCGGGCCGTATACGGATTGTTCGGAGCCAAACCCGTCAGGTTGACCGCATACGTGTCTGCCGTGGAGTTCTCCAACGGGCTCCCGAAGATCGAATAGTTCGTGAACGGCGTCAAGGGCGACTGCAGGGGAATCAACGTCGCATTGATGCTGGCATTCGTCGATGTCAGCAATATCGTTCCATTCAAGAACGAGGTGCCCGTTCGCTCCAAGAACGAGGCCGGGACCTGCCAGGCCAAAGTCGCCCCGCCCCCCTGCTGCGTCACCGAGTCATACGGCGCATCCTGTTCCACCATCACCGGATCGCCGGGCATCTGGAGCCACGGCCCGTTCAGCGCCGTCACCACGTGAATCGACGCCATGCTCCCGCCGCCCGGGGTCCGGCACGCGGAATCGGTCTCCACGTTGTAGGTCAGCTTATACAGCGACCAACCGGCCAATCCGTGGGCCTCGACCACATATTCGTAAGCGGTACGATTGGGGGCGACCAGGGTTTCCGCGCTGACGTTCGTGGCCGTCCCGCCGACTTCGGCCAGACTCACCCAACCCGTGCCGTTCACGGTGCTGTCCCAGGTCAGGGTGGCCGAATTGGAGGTGAGGTTGCTGATCCCTCCCCCGGGACCCGGCCAGACCGGTACGCTGCCGACGGCGCCGACACTACACCCTTCCGAAAAGCTCTGGGAGGGACTCGGTATCGAAACTCCGCCCACATCGATCTGGGGATACCAGGAGGCGGGAACGGTCGCGGTGGAAGAGCGTAACTGCATCGATAGGGAGGTGATCACCGACGGCGCGTGGGCGAACGAGCCCCCCGAGGCCACGTCCTGAAGGCTATAGTTGGTGTTCTCCCATTCCGCTCCGCCGGAGGTCCCGTTGATCCAGAAGTCGGCCCGGGAACTGACCGTGTTGTTCCAGACCACCGAATCGACCGCCGTTTGGGGGTCATTCGCATTCGCTTGAGACACCAGGTTCAGGGTTCCGGGATACGGATCCAGACCGGTCGTAAACCGCCCCATGAGATGAAAGGTTCCCGTGGTGGGCCAACCGGGCGGGGTCGGCACCGTAACTGACGTTTGGGTCGCGGGGGTCACGCAGTGGTTCACCGTCTCGTTCTGGGTCGAATACTGGACCGTGATGTTGTCGAAGTAGGTTCCATTCCGGTCCGGCAGGATGTTGGTAAATGCCGGGATGGGGATCGAGGTGGACCCGTCGTAGGTCCCGCTGTAGACGCTCCCCACATAATCGATCGAAGGGGAATTGATGTATCCGGACGGGGAATCCGTTACCGTTGAACTGTAGCAGCCCCCGGGGCCCCAGCCCAGCTCTTGCTGCTCCTTGTCTTTGCCGGCAAACTGAGGCACCAAAATCAACGTGTTGGTTCCCGTCGTTTCCGGTTCGACAGCCATCACCTGGCCCGAGCTATCCATGGCCGATGAGGCCGAATCGGGTTGGTACCACTGCGGATCCGTGATGTTGGCCGTCGGGAACTGGTTCCATTGAGGTATCGGCATGACCCCCACACCCAGCGCCTCCATCAGCCACTCGGTCTGCACCGAGAGGTAGAAGTTGGCTGCGAAGAGTCCCGTATTCGGGGTCACCAGGGTGTTATGACCCACCCCGACGTAGACCGTGCAGCCCGTTGCAGGCGGCGCTCCCCAGAGCACCGGGGAACGGTCCTGCCAGGTAATATTCGTGTAGACCGGATTCGACACATTCTGATCGGCTCCGCACCAATCGGCTTGGGCGATGTCGGTACTGGCCGATTGCAGAGCGCCTTGGACCCGGGACTCGAAACTGGCCAAACCCGAGGCTCCGAAGTCCTCAAAGTCCGCCGGGGAAAGCTGGTCCCAAGCATTCACGAGCCCCGACATCCGGCTTGAAGGGGATTCATAATCGGCCCAGACTCCCAAGGAGCCCTCCAAGGGGCCCGAACCCCAGGACCAGGTCAGAACCGGGTGGCCCATGGGGTCGACCCAGAGGCTCTCGGCCGACACGGAGCTTCCCGTCGACCCGCCCAATCCGTTTAGCTCGGTCGGGCTTAGAGCCAACTGCCCGGCCGAACCGAAGACGGCAAGATCGACGACCGACGGGCCAGCCCCGAAGTCTACCCAACTGGCATAGTATTGCCCGAAGGGAGCCCGGATCACCTGAGGATCTGCCGCCGATCCGACAGTGGGTTCAGTGAAGTACGGTTCACCCCATCCGGTCGTGTTCCAGACCAGGCTCTCCAGTATGGTTCGTCCCATCTGGTCGGTGGTCACCAGAACGAATATACCCGCCCCATCGGGAGCCGCCGCGACCTGCAGCGGAGTTCCCCCGGGAAGGGTCAGCCCCGTGTCGCCTATCTGGGAAAAGATGGAGTCCCCCAGCGATCCCTCCAGAAGCGGTCCGTTCCCCGAAGACGCTACCGTGGTGGAGCCGACAGAGTAGAGCGAAAGTGCACCTCCTGCGCTAGTCACGACCCATCCGGATTGCAGGAACGGGCTCCCCGCCAGGCTCCCCGTAAACACCGGAACCGCACTCGTTGACTCCGGGAGAGCAAAATTGGTGTTCGGCATCGGGCCCGGGGCCGGCCCCGGAGAAACAATATCGAAACGGTTCCCGCAACCAAGGGGAGAACTCCCCTGGCTTGACACCACCTGGATGCTCACGTTCCCCTGCCCCAACGGAACCTCGACGTCCAACGCGGTTGTGGTAGAGCCGGTGACATTCACGGCCGGGCTCGGGACCCCGCCGAACAGGACTTCGTCCGTCGAGGGAGTGAAGTTCACTCCGTTCAGGGTGATCCACGACCCTCCAACCCCCTCGGGTGTGGAGAGGTCGGCCACGTAGGGGCTCCCCGAGGCCAACGCCGCCCCGTAGGTGAACTCGGCCGAACAGACGGTCGCGCTGACTTCGCCGAACTGATGGACCGTAACGTTCACCGTGCCGGAGCCGGAGGGAGCCTTCGCCTCCAGCATCGTCGATGAGGTATACTGAGTGCTGGACGAAGCCTGAGAACCAAAGTAGACCACGGCACTGCTGGCCAGATTCTGCCCCAGCACCGTGACTCCGGATCCGGCTAGGCCCTGGTCAGGAATGATGGCAGAGACGACCGGGGTCGGTGGGGTATAGGTGAAGGTCATCGATTGGCTCGTGTACGATCCCTGTCGCACGTTTACCGCGACTGAACCACCCCCACTCCCGGTCGGGAGCACCGCCTTCAACTCCGTGGAGGAAACCCACGTGACCGAGGGCGATGCACTGGACCCAAAGTAGACCGAGGCGCTGGAACTAAAGTTCGCGCCCTTGAGCACCACGGTCAGGGGGTTCCATCCTTGCGTCGGGGTGATCGACGTCAGCTGCGGGCCGGGATAATGGAACAGATCGGCACAGGTCGTCGGACTTACCAACGAATTGAGTCGAACCGTCACGTTGACGTTCGGTACGCCCGCCAAAGCCGGTACGGTCACCCGAAGCGTGTTCGGAGAAGTCCACACTACTGCTGACGCCCGGACACTGCCGAAATAGACCGAATCACTCGGCTGGAAGTTGAACCCATAGATCGTGACCGAAGCCCCGGGCGAGGCCAAGCTCGGCGTCACCCAGGAAACCTGCGGTGTCCCTGAAGCTAGAGGAGCCCCATACGTGAATTCGGTCGAGCAGTTCGTGGGGCTCCAAACATTCCCGGACTCTACTTGGACATCCGCGGTGGTCCCCCTTCCCACAGGAACGATGGCCTGGACCTGGGTCGTTGATACCGGATTGAACACGCTGGCTATGGAGCCGAACCGAACCGACTGGACTGCTACGAAACCGACTCCATACACGTTCACCGTGATGCCGGCAGCTCCTTGGGAGGCTACGACCCCGTAGACCAACGGGGAGGAACCTACGGCGGGCAGCAATAACGCCCGCCGATCGGCCTGCTCACCGGAGGGTTTCCCCAGGTTCACCAAGGTGCACGCGGGATTGTAGATCGACTCCAGCGTCTTTCCTTCCGGGTGGGTCGTCACTACGACCTCGCACCCATTCTGGGTCACCGCAACTTCGGGAGTCCCTCCCGGGATCGGTGACTCCCCGCTCAGCGCAAACCACGTCGAGGCGGCGCCCAGACTCTGGGATTCGTATACCCGTGTCGTGGAATTCGACGCCGCCGCCACCACGATCTCCCCCGAGGGGGTCACAGCCATCGCATCGCTCTGAATCGGAGAGCCTCCATACGCGGCAATCGGTGTCGGAGGGTTCCAGTCGATAGGCAGGTGCTCCGCGCAGCCGGCACCTGAGCATCCCCCACCCTCCGCCAAAGCCAGCGCCGAAGCCGCGGTATAGCTCCCCGTATCGAACTCCAGTATCGTTCCCTCCGAGGGAACGACCGTCACAAAGGCCAGCACATAGACGAAGGTAGACCCGATGTCCACCGTTGCCACTTGGGGAAGTGAAAGATTTCCGGAAAGGTTTTGTACCGTGGTCGGCAGCGGCCAGGCGGAACTGTTCGTGAGATACGGATAGTAGGGTGGGGGAGACCCGGGGTTGGATCCGGAAAGCGACCCGCCGCTCTGCGCCGACGGAGTTTCGGCCCGGACCACCCCCGCAGGCGAAACCATCAGGATCAGCACCGCAAAGACCGAGAGGACAACCCGAATCCAGCCTCCTCGGAGCGAACGAACATCAAAGCGACCCGAGACATGGTAGAGGTGGTGGGGGGGGGGCACCGGACTCCAGTTCAGGAAGATTGATCCCCAATGAGTTCGTGGTAGCCGAGTCCAAGGACTCGGTGAGTTGTCCCGCAGCAGGTCGAGCGGAGGAGACCAAATCTGGATCCCTCCCCTCGACCGGCCCTGGTGGTGCACGTAGCGCGGTTGAAATGGTGTCGGGTGACACGGCAGTGGGGTTCAGAACTAACGTGCGGGAACTCGACGTGGCCTTGCGGAGTCCAGCCATGGCAGGGATGATTACCTACCCCATGATAAACCTACCCACGCGCACGGCTGAGGTAGAGGTCATAGCGTCACTCGAGCGCCCAGCGGCACACAAGCAGTTCGACGTCGCTTGGCGCAACTCGCCCACCGTCCTTGAGCCGTTGCATAACCACTGGTCGTGTTAATGCGCTAGTGGTCCGACTCCGAAGTTGGCGATAGTATAAATCCGGCCTCTGCCTACGGGGGCCCATGCGCGTGGCCCCTCCCGTCCTGTTGACCCCGCCGGAGCGATCCCAACTCGAGAGCTGGGCACGGGGCAGGTCTACCCCGCATCGTCTCGTGCTCCGCGCCCGCATCGTCCTCCGTGCTTCCGAGGGCCTGGAGAACTTCCAGATTGCCGAGGAGCTGCGAACCCGACCCAATACCGTCAGTCTCTGGCGCCGCCGATTCACGCTGCTCCGTCTCCCTGGCATCGAGCAGGATGCTCCCCGTTCCGGACGCAAGCCTCGGCTCGAACCCGAGGTGGTACGCGCCATCCTGACGAAGACCCGTCTCACCAAACCCCGAGGTCAGACCCATTGGTCCACCCGGACCATGGCCCGGGAGGTGGGGGTGCATCGTTCCACGGTTCAGCGGATTTGGAAGTTGCACGGACTCCAGCCGCATCGGACTCAGTCTTTCAAGCTCAGCAAAGACCCGAGGTTCGAGGAGAAGATCATCGATGTGGTGGGGATCTACCTCAACCCGCCCGAGCGGAGCGTGGTCTTCAGTGTCGATGAGAAGCCCCAGACTCAGCCGTTGGAGCGGACCCAAGCCATCCTGCCGATGGCGAAGGATTGGCCTGAGGGACGGCCCCACGACTATCGTCGGCACGGGACGGTGGATCTCTACGCCGCATTGAACATCCTCGACGGCAAGGTGATCACGGAGTTCCACGTGCGGCACCGGCATCAGGAGTTCCTGGCATTCCTGAACACGCTCGACCGGCAAGTCGCCCCCGACTTGGGGGTCCACGTCGTGCTCGACAACCTGAGCGCCCACAAGACCGAGCACGTTCAGCGGTGGCTGCGACGACACCCGCGGTTCCAGTTCCACTTCACCCCGACGAGCTCCTCGTGGGCCCACATGGTGGAGGGGCGGTTGGGACACCTACAGAAGCTCGCCTTGGGGCGGGGGAGCATTCGAAGCGTGCCGGAGCTCAAGCCGGCGATCCTGGACTACGTGGACGCCTCCAACGGCCGGGCCGAGCCTTGGTGTTGGACGAAGGATGCCCAAGAGATCCTGCGGAAGGTGCGGAAGATCCGGGCTCGTACTGCCGAGGGCGCCGCGGCCTCCGTCGACCGGAGAATATCGCATCCGTTGGAGACGGACCACTAGTTCTACTGTGTCACTAAGTCAGGAGCCCCGCCCGAACCAGACGCAAGGGTGCTCGGCAGCCAACTGCGAGAGTAGCGAAGGCGGAACGTGGCGATCGAGCTGTCCACGTGACGTTCAGGACGGTCGGGCAGCTCCCCTTGGGCGGTAGCTCGGGGGTACGTGAGGGATTGGTAAGAATGCCAAAGGCCGAGGAGGGGAACGGCGGGCTCTTTCGGCGGCCAAGAAGCCGTACGCGGCGATGGAGAGCGTGGCGTGGTGGTGGAATCCGCGCCACCCTCGACCTTCGAACTGATCGAGTCCGAACTCCTGCTTCAGCTCCTCGTAGTCCCTCTCGATCCGCCACCGGACCTTCGCCCATCGAACGAGGAGCTCCATCGGGGTATCTTCGGGAAGCGTCGAGAGCCAGTACTTCGTGGGTGCTCCCTCGCCCTCCGGCCACTCGATGAGGAGCCACTCCGTCTCGCGCAGCGCTCGCCGATTGTCGTCGCGGTGCGCCACCCGAACCCGGATTCGGGCGAACCGCGAGGAGAGCAGTCCCTTGGTTCCCTCGCGCCACGCAACCTTCCTCCATTCCTCATCCGGAAGGGCCCGGGCCAGGGCAAGGGCATCCATCGGGCGGTGCTGGGCGTCGCGGCGAAGGAGCGTGGGTGGCCGACCGTTCCCGGAATAGGGAGCGGCTCCGAGAGGACCTTTCCCGGGCGGCCACAGCGTCGCCGAGCTCTGGATCCCGACGACGTATGGAAGTCCCCGCTCGGTCAGTCCGTCTCGGAACTCGTGGGACGTCCCATAGCCGGCGTCGGCCACGACCGGAGCTTCGGGGAGTCCCTCGGCTCGAAGCACATCGATTTGCTCGAGAGCGATCTGCCATTTCGTCCGAAAGCGGATCTCCTTCGGGACCCCCGCCTCCCTTCGGCTTCCGCGATCCCGAGCCCACTCTTCGGGGAGGTAGAGCCGGTACGCCGCCGGAATGCTCACGGCCTCGTTAACGAGACTGACCGAGACCGCCACCTGGCAGTTGTCCTGCTTGCCGAGGTTTCCGCAGTACTGACGAGCCACGCCCACGGAGTGGAGACCCTTCTTCGGGATCCCGGTATCGTCGACAGACCATGCCATCACACCGCCGTGCCGGTCCATCTGCTCGAGGACGGCCCGGTCGGCGATCCGTACGAGCGCCCGGTCATCCTAGGGGGCGGCTGTGACGAAGTGATGGAGCGACTGGTGGCGGGCCGAAACGTGGCGCGGGTCCACGCGGGCGGCGATGGGCTCGATGCTCTTTCGCTCGCCGGGGAGGCATAGTCCCACGAGGTAGGCCCGGAGCGGGTCACGACGGTCCTGGTGACCCGCGGCGAAGCTCAACTGCTCAAGGTAGCCGTCGAAGCGGTCCGACTCGGGCCCGGATAGGGCATCCATGGCCCGACAGGAGATACGCATGGGATAAGTCGTTTATGACACAGTAGAACTAGGAGCCCGTAGCGCTACTCGCCTGTTGATGGCGACTCGAACGCAGGTACTATAGCCGGCCCCGTGTATCGTCGGGCATGCCCACCGACGGCGGTCCGACGTTCCGGAAGTACGACCCGAAACAGACGCTCCTCCTTCCCCCGAACCTCGACGAATGGCTCCCGAAGGATCACCTCGCCCGCATCGTCGCTCAGGTCGTCGACGAACACCTCGACCTCGCTTCTCTCCTCGCGAGCTACCACAACGAGTCGGGAGGGTTCCCGGCGTTCGACCCTCGCCTCCAACTCAAGGTCCTCCTCTACGGCTATTGCATCGGGGTGGCGAGCTCCCGTCGGATGGAGAAGGCCACCTACGAGGACCTCGCGACCCGGTGGCTCGCCACCGACCAACATCCCCACTTCACCACTCTCTCCCGGTTCCGTCGACGGAACCTCCCGCTCATGGACGAGCTGTTCCACCAGGTCCTCGAGTTGTGCCGAGAGGCGGGACTCGTCAAGCTCGGTCGCGTGGCGCTCGACGGAACCAAGATCAAAGCGAATGCCTCGAAACACAAGTCGAAGGCCTACCAGAAGATCCGGAAGGAGGAGAGCGACCTCCGTCGGGTCGCCCACGACATCCTCCGAGAGGCCGAGCGGGTCGACGAGGAGGAGGACAAGCTCTACGGGCCGGACAAGAACCCACTCCTCCACCCACTGCCGCCGGACTGGAAGGAGCGACTCAAGAAGCTCAAGGAGGGGAAGAAAGCCCTCGAGGAGAGAGCGGCGAAGAAGGGCGAGCCGAAGCCCCAAGCCACCGCCCAGTACAACTTCACCGACCCGGACTCGCGGATCCTCCAGGAGAGCGGGAACAAGGGTGGGTACATCCAGGGATACAACGCTCAGGCGGCGGTCGATGCGAAGAGCCAGGAGATCGTGATGGCGGCGATCACCCAGGAGAACCCCGACCAACAGCACCTCGTACCGATGGTGGAGGAACTGAAGCGGGAGCTGGGGGAGCTCCCGAGCAAGCTCCTCGTCGACGCGGGGTACTTCAGCGAGGCCCAGATCCGAGTGGTGGAGGCGATGGGAGTGAAGGTGTTCTGCCCGCCGGAACCGTGGCGAGTGGCGGAGAGCGCTCCGTGCGCGAGAGGGCGCCCACCGCTCGGCGAGCGGTTCACGCAGCTCATGCGACGAAGGACGCGGAGCGTTCGGGGACGAGCGGACTATCGGTGGCGGAAGGTCAGCATCGAGCCGACGTTCGGGCAGATCAAACACGGGAGAGGGTTCCGACAGTTCCTCCTCCGGGGGCGGGCGAAGGTCGGGGCGGAGTGGAAGCTGGTGTGCCTCGGGCACAATCTGCGGAAGCTCCACGCCGCTGGGTGGACCTGAGGGACGTCGGGACCAAGGTTGGCGGGGAGAGAACCCCGCAGAGTGGACGAATAGTCCTGACTCTCACATCGCAGAAGGAGTAGGGCTACGGACTCCTAGTCAACGAGTCCCCGGAGCGAGGGTGAAAAGTGTCCACCCGGAGTGTCCGCTGGTCTCCGTCATCACGAACCCGTGTGCTTTCGCCGCAGATAGAAGCTCCTGGAAGGCGGGATAAGGCACAAAAGGCTCAGACACCCCTCCAAGGGGTCCGTAGATAGACCAGACCGGCTGTCCGCGCGAAATGGAATCGTTGGCTCCAGAAGTGAACCTCCCCCGGATCCTCGTTCGGGCACTCCCCCAAGGCCGGACATCTGGGGCCAAACAATCGAAGATGAGGTGCACGCCGACTTCGTCGACCACCATCTCGACTGCAGGGGGGGGCATGAACAGTACGATGAAAGTGAAAAGCGCAAGGATAAACAACACCAAGCCGTCGCCGATCGCCTGCGTCAATCCAAACTTGCCGGCACTCACCTGCTGGTAGACACCAATGATGGTACTAGACAAAAGCACGGCCACAAACACGGAAAATCCGAGACGGAACCATGCGCGCAAACGAAACCACAGGGCCTTTCGATATTCTCGCAGATCGTAACGCGTCACTCTCTCTCTCCGCTCCCACCTATTGGCCGCGTGTCACATCGGTAAGCCCAATGCGTGCGCCTCGATGGCAACGGTCCCCCATCCATGGCGAGGATAATCCCTTTCTCGACGTTCGTATGATGCAATAATGAGCAGGCGTCCAACGCGACAGAGCTCCCGTCGAAATGGAGTGAGGCATTTGCCCCAGCTGTAAGGCGACGTTCCTCGAGAGTGGTGGTGTACCGGAGCTGCTGAGCCCAGCGTCCCAGAGTCGGAGAGACATAGAGGCCCGCATATCAATGCACTGTTTCATTCGTCAGCAGGTTAGTGCCACGGTGGCCGCGTCCCACACTGTCGCGACTTGGATGCAGTGATGGTTCGCCGCGAGCGATCTCCCCCCTACCGAGTGGATTCACTGCTCCTTGACGATTGAGGGCGGCCACTCCCTCGAATCCCTCTGGTGTGGTTAGAATCTTCCTCTTGTATGAGTTTGGGACAAAACCTCTCGAGGTGGGGCCCGCTCGCTTAGCTTGCGAACGGAGCGAAGGCCGTGAACTTCGTGTCCCGCTCCAACCATCGGAGGTAGCACAACCTTCGCAGGTTCCTCACTACGCCTCGCAGCAATGCATCCGTCTCCCTTCGGTTTGCGAGCCGCTTTCGGATCTTTCCCGGGTTCCTCGCTTCGATCGACCACCACGTCGCCTCCGACCGAGACCGTTGATGGTACTCCATGAGCCACGTTTGGGGGTCCCGTACCAATCCCAGCAACGACCGCGGCCAAGCGGGTTCTCCCAGACACTTCAACGTCACATTCCGACGGGGGAGGATCCACGCCCGCACTCCCATCCGATCGAGCAGTTCCACCACCCATCGCGCCGAATACGCCCCGTCTCCGAAGAACTTCGACCACTCCGGGTGGAGTTCTCGG
>Ga0070737_10005014_pt1 | contig 12883 bp, 7 predicted proteins | sample Coa_R1_10_FD_66438 | JGI IMG/M metagenome (GOLD analysis project Ga0070737, IMG submission 66438) | Surface soil microbial communities from Centralia Pennsylvania, which are recovering from an underground coalmine fire - Coalmine... | ecosystem: Environmental > Terrestrial > Soil > Unclassified ... | reverse complement strand
CGCCGCCGATCACCACCCGCGAGGGGGTCATCGCCGCCGCGCGGGCGCTGGGCTGCGATCTGGTGGGCATCGCGCGGCTGGCCGACCTGGAGCGCCGCGTGCCGCCCGCCCAGCGGCCGTCGGTGGTGAGCCCGGCGCTGCGCAGCATCATCGTGCTGGGCATGCGCGTGGGCGTGGGCGTGATGGGCGCCCGCGACCAGACGCTGCGCCAGTTCGGCGTGGGCAACGCCCACTACCGGCTGGAGCGGGCCACGCGTGCGCTGGCCTACCGCCTCGAGGCGAACTACCAGGCGCTGGCGGCCATCGTGCCGGCGCTGCTGATCAACTACCGGGTCACCGACAGCGCGACCAACGCACCGGGCGGCCAGGGCACGCGCTACCTGCGCGAGGCGGCGGTACTGGCTGGGCTGGGCACCCTGGGGCTGAACGAGATGCTGCTCACCCCGCAGTTCGGCCCGCGCGTGGTGATCAGCGGCGTGCTGACCGACCTGGCGCTGGAGCCCGACGCGCCGCTGGCCGCCGAGCTGTGCCCGGGCCTGGAGGCGTGCGGGCGCTGCGCGGCGATCTGCCCCGGGCAGGCGATCCCGCTGCGCCAGCCCGCGGGCGCGCCGCTGGCCGCCGTGCGGGGGCTCGACGCCGCCGCCTGCCTGCCGTACTCCCAGCCGTACGGGCCGGAGGCGTTCGTGGCGTATGTCAAGCGCCTGTTCCTGGCGCCCACCCAGGAGGAGCGCATCCGCCACGCGCGCAGCCGCACCGGCGCGCTGATGTTCCACCACATGCTCGTAGCGCGCCAGGCGGCGTTCACGGGCTGCCTGGCCTGCTGGCAGGTCTGCCCTGTAGGCGAGGACTACGCAGCGCTGCAGCGCTCGCCGGAGCGCCAGGCCGACCTGCCCGGGGGGGTGCGCCACCACCGCGCCGACGGCTGGGTGGCGGTGGAGTGGGTGGGAACCTCGAGCATTAGGCCGGCCGATCTCGCGACCTGAGCGGCGCTGGCCGCCGCCTCGTCTCGCCTCGCCCCCGTGGCGTGTGGCGTCTGGTATCCTCTGGAGACTTCCCGCGAGGAGCGCGCCCCGCATGATCTACCTGCACCAGACCACCTTCGACGAGATGGACTTCGCCCAGATCGCTTTCTTCGGCCGGCTCAACTACTGGCTGGAGCACGCCACCACGGCGTGGCTGATGCGGCACGGCATCGGCTTCGCGGTGCTCTCGGGCCAGTACAAGATCGGGCTAGCCATCGTGCGCGCCGAGGCGTCGTACCGCGCGCCGATCGAGCTGGAAATGACTATCGAGATCCGTATGGCCATGACCGACCTCACGCGGCGCGGGTTCACCACGCCGTTCGAGGTGGTGCGCCAGGCCGACGGCGTGCTGGCCGCCTATGGCGCGATCACGCGGCGGGCGATCGATCTCAGCCAGCGGCCCGTGCGGGGGCGCGAGGTGCCCGACGAGATCTGGGCGAAGTTCCTGGCGATGCAGGCCGAGAGCACGCCGCTTACCCTGCGCCCCGCCGAGTGACCCCGCGCGCGTGGGGTACAATACCTTCGCTTGCCTCCTCACCCCCGCCCTCTCTTCGAGTGGGAGAGGGCGCTAGCCGCCGCACCCCTGTCCCCGCGGGAGACGGGGGGCGGGTGAGGGATTCGCCGCTCCTGCTGGGAGAGACGTGGTAGGCACCGGCTGGGTGCTGCGGGGGCGAAGCAACACGCAGGGGGACGGGTCGGCGAGCGTGCGCGCGCTGCTGGAGGGGCTGGTCGGGCGGCCAGCCCCTGAGCGTGAGCCGGCGGAGGCCGATGGGCGCCCGCGCCTGATCCTGGGCCTCGGCAACCCGGGGCCGGGCTACGCGCGGCACCGGCACAACATCGGCTTCATGGTGCTTGACCGCTTCGCCGACCGGCACGGCCTGCGCTTCGACCGGCGCGAGGCGAACGCCCTGGTGGCCAGCGGCGAGGTCGCGGGCCTGCCGCTGGTGCTGGCCAAGCCGCAGACCTGGATGAACCGCTCGGGCGCGGCGGCCCGCCCGCTGGTGCAGCGCTACACGCGCCGGCCCGCCGAGCTGCTGGTCGTGTACGACGACCTCGACCTGCCGCTTGGCCGGCTGCGCCTGCGGGCCGAGGGCAGCGCGGGCGGGCACAACGGCATGCGCGACATCATCGCCGCGCTGGGCACCCAGGCGTTCCCGCGCCTGCGGCTGGGCATCGGGCGCCCGCCCGCGGGCGAGGACCCAGCGGACTACGTTCTGAGCCCGTTTACGCCCGACGAGCGACCGCTGGCCGAGCAGATGCTCGACGACGCCGTGGCCGCCCTGGAACTGATCCTGCGCGAGGGGGTGGCCCGCGCGATGAGCGAGGTCAACCGCGCGCGGGCGTGAGAGAGATCGCCGCTCGATGGCCGACCTGCACCTGCACTTCCTACTACCGTTGCTGCGCGAGCACCCGGCCCTGCGCGACCTGGCCGCGCGCCTGACCGCAGGCGCTGCCGCGCGCGCGAGCGCCATCGACGCCGCCAAGCCGGCACTGCTCGCCGCCCTGCACGGGCTGGTCGAGCGCCCCGTGCTGGTAGTCGCCGCGCGGCCGGGCCGGGCCCGCGCGCTGGCCGAGGAGCTGCGCGTGTGGAGCGACCGGCCCGAGCGGGTGCTGCTGTTCCCGGCGCGCGACGGCTTTCCCTACGAGCGCCTGCCCCCCGACCCGGCGACGGCCGCGCAGCGCCGGGCGGTGCTGGCCGCGCTGGCCCTGCACGCCGCCGACCCGCCGCTGCTGGTCGTCACCTCGGTGCGCGCCCTGCTCGACCGCCTGATGCCGCCCGAGCGGCTGCGCGCCGGCACCTTGGAGCTGCGCGTGGGCGCGCGCCTGCGGCCCGAGCGGCTGCTGGAGGCGCTGGTGGCGCTCGGCTACCGGCGCGTCGAGTTGGTCGAGCAGCCGGGCCAGTTCGCGCGGCGCGGCGGCATCGTGGACATCTACCCGGCGAGCGCCCCGAACGAAGCGGGGCCGGCCGACGACGAGGCGCCGTTCGCCCTGCGTGTCGACTTCTTCGGCGACGAGATCGACTCGCTGCGCCGCTTCGATCCGGCTACCCAGCGCTCGGTGGCGGCGGTCGAGGCGTACCAGCTCGGCGCTGCGCACGAGGTGCTGCCGCCGCTGAGCGCGGAGGCCGCGGCGGCACTACGCGCGCTCGACCTCGCCGCGTTGCGCGACGACCTCGCCGCCGCCTACGCGCGCGACCGCGAGCGGCTGCTGGCCGGCGACCCCGTGCCGCTGCTCGACGAGTACCGCGCCTACCTGGGCACGGCCAGCCTGCTCGACTACCTCCCCGCCGGCGGGGCGCTGGTGCTCGACGAGCCCGAGCAGCTAGCGGAGGCAGCGGCCACGGTAGCACGCCAGGCAGCCGAGGTCGAGGCCGACCTGGTGGCGCGGGGCGAGGCACCGCGCGGGCTGTGGCCAGCGCTGTGGGGCTGGGAGGCGCTGGCGGCACGCTGGGAGGCGGGCTCCTGGGCGCGGCTCGCCCTGGCGCTCGATCCCGACGCGCCGGGGCTGTTCGCGCACCCGCCGAGCTACGGCGGCCGGCTGCGCCAGCTCGCGCGGGAGCTGCGCGGCGAGGCGGCGACGCGCCGGGTCGTGGTGGTCAGCCAGCAGGACGCGCGCCTGCGCGAGCTGTTCGTGGAGCAGGGCGGCCCCGAGCTGCCCGGCGGGCTGAGCCTGCTGCACGGCGCGCTGCAGGAGGGGTTCGTCAGCGAGGCGCTGGGGCTCGCCCTGTACACCGACCGCGAGCTGTTCGGCTGGGCCAAGCAGCCGCGCGCGCTGCGCCCCCGCGCCCCGACGGCCGCCCGCGACCTGCTGGTCGCCGACTTGCAGCCCGGCGAGCTGGTAGTCCACCTCGACCACGGCATCGGCCGCTACCGCGGGCTGGTGAAGCTGGCGACCCGCGCCCCGCTGGACGGCACGACCGCCTGGCCCTCGGCCGACGGCGGCGGGACGGTGGAGCGCGAGTACCTGTCGATCCAGTACGCCGAGGGCGACCACCTGTACGTGCCGATCGAGCAAGCGAACCGCGTCACGCGCTACATCGGCGCGGGCGCCGCCGAGCCGGCGCTGACGCGGCTGCGCTCCGGCGACTGGCTGCGAGCCAAGCAGCGCGCCCGCCGCGCCGTGCGCGAGATCGCGCGAGAGCTGCTGGAGCTGTACGCCGCGCGCGAGGTGCAGCCGGGCCACGCTTTCGCGCCCGACACGCCGTGGCAGGCCGAGCTAGAGGGCTCGTTCCCCTACGTCGAGACGCCCGACCAGCTGACCGCGTTGGCCGAGATCAAGGCCGACATGGAGCGCCCCCGCCCGATGGACCGGCTGCTCATCGGGGACGTGGGCTACGGCAAGACCGAGCTAGCGCTGCGCGCGGCGTTCAAGGCGGTCATGGACGGCAAGCAGGTGGCCATGCTGGTGCCCACCACCGTGCTGGCCCAGCAGCACTACCAGACCTTCCGTGCACGCCTGGCCGCGTTCCCCACGCGCGTCGAGCTGCTGTCGCGCTTCCGCTCGGAGCGCGAGCAGCGCGAGGTGCTGGAGGGGCTGCGCAGCGGTGCGGTGGACATCGTCATCGGCACGCACCGGCTGATCCAGAAGGACGTGCAGTTCAAGGACCTCGGCCTGGTGATCATCGACGAGGAGCAGCGGTTCGGGGTGGCGCACAAGGAGCGGCTGAAGCAGCTGCGCCGCGAGGTAGACGTGCTAACGCTCTCCGCCACGCCCATCCCGCGCACGCTGCACATGGCGCTAGTCGGCGTGCGCGACGTGAGCACGTTGGCCACCGCGCCCGAGGACCGCCTGCCGATTCGCACTTTCGTAGCGCAGTACGACGAGGGGCTCATCCGCGACGCCATCCTGCGCGAGCTGGAGCGCGGCGGCCAGGTGTACTTCGTGCACAACCGCGTGCGCAGTATCCAGGTGGTGGCGGCGCAGCTCCAGCGCCTGGTACCCGAGACGCGGCTGGCCATTGCCCATGGCCAGATGCCGGAGGACGCCCTCGAGCAGGTGATGCTCGCCTTCAGCGCGGGCGCGTACGACGTGCTGGTGTGCAGCACGATCATCGAGTCGGGCCTGGACCTGCCGAACGTCAACACGATCATCGTCAATCAGGCGCACCGCTTCGGCCTGGCGCAGCTGTATCAGCTGCGCGGGCGGGTGGGCCGCGGCGCCAACCGCGCCTACGCGTACTTCCTGTACACGCGCGACGGCGCGCTGACGGAGGCCGCCACGGCGCGGCTGCGCACGATCGCCGAGGCCACCGAACTCGGCGCCGGGTTCCGCATCGCCATGAAGGACCTGGAGATCCGCGGCGCGGGCAACCTGTTGGGTGCCGAGCAGAGCGGCCACATCAGCGCGGTCGGCTTCGACCTGTACTGTCGGCTGCTGGCCGAGGCGGTGGAGAGCCTGCGCGCGCTGCGCGATGGCGGGCGCCCGGTGGCCGCCGAGCGCCTGGCCGCCGACGCCATGCCGCCCCCGGGTGCCCGGGTGGCGCTGCCGCTGCCCGCCTACCTGCCGGCCGACTACGTGCCCGACGAGGCGCAACGCCTGCGCCTGTACCAGCGGCTGGCGGAGGTGCGCGACTTCGAGGCGCTGGGGGCGTTCTTCGACGAGCTGGAGGATCGCTTCGGCCCGCTGCCCGAGCCGGCGGCGAACCTGCTGTACCTGGTGCGCCTGCGGCTGGCGGCCACGGCGGCGGGCGTGCAGGCGATCGACGCCGACGACGAGGCGATCACCGTGCGCTTCGCCGGGGCACCGCCGCGCCTGCCGGCCGACGCCGCGCGCGAGATCGGCACGCCGGTGCGCTACGGCTCGAACCAGGTGCGGTTGCCGCGCGGCAAGGGCACCGAGTGGGTGGGCCCGCTGCGCCGGCTGGTAGACATGCTCGCCGACGCCCCGCGCCTCGCCCCCGCCGCCCGCCGCTGACCCGTAGCGGGCCCCCGTCACAAAGGGCCAACGCGCGTCGTGCTCTGCCCAGATCGTGGCCGCGATCGGCGTGCTGCTGCGGCAGGTATGTCCGAGGCGCGGCGCGAACGGCTAGAATGAAGAACAAGCGTGCGCCTCGACGCGGCTGGGCGCCAGGGCCGCGGGGGCGAGGCCGGTGAGGCCGCCTTGGACCGCGTCAAGCTGGTGATCACCAGCGACAACCATCTGAATCGCTACTACGACCGCCTGCCGCCCGCGCGGTTGGCCGAGCGCCGCCGTTGGCTACGCCAGGGCTTCCAGGCCGCCGTGGAGTGCGCGCTCGACCGCGACGCCCACCTGTTCCTGCAGGCCGGCGACCTGTTCGACACGCCCGACCCGCGCAACGCCGAGCGCGAGTATGTGGCGCGCGAGTTCGCCCGCCTGCGCGCCCATGGGGTGGCAGTGGTCGGAATCGGCGGCAACCACGACACCCCGAAGCAGCGTCTCGAGCACGGCGGCAGCTTGCCCCAGAGCATCTACGCGCACCTCGGCGGCCTGCACCTGCTCGCCGAGGGCACCCCGTCCACCCTCACCCTGGAGCTGGCGCGCCTGCGGGTGTGCATCGGCGCGCTGCCCTGGACGCCCACGCGCGAGGCGGGCGCGGACCCACTGGCGGACGTGACGTGGCAGCCCAGTGGCGACGTCAATCTCTTCGTCTTCCATCACAGTATCGAGGGCCATATCTACCCCGGCGCGCACGAGGCGATCGTCCGCCGCGCCTCGCTCGACCGCCTGCCCGCCCAGTTGGTAGTCGCGGGCCACGTGCACGAGCACGCCCACTGGACCACCGGGCGCCAGACGGTGGTCATCCCCGGCGCTACCGAGCGGCTCACCTTCGGCGAGCGCCAGACCCCGGGCTTCGTCTACGTCGAGTTGGGCCCGGGCGGTGTGGAGCGACTGGAGCACATCGCCGTGCCTTGCCAGCCACGCCGCGACGTGGTGCTGCACACCTGGGCGCTGCGCGCGGCGGGCGACGACCTGTGCGCCGCAGCGCTGCGCCACCTGGAGGCGGTCTGTGCGCCCGACCTGCTGCTGCGCGTGCGCCTCAGCGGCCCCATCCGCCGCGAGGACTACCGCGCACTGGACCTGCGGCGGCTGCATACCTGGGCACTGGAGCGCGTGTTCGCCTGCGAGATCGACACCAGCGGGCTAGTGATCGAGGACGTGCTGGGCGCACGCGTCGCTGGTGGAGTACGCGTGTCGCCACGCGACGAGCTGGTGGCGAGCGCCCACGCGCTCATAGACGCCGCGGAGAATCCGGCCGAGCGCGCGCTGCTGGCCGAGGCACTGGCCGCGGTGCTCGCCGCCTACGAGCAGGGCATCCCGGCGTGATCCGCCTCGATCGCCTGTACGTGGACAATTTCAAGGCGCTGCGCCAGGTTGGGCTGCGTTTCCCGGCCCAAGGCAGCGTGCTCATCGAGGGCCTCAACGAGTCCGGCAAGTCGACGTTGTTCGAGGCGATCTACTTCGCGCTGTACGGCCGGCCACTGGTCAGCGAGGCGGGCCACGAGAGCGTGATCCGCTACGGCGCCGAGGCGGCGTGTGTCGAGCTGGCGTTGTACGTGGATGCCACCGAGCTGGTAGTCCGCCGGCGCCTGCGGCGAGGGAAGCCGAGCCTCGCCCACCTGCTGGTGCGCCGGGCCGACGGCACCACCGAGAAGATCCAAGGGGTCGTGGCCGTCACGCAGCGCCTGGTCGCCGAGCTGGGCGGGCTGGACGGCCAGACGCTGCTCAACTCTTGCTTCGTCGAGCAGAAGAAGCTCCAGCGCCTGGAGGGGCTCGACGCGGCGGCGCGCCGCCATGCCCTTCTGCGCCTATTGAACCTCGATGCGCTGGCCGCCCTGGAGACGCGCTTCAAGCCCACCGCAGCCGACGACGAAGCGGTGCGTGTGGCGGAGGCGCGGCACGCACTGGCGCGGTTGCGCGACGAGCTGCCAGCGCGGGAAGCGGCGGTGCGCGCAGTGGACGCGCGGCTGCACGCCCGCCAGGTGCGCGAGACCCTGGCCCAGCGCGAGGCGGCGAAGCAGGCGCTCGCGACGTGCCAGGCTGAGGCCGACCGGCTGGCCGCCACACGGGCAGCGCTCGCGGCGCGTCTGGAGCGCTGCGCCCGGCTCGACCGGGCGATCGGCCAGCTGGACGTCCTCACGCAGGCGCTGGAGCGCGCGCGCCGGGCCGGCGCCGCGGCCGCCACCGCCCGCCAGGCCCTGGAGGCCGCACAGCGCGCTGCCACAATCACCTTGCCAGCGCTAGAGCGCCAGCTGGACGCGCTGCGCGACCTCCTGGCGGCGCTCGACGCGCTGGCCGCGGGCGAAGCAGCGCTAGTGGCCCTGGAAGCGGCGGCCCAGGCCGAGGCAGCGTGCCAGCAGCTCGCGGCCCGGGTCGACGCGCTGGAGGCCGAGGCGGCGCGCCTGGCCGCGCGCCTGGCCGAGGCCGATGCCCTGCGGGCGGCCCGCGACGGGGCCGCGCGCTGCCGCCTCGGAGCCGAGCAGCTCGCCGAGGCGCTGGCGGCGCGTGGCGCGGCCGAGGCAACGCTGACCACTGCACGGGCGGAAGCCGAAACCGCGCTGCCGGCGGCGCGCGAGCGTGCCGCCACCCTGCTCGGCGCGGCTGACGCCCTGGCCACCGCGCAGGCCACGGCGCGCGCCGCCGATGAGCTGCTCGCCCAAGTGGACGCGCTGGCCGCGGCCGAGGCAAGGGCGGCCGGCGCCCAGGCCGCCCGCCAGGCCGCGGCGCAGGCGGTCGACGAATCCACACGGGGACTGCAAGCGCTAGAGGCCGAGCGGGAACAGGCGCCCGCCATGGATCATGCGCAACGGGCGTCGCTCCTGCTCGCTTGGTGCGATGCGCGTGCCGCGCTGGACCAGGGGCAGCACGCGGCGGCCACCCGCCAGGCCCGCGTCGCCGCGTGGGAGGCAACAAGAGCCCAGGCCGCCGCGGCCCACACGGCCGCGAGGAGCGCGGGCCGGCGGGCCGCCGGTTGCGGCGCCGGCGCGGGCGCGGCGCTCCTGATCGCGGTGGGGCTGGCAGCGGTCGGGCTGCTGGCCCCGGCTGCCGTGGTGCTGACCGCGAGTGTGGTCCTGGCCGTCGGCGCGACGCGCGTCTGGCAGCAGGCGAGTGCCGCCCAGGCGACCGCTCGCGCCCTCGACCGGCGTGCGGCCGCCCTGGAGCATGAGCTGGCCGCGCTCGAGGCCACCATCGCCGCCCACGCCTCGGCGCGCGAGCGGCTGGCGGCAGCCGAGCAGGGGCTGCGCGAGCTGGGCGAGCCGCTCCCGCTCTCGCTCGAAGCGGCGCGGACACGGCTCGCCGTACTCCAGCAGGCGGCGCACGGCCCCGCACAGCCGCCGCCCGACCGTGCGCGGGTCGAAGACGCCATCCGCCGCTTGCGCCAGCGGCACACCGAGCTGGCAGCGGCGCTGGCGCGGGAGGAAGCCATCGCGCGGCGCGCGCAGGACGAGCTGGAGACCGCGCGGGCGGCCCTCAACGCCACGTGGCCCCCTGCCGAGCGCTTGGGACTGGACACCCTGACGCTGCGCGAGCGCGCCCGCGCCCGCCAGCGCCAGGCCCAGGCGATACTGGCGGCGGCACAGCAGCGAGCGGCCACCCTGCGGCTGCCAGCCTCGCCCGAGGCGCTGCGCCTCGCGGCCGCCGAGGTCGCGGCCGAGGTGCGCCAGCTGGAGAGGCGCGCTGCGGCGCTGCCCGTCCTGGAGCAACAGGCGCGCGAGGCAGCGGCCCGAGCAACGCAGCTCGCCAGCCAGTTCGCTGCCGAACTCGCCACGTTGCAGGCCGCGCTAACGCGGGTAACGCTACCCAGCGAGGTGTTGGGCGAGCTGGCGGTCGCCGCGCCAGCCGATCACACGGCGGCCCGCCTGCTGGCCCAGCAGCTGGCGGGGCTTGCCACCCGGTTCGACGCGCAACTGGCCGCGCTGGAGCCCCACACGCTGGCCGCGGCGCAGGCGGCACACCGCGAGCAGCTTGGCCATGCACGCGCCCAGCTCGGGGAGCAGCGCGCGGCCCGGGCAGCCGCGCTGGACACGGCACGCGCCCGGTTCGCCATATGGGCGGCCCGTGCCCAAACGGCGCCGAGCGAGCTGCCCGCCGCCAGCGCCGCGGATGCAGAGGCGGTGCCGCTCGACGCCCAAGCGCAGGATCCGCTAGAGCCCGCGCACCGCGAGCCGCTGCGGCGTGCGGTGGACGCCTGGCGCGCGCGCTGCGCCGCGGCCGGGCGGCGGCTGGGTGTCGCTCCCACCCCGCTCGACGTGCAGGCCGCGCTGGCGCGGCTAGCGGCGGAGCGCGAGCAGGCGGCCGCGGAGGCGCAGCGCGTGACGGAGTGTGCGGCCGCTTTGGCCATCGCAGAGGGCGACGCGGCGGCAGCTACAGCGGCACTGGCCACGGCGCGGACCGCGGCACAGGACGCCCTGGCGGCGCTGGCTCCCGACGACGCGCCGCCCAGCGCCTTCGCCCCCATGACGCCGCTAGCCCCGGACGAGGCGGCCCAGGGCCGGATCCGCGAGCTGGCAGCGGCCCTGCGCGACCGCTTGGTCGCCCTGGACGCTCCTGCCGCGCGGCGGGAGCTGGACGCGGTGGCGCGGGCGCAGGGGCAGGTGCAGGCCGAGATCGCGCACGCCGAGCAGGCGCTGGCCGCCGCCTCCACGCGGCTGGCCACGCGGCTCGCCGAGGTCGGGCTGTCGGTCGAGGCCTCCCCAGCCGAGCTGCGGGCCGCCTTGCCCGCCCTCGCGGATCCCGCGCTGCCCGACGTGGAAAGCCTGGAGCGCGAGCGCGACACGCTGCTCACCGAGCTGGGCGCCCTGCGAGCGCAGGTCGCAGCGTTGGAGCAGGAGTTCCACCTGGCCGGCGTGGCGCTGGACCTCGCGGCCTGCGAGGCGGCATATCAGGAAGCGGTCCACCAGCGGGATGTCAAACAGTACACTAGCCGCATCGTGGCACTCGCGCGCTCCAACCTCGTCGGGCGGGTGCTCCCGAGTACCGAGCACAACCTGCGGCTGCTGCTGCCGCAACTGACGGCGCAGCGCTACCACGACGCCCAGCTCGCGGAGGACTACCAGCTCACGGTGTGGGACGCCGAGGCGGGGCGCTTCGTGGCCAAGGAGCTCTTCTCGGGCGGCACGAAGGATCAGTTCTCGCTCGCCCTGCGCCTGGCGTTCGCGCTGGCCACGCTGCCGCAGGAGCGGGGCACGGTCCCGGGCTTCCTGTTCCTGGACGAGCCGCTGAGCGCGTTCGACCTGCCGCGCACCGAGGCGCTGATCGCGCTGCTGACCGAGGGCTACATCGCGCGCAGCTTCGCGCAGATCTTCTTGATCTCGCACAGCCGCGCCTTCGACCCGGGCCGCTTCACTCACTACCTGCGCCTGCATGAGGGCACGATCGCCGAGACCACGTTGACGCGCTACACCCCCGACTGGGCCCCCCAGGCGAAATCGGGGGCCCATGAGCTGGACGTGCGCCTGCCGCGCGTCCCCACCCCTGTGGCAGGAGGAGACCCGCGATGACAACGCTACCGGCCCTGCGCCCGGGCGACCCGCTGCTGCTGGCCACGACCAGCGCTGGCAAGCAGCGCGAGCTGCGCGCCTTGCTCGCGGGCCTGCCCCTGCGGTTGGTGACCCCAGCCGAGTGGGGGCTCAGCCTGGTGCCGGAAGAGACTGGCACCACCTTCGCGGAGAACGCCACCCTCAAGGCGCGGGCCTACCACGCCGCCGCGGGCATCCCCACGCTGGCCGAGGACTCGGGGATCGAGGTGGAGGCGCTGGGGGGCGCGCCGGGGGTGTACAGCGCGCGTTGGGAGGGGCTGCCAGATGGCGCCGAGAAGAACGCGCTGCTGCTGCGACGGCTGGCCGCGGTGCCCGACGAGCAGCGCCGGTGCCGCTACGTGTGCCACGCGGTGCTGATCGACCGGACCGGCGCCGAGCACCACGCCGAGGGGGTGTTGGTGGGGTGCGTGGCGCGCGAGGCGCGGGGCAGCGGGGGGTTCGGCTACGACCCCGTGTTCTACCTGCCGGAGTACGGCTGCACGGTAGCGGAGCTGCCGCCCGCCGAGAAGGACCGCATCAGCCACCGGGGCCAGGCGCTGCGCGTGCTGCGGGCGCTGCTGGAGCGCGCGCTGGCCACGGCGCGCGAGACGAGCTAACCGCCGCGCATCACCACAACGCCAGCTGCTGCACGTCGGTGGGCGTCCGGCGGCGCGGGCCGCGGCGACGCGCGGGGCTGGGGGCCGGAGGCGCTGGCGGCGGGAAGCCGGGTAGCGGGAGCGTCGCGGCGCCCGCGGGCAGCGGGGCGGAAGACGGCGGGGCCGGCGCGGCCGTGGGCGCCGGGGCCGGCGCGCCGGGGCGCTCGGCGCGCGCGCTCGGCCAGCGCGGCAGACCGAACCGGCGCGGCTCGCGCAGCATGTCGGCCATCAGGGCTTGTAGGCGGGAGTCGGGCCAGGCGAGTAGCTCGGAGGTGTCGCCTAGCACGTCCTCGGCCGCCGCCAGCACGCGGCGGAACCCGGCCACATCGCGGGCGCGCAGCACCGGGTACAGTGCCGCGCACAAGCGGGCCAGCGCCGTGGTGTCCGCCGGCGGTGTGCGCTCCGCGGGCCCTGCGCTCGGCTGCCGCGCCGACACGCGCGCGTCTCCTTGGTCGGCGATCCCCTGGGGCTCCGGTCGCTCGTTCCCCGGCGAGTGTACGCGCTTCGCCCCCCGGCTCACCAGCCCCTCGCGCCCGCGGCTCGTGGCGCCGGCGCGATCCCGGGCACAGGAGTGGGAGCCACTGCCCCCGCGAGAGGGAGCAGGTAGGAGAGCGCCATGGGCAAGGGCATGCTGGACGCGGCGAGCACTGCGCGCGGGCCCTCAACCGGCGGCTCGCGCCGCTGGGGGGCGGCGCACCGCGGTCGACGTGCCCGGCAAGCGCGTTCG